>NPIE01007199.1_pt1 | contig 25524 bp, 22 predicted proteins | sample 8637661 | NCBI WGS metagenome assembly NPIE01 (sample SAMN07420842, study PRJNA396082) | bioreactor metagenome | isolation source: sample BA12 brine-fed electro-methanogenic bioreactor BA | place: Japan: Kochi | collected 2016-12-09 | reverse complement strand
GCGCGCTGCACCGCCTCGATGATGTGCGGATGGGCATGGCCGCAGATCATCGGGCCCCAGGAGCCGATGTAGTCGATATAGCGCGTGCCGTCGACATCGAACAGGCAGGCGCCCTCGGCACGCTCGAAGAACACCGGCTCGCCGCCAACGCCGGCAAACGCGCGTACCGGCGAGTTCACCCCGCCCGGAATTCGCGCCTTGGCGCGCAGGAAAAGTTCATGGCTGTGCTGATGGGACATCGGGCGTTCCTTGGATTCCAGGGCAGACTGTGCGACCGGTCAATGATAAAGGACGGGGTTTCCGGATTCCGGTGTCCGGAAGAATTCGACGGCCTTGCTTGCGGGGCAAGCTGTCACAAATCGGACAGACGGCGGGGGTGGACGAGCCTGTAGGAGGCCGCTCCGCCGGCCGATTTGCGGGTCAGAGGTCAGAAGTCAATTATCACGGAATTGCTGCAGGAGTGCCCTGCGTGCCGAGCCCCTATCGAAAGCTTATCGGCCGGCAGAGCGGCCTCCTACAGGAAAAGCAGGGCGAAGCCCGTTGTAGGAGGGCCCTCCGCGGCCCGAACCGACGAAGCCACCCAACCCCGAATCGGCCCCAAAACCATCGGCCGGCAGAGCGGCCTCCTACAGGAAAAGCAGGGCGAAGCCCGTTGTAGGAGGGCCCTTCGCGGCCCGAACCGACGAAGCCACCCAACCCCGAATCGGCCCCAAAACCATCGGCCGGCGGAGCGGCCTCCTCCTACAATCGAGTCGGGCTCGAAATCGACAGAAACAGCGACCTCCCCTACCCCAACGTCAGCCGATCGACCTTGCGGTAGCCTCTGGGCAGCAAGCCGCCGCGCTGGGCGCGCTCGCCCCAGTAATTTTCGGTGTCCTTCCACGACAGCCGCAGGTAGCGCTGACCGGCCCAGACCAGGCAGTCCTGGCCCTTGACCAGCGCGATCGCGCCGGCCAGGATTTCGCCGTCCTTTCTCGCCTTGGCCGGGATGTTGATCAGCTTGTTGCCCTTGCCCTTGCTCAGTTCCGGCAGTTCGCGCAGGTAACAGGCCAGCAGGTGACCGCCGGTGGTGGCGCAGACGATCACCGCCTCATCATCCTCGATCACCGGTGCCGGCGGCAGTACGTCGAAGCCGGCTGGCACGCTGAGCAGCTGCTTGCCCGCCTTCTGCCGGGTATGCAGGTTCTCCAGCCGGGTGACGAAGCCGTAGCCGGCAGTCGAGGCGATCAGTACACGATCACTGGCCTCACCGATGGCCACGCCGCGGAACGAGGCACCCTCGGCCGGGGCGAAGCGTCCGGTCAGCGGCTCGCCGTTGCCGCGCGCCGAGGGCATCTCGTGCGCCGGCAGCGAGTACGAGCGACCGCTGGAATCGAGCACGCAGGCGACCTGGTTGGAGCGCCCGCGCGCGGCGTGCAGGAAGGCATCACCGCCCTTGTAGGCCAGCTCGGCCGGCTCGATGTCATGTCCCTTGGCAGCGCGGATCCAGCCGTTTTCGGACAGCACCACGGTGACCGGCTCGCTCGGCACCAGGTCGGTTTCCTTCAGCGCCTGGGCGGCCTGGCGTTCGACCAGCGGCGAGCGCCGCTCATCGCCGTACTTCTCGGCATCTTCGAGCAATTCGTCGCGGATCAGCCGGGTCAGTTTCTTTGGCGAGTCGAGCACGGCCTCGATCGCGGCGCGCTCAAGTTCCAGTTCGTCGCGCTCGCCGCGAATCTTCATCTCTTCGAGTTTCGCGAGGTGACGCAGTTTCAGCTCAAGAATCGCCTCGGCCTGGGTACCGGTCAGGCCAAAGCGCTCCATCAGCACCGGCTTGGGCTCGTCGTGGGCACGAATGATCGCGATCACCTCGTCGATGTTGAGGTAGGCGATCAGGAAACCTTCGAGTACATGCAGCCGGTCGACCACCTGGTCGAGCCGGAATTCCAGCCGGCGGGTAACCGTTCCGCGACGGAACGCGATCCACTCGCTCAGCATCTCGCGCAGATTCTTCACACCCGGCCGGCCGTCGTTGCCGATCACGTTCAGATTGACGCGGTAGCTCTTTTCGAGATCCGTGGTCGCGAACAGGTGTGCCATCAAGGCCTCGATGTCGACTCGGTTCGAGCGCGGCATGATCAGCAGCCGGGTCGGATGCTCGTGATCGGACTCGTCGCGAAGGTCGGTCACCATCGGCAGCTTCTTTGCCTGCATCTGGGCCGCGATCTGCTCCAGCACCTTGGCCGGCGAGACCTGATACGGCAGCGCGGTGATGACGATGGTCTCGTCCTCGCGCTCGTAGACCGCGCGCTGACGCACGCTGCCGTGGCCCGACTCGTACATCGCCAGCAGTTCATCTCTGGGCGTGACAATTTCGCCTGCGGTGGCAAAATCCGGGCCCTGAATGTGTTCGCACAGCTCGGCGACCGTTGCCTTGGGCTGCTCCAGCAGCCGGATCGTCGCCGCCACCACTTCGCGCAGGTTGTGCGGCGGGATGTCGGTGGCCATGCCGACCGCGATGCCCTGGCCGCCGTTGAGCAGGATATTCGGCACACGCGCCGGCAACAGCTTCGGCTCTTTCAGGGTGCCGTCGAAGTTCGGCGCCCAGTCGACCGTGCCCTGCCCCAGCTCCTGCAGCAGCAATTTCGCATACGGCGCCAGACGCGACTCGGTGTAGCGCATCGCGGCGAATGATTTCGGGTCGTCCGGCGAGCCGAAATTGCCCTGGCCATCGATCAGCGGATAGCGGTACGAGAACGGCTGGGCCATCAGCACCATCGCCTCGTAGCAGGCCGAGTCGCCGTGCGGGTGGAACTTGCCGATCACATCCCCCACCGTGCGCGCCGATTTCTTGTGCTTGCTGGCTGCCGAAAGCCCCAGCTCGCTCATCGCATAGACAATGCGCCGCTGCACCGGCTTGAGCCCGTCGCCGACATGCGGCAGCGCGCGGTCCAGGATCACGTACATCGAATAGTCGAGATAAGCCCGCTCGGCGTACTCGCGCAGCGGCATCTGCTCGAAGGGGAGATTTGCGGTATCTGTGCTCATGGGTGCTAGTTTCGCGGAAAACGTCGCGGCTTACACGACGGCGGCAAGATCCTGTCTGCGATCGCCGACCCACAAGGAGCGCTGACCGACGGGTTCTGGCCGGTCGGCATCGAGCAGAGTGCCTTCCACCCGGACTATTCATGACCCGATCTACTGCGACGACCCGGTGATGAATAGTCCGGATGGAAGGACAGCAATAGGCTCAAGAGCCGAACGCTCTGCACGAACGTGGCCGCGACTTCGGCTTATTTACGTCTTTCTCTATGAGCTCATTCCGCTCAGGGCGGATACTGGACATGACAACGGCAACGATGGCAATCCACGGCAAAGGCGCGCAGTCAAGCAGCGGCGGCGAGTTCACGCAGCTGCTGGCGCGAATGCGCGACGGCGAGAGCGCCGCCTTCGACCGCTTGTTCGAGCTGGCCTATCGTCAGCTGCACCGGCTGGCGCGGCATCGGATGCAGGCCTCGGGACAGCAACTGACACTCGACACGACTGGCCTGGTGCATGAAACCTACCTCAAGCTTGCCGGCAGCGCGGTCGGTGACTGCCGCGATTCGGGGCATTTCCTGGCCGTTGCCGCGTGCGCGATGCGCCAGGTGGTGGTTGATTTCGCCCGCCGCCGGCTGGCCTCCAAGCGCGGCGGCGCGCAGCGCAATCTGACGCTGGATGCCGAGCGAGTGGCGGTCGACGATCAGGCCGAGCGCTTGTTCGAACTCGATTGTCAGCTGCGCCGACTCGCCGCCGAGGATTCACGCCTGGTCCGGGTGATCGAGTGCCGCTTCTTCGCCGGCATGACCGAGCCGGAAACCGCCACCGCGCTCGATACCTCAGTCAGCACGGTGCAGCGCGACTGGATCCGCGCCCGGGCCTGGTTCGCGACCCATTGCGCGCCAGATGCGCCGCGCCATGAAGCCTGAGGACCGCGACTGGCACCGACTGGACGCCGCATGATGCCTGAAGACCGGGACTGGCACCGACTCGACGCCGCACTGCAGCGCGCTTTCGAGCAAGCACCGGATGCGCGGCACGCGCTGCTGGACGAACTGCTCGGCGATCGACCCGACTTGCTTGCGGCCACTCGTCAGGCGCTCGACACTGCGGCCGAGGAACCTTCGGTACAGGCACTCGCGCCCGGCCTGATCGCCGCCGTTGGCAAGGATCTGGACCAGCGCGAAGACACGCACTGGCAAGGCCGCATGCTCGGGCCCTGGCGAATCATCGAGCGCATTGGCCAGGGCGGCATGGGTGCGGTCTATCGCGGTGAGCGCGCCGACGGTGCCTTCGAGCGCGAAGTCGCGATCAAGCTGCTGCCGCTCTCGCTGCAGGATCCCGACATGATCCGGCGCTTCGAGCAGGAACGCCGCATCGCCGCTCGTCTCGATCATCCCAACATCGCGCGCCTGCTCGACGGCGGCAGCGCCGCAGACGGCTCGCCGTGGCTGGTACTGGAGTATGTTGATGGTGAAGCCATCGACCACTACGCCGAGCACCAGCGGCTCGGGCTGCGCGACCGCATCGGCTTGCTGTGCCAGGTCTGCGAAGCAGTCCAGTACGCGCATCTCAACCTGGTCGTGCACCGCGACCTGAAGCCGGCCAACATCCTGGTCGATCAGCACAGGCGGGTGCGCCTGCTCGACTTCGGCATCGCCCGGCTGCTTGAGGATATCGACCCCGAAGGCGCCACGATCTCGCTGGGTGCGCGCCTGACGCCCGACTACGCCGCACCCGAGCAGCTTGCCGGCGGCGCGATCACCGCAGCCACCGATGTCTACGCGCTGGGTTGCCTGGCCTATCGGCTGCTGGCCGGTCGAGTGCCGCTGGCGCTGACCGGTCAGCCGCTGGCGCAAATGCTTGCGACCATGACCGAGGCCGACCGGCCGAGTCTCTCGGCCGTGGCACGGGAGGCACAAGTCCCCGGAATACGTCCCGGCGAACTGGACGCCGATCTGGATGCGATTGCCGGCAAGGCGGTGCGCGCCGACCCGGGCGAACGCTATGTCTCCGTCAGCGCGCTGGCCGCCGACCTGCAGCGCTGGCTCGACGACCTGCCGATCAGCGCCCGCCTGATCGGCCGCTGCCGTCGCGCGATCAAGTTCATCCGCCGCCACCGCACCGGCTTTGGCATCACGATGGCAACATTCCTGGCGCTGAGTCTGACCGCGGGACTCGCGCTGCACCAGGCGGGCGCAGCGCGCGAGCAGCGCGACGAAGCGCGCGCAGTGGCCACGATGCTGACCGAGCTGATGCAACTGGCCGATCCCAATCTCGGCATGGGCCACGGCATCGATGCCGCCAGCCTGCTGCGCCAGGCACTCACGCGTCCCATCAGCGAAACTGCCGCCACCCGGGCCACCCGCATCGCACTGCTCGAACCGATCGCCGACGCATTGATCGCGTTCGAGCTGGCCGAGGACGCCGAACGCGCGCGGCGCGAAATCCACCGACTGCGGGTTGAACTGCATGGCGAAGAACATCCGCAGACCCTGAGCGCGCTACGCCAGGTAGCGCTGGCTGTACGCGATCAGCGCGGTCGCTTCGACGAGGCCGAGGCACTGTTTCTGGATCTGCTGGATACGCGCCAGCGGCAGCTCGGCGCGCGCCATCTTGATACCGCGCAGAGCCTGTGGGATCTCGGTTTCTTGTATCTACGTTTCAGCGACAGCGCACATCCCGGCCGCGCCCGTGTCATCCCCTTGCTCGAACAAGCCTGGGCGCTGCACGCCGAATCGCTCGGCGCGCAACATCCGACCACCGGGCGCGTGCTGTTCGACCTCGGCCTTGCGACCAGAGATGCGGCGCTGAAGATCGAACGCATGCGGCAAGGTATCGCGATCCGCCAGCGTGAAGCCGCAGTCGATGACCTGCAACTGCTGCAGCACCAGGGCGATCTGGCCATGGTCTTGAGCGCGGCCGGTCATGCCGAGGAAGGACTGGAACTTGGCCGCCAGGCGCTGGATAGCTATCAAGCCGCACGCGGCGAACTGCACCCGATCTCCCTGATCCTGCAGAACAACCTGGCCGGCATTTATCGTGACCACGGTCGCTATGAAGAAGCGCTGGCGCTCTACCGGCGGGTCGACGAACTGGTGCGCGCGACCGTGCCCGAGAATCATCTGCGCCGAGCGTTTCCGCAATTCGGCATCGGCGCGTCGCTCAATGCGCTGGGCCGCCCGGCCGAGGCCATGCCGTGGCTACTGAGTGCGCTGGAAATCCTCGAGCACAATCAGCGTCACAACCTGATCGGAATCACGCGCATCGAACTCGGCCATTGCCTGCGTGCTGAGGGCAGGACCAGTGAAGCCGCACGCGAGTATCAGGCGGCGCTGGAAATCTATCGAGAGCACCTGAGGCGCGGACCCGAGGACCCGCAAGTACTGGAAATCCAGCAGCATCTCGCCGCACTGCGGGAGTAACCGCGCCACCCCGCCACGCCAAAGCCGATCCGCCGAGCCCGGACGTTGGCATCTTCTGCGACGGTTTCGACGACTGAAATCACCCCACAACCCGGACTCAACCTTCAATGAGACGGTTTGTCACCGCTTTGCGCTTTATAAAAACGACAGCGTCATGAAACGCAGCCAGCCGGCCCGCGCCGCCGGTAGTTCCAGATCCAAATCCGAATCCGAATAATCCGGAGCGCAAAACCGATGAAAGCCACACGCTGCCTTCATACACAGTCCCGGCAACAGCCAATCCAGGTAACGATCATGTGCAGTCTCAGAACATTCAACGCGGTATTTCTTTCGTTCTTCCTTGTTTTTGCGGCTTCCCCGGCGCCGGCATCCATCGACCCACCACCTGCAACCGATGTTGAACTGCCCGATGGCGTGTCAAGCTCGGACTGGCAGTCCATTCGCGCTGCCTACGAGCACAACCGTCACGCGGTGCGCGAACATCCCGATCAGCCGGCACCCTGCGGGCGCGCAATCCCGGCCAGCAGTGGATTAGCGAATTCAACGTCCAGGGTGTTCGGATCGATCCCGATCATGGCCAGTGGCACTGGGGCCTGGAACTGCAACGCTGGGGCTTTGCCGGTCAGGAACACCCGGCGGCCAAGGTTCAGCATGTCGACGCCTTGGGCCAGCGCACCGTCTACGGCTATGCCGATGGCCTGGAGGAGTGGTTTGTCAATGACACGCGCGGCCTCGAGCACGGGTTTACCGTGCACCAGCCGCCGGCCGGGCGTGGTGAAGCGCTGCGCTTCGAGCTGGCGGTGGCCGGCGCACTGGCCCCGGTGGTGGCCGGAGACGCGCGTAATGTGGCCTTTGTCGATGCCGAGGGCCATACCGCACTGACCTACAACGGCCTCAAGGTCCGGGATGCCGACGGCACCCTGCTCGAAGCAAGTTTCCAGGCGCATGGCGATCAACTCGCCCTGACCGTGGACGCCGGGAATGCCCGCTACCCGATCACCATCGACCCGGTCATCCAGCAGCAAGCCTATCTCAAGGCCTCCAATACCGATGCATTCGATGCATTCGGCGAATCGGTCGCGGTCTCCGACGACACCGTGGTGGTGGGGGCACGGTTTGAGGACAGCAACGCCACCGGCGTCGATGGCGATGAGACCGACAACAGCGCCAGCGACGCCGGCGCGGCCTATGTGTTTGTGCGCGACGGCAGCATCTGGACCCAGCAGGCCTATCTCAAGGCCTCCAATACCGATGCACTCGATGCGTTCGGCGAATCGGTCGCAGTCTCTTACGACACCGTGGTGGTGGGGGGGTTTAGGGAGGCCAGCAACGCCACCGACGGTGAGGCCGACAACAGCGCCTTCGGTGCCGGCGCGGCCTATGTATTCGCTATTCCCGATACCGACCGAATCTTCGCCGACGGCTTCGAGGGGGACTGACTCCTGCAGCCTGCGGCGCAGCTTGAACGAGCCGCGGCATTCGCCGAGTCGATGCCGAACGGGTTTTTCATCCAGGCGTGAAGGGAAACAGTCTTCTCTTGCGTAGTGATCAGTATCGTTCTCGCGTGGAGCAATCCCGATGCACCCGTATCCGAAGCTTGCCGTTCGCGATATTTCTGCCGCGCTGTTGCTGGTACTGATCTGGCCTGTGTCGGTCCAGGCGCAGAGCGTTTTCACAGTCGGTCCGGACACGGCCTGCGACTTTTCCAGTGTGCAGGACGCCATCGATGCGGCCGCCGACGGCGACCGGATTCGGCTGATGGCCGGCACCTATCCCGGTGGCTATCGGATCTGGAGCAAGGCCTTGAAGCTGATCGGCGGACACCAGAACTGCAACTCGTCGACGGTCACCGGCGTGTCGACTTTCAATCGGCAAGGCTCCGGGCTGGTGGTCGACATCTTCTACAACGGCGCACCGGCCAATCCGGTCAAGCAAGTCGTGCTGGAAAACCTGGTGCTGCGCGGCGGCGGCGGATTTGGTTTCCAATCCGGCGGGCTGCTGATCGAGGGAACGCCCGGGCGGCTCGGGGTGGTACTGAACAAGGTCCAGGTCATCAACAATACGCGCACCGACCCAGGCGATCACGGCGCCGGCATCCGCATCCTGACCACGCGGGACGCACCGCCCGACAGCGACATCTCACTGCTGACGATCGATGACGACTCGGCGATCGCCAACAACACTACCGCCGGCAAGGGCGGCGGCATCTACTGTGAATCGACCTACAACACCAGCGCCCAGTTCTTCCTGGTCATGATCGGCACGGGACTGATCTTCGGCAACGAGGCCGGATCGCACGGCGGCGGTATCGCCGTCAACGGTTGCCGCGGCGTGTTCCTGCGCAACGGCGGGCCTGCGGTGCTGCTGTTTCCCACCGGCGGCATCATCGGCAACACCGCCGGTGCCCGCGGCGGCGGCATCTACGTCGAAAACGGCGGCGCGGTCACCACACTTACACGTCCCGACCACAGCGTCTTGATCCTCGGCAACCAGGCCGCCAACGGCGGCGGCATGTCAGTCACCGATGCCAACTCCAACATTGCGCTGAATGGCACCGTGGTGATCAACAACCAGGCCAACTTCGGCGGGGGTCTGGACGTGCGCAACGGCGCTTCTCTGCAGATGAGCGCGCATCTGCCGTGTCAGGATCCGATCATCGGCGGCGGCCAGATCCAGTACCTGCCGTGCAGCGTGCTGGCCGACAACGAGGCCATCGGCGGCGGCGCGGTGCAGATCGCCGGTGCATCCAGCCTCAAGCTGACTCGCACCGTCGTGCGCAACAACGAGGCTACCGGCACCGGATCAACGGGCGGCGGGGCGGCGGTGCGCGCAGGCAACCCGGCGATCTACACCGGCCTGCCGACCAAAATCCAGCTGCAAGGTGTGCTGCTGCATGACAACACCGGCACTTCGCTGTTCCGGGCCACGAACGTGATCGACCTGAAACTGCGCCACACCACGGTTGCCAGCAACAACGCGTCGATCCTGTTCCAGAACGCGGCCGCCTCGGGTCAGACCACTTCGGTCCGGGCCGAAAGCTCGATCCTGCAGGGTTCGACCTGGCGCAGCGACAGCGGCAGCGGAACGATCTCGCTGGCGCTGGACTGCGTCATTGGCAATGCCACGGCCGCCGGCACCGGTGCCGACAGCCTGGCCGCCTACAGTGGTGGTATCAACCCGAAGTACCGCAACCTCGATCTCCCCGACTACCGGCTGAAGCCCGATTCGCCGGCAATCGACTACTGCGACGACCGCCATTTCGATTCGAGGCTCGACCTGGACTACAACCCGCGCGGCATTGCCTGGGTCGGCCCCACGCCAGCCCCCGCCCCCGGCGGCGGGCTGGGCGCCTATGATCTCGGGGCCTATGAAACCCCGTTCGAACCGCTGCCAGTCGATCTGTTTCTGCAGCCGCAAAACTACAATCCGTTCGTGGCTGCCGGCCAATCCGTCACCTTTAGAGTCCGGATCACCAACGCCAACGGGCCGCATACCGCATTCGGCGACACCACGGTTACTGGTGCTTTCACGCCCGGCGTGGTGACCAACGTGCAGTGGACTTGCCAGTCAGTGAGCTCCGGCGTTTCCTGTGCGCCGGCTGCCGGTAACGGCGACGTTTCGGCCTCGATCAGCGATCTCAGATCGGGCGCCGATGCGTTTGTCGAGATCACCGCTGAACTCGCCAACCCGAACGCGGACGGCAACTTCCAGTACTTCTTCAACGTCACCGAGTCGGCCTTCAACATCGACAGCAATCCGGCCAACAACGATCTGACCCTGGATTTCACCAGCGGAATCTTCAGGGACAGCTTCGAATGCGCGCCCGATCCACAGTCCTGCATTCCAGGACGTTGAAACTGCAACCCCTGAATCCTGGGAAACCGGACGCATGAAACTGCCAGCAAGTCGCTCCAGAACCTTCGTCCAGTGCATGGTCGTGACCGCCCTCGCCGGCCTGGTCGGCTGCGCCCAGTTCCCCGCCTCCGGCCGCAGCACGACCGAGGACCGGCCCGGTCCAACCGCAGCGCCGGCTGAGGTCCACGCCATGCAGGGAATTGCCTTAAGCGTCAGCGGCGAGCCGCAGGGCGCCGAGGAGTGCTTCGTCCGATATGAGGTCGCCTACCCCGACGACATCGCGCCGGTGGAGCTGGCGCTGACGATCGAAACCGAGATGAAGCAGGACGACGGCAACTGGCTGGGCATCGGCTGGATGGAGGGCATCGTCGAGCAACTGCCTTCGCCGGACGCCGTCGGCCGTCCCGGCGGCGGCGGATTGCTGCACCACATCCACATGGAGGAACTGCTGCTGGCCTGCGACCGGATACGCTTCCGCGTGATCGTTCACGGCTGCGAGCCAGGACCCTGCCCGGCATTCGCAGCCGACGATCCAGCAGGTTCCTTCGAGGTGCTGGTCGACGACCGCAGTTCGCGCTGACAAAAGCAAACACCTGAAACCATGTCTCGAGACCGGAGTGACCCCATGCAAAAGGCAATCATCAGGCTGCTTGTGCTCACGATTGTGAGTCTGATCCTGCTACTGAACAGCGCAGCGGCCCATTCGGCCGATCCCGGCGGCCGACTCGAAGGCTTGATCGGCGAACGCGAAGTGTCGGTCGAACTCGACGTTGATCAGTCCGACTGGTACGGCGACGGCAATGCCGGCGGCGTTTCGATGATGAGCCGACCGATCGCGCCGAAGGATGGACTGGGTCGGTTCTCGATCGGCTTCGAGGGCAGCGACTTCCGGGCTGGGCGATTCAGCAATTTCGAAGTTGATCTCGGCATGGTTGGCTCGCCGGGCGTTTACTACCGCGCCGACCTTGACGACGGGCTGGAGGTGAGCTTCGATCAGATTACGCGGGAAGGCGAGTTGCTCGTCTTGGAAGGCCGGGTCCGGGGCACGCTGACCAGCCAGCACCTGCGCGACAGAACGCGCGACGCCGACGACCGCCTGGAAATTGAAATCGACTTTTCGGTCCGGATCGGCAATCACTTTTGATCGACCACAAAGGAGGCGCGGCATGCAGTTGGTCCAACAGACTCGGGAAAAGCTCGAGCTCGAACATCGGCCCATGCACTGGATCATCGGCCTCGGGCTGGTCTGCGCGATCCTCGCGATCGGGCTGCTCAAGGCGCTGTTCGAGGCCGAGTTCGGCGGCGCGGCGGTGGCCGCCGTGATGCTGGCCGTGATCGGCTGGGTCTGGCTGACGCAGATTTTTCTGACGGTAAGACTGGTCACGGATCACAGCGCCGGAACGTTGCGGATCAGCACGACATCGCTGTTCGGCGAGCGTTTCAAAGAACGCGCGCTCGCTGACCTGAGCGGTGCCGCGGTCGAGACTCGCTACAGCGAAGACAACAGTAGCGCCGAGCCCGGCCTGGTCCTGAAGTTCGGCGACGAGCGCCATCCAATGAAACTGTTCAAACCCGACCCGGCCGACCTGATGCAGGCCGCCGCGGCGATCAATGCCTGGCTGGCCCAGGCCCGGACCACAGCGACGAACGCTGGAGAAAAACACTCACCTGACGACGTCGTTGATTCATCCCGAAGCTGAAAAGTCTCTCTACCGCAGATGAACACAGATGAACGCAGATAAAGAGCAGGGAAGAGGCAAAGCCGGATTGTTGTCGAAAGCCCGCCAGCAACAATCCGCCGGAAACATTCACCCGGTGGAATTCGAAGGGTCCAGCGATGACGCCTCGATATCCTGGATCCCCAATCAACCCAGTCATCCAATTTCATCCGTTTCCATCTGCGTCAATCGGCGTAATCTGCGGTTGAGCTGATTTGGATCATGGCTGAGATAGTGCCTAAACAGGAGCACTCATGAACATCGTCAACAACACGCCCGAAGAACTCGAGATCGTGATCGAGATTCCACGCTTCATCGTCTGGTTCATGATCGGTCCGATCGCGCTGTTCGGTGGACTGTTCTGCCTCGCCCTGCTGCTGGGCGGCGAGTTCGTGAACTTCCTGGTCACCGGCAGCGTGATTGCCGCGCTGGTGGTCGGCGGTCGTTATTTCCTGACCCAGCGCACGCGGCTTTGGCTGAACGCGACTGAAGGCAAGGTGCGCATCCTGCGCACCAGCATGTTCGACGAGCATCGAAACGAGTTCGCGCTCGAGCACCTCGAGAGTGCCGAGGTGGAGCAAAGCCGGCGTCACGGCGGCAGCGACAAGGGCACTCAACGCGCCACCAGCACGCTCAACCTGGTATTCAACAACACCCGCCCCGCGACCCGAGTGCCGCTGACCGGCTGGGCCGTGTCCGGCGGCGGCGCCGGCATGCTGGCCAACGCAATCAACGACTGGCTGCGCGCCCATCACGAGCGCGCAGAGAATCGGTCCTGAAGGCCGTCAATACGCGGCGCAGCGACGCAGGTCGAGATAACCAACACCCAGCGCGCGATCGACGTGCGAATCCCGGCTGACCAGCACGATGCGCTCGTAGCTTTCCGCCTCGACTGTGAGGCGCTCACTGCGACCGTCGCTATCGCGCACCGTCACGACCTTGCCGTCACGTGACCAGTTGCCGTAGACGAGCACTTTCCGACGCCCGTCCTCGATCACCCGCACGTCGTAGTTGTTCTCGAAATCGAACACCATGCGCATCTCGGCACAATCACCGGCCTCCTCGGTGGTCGAAACCGACCACTCACCGACCAGCGGGTCGAGATTGGGGTCGGCCGACAGCAGCGCCGGCAGCGCAATCACAAGCAGGGCAAATCCCGTCAACAGCTTCTTGATCATGGTCATTCTCCGAGGCCGTTCGGCCCGCGTTCGGGTTCACTGGATAAAACGCAGCCAAACGCCGAATCCCTTCAGAGGCGTTCCTGATCAGGCACTTGACTCATCCAGTGTTCGGCGAGTGGCCCCAAGGGAATAAACTATTTCGAACCGCAAATGAACGCAAATAAACGCGAATAAAATCCTTCAAGAGCACGGAATCAAAGCCACAATGGCCACTCGAAACCGCGCGCTCGGATCTGATTCAATCGCTCACCTGGCTCGTCACTAATTTGCGTTCATTTGCGTCCATTTGCGGTTTTAATCACGAAGGTAGCTTCAGCAGAGAATGCATTAGCCAGCTGAGCGTCGTGCTCGATAGGGAAGGCATTTCCTCAGAACCGCCAGGTCAAGCGGGTTCGGACATCGCGGTCGGTGCGCGCGTCGAGTGCGCCGAGGCGGCGTTCGAGTTCTTCGCGCTGACGGATGCGCAGTTCCCATGCCAGGCCCTTGTTGATCTGGAAAATGTAGCGCAGTTCCAGGTAGTCCTCGTTCTCGCGGAAACCGGGCGTGATCAGCCAGCCGGCCTGGACGCGACCATAGAGCACACCGAGATTGTGGCGTGGCACGAAATTGCGCAGATCCGCACCGAGCTGCCAGGCCCAGCCGCCGACATCGCCGTCGCCGCCGATACGCATGGTCGCCTCGGTCGGCTGCTCGAACGCATAGCCCAACTCACCGCCCAGAACGAAGCGCGTGCCCTCCGCACCCAGTTTGCCACCCACATCCCAGCCCGCGGCGAGCTTGCCGGAAGCGGTGATGTAATCCTCGCGGCGCGGTGCATTCAGGCCATCCGGCGCCAGCGTGTCGGGGGACCAGTTGACGCCGAGCTGCCGAAAGAACACCGGGCCAAGTGCATCGTCGTTGCGCACACCGGCGTAATAGCTGATGCGGCTGTCGGAGTCACGGAAATCGGTCGGCCCCCGATTGGCCGTGCCATTGCCCTTGCGGCTGTTGTACTGCATGAACAGATTTCCCTTCCAGCCGCCAGCGATGTTCTGGATCAACTGGATGCCGTCGTTCCAGCCGATATCGACGTTGACTGAAGTGTCACGGTCCAGGCTGCGATTGACAATCAGCGGCAAGCGGATCGAGTGAGTTTGACGACCAATTCGCAAGTCCGTCTTGCGATCATCCGAGCGCCAGCGCAGGTAGACCTGATCGGGCGTGACCGATCCGGGCTCGATCCCGGTCGGGCTCTGCCGATGCGAGCGAATGAAGAGGTCGGCATCGTTGCCGCTGTCGTCGAATCGCGCTGCCAGCCGGGTGCGGAAACTCCAGTTGCTGTTGATTTCCCGGTCGAGGCTCAGGCGCAGACGCGCCGACAGCACGTCGTTTTCGCTGTCCGTGCCGTCGCGATCGTCGCGCCAGAGGTTCTGGTAGAGCAGCTGCAAATCGCCACCGACTTTCCAGGCCGAGTCATCCTGGGCCGCAAGCGGCGGTGCCAGCAGCACCGCAAAACCTGCAAACAACAGCGAAATTCGGCCCATCGTGACTATCTCTCGTTGGCTACTCCTCGTTGGCAGTCTGCGTGATCGGCTTCAAATCCGGGTTCCGAAACCGTTGCGATCCAGTTACGCGATGGTTTCGAGGTCCGCTCCACGATGTTCGAGTTCGTCCAGCACGGTGGATGCCAATCGATACGCCTGCACCTTGATCTCGGGCATCGCGGTCGACTCGAACAGCTTGCCCTGCAGCAGCGGTCCCAACGCATACAGTCGAGTGCCGGTCTGGCCGGCGCGGTCGATCAGCCGCCCGTCCTCGTCGGCATCGAGTCCGACGCCGAGTGAGCCTGGCCGCACCCGGCCGTCGGCGAAAAGCCCGTTCAACAGAGAGTCCTCACAGCGACGCAGATCCAGTGCCGGACCGGTGGCATTGATGACCCGCCGGACCTTGAGCGGGCTGGTCGATGCCGAAAGCTCGAGCTCGATCTCGCGATCGCTTGGGATCGCGCGCAAGGCCGGGGCGGCATGCAGACGCAGCCGGCCTTCGCGCTGCCACGTTGTCAACGCCTTGTGGATGGCCGGCGGCATCCGGTGCCGGGCTCGATTCCAGGCGCTGGACAGGCGGCGCCGGAAACGACGTTGATCAGCTTCCGGCAGCGCCTGCCAGAGCCGCTGGGTGTGCGGACGCAAGCTGTCGATGACGGTGCGCCAATCACCGCCGCTGCTCGCGACGAAATCGAGCTGGCGGCGCAACTCCACCAGGAGGCGCCGCAGCGAGCCTTCAGGCCAGTGCACCGGATGGCCGCTGAGACCAATTCGGTGCACCGCCGGCCACTGGCCAGAACGTGAAACCACATCGATCGTGGCGCGGTGGCCGCCACCGATCAGGCTTTGCACCACATCAACCGCGGTCAGGCCGCTGCCGACGATCGCAACCGGTCGATCGCGCTTGATTCGATCCCGCGAAAGTTGCCACGGATCGTGCATGTAGCGGCGGTCCCCGGCCAGCGTCTCGAGCCCTGCCGGCGGAAGCGACGAGCGCAGATTGCCCAGCGCCAGCAGCACCGCATCGGCCTCGATCATTTCACCCGAGGCCAGCAGCACGCGCCAATTGGTCCGATCCGGCTTGAGTGCGGTGGCAAGGCTATCGCGGTGATCGATCACGTGGCGATGCTCGGCATTGCGCAGCGCACGGCCAAGGCAGTCGGTCAGATAATCGGCATACACCCGGCGCGGCGCAAACAGGGCGTCCGGTTCCCCATCCAGCAGTCGGCGGCGCTTGAGCCAGTCGACAAAATCGAAGTCCTCGCCGGCAATCGCGCTGATTCTCGACGCCGGCACGTTGAGCAGGTGCTCCTCGCCGCAGCGACCATAGGCCAAGCCGGCACCCAGGCGCGCGGAGGGCTCGATGCAACAGACCGAGATCGCACGCCCGGCCTGACGAAACAGCTGGGTTGCCGCGACTGCACCACTGGCACCGCAGCCAACAATTGCAACATCAAATTGCATGACCGAACCTCCGTTCATTCAACTTCGAAGCGATAACCGATGCCGGCCTCGGTATGCAGAAGGCGTGGCGCGGCGGGATCCTCTTCAAGCTTGCCGCGCAGTCGATGGATCAGCTGCTTGAGCATCTGTCGATCGGCAATCCGGCGCGGCCCCCAGACGTGAGCGATGAGCCGCTCCGAAGTCACGACTCGGCCCTGGTGCGCGAGCAGCACCTGGATCAGTCGTGTCTCCAGCGCGGTCAGTTTCAGCGCCGGCCGGCCGGGCAGACTCAGCCGACGCAGGTCGAGATCAAGTTCGATGCCGCCGGCGGCCTTCAACTCGGGGCTGGCACCCTCGCCGGCGCGGCGCAACAACGCCTTGACCCGCGCGATCAGGGTACGCGGGCTGAACGGTTTGGTCAGGAAATCGTCCGCGCCGCCCTCCAGCGCCTCGACCAGGTCGTCCTCGGCGGCACGCACGGTCAACATCAGGATCGGCACACGCGAACCGGCGCGAATTTCCCGGCACAGCGAAATGCCGTCACCATCCGGCAGATTGACATCGAGGATCAACAGGTCCGGCGTTTCATCGACAAAAGCCCTGCGCGCCAGCGCAACACTGCCGGCCTCCACCACCAGCAGGCCCTCGCGCCGCAGCGCAAAGCCGATCAGCGATCGCAGATCCGCATCGTCATCAACCACCAGAATTTTCATCTTTCCTCTTCCGGCAGGGAATGAACACTCGGAACGCACTGCCTCCATCCGGTCGCGACTGGGCCTCGACCCAGCCGCCGTGACGCTCGACGATCGATCGAACGACCCATAAACCGAGGCCCATGCCCGCCTGGCCGGCACTCAGACCCGGTGCCCGGTAGTAGCGTCCAAAGATCGCTGAACCGTCTTCCTCGTCGAGGCCCGGTCCCTGGTCGGAAAGCACCAGGCGCAATGCGTCACCGACCGTGTCGGCAACCAGCGCGATCCGGCTGTCCTCGGGCGAGTACTTGCTTGCATTCGACAGCAGATTGACCAGCACCTGCAGCAGACGCTTTCCATCGGCTTCGATGGTCTCGGGTGCCTGATCCAGCCCAAGCTGGATCTCCTGACGTTTCAGTCGCAGGATCGGCCGAACCAGTGCCAGGGTCTCATCGATCAGATCCTTGACGCCATGGTGGGCATACTCCAGCCGATCCTCGTGTGCATCGATGGCCACGCTTTCGAGCAGGTTGTCGATCAACTGGTTGAGCCGGAACGTGGCCCGGCCGATCGAGTCGAGCAACTCGCCGGACTCGGCATCCTGCAGCGCCGCGCCGTCCTGCAGCAACTCGAGTGCGGCGACCTGAGCGGCCAACGGAGTCTTGAACTCGTGGCTGACGTTGGCAATCACCGAATCACGCAGCCGTCGCCCGGCTTCCTCGCGCGATTCATCGCGCAGCAACTGAACCTGGGTTCCAACTGCCGGCGGCGCCGAGCGAATGATCACACCGCGTTGGCTGTTGCCACACCGAAGTTGTTCGACCGCGCGTGTGTCGGTACCCGCCCGCGCCTTGACGATCGGACAGTCGAAATCGCACGGCCGCCGCCCCAGCCTGGCCTCGGGCTGCAGCACGTCGCCGCAGAAGCGACCGCTGGCATGACTGAACTCCACCCCCAGCAACTGCTCGGCCTGCGGATTCATGTAGCGGATCCGGCGCTCTTCATCAACCGCGAACACGCCCTCGGAGATATTGGCCAGCAGCAGGCGGGCCTCGGCTTCGCGTCGTCGCAGTTTGCGGGTCAGGCCAAGAATTCGACCGCGCAGATGCTCCAGCGTATCGCCAAGCAAGCCCAGCTCACGATCCCGCATCATCGGCACCGGCGTCGAAAAATCCTCATCGGCCATGCGCGCGGCGGCTGCCGCCAGACGCTTCAGCGGCTGGCCGAGGCGACGCGAAGTGAAAAAGCCGATCACTACAGCCAGCAACACCAGCCCTGCCACCGTGCCTGCCCAACGTTCAATCAGACGCTTCTGCTCGGCGTGGAAACTACCCGCGTCAAGCCGCGCGACCAGTGCCGCGAGCATGCGCTCATCGCGCCACGCCAACGGATGGGCCGCAGCATAGGTCGCCTGTTCAGCATCCAGGCTGGCCTGTGCCGTTTCCGAATAGAGCAAGGCCCGTTCCGGCGAGCCCACGGGCGATTCGGCAAGCTCGCGCCGGGTCAACACTTCGAATTCGGCCTCGGGGTGAGACGAACGCGCCTGGGCCAGCATCGAGTCGACCTGCCGGCTGATCAGAACATGCCCGGTGATCGGACTCAATCCATCCGGCAGCGGTGCCAGGGCGACGGCGTGCAACAACGGCCGTGCCGGTTGATCGTTCAGCCACCAGCTTGAATGTGGCTGCTCGATATCGAACAGGCGCTCCTCAAGAAACGTATCGTGATTCTCGCCAGCGCTGCCGATCAGCTCGCCGCCAACGACCACGGCGACAAAATCCAGATTGCCGCCGGCCCGAAACTGCTCCAGGAACGGGTCCAGGTCCTGACGGTTACGCTGCCGCAGCAGGCGCGCCAGGGTCGGCCGATCGCGCAGGATGCGGGCGCTGGCGAGGAGCTCGTCAGGGACACGCGCCAGCGCATCGGCCGCCGCTCGGGCGTGTAGCGACACCAACTGCAGCGCCTGAACTTCAGCCTGTCGATTGAGCTGCAACCACGAAATCGCGCCCACGCCCAGCGCGGCCAGCAACACGAGAGCGACATAGGTCAGCACCATCAGGCGGCGAAAGCTGAGCAATCTCGGAGCTGTGGGAGTCATGACGCAGTTTGGGGGGCTCAGGCCGGCTCGGACGAGCGCCACTCGATGAAACTCTTGACCGCCAGCGTGACCAGAGCCAGAAACGCCAGTAACGAGGCAACCGCGAACGCAGCGACGAACTGGTATTCGTTATACAGGATCTCCACGTGCAGCGGCATCGTGTTGGTCTGCATCCGGATATGGCCGGAAACGACCGACACGGCGCCGAACTCGCCCATCGCACGCGCATTGCACAGAATCACACCGTACAGCAAACCCCATTTGATGTTCGGCAGCGTCACCCGCCAGAACGTGCGCCAGCCGCCGGCTCCCAGCGTCAGCGATGCTTCCTCGTCTGCCGTGCCCTGCGCGTGCATCAGCGGAATCAGCTCGCGCGCGACGAACGGGAAGGTCACGAACAAGGTGGCCAGCACAATGCCCGGAACGGCATAGATGATCTGCAGGTCATTATCGGCCAGCCACGGCCCGAACAGACCGCGGGAGCCGAACAGGATGACGAACACCAATCCGGCAATGACCGGCGAGACCGCGAACGGCAGATCGATCAGGCTGATCAGTGTGCTCTTGCCCCGAAACTCGAACTTGGTGATGGCCCAGGCGGCCGCAACACCGAACACGGTATTGATCGGCACCGTGATTGCCGCGGCCAGCAGAGTCAGCTTGATTGCCGACCAGGCCGCAGGCTCCGTAATTGCTGCGAGGTAGAGCCCGATGCCCTTGCTGAACGCGGTAAAGAACACCAGCACCAGCGGCGCGATCAGCAGCGTGGCGAGAAAGCCAATGCTGATCGCAATGATCAGCCGCCGAAACCAGAGCGGATCTGAAACCCCCGGCAATTGCGCCGCCTTGCCGGCTGCAAATGTTGTCGCAACACCCGCCATGGCCGCTACCCGTGCTGCTGCCCGCTGCGCCGCACCCAGCCCTGCAAGCCGTTGATCACCAGCAGCAGCGCCAGCGAAGCCAGCAGGATGGTGACCGCGATCGCGGTCGCGCCGAGATAGTCGAATTGCTCAAGCTTGATCACGATCAGCAACGGCGCAATTTCAGTCCGGTAAGGCAGATTGCCAGCGATGAAGATCACCGATCCGTACTCCCCCAGGGCGCGGGCGAAGGCCAGCGTGAAACCGGTAATGATCGACGGCGCCAGCGCCGGAAGCACCACCCGAAACAGCGTGGTCGAGCGCGATGCACCCATGCTGGCCGAGGATTCCTCCAGCGATGCATCCAGGTCCTCGATCGCCGGTTGTACGGTACGCACCACGAACGGCATGCTGATCAGGGTCAGCGCGGCGATGATGCCAAGCTGGGTGAACGCAACCTGTACCCCCAGCGATTCCAGCGGTGCGCCGAGCACTCCATGGGTTGCGAACAGCGTGGTCAACGCGATGCCCGAAACCGCAGTTGGCAAGGCAAACGGCAGATCGACCATCGCATCGAGCATCCTGCGCCCGGCAAAGCGGTAGCGAACCAGCGTCCAGGCCACCAGCGTGCCGAACACGGTATTGATAATTGCGGCCACCAGCGAACTCGAAAAGCTCACCCAATAGGCTTTCACCGTCCGCGCATCGAAGGCCGCGGCAAGGAATTGCTCCAGCGACTGACCCGCGCTGAACCAGACCAGCGCAGCCAGCGGCAGCAACACGATCAGGCCCATCCAGAGCAGCGTCATGCCCAGGCTCAAGCCGAAGCCCGGCAGCACGGACGGTTCGCGCCAGCCCGATCGCAATGGCGCGAGTGGTGCCGAAAGCGCGTCGCCGCTCGCGATCTGGCTCATTGCGCGCCGGGCTGATAAATGCGATCGAATTCGCCGCCGTCGTCAAAATGACGCGCCTGGGCGCGGGCGAAGCTGCCGAACTGCTCGGCCACCGTGAACAGTTCAACCTGCGGAAACTGATCGGCAAACTCCACCAGTGCGGATTCATCGCGCGGGCGGAAGTAATGCTTGGCGGCCAGACGCTGCGCCTCGGGCGTATAGAGAAAATTCAGATAGGCCGTGGCGGCTTCGCGTGTGCTCTTGGCGTCGACCACAGCATCGACGATCGCGACTTTGGGCTCCGCGAGAATCGAGATCGACGGCACGACAATCTCGACCGTCTCGGGGCCCAACTCCTCGATCGACAGGATCGCCTCGTTCTCCCAGGCCAGGAATACATCGCCGATCCCGCGCTGCACGAAGGTATTGGTGGCCGCGCGCGCAGCACGGTCAAGAATCGGGACATTTCGATACAGTCGACCGACGAAGTCACGCGCGATCTCGGCGCGTTCGGCATCGGTCGATCCTTCAGGCGCTGTACGCCAGGCATAGCCCCAGGCAGCCAGATAATTCCAGCGTGCGCCGCCGGAGGTCTTTGGATTGGGGGTGATCACCTCGACGCCTTCGGCAACCAGATCGGGCCAATCACGGATTCCCAGCGGATTGCCCTTGCGCACCAGGAACACGATAGTCGAGGTATACGGCGCGCTGTCATGCGGGAACTCGCTTTGCCAGTCGGCATCAAGAATGCCGGCGCGCTGGTGGATCGCATCGATGTCGTAGGACAGTGCCAGCGTCACGACATCGGCCTTGAGCCCGTCGATCACCGCGCGCGCCTGCGAGCCGGAGCCGCCATGCGACTGCTGGATCACCAGTTCCTGACCGGTGCGCGACAGCCAATCGGCCGCAAACAGCGCGTTGACCTCCTGATACAGCTCGCGGGTGGGGTCGTAGGAAACATTGAGCAACTCCAGCCGCGGCGGTGCTGCCGGCGTACCGGAATCAGCCGCGCCATCGCGATCACCGCCGCAGCCGATCAAGGCCAGCGTCATCAAGGAACCACAAATCATCCGTTTCATGCTGCTTTCTCCTTGCTGGACGGGTTCTGCGTAGAAGGATTTCGGGTCGACGAATCTTCGGTCGACAGATTTTCGGGGATCAGCATCAGCGCGCCAACCGGGCCCAGCTGATGCAGGATCCAGTCCGACAAACTGCCGTCGCGCCAGGCTTCGCTGGCCGCGATCGGAAGCTGCGAGATCAGCAGGTCGGTGTCGTTCTGGGCCACCGCGCGGCGCAGCTCTTCGAGCTCATCGCCGACCCGCAGCCGCGGATGCACGATCGACCCCAACTGACGCAGTTCACGCCGCGCCGCAGCGATGAACTCCTGGTGCTGATTGAGGATCGAGGTGCCCAGCGGCACCGTCATGACCAGATCGATCAGCGGCGGCCGTCCGCTGGCAAAGACCTGCTTGACGCCCGCGATCAATCTGCGATCGCATTCCGCGTCACCGCACAGATGGACCACGGCGCGATCGACCCGGCGCGGCGCGCCGAACCAGACCAGAATCTTGTCGGCTTCGAGCAGGACATCGTGCGCCGCTGGCTCGGTCATCGAACCCGGTACTTCCGGCCCCTGGAGCGCCTGACGCTGCTGCCGGATCAGAAAGTCGAATGCCCGGTCACCGGCCAGCGCCGGCAGCGGCTCGATGAACTCCAGGTAATGTACCCGATTGAGACTCACATAGACCGAATCGCCCAGTGCGACCCGGCGCGCCAGTGCCTCGGGACGTGTACGCAGCACATCGACCAGAAACTCATCGCTGCCGAACTCGGCTCTTGGATGCATCATCTGCAGTTCGCGGGTCGCCGGAAGCGCCACCCGCAGTCGCTCGAACGGGCCGGCGAACAAACGCTCGGCCACCCGACCCTGGCCGATAATCCGACCCTGGATATCAAACCCGGAAGACGAGATTGCAACATCCTCCGGCCGCACCAGCACCTGGGCGAAACACTCGGCACACTGCTCTGACTGGTCGCGCGGCAGCGAGAACTCGGCCTCGCCGATGCGCACGCCGCCGGCACCGACCGGGCCCAGAAACACGCTCGCACTGCCGAGGAACCCTGCAGTAAATTCGTGGCCTGGCGCATGGTAGAGCGACTCCGGCGCACCGGCTTCGATCAGTTCACCGTCATGCATCACGCCGATCCGATCGCCCATCGCGAATGCTTCTTCCTGGTCGTGGGTCACGAACACGGCAGTAATGCCGATCTCCTGCTGGATCGCCCGCACGCTGTGGCGCAACTCCAGCCGGATGCGCGCATCCAGCGCGCCGAATGGCTCATCGAGCAGCAGAACACTGGGCCTGAACGCCAGCGCGCGGGCCAGCGCCACGCGCTGCTGCTGACCGCCCGAAAGCTGCCCCGGCCGACGCTGCTCGAAGCCGGTCAGACCAACCAGCTCCAGCATCTCGGCGACCCGCTTGCTGCGCTCGCGGCGCGGCATCCGGCGAATCCGAAGCCCGTACTCGACGTTCTCGAACACGGTCATGTGCTTGAACAGTGCATAGTTCTGGAACACGAAACCGACCCCACGCTGCTGCGGCGGCAACAGGCTGACGTCCCGATCATCGAGGTAGATCCGGCCACCGTCGAGCGGCGTGAGCCCGGCAATCAACCGCAGCAAGGTGCTCTTGCCGGACCCGCTGGGCCCGAGCAGCACAAAGAATTCGCCTTCGGCCACGTCCAGCGACACGCGATTGACCACGCGTGTCGTGCCGTAGAACTTGCATACATCCTGAATGCGGATCGACATCGCAACCGGTGGACGTGTATGGGAACCTCACGGTAGCCTCGACGCCGGTGACAGCGCGGTCGGGACTCGGTAACACACTGGTTACAGAACCTGCATTACATGAGGGATCGTTGCCGCCCATGCTGCTCAACCGGGGTCCGCGTGTTCATGCGCCGTTGCCTGCATTCAGAACCAGCGCGCTTGCCGGAACGCCGGCTTGAGTCGAACCCACGGAAATTGCGTGGACCGAGACAGTCATTCGATCACTGCGAGGTTCCTGTGCCCGGCACCGGGCACCGCCGCTATGGCGATCCGGTGATCGAAAGTCACAAGACGACCCCCACGCTGCACCGCCAGCGCAAGCAGATAGCAGTCGGTGATCTGGCGCGAACCCAGAACGCGGTTCCAGTTCAGGATTCCATCATCCAGGAGACTGATCTCATCCGGCCAGAACGCGTGCCATCCGGATGTGGCCGCTTCGGCCAGCCGGGCCGCAACGGCTGCGGCCGGCAAGGGGTTCGGATACGCCGGCTGCGACATGATTCGGACCACGCCGTTCTGGGTCAGCGGGCAGGATGCCCAACCATGTTCAATCTCCGCGCTCAGCCATCGGCCCGCCAGGCCATGATGAACGTGCTGCGCGTCAAGCAGTGCGATCAGCACATTGATATCGAGCAGTGCCCGCACTTCAGATTCCTTCCTGATCGCGCAGCGACTCGACAGTATCGTCAGTGACGATCCCGCCCCGCGGTGGAAATGGACGGAATCCGTAAAACGCTTCGCCCTCACCGACCCGGCTGGATTCACCGACCGGCGTGGTCAGCGCGGCGCGCAGCAGTTCCGACACCACGCGGCCGGCGGTGGTCCCACGTCGACGCGCCAGCTCCTTTGCCGCGACAAGCACATCGTCATCAATGTCCAGCGTGGTGCGCATGGTCCGCCACCTTGAGCGCCCAGGTGATGCGTTGATGATACTGCATCACCGCATCCAGGGCAAGCCGACCCATCATGGATTGGGCGGTGCGGATGTCATCCAGACCCGATGCACGGCCAAACGAATAAATGGTATATTTAATGGCATGGAAAGTGACACAATCACCACCATTGATCGTGCCGGACGCATCGTGGTCCCCAAGGCCTTGCGTCGTGCAGGTGGGCTGGAACCGGGAACCCGGTTGAAGATTCGGCTGCGCGACGGGATCGTCGAAATCGAGCCCGCGCCCAGACCCGTCGAAATCCGCAGGCGCGGCAGCATTTTCGTGGCCGAACCCGTCGATGAAGGCGCTCCGCTTACTGCCGCTGAAGTCCAGGAAACACTGGAGGCCACGCGGCGGCGCGACCATCGTGGTTGACGGTCGGTAGCCCTTGATGTTGGCAGCGCTTGACAGCAGCGTGCTGATCGCCGCACTACTGACCTGGCACGAGCACCATACGGTCTCGCATCGGGAGGTCGAGCGCCTGGCCGGAAACAATGCTGAGGCAGTTATCCCCACGCATGCGCTGCTGGAAAGCTATTCGGTCATCACGCGTCTGCCCGCACCGCATCGCCTTCACCCGAACGACGCCAGAAAACTTCTCCATGGCTCATTTCACGACTGGATCACTGCTCCTGCGCCTGAGCAAGTCTGGGCCATGATCGACCGTATGGTGCCTGCCGAAATTACCGGCGGAGCCGTGTACGACGCGCTCATCGTGGAGTCGGCGCTGGCCGCGGGCGCCGATGAAATCATTACCTGGAACGTCAGCCACTTCCAGCGCGCCGCCGCAGGCCGGCTGAAGGTCCGCCCTCCGAATTGAACCGGCAGTTTTTCCACACTCGCTATAAACCACCTTTCTCCTCGCAATAACTACGCGCTGTAATGACGACGCGTCTGTCATCTTCGGAACCGAATTCGGCTATCGTGCCGACCCATGATCCGACTTGACTCCATCACGCTGCGCCGCGGCCCCGAAGTTCTACTCGAAGACGCCAGCCTGACCGTGCACCCGGGGCAGAAGATCGGCCTGGTCGGGGCCAACGGCGCCGG
>NPIE01010314.1_pt1 | contig 25548 bp, 30 predicted proteins | sample 8637661 | NCBI WGS metagenome assembly NPIE01 (sample SAMN07420842, study PRJNA396082) | bioreactor metagenome | isolation source: sample BA12 brine-fed electro-methanogenic bioreactor BA | place: Japan: Kochi | collected 2016-12-09 | reverse complement strand
CTATCATAGACCATGTGGGTTTGCCACGATAAAGGTCGACAAAAGAGGCAAAGAGAAGAAGAAGTATAATACTTACTTAACACCTTATGAGAAGTTTAAGACACTGATTGATTGTGATCAATACCTAAAACCAATGATTACGCTTGAAATGTTAGACAGTATTGCGTATAGTGAAAGTGATAATGATTTTGCAAGAAGAATGCAAAAAGCAAGAGGAATATTATTTGAAAACTTTAAATCAATACCTCAAGAAATGATCTCATTTACAACCTTCGTTTCATGCTCATTACTGGATTAGAAAATACTTATACGCTCTACAGGTAATAAATTATGACAAATAACTATTCGGCAAGAATAATATAAACTTAATCCGCCCTGTAGAGCGTGTTTATGCCGAAATGCGCTCTACAGGGCAATTTACCACCCCTCATTATGAAAATGTTCAGCAACAACTGTGCTCTGTGTGTTTTCTGCTACTATGTTGTATTTTAGCCCGTTAGATTTGTTCATAATTTGATTAATTTAAACTGTTAAATACCATTAGCCCTTCAGTCTTACGATATGAATTATCCTTTACCTCTTTCATCCAATCACTTATTGTTTGGTTTTGCAACATATTTTTTACCTTGTTACTGTAAACTGTAGCATAGCAGAGTGCATTCGATTGACAGAAAAAACACATTGTTGTATACTTTACAAAACCCAAAAATAGCGATTAGTATATTAAATAAGTTTTTTCAACTATAAATAATATTTTCCATGAGAAGAGTTTCTTTAAATATAACTAACAAATGTAACCTAGGGTGCTTTCATTGTTTCAACAAAAATAACAACCTTTGCAATAATGAACTAAATAAATATGATCTTTTTAATTTAATTGACCAAATGAAAGAAATTAATTGTGATTATTTGGCAATTGGAGGGGGCGAACCGCTAATGAGAGATGACTTGCTTGAGATATTAAGCTATGCTAAAAAACAATCGATAAACCCATCAATTGTAACAAATTGTCTACTTGTTACAAAAGATATTGCCAAACTCTTCAATCAATTGAAATTAAGAAAGATAAAGGTTAGCATAGATGGAGTCGGAAAAGTTTATGAACAGATAAGAGATGGCTCTTCGTTTGATGAGCTTGTAAAAAAAATTAAAATATTAAGAAAACATTTTACTGGCCATATTCAAGCATCAATAACACTAAGTACAGCAAACCTCAATGATTATAAAAACATAATTGAATTAGCTGATAATCTTAATCTCGATTCCGTTAGAATTGCACCAATCATGCCACTTGGCAGAGCCCTCAAAAACACCGACTTGCTTTTATCTCAGGATCAGTTTATTAATTTTATCAAAGATGTAAGAAGAATAAAAACAAATATAGATCTCGATCTTCCAGACAAAAACAGACTATATGATAAAAATAAAAGCTTTGGTTGTCATTGTGGAAAAGAAACTTGTTGGGTTCTAAATAACGGTGATTTTTATTCTTGTATCTTTTTCGGAGAAGATTATAAGATTGGTAATATCAAAAATGAAAGGCTAGCCTCTTTGATATCTAAATCTAAAAAATCTGTAAGTTTTTCTGGAAATGAAACTTGTAAAAATTGTTCAAGTTATGAAAAATGCAGAGCTGGATGTCGTGCAAGAGCTTTGTATAAATATAATGACATAAATGCCGTTGATCCATTTTGTCTTTTGAAAAAAAATGAGACTAACATATCAAACATTAACAATACCCTATAAAAAAACCTCGGATGGTTTTAAGTTTTTGATACTCAAAAGAGCTGATTTTAATTTTTGGCAATGGGTTTCTGGAGGTGGAGAAACTGAAGATAAGAATTTAATAGAGACCGTCGTGAGAGAATTAAAAGAAGAGATTAATATCTCCGTGATTCCAGAAGATATAATAAGGCTAGAGAGTAGGAACACCATCTTTGAAGACGAGCCAATGAAATATGGCGATAAAAACATAACCGTGATTCCAGAATATGCTTTTGCAGTTGATGTAAAAGAAAGCAAAATCAAGATTAGCAAAGAGCATGGTGAGTATAAATGGGTAACAGCAGAAGTTGCTAGTCAATTGTTAAAATACGACAGCAACAAAACCGCCCTGTTAGAGTTAGGTAAAATAATAAAAAAGGAGGTAGATGGATCGTGGAAAATTCACTGGGAATTGTAAAGCCGGATTGCTTAAGGCGAGGGCTGGAAAGGAAAGTTCTTTCAATAATTGAAACATCGGGATTGAGGATAATAAAAACAAAGAAAATCCTTTTAACCGAAGAAGAGGTGATGGTCATTTGGAGTACCTGCGCCAATGAATGGTTTTTCTCAGACCTCATTGAATTCATGACTTCATCAGAGGTAATCGTTTTTGTCGTAGAAGGAATCGATGCCATAAAAAAACTAAATGAATTAGTTGGCGCATCTGATCCGGAAAAATCAGGAAAAGACACCATTAGGTGTAAATACGGCATCAGCAAAAAGGAAAATACCATTCACAGCTCTTTAAACGAAGAAGCATATATCAAGGAATATAAGCTCTTCTTTAACTAAATGCTCTGTTTATTCAGAGCTTTATTTTTTATAAATATGGCTACTGTTATTTTGTTGGCTTCAATGCACAAATACATGCTTCTGAGAAGCATTCTGCCGATCTCATTTTTTTAATTTCATCAACTGGCATGTCGTGAATAAGATCTCCGTATGGTGATTCTTTCCCGTCTGCACTGGAAATTATTTTATCAAAGAGAAACATGCATGGGCGAACATGGCCATCAGAACCTATGATAACTATTGGAACATTCCTGCACGAAGATGTCCTTTTACCGTAAAGATAAAAGTCTCTTAAGGTTTCGAGATAGTTAATTGAACTTACATTAAATGGAAATACTGGATTCTCAACTGGCAACGGATTGCTTTCTTCATATCTCATTATTTTTTTTATTTCTTCTTCAAGGGAATCCCAATCCATCGAAGACAAATTGTAAAGAGATAATTTTTCCCACAACTTAACCACTTCTGGATTACCCCTTTTTTCTATAACTAGCGGCTGATATTTCATTGAGAAGCCACCCTGTTTACTTTTTGACCTTAGAAATAAATATACTTTATGCAGATCTTTGTAGTTTTCTGCTGTAATCATATATATAAATCCATATCTATTTTTTTCAGACTCTAGAATCGAAATCATCCTTGCATATCGCCTCAGATTATAAGATGATTTCATGGACCCATGGAGAGATATTTTAACATCAACACCAGAGAGCTTTTTAATGTTTTCATAGGAAAGAATGGTTCCGTTAGTATAAATAGCTAATTTGGCTCTTCCTTTAAAATAATCAATTAAACTATACGTTTCCTTTGCCAACATGGGTTCTCCACCCGTAAACATAATAGACTCTATACGCTTTTCTTTTAAAAGAATATCTAATAAAAATTTAACTCGATTAGTAATATTTCTATCGTGCATCAAAGATGAGCTTGAATTTATCTCATTATAGCAATATGGACAAGACAAATTGCATCTTTTTGTAATATAGACCCAGGCGTTTTTATTAAACATTTATTACTATTAAATAATAATCTTTGGACTGTTTTTGAGATTTAATTTTTTTTAATGTTTGTCTAAAAATATTTAAAATTTTCCCAGATTCTAAATTTGACAATTGAATTCTATTTTGACTTTTATCTATATGGCAAATTATTTCAGTCATAAAACTATTAATAGAATTAAAGCCGTAAAGAGCAACCCCTAGTCTAAAAAGATAGCCATTGTCTTTAGGTAAAGCCAATCTAGTTTGTCTTTTTATTAATAAAATTCCTTTTTTCATAATCATTTTTCTTTATCCTTACCCAACTTCTTCTCAACCAACTTAATACTCTCTAAAAAGTCCTTCTCCGCAGAACTCAAATTATTTTCTTGGTATTTCTTGTATTCCCCTTCAGCTTTATCAATCGCCTGCTTATGGCTTATTCCCCCAGCACCAGACAACAACTCTTCTCCTGTAGCCTGTAAGATATTATCTAATTGTTTGATATAGTCTTTCATGCGCATTGGCTTTTTCTTCATTGCTTGGATTTCTGCAAAGTCAAAATAACCTGAAACTAAGTTATTCAACACCTTTAACTCTTCTTCTGTTAAATAGTTTTTGGCTATTGCAATGTCTTTTTTGACCACTCCCCCTTTTGAAAAAGTTAATAACCCCATGAATGGCTTACCAGCATTAGCACGCTCAGCGATTATTTCAGCTGCAGTATGACCATGAACTGCATAATGTAGTTTGTTTTGAACAATTTTAAAAAACTCAATAGATTCACTAGATTTTGGATCATAATCAATACTAGTCGCATACAAGTCAAGTACTTGACGATACAAAACCTTCTCACTACTTCTAATGTCGCGAATACGATCAAGAAGCTCTTTCCAGTATCTACCACCTCCTAAATTCTTTAACCGCTCGTCATCCATAATAAAACCCTTAACAACATATTCCTTAATTCTTTCTGTAGCCCACTGACGAAACTTTGTGCCCTGAGCAGATTTAACACGATAACCAACTGATATTATTACATCAAGATTGTAATAATTAGTTGGTTTAGTAGAAAAATCGGAATTTCCGATTTTCTTCATAGAGTTAGATTCAGAAAGCTCTTTTTCTTTGAATATATTAATAATATGTTCATTGATTGTTGAGCGACTTTTATTAAATAATAATGATATTTGCTCAATAGTAAGCCAAACCGTATCACCTTCAAGCCTTACCTCTACTTGAAGTTTGCCATTGCTGTCTTTGTAGATGATTATTGAATTGTTTTCTCTTTTCATATTATTCCCCCCTCAATATCTGCCACAATTTTATCAATTGCCGACCTTAACTCTTGCTGTCTTTTAACAATCTGCTCAATCTCTTTGTTGAGCTCTTTAATGTTCACAACTTCTCTTGTGTCTTCTTGTTCAACATAACTAGAAACTGAAAGGTTGTAATCATTCTCCGCAATATCTTTGTTATCAACAATTTTAGCAAAATGATCTATATTTTCTCTTTCAACAAAAGCATTAAGAATTTTCTTTCTGTTTTCTTCGCTAATTTTGTTCTTAAAGTTCAATAAATCTTGAAGGTTGTTAATCTTTCCATAATAATTTATTTTTCTTAATAATTCATTCAAAGATCCAGATGTGTTGTATATTTTTGCCATATTAATTCTATTGCATTGAAATGATATAGATATCTTAAATTATTTTATAGAAATATTAAATGTTTTTTGTGTATCTACATTTGGGATAATTACTACAACCCATAAAATTACCAAATTTTCCAGACTTTTGACTTAATGTTCCATCGCACTTAGGACAAAGAATTGCTTCTTTAGAGGCTCCAGATAATTTTAAATTATTTTTACCAATATATTCCATTAATTTAAATCTATCAATAAGTTCAATCGGCTTTGATTCAGCAAACCTTTCAGCATCTAATGTAAAAACATTTGTTGTGATAAAATAACCCTTGCCCCTATCAACCTTGTCTGCAATTGCTCCATAAAAATCACGCACAGCACCTACATCTACTTTTCGATTAATAAACTTTTTGCATTGAATATAGTGAGTAAAGCCATCTTTTTCAGCTATAACATCAATTCCACCATCACTAACACCGCCAACAGTCCTTGTTTTGTAACCCATAGATCGAAACAATTGAGAGATATAACTTTCAAACTCGCTGGGATTTAATACTTGAAGATCTTTTATTGTTTTTTTGTCAGATAGCAATTTAAAATCTCTTCTTCTTTTTAGTATAATTAAGATAATTAAATAAATAATAACCAAAACAAAAAAACCACCCAACATTAAATAAATCGGTCGGAGTGTGTCATGTATGAGTTGTATTACCCCGTCTGGAGTCATAGTTTAAAATAAATTATATTAATTACTAGTACTTTTAAAGTTGTGACTATATATTATCTGATTATACTACTTTTTTATTAAAAAGCCAGTTAAAACCTTAATATGACACAGCTATTTATTAACACCTAAAGTTCTTTAGTTAATTTAGCTCTTTTCTCAAAACCTTTGCATTTTTAGAACTGATAACCTTCTTGCCGGTTTTGCTTTCAATGTCTTTTCTGGCATTGCCTGCTACGCTCCCGCCTTCACGAGCCACTACTTTGTTCTCATCCATTCCTTTTGGTACCTTATTCTGAGAAATTTCTGTTGTTGCTGTATCTGTTTCGCGTTTTTTGCCATCTTCAGCAACAATTTTCAACTGTACGATTTTTTCGTACACTTCACTTCCCTCTTTTTTTAATTTTCTTTTTAGATCTGTCCAGTATCTACGAGGAATTGAACTACCAGTTAGCACTTTAATAATATCTATAATAGAAAAATACCATAATTCTTTATCATCGTCCCAATGTCTACGAATTTTTGTATCTTCAAAGATTACAATTGTTTTTTTAAAATCTTTTTTCATAGTTTTAATATTAATCTTAATATTAAAATTAATTTTAATTATACTTCATAGTTTGAACATCCTCTCGAAGCGACTCTACAAAACTAACTTAAAACTCAGCAAAAATTCTTTTACTTTCTGAATCAATTCGAATCATATTTCCATATGGCATTGGTATTTGTGGCTCAGTATGGCCAAAATCCATATTCTGTACAATTGGAATATTCTTATTATATTGACGAACAATCTTAACGATAGTCTCTTGCTGTTCTTTCCTATAGATAGCTCGCTCTTCTGGATTTTTAAGCTTATTGAATTCACGTGCTTTAGCTCTACCAACACAAACCCCCTGTACCCTCTCTAATATTCCCCTTTCACCAAATGCCCTAAATACTCGAAAAACATAATCTGCAGACGAAATTTCTTCACAAGTTTCTATTATAAGAATAATTTTTTTGAACTGATTAAGAGATGGAATTATTATTCCATGACGTAACATTTCATCAATTGATTCTAAACAGCCTCCCCACAACAAACCCTCTGAGCTACTTACTCCATCCCACGACCAACCTTCATTAGCTTCATATTCTCGTTCCCCGTTAAGTAATAAAGGGTCATTCCAATCTAATCCCAAGTCGTTAAATGAATCGCTTGGCAATAACTCAAACTCACCCTCATCGAATAAAGCGTGTTTAATATATTTTACCGTATAATCATTCATCTTTTTTTGATGAGCGAATTGAGTGAAAAGAGCTCCACCATAAAAAGAAGGGATACCGTTTAAGAAAAGAAAGTTCGCGAAATGTGAATTATCACTATATCCAAAAAAAGGTTTTATATTTTTAATGAATGGTTCGCTTGATAAATTTTTAATATAGGTAACTTGTATGTCGCCACCAATAGTTGAAATAACTCCCTTTATTTCCGGATTATAAAAAGCATCAATTAAATCCTTAGCTTTTTCTTCATTAGTTGCGTCAAGCTTGGTAGTAGTCGGATATTCTACCGGCTCAAGACCAAAGACTTCACGTATTCTTTTTAAGCCCAATTCATAAATATGTGGCCAAACAGCAGGAGCTGCAAAACTTGGCGAAAGAATTGCCACCTTATCTCCTCTATTGAGTTTTCCTAATTTTTTAAATTCCATAAAAATATCCTTTACTCTGTTATACCACAAACAAAACAAAAAACCACCCTTTTGGGGATGATTTAAGTAAATTGACTCTAGCAATCAGAACCTATATTTTTTAATCTTATTAGTTTTTTTGTTTTGGAATAGGAAGTCCAAGCCTATGAAGTGGCAAATAATTAAAATAATAAAAACATCCATCAATTGAGATAATATAATCTAAAACATCTTTATATTCTGGCTTTTTAAACCAATCATTTAAAATATAAATATATTTAACTTCGACATTTAACGAAGATAATAGCTTTCTGTACTGCTTTATTTTAAAATCACATGTTTGTAGTTTTTCATCAGTTGAACCAGCAATTTTCTGAAATTTTATCTCAAGAACAAAAAAAGTATTATTGGTAATCACAAAGATAATATCATCTGGTAAAATCCTTTTTGAAATAATTATCTTGTAATTTACACCTTTACTTTCAAGATATTTATACAAGCCGTTTTTCTTAAACGACAAAGCTACCTCTTTTTCGTTATAAAAAATTGTATTATCTTTAACCGTATAACCAGGTTTATTCTTAATAAAGGTCAGAAAATCAACCTTTCCCTCAAAGACTAAACCCGTTTTTGTATTGGCTCCGCCAATTCCACCTTCTATCATTTTTTAATAAAATCTTTAAATCTTTTTTTTGATAAATCTAAATATTCTTTTTCCATATCAAAACCAACAAATTTTCTACCGTATTGATGCGCAGCCAATCCAGTTGCTGAACTTCCAGCAAAAGGATCTAAAACAATATCTCCCTCATTAGTACTCGCCAAGACTATTCTTCTCAATAAATCATGTGGTTTTTGAGTTGGATGTTTGCCAAACTTCTTTTCCCAAGGACGAGGCGTATTGATTGACCAAACTGAACGCATTTGTTTTTCTGGTTTTTTTAAAAAGTCTTCGGGCCAGCTACTCATTTTAATCTCTTTGTAATTAAAGGTATGTTTTGATTTTTTATCCCTTCTTGCCCAAAGCAATGTTTCATGACTAGCGGTAAAATACCTGCCACTTAAATTAGGAGAGGCGTTTGGCTTATACCAGCTAATATCGTTTAAAATGTGATAACCAGACTTTTGTAAAGCAAAGCCACATTGGTAAATAGAATGATATGTTCCACTAATCCATATTGTTCCATTCTCTTTAAGAACTCTTTTGCAAGAATTAATCCATTTTTGATGAAAATCAAAATCATCATCAAAACCATTACTCTTGTCCCATTCCCCTTTATTAACACTCACCCTTTTGCCTGCATGAACAGTGAAGCCTCCATTTGAAAGATTATATGGAGGATCCGCAAAAATCATATCTATAGACTTTTCTGGTAATTGATTTAATAAATTCAAGCAATCTCCATGATACAAAACAAACTTTTCTTCAGAAAAAAAAGGTTTGTCTTTTATGCTTGAAAGTATCTTTTTAGATTGAAAGGGAGGCACTATTGTTTGATTAGTTAATTGTAATTGTTTCATTATAGCATAAATTATTAAAATAAAAACCCAAAATTTGTTGAGTTTCTAGAACTTCTATGTATTAATTTGAAACTAAATTAAATAATTTTACTAGATAAAATTAAAATTGCAAACAAATCACAGTTAAAGTCAACAACACCCCAAGAACCAAATAAATCGGCATAAAAGAATCGTACATTATTCTTATTACTTCATCTGTCATAGTTTAAAGTTAGTCGTCTTCCTAGTATCTGATTAAGCTTAGCTATAGTTTTACCTCCTACATAGCCAGTACCAGTAGTTAGCCCAATTGGTGTCAAAACCTCAGAGGTATACTTGTTTTGGAATTTAATAACAGAATCTCTTGTTAAGCCACCAAAGTAGTTAGTTTCGTTTCCGATTGAACCAACACCAGAGACGGCTATTTGTGTGTCTACTGATCTATTAAGTATTGTTTGCAAACACTTAACATCGTCTCCAGTCATACCTAGAGATAAGCTCCTACTAAATGTTACTCCATCGCATGCTCCCGATGATGTAATGCCTTGTGATTGAGCAATTTGTGCTTGCAGAGTAGCGATAAGGGCTATTAACCTAGCAATCTCGGCTCTTAATTGGTCTTGAGTCATTCCTGTAGTGTCTACAACAGTTTCCTCTGTCTTTTCTTCTCCCATTAGGGCAAAGTTACTAAATTGACTGGTAGTTGCACTAACGGTGTTAGTTGCTTTGTTGACTGTGCTAGGTAGAGCAACCCATTCTGTTCCGTTCCAACGATATACCTTTAAACTATCTTCGTCTAAATCTTCAATCTCTTCGTCGGTATAGGTAAAGGATAGTGTTACATCTTTGCTGAAGGTTGTTATTGATTGACCAGAGCCACCAGTTGCAGTTAGTTGATATACTTTTCCGCCAACCATAACGAAAGATTGAGGAGCTGAACCGGTTGTTCCAGCCGATACTACTTCTTCCATAGTAGAAGTCTTTACCTCAAACTTAGTATCGCTAACAATGGCATTGGCAGGAACCTCTATCTTAACGGTTGGGCCATCTTTTGTTGTTAGGGTTGTTTTTCCACCAGCACTAGGTGTTGCAGTTACCTCTCCAGTATTGGTTGTTGGAGTTGTCGGTGTAGACGATCCGCCGCTACCGCCACCACTAGAAGAGCCACCACCAGTTCTAGCGGGAGAGGGTGCTATTATTTTTATAAATTTTAAATCCTTATTAATAGTAAGTCCTTCTTGAAAATAACCATCATATTTCAAACTTGTACCATCATCAAGTTTAAAAAAAATATCTTGATCGCATTCTTTTACTAATAACTTATCTTCCATAGATTTTGAATGTGCATAAACACCATCATCTAATACAAGTATTTCATCTATTAAATTACTGCCACAAAAAGAATGAATCTTTGTGTCTTTTGGTAGTAATTGATTATTTAAGTAAGCTTTACCCCAAAACGCCATAGGGAACTTCGGAAAATCCTGGGCGAATCCAAAAATCGGAATTAAGAAAAACATAAAAATGATAGATGATTTTAGTAATTTTTTAATCATAGTTGCCTTATATTATTTCAAACTAGTAACTGCCTTTCCAGCTCTTAGCGTCTGTCTTAAGATCCTTGATCAATTCGCCATTCATTGTCTTCTCAGAACCACCATAAGTCCATTTTAATGACTTAACGATGAACCAGTAGAAGTCGTTAGTTGTCATTCCTGTTAATGTTGCAGAAATCTCAACATTCTTAGATGTTCCAGAATTGATTGTTACTGCTGTACCTGTCTTACCATCAACCTTAATCAATGAAGATGCAGGGGCGATATTGTCAGTACCGCTAGTAGCTACTTTTACATCAATTGCTGTAGAGGTTACGACAACATCGCCACCCTGTGCAGTCAATGTAAAGTTAATTGTACCAGCAAGTTGTGTTGTTGTAACACCTTCTTGAACTGTTTCAGTAATGTTAGTAGTGATGTTTGAAATTACAGGAGCTGCTTCATAGAAATGTGTAATATTACCAATAACCACAGAATCGTCAATAAATATAACTTCTTCTTCACTACCGCTTATAGCAACAATATGACTAGATGATGGAGTTATAGAAACATATGATGTAACACCATTTACTGCCTTGTTCATTTCTACCTCAACAGTTAATGTCTTAGTAGAGTCTTTAGCAATTTCTATCTCAAGACTTGAGAAAGTAGGTGTAGCACTGTATGATTCGCTACCAAGCAATGTTGAACCATCATAAAGCTTGTAAGCAACAACATCATTAACGCCTAAGCCACCCTTTTCTTCAAACTTAATTTCTGTAATCTTTGCTGAGTCCTTAGTTGCCTTAACATCAAATCTTAATAATTCATGTTGTGTTGTGTTATCTGAATCAGTAATAGCAATACCTTCTTCGGGACTGTTTTCGTTAAGCTTAAGCTCAAGTTCGGCTATTGCTATTGAAGTTATTGTAATCTCTTTTTCGCCCACTATTCCAGAACCATCGGTTGCTGTAGCTTTCACCATTACAGAACCTTCTTTTATTCCAATCAAAAGACCTTCTGAATTAATTTCTGCCTCTCCTATGCCATTAACTACTGACCATATAACCTCTTTATTGCTTGAATCTTTCGGTAAAACTTCTACTGTCATCTGCAAAGAACTACCCTCCATTAGTGTCGTTGCATCACCCTCTCCATATATATTAATTTCCGTAACGCTAAAATCATTTAAATTTTGATAACCAATATAATTATCTGTTTTTGCTTTAATAAAAACCGCATAGCCTTTTAAATAATTAACATCAATATCTTCTGGCCTAGAATAATCTTTCCAACTCTCTGAAACACTTAAACTTCCTTGATTTTCCGTAAAATCAATCCATAATAAAGATGATTCTTTAATATTAGTTAAAATATTGTCTGGAAGAGTAATGCCAACGATATTCCATCCTGGATTTAATGTCCTTTGAAATAGTCTTTGACTGGAAGTTAATTCAAAATCATAATTAAATCTTAGGGTTTGACTAGAGTTTGTTTTGTTATTAATAAAATAAGCATATAGGGGTGTAAATTCATTTTGGCCAATCCCCTCAATTGTATTCCATCCAGAAGTTGATTCTGAGTCCAGAACATAAATATCAAAATTATCTACTGTACCAGGAACAGAAAATTCATGACTTAATAAAATTCTTGGCGTCGAAACTATGTTCCACCCAGGCTCGAGCTCGAGAATATGATAATCGGGACCACCCCCAATATGAGGCCAAGGATAATCTAATGATACTTGAGTATTAGAAAATTCAATTTGCCCTTGAAGTTGTGCGACGAAAGCTTGAAGTTCTTCGATTTGAGCTTCAAGATCGGCTGTGGCACTAACAAAGATAGGGCTAATAAAAATAATAAAAGCCAACGATAAAAATATTATTATAAATTTTTTCATATTTTTAATTATTTAGTGTTTAAAGTATTATACCACAAACAAAACAAAAAACCACCCTTTTGGGATGGTTTATATTAAATGATTTTGAAGCATAGTGAATATTGTTTTCCTGCCACGATTAGTTTTAAGATATCTCTCCCTACGTTTTGCGTCTTGATTGCTACGATATGCTTCATAATGAATTAATTCTAACGGTAAATATGGTCTCGTTGACTTTGATCTACCTTTATTATGATCATTTATTCGTTGCACTAGATTCTCGCTATATCCAATATAAAGAAATTCTCTACTTTTGTTTTGCAATATATACACATAATAAAACATCATCAAACTTTATTGCTTTATTAAAGTCAAGATAAATACAATAATCACGTGGGGGGGTACCATACGAGACGAACCATACGGTTCATCTCTCGGTACATCCCTCACTTACCAGTCTTTTCATGTCTTCTTGCGAAGCCATGCACCGACTGGTGCGTGGCTGCCGGACTAGGACTCGAACTTTATTGCTTTATTAAAGTTAAGATAAATACAATAATCACGTGGGGGGTACCATACGGCACCCCCCTGCGTCAAATTCTTTCCTTGCTTCACCTCTCGGCGAAGCAAGGCGCAGAATTGTGCCTTGCTGCCGGACTAGGACTCGAACCTAGATTAACGGGACCAAAACCCGTCGTCCTACCAATTAGACGATCCGGCAATAAATACTACTCCTTTATACCAACCATTTTAATAATTGCAAGCTCTAAGGGCAATTGAAGTATCGTAGAATACTTCATTTTATTCTGTGCCTCTATCATTATCTCTAAATTATTAACAAGGGAATCGGAACTAAAGTCCTCTGACTGTCTTTTCATACTCTTAAAATCTTCTTCTGTCAATCCAGCAAGAATAGTATTAATTACTGGACTACTTTTATCTTCTGAATCTTCCGCCATAATCTTAACAATCATTATCTTTCTTAAATAATCGGTGAACATTTTAGCAAACTCCCTAACATCTTTTCCCCTATCGCCTAGCGTATTAACAATATCGAAAGCTCCTTTGGCATCTTTAGCAAGTATGAAATCGGCCATTTTAGAGGCAACACCAACATCTACTAAACCCAAAAGATCCTCAATGTCTTTGGCTTTTATCTTCTCTTTGCTATCTGGAAAAAAGGATGCAATTTGACCAAGCAAAACTTCAGAATCTCTAGCGGCTCCTTCGGAATTAAGAGCAATTAATTCAATCGCCTCTTTTTCAATATTAATCCCCTCTTTTTTAACAATACCTTCTAGTCTTTTGATTAACTCTGGAGCGGTAAGCTTTCGAAAATCAAATCTTTGACACCTCGAATTAATTGTGCCTATCATTTTATGAGCCTCTGTGGTGGCAAGTATAAATACAGCATGCTCTGGGGCCTCTTCTAGTATCTTTAGAAGCGCGTTTGATGCTTCTTTGGTGAGTTGATGGGCCTCGTCGATAATATATACTTTTTTGTTAGATCCAACGGGAGTAAACTTGATCCCCTCTTTAAGCTCTCGGATATCATCTATTCCACGATGAGATGCTGCATCAATCTCAATTAAATCAACGGCTGAACCCTTGGCAATGTCTAGACAGCTAGCGCATTTACCACAAGGCTCAAAACCAGTTCTGTTTTGGCAGTTAAGAGATTTGGCTAATAACCGAGCAATCGTAGTCTTACCAGATCCTCTAGGACCACAAAACAAGTATGCATGAGCAGTTTTACCAGAGTTAATGGCATTAGTAATGGTTTTAACAACATGCTCTTGTCCAGCAATTTCACCAAATGTTTGCGGTCTGTATTTTCTATAAAAAACTAAGTTTGTCATATCTTCTTAAAAAGATTACGATATATTACAAAAAGAAGCAAGAGCATAAACAAAAAACCAATTAGTGCTTGTGTTCCGAAATAATCGTTAATTGCGACTCCAAAAACAGTTAAGAAGCTAACAATCAGGCCAGCGATCAATACTCCGAGGGCAATCAAAGGAAATGCTTTTTTGATTTGTATTCCAAAAACAAAAGAAACTAAAGACGCTGTCCAACCACCAGTGATTGGTAACGGAATAGCAACAAATACAATCAAAAGGTATGGGCCATATTTAGCTACTTTGTCACTATACTTGTCTCTAGTATGAGAAAACAGTTTATCGAAAAACCGTTTAAAAAAAGAACTGTGCCTTGATAAAAAGCTAGAAACTTTGTTTAATAGTGTTAGGAGAATTAGAACGATAAACAAATTACCTAGCACTGATACGAAATATGCAACAATAGGGTTTAATCCATAAACACCAATAGCCATAGGAATAGCAATACGCAACTCCCCCACAGGAGTCATGGCTAATAAGAAAGTCTTAATTAATTCTATCATTAATTGAAATATAACATATTTTGAAAGAAAGACAATTGCTAAAACTTTAAATATATTGTAGAATGCAAACAATGCAAAACCAAACACATAAATTACCTCCACAAGACCTAGAGGCCGAACAATCCTTACTCGGATCTCTATTAATTGACAAAAACGCCATAATCAAGGTGGTGGACTTTTTAAAACCAAGAGACTTCTATAAAAATAGTCACCGAGAGATATATGAAGCCATTATTTTTTTATTTGAAAAAGGAGAGCCGGTAGACATCCTCTCCATATCTTCTCTTCTAAAAGAAAAGAAAACGTTTGATGCGATTGGTGGCAACTCTTACTTAACTGAGCTGGCCAACTCAGTACCCACATCTACCAACGTTGTAAGTTATGCTAAAATCGTTCAAAAGAAAAGAATACTAAGAGACCTAATTGAATCAGGCCGAGAGATAGAATCTATTGCTTACAAGGAATCGGGAGATATAGAACATATGTTAGACTATGCTGAAAAAAAGATATTCTCTATTGCCGAACACTCAATGCAACAAAGATTTCTCCCTATTAAAGATGGACTAGAGGAAACTTTTGATAGAATAGATCAACTCTCAAAATTCAAAGGAAGTATTAGAGGAATACCAACTGGATTTAAAAGTTTAGATAATATGCTCTCCGGTCTTCAAAAGTCTGATCTTGTGATTCTAGCAGCCAGGCCATCGTTGGGTAAATCTTCTCTAGCTTTTAACATCGCTCTAAATAGTGCTATGACGGATAAAAAATCTATTGGAATATTTAGTCTTGAAATGTCTAGAGACCAAATAATAGATAGATTTATCGCAACACTAGCTGAATTAGACTTGTGGAAGATAAGGACTGGAAGATTGTCTTCGGATGGTGAAGATAATGACTTTGAAAGAATACAAAGAGCCCTATCGGTCTTATCAGAACTTAATATATATATTGATGACTCGGCTACATCTGATGTTTTGCAAATGAGAGCACTAACAAGAAGACTCCAAGCCGATAAAGGACTAGACCTTATTATTGTTGACTATTTGCAATTAATAGACTCGGGAAGAAATAGCAACTATGACTCTATGGTGCAACAAATGAGTGTCATTTCTCGTTCCCTAAAAGGATTGGCCAAGGAATTAAATGTTCCCGTGCTAGCCTTATCGCAATTATCTAGAGCGGTAGAGCAAAGAACACCTCAAATACCTAGATTGTCTGATCTTAGAGAATCTGGCTCAATTGAGCAAGATGCTGATGTAGTGCTATTTATTCACCGAGAAGATAAGTATCGCCAAGATAGTGGAAGACAAAACATCGCTGATATTATGATTGCTAAGCATAGAAATGGTCCTGTAGGTAAAGTAGAATTATACTTTGATGAACAAACTGCTACATTTAAAAACCTAGAAAAGGGATACGAAGAGGAAGAGGGAGAAAATGTAGTCTTCTAGAGTATGTACCCCAAACCAATACAAAAATTAATAGAAGAGTTTTCTAAGTTTCCAACAGTAGGGGTTCGCACCGCTACTCGTTTTGCTCTATACACCTCTAAGCTAGACAACAAAGAATTAAAACAATTAATAGAAGCGATAATCTCTGCTAAAAAAGAAACTAAAATATGTAGTTCTTGTTTTTGTCTTTTTGAGCCCAACAAAGAAGAAGATCTTTGCACTATTTGCCTGAGTAACAAAAGAAACAAGTCCATACTATGTATAATAGAGAAAGAAAGTGATTTGCTAGCAATAGAAAAAGCTAATATATATAACGGACTATACTTTATTCTAGGAGGAGCTTTATCTCCTGTGAGAAAATCTAGTATTAAGAATATAAAGATTAGGGAATTATTAGTTAAACTAAAAGATCAAAGCATCAAAGAAGTAATTATTGCGACCAATTTTACCTCAGAAGGTGAAGCAACTGCCCTTTATTTAGAAAAAGAGTTGAAAAAATATCCAATCAAAATAACTAGGCTTGCAAGAGGTTTGCCTAAGGGAGGTGAACTAGAGTATATTGATGAAGAAACGATATCTTCGGCAATAGAGGGAAGAAAATGAAAAAAGGGCTTTTAGCCCTTTATCTCAATTATTTCTACTTCAGAATATGGTTGTCTATGACCCTTTTTCTTAGACTGTCTTTTCTTAGCCTTATACTTAAAGACAATTACTTTATCGGCCTTATCGTGAGATAAAACTTTGCCCTTAACTTGAGATCCGCTAACATTAGGTGTGCCAATTTTAACATCTTCGCCATCTACCGTTAAGAGAACTTCTTCAAAGATAATCTCGCCACCCTCTGCAACATCAACCTTCTCAATCTTTATTTTTTTACCTGGAGAAACTAAATATTGTTTCCCGCCTGTTTTAATTACTGCTAACATATTATTATTTATTTAATACTAAGACTATACACTAAAAATTAAAAATGGTCAAATTATTTACTCCAACCTATTAACACTATCTTCAATTTTAGAAACATCATAATCAGATGACTCCCCTGTTAGTTTGGTAATATCTTTCTCAATTTTACCAAATTCACTTACGGCGGTATTGTAAGTTTTAACTCCTGTGCTTAACTGATTACCCAATCTCTGCATATGCTCTTCATAAACCTTTAAATGTCTTTTCAAAAGAGAAACATTTTGAATAATTTCTTTAGTCTGTGATTGAACACTATAAGCTCTCATTCCCTGTATCAAAGACTGAAGAGTAACATAAAATGTTGTGGGCGAAACTATATGAACATTCTTCTCACAAACAGCGTAATCAAGCAAATCTCTAGTATTGGCCTTAATTGTACCAATTTTATTCACCAATAAATCATAATATATTCCCTCTGCAGGGATAAACATAAAAGCGAATTCCATTGTCCCCTCTTCGGGCCTAATATATTTAGCCGTTTCGTCTATTCTTTTTTTAAGATCTGATACAAACTGCTTTTCCAGAACTTCTATTCTAGAAAGATCTTTTTCCTCAGCTATCTGATTATATGTTTCTAGAGAAAACTTAGAATCGATTGGAATAATTTTATCTCCAAAGAAAATAACAGCATCAACAATCTTTCCATCCCTAAAAGCATATTGAGTAGCATAATGTTTTGGGCTAAATGAGTTTTTAAGTAAGGTCTCTAAATAATATTCTCCTAACAACCCTCGGTGTTTTGGATTCTTTAGCGTATCTTGCAAGCTCTCTAACTGAGAAGAAAAATCTAATACTTGCCTGTTAGTATCATCTAACTTAACTAATCTCTCGCTCACCTCTCTAATGGTTTTAGAACTCTCGCTAAATTGCCTTTGGCTCATTTCTGCAGTCTTCCAAATATTATCACCTACCTCTTTTCTAATCGCGCTTAATTCCCTCAGAATCAAAGCTATAGCTAGAGTGATAACAAGAAATATGATAATTAATTGGTATAAATCCATATTATTGAATTAGTATCCCTAAAATTACAAAAGAAATATATGCAAAGACTAAAATTATTCCCTCTAAGGTAGATATTCTTCTACCTGTTCGTATAAAAAATAAGAAGAATAGTGCACAAACAATCAAGAATATTCTAGCAATATAGAAAGATGGAATAGTAGACATATCCACGACTATTGGACGGATGATTGATATTATACCCAAAACCATTGTAGACGATATTGTAATGGCCCCCATGAGGCCTCCTAGTATCATCCATGACTGTCCTTTTCGAGCTAGAGTAATAGAAAAGTATGTTTCGGGAAGACCGACCCCGATAGCTACAATAATTATACCAATAATCGGAATAGAAACTCCCAAAGATTCGGAAAAATACATAGAAGAGCCCACTATTCCCTGTGCACTCAAAACAACCAATAAAAATACCAAAACTAACAAGCTCGCTTTTTTAAGAAGGAAAAACGGCTTTCCGTTCTTCTCTTCTTCGGTAATGTCATCATAAACCTTAGTAAATCTTTCTTTTTTAGAAAAAAGCCAATAAAAGAAAGATGCAAAGAATAAAAGAAGTGCCACTCCATCACTTCGAGATAATACTCCGTCGTAGATTAAAACCAATGGGAGCAAAGCACCAATAATAGCGAATGTTGCACCTCCCCTCACGATCTTACTATCAACTTCTATACCATTTTTAAGGATAATGGCGCAAAGACCAACCGTAAGACTAAGTAATAATATGTTTTGTCCTAGAATATTACCTAGGGCTAGATCAGAAACATCGTTAAACGCTGAGACTAATCCAATAAAAAATTCGGGTGCTACTGAACCTAAAGATATTGTGAAAAAAGCTACCACAAACTCCTTCCAACCAAGATATTTAGCTATGCTAGTAAGCGAGTCTATTAATATTTTGGCACAAAATACCAAAACAAAACAAGATAAAAGAAATACTAATATGCAAGCAATAATCATCATACGAAAAAATTAATTAATTCTGAAACAAAACCAAGACTTAACGCTATAATCACCGGGTAAACCAAATACCTATACTTCATACTAACAATCTTTTTATACATCAAGCATACAAGTATTGCATCAACCACTAACATTGTACATCCAACTACCGACAACACTCGTATAAAATCTTGAAAACCAATTAAATATACTAAAAATGGTGTTATGCAAGCAATGGCCCAAGCAATAATTTTGGGTATCCTCATATCGTACCAAAGTATTTTCTGAAGAGTTAAGCCAAGCGCAATATATGATGTAAAAGTAGCCACTACCGCAAACAATAATACTAATCCAATAATACCATTGCCTAAAAACATTTGCAATCCGGTGAGAGAGTCTACTGGAGTTTCGTTACCCATTATACCTAAAATAATAAAAATGAAGATGGAATATATTAATGCAGAAAATATTACAGTAAAAGGAATAATTTTGGTTAAATATTTACGACCACCGTCAAGCAATTCTTCGGCCTCGGGTATTAAAGACAATCCCCAAAAAGAAAACAACACAACACCATAGGGCATAAACCAATATGATGGATCGGATTCAAAAACAATATTAGAAAAATCAATATGATTAACTCCTTTGATAACGATAATTACCAAAGATAAAAAGAATAAAATCAACCCCAACAAATGAAATCTACCAATTGCTTTAATGCCAACTAAAACTAAAATTGATCCTAGAATAAAATACCAGAATGTATAGAAGCTCTCTCCAAAACCAAATATTGGAGAGAATATTGAAGTCAAGAACCTACCTCCCAATATTAAGTAAGCTAAATTGGCTCCCATAAGACCCAAGATGCCAGAAGCAACAGCAATACGATAAGCATTTTGCCCTAAATGATAACGAGCAAACCCTGGTAATCTAATAAAATCAGGTGTTTTAAGAGCTATTGCAGCGTAAAAATAATGAATTGCTATAGATACCGCACCAAGCAAAACAAAATAAACAAACATTGTTAGTGGGCTGGTCTTAAGCGTCAAATAAGGTAGGGCAAAAAGACCTACACCAATCATTGTTCCTGTAATTACTGAAAAAGCATAAATAATACGCAACATAATGTGACCCCAAGGGGAGTCGAACCCCTGTTACCGGGATGAGAACCCGGCGTCCTAGGCCACTAGACGATGGGGCCTAAACTAAAAGAAATATATCATAAATATTAAAGATTGTCCAAGCTCTGCGATATCTCTACCAAATTCAATCCCAATATCATAGAAACTCTTATTGCTAAAAGTAAATCAATTAATTCCTCTTGCTTTAAACTATTGCTTGTCCAAAAAGGAACACTATCACCGCCATAATTAATCTTAAAATTATTATCCGAATTATCACTAATCCAAAGACTGCTGCTATCGGTAAAGCCAACACTATTTACCGTAAAACTACCATCAATATTTCTAGATTTTGAAAAATCAGTAATTACAAATCCATTACTTGGAAAATCACTAAGCATGTCGTCTCCATTATTTAAAACCAGTATTGGTTTTTGTGAGTATTTAAAAGGGGCATTACCGTCAAACAACAATACGTCATTTTTAAAAGGAGATAAAAATCTCCTATATTTTGAGACTTTGATTTTATCTTTGATTATTAAAAGGAGAAATTCTTCAAATCTACCATTAGAAGAAAAAGCCACCATTGCTGGCATTTTGACATAGCAAGCCAATTTGAAAAATATATTCATAATTCTCTTTCAGGTGGTATTTGATAATAATCTAGGATATATTTAGCTAACTCGCCGAATATTGGAGCGGCTGAATATTCAGAAGTCTTAGCTTGAGGATTATCCAACTTTACAAGTATTAAAAACTGAGGATTAAAAGCTGGAGCATAACCAATAAAACCCTGTATTGTTTTGTCAGAATATCCAACCTTATTAATTTCCAATGATGTCCAGGGTATTTGAGCAGTCCCCGTCTTTCCGGCAATATAGTATCCAGGAACTTGAGCTGTTTTAGCAAAACCATTTTCAGTAACACTAACCATCATTGAGGTAATATCAAGGCTGGTCTTAGGAGATATAACTCGCTCTCCCTGCAATATGCTTTTATTCTCCTCAACAATATATGGATTAATTAATCTCCCACCATTAGCTAAGGCAGAAAAAGCCTTAAACATTTGGATTGAGGTAACCTCTATTCCTTGACCAAAAGAAGCATTGGCATAATTAATATCGTAACCCTCCTTAAAACTAATATTAAGTGGCAAAACTTCGCCCGGTAAATCTATATCCGCTTTTTCGAAAAAACCAAACTTCTCTAGATACTCTTTGAAAGTATTATGGCCGATAAGATTCTCAACATAAACTGTTGCGGTATTGATTGATTTCTCTAAAACTTCTGTCATAGTCACCTCACCCCAAGATCTTTGCGCATAGTTTCTTATCGTTCTACCTTTTACTTGAACAGAACCAGTATCGTGATATTTATCAGTTGGCGTAATCTTATCCTCATTTAGGGCTATAGCCATTGTTATAGGTTTAAATATTGATCCCGGCTCATAAGGATTATGTATTGCAGGATTTTTAAAAACCTTAAAATTAGATTCTTTAGAATATTCGTTAGGATCAAAGCTAGGATAATTAGCTAAAGCAATAATTCTTCCGGTATTAGGATCACCGACCAAAACAGTCCCCCCTTCAATACTCAAATTTTCAACAGCTCTCTCTAATAAATTCTCAGCCATAAACTGAATATTGTAATCAACTGTTAGGGTGATGTCCGCTCCACTATTAAAAGCTCCAAAGGTTTTACTAATCAAATACTGATGAAAAAACTTTTCCGTTTCCTTGAACGATTCTGATCCTTCTAGCATAGAATTGTAATGTTCCTCTACTCCATACTGCCCAGTATTATCTCCACCAACAAAACCAACTAACTGAGATGCTAAACTATTTTGTGGATAATACCTTACAACCTCTTTCCTTACATAAACACCGCCAAAATCAAGATCCCTTAGTTCTTTAACTTCTTCTTGAGTTAGTCTTTTCTTAATAACTTCATAAGCACTATCTTGTTTGACTAATTTTGTTAAAATAATGTCAGAATTAATATCTAATATACTAGATAGAGACTCTGATATTGCATTAACATCTTCTTCTTTTTGTTTAACTTCTCTAGGAGAAACATAAATGTATTCCCAGTCTCTATTAATCGCTAAAGGATAACTCTGACCCAATCTATCTTTAATATATACTCCCCCGCGATCGCCTAAAACTTCAGAATATGTTTTTTGCTGGCCCTGAGCCATGGCCCGCCAATAATCATTTTTAGTTATTTGAAAAGAAACAAGATAATAAGCAACTACTAAAGAGTAGATGCAAAAACAAAACAAAACTAAATTAAATCTAAAATTCTTCATTATAATTTAAATTACCTTGCAGCGATTTGAGTCTCTGGCAATTCAACATATTTAAAACTTTCAACTTTTTCAAAATTAGCTTCTGCTACTCTAGAAAAAGAATTAGTGCTTAAATAACTGTACTCTTGAGTGCGAATTGCTTCTAATGATCTAGATATCTCACTATTGTAATCGTTAATAGCGTATGTCGTTTTAGTCATCTCTGTAACTTGAAAAACATATAAACCAGTCATTAAGATAACCATAAAAAAACCAATTTTGTAAAAACGATCGCTTAATAAGCCCTTAACGATAAAAGATGAATCTGTTTTTTTGTTTAATACAAGAACTTTCATTGTTTTGTTTTAATTAGAATTCTTAATTTTGCCGACCTTGATCTTAAATTATTTTTTAATTCTTTAACACTTGGAACAATTGGCTTTTTAGTTAATATCTCTGCGTTATCACCAACTTCTTTAAAAAACATCTTAACAATTCTATCCTCTAGTGAATGAAAAGATATTGCTACTAATTTTCCATTTTGTTCAAGTAAATCAAATGCTACTGGAAGAACCCTAGATATATTTTCAAGCTCATCATTAACCGCTATCCTTAAGGCTTGAAATACTCTTGCGCTTGCTTTTCTGCTCTTGGTTATTCTATACACTATGTCGGACAACTCATCGGCCTTGTTTATCTTGTTAATTTTTCTAACATCTGCAATCTCTTTGGCGATTTTCTTAGCCATATTCTCTTCGCCGTAATTAAAAAGAATAAAAGAAATGTCTTCTTCGAGCCAATAATTAACTATTTCCCAAGCAGTGATTCCATTCTCGGTAGAATAGCGCATATCTAGAAATTCGTTTTTTGTAAAGGTAAACCCCCTTCCACTATCATCGATATGCCAGCTAGAAAGTCCCAAATCAAATACAATTCCCGAGATATTATTAAAATTATTTTTCTTAACAATACTTGCTAAATCAACATAACTTCCATTGACTGCAACTAATCTATCTTTAAACCCAGCACCCTTAGCTTTATCTTCTACTAAAGATATATTTCTAATATCTCTATCAATTGCTAACACTTTACCTTTGGGGCCATTCTTTTCTAATATTGCTAACGTATGACCACCCTCTCCAGCGGTACAGTCAATAAAATTTTGATTTGGCTTAATATCAAGGAACTGTAAAATCTCTTCTTTTAAAACGGGGGTATGCATAACTATATCCCTAACTCTTTTAACCTCTCAGCAATATTCTCTCCTTCTTTCTCGGTTGCTCCTTTATACTTTTCCCAAACATCTTCATCCCAAACTTCTATTCTATTTAATACTCCAACCAAAATTGCCTTCTTGCTTAAAGAGGCATATTTCTTTAAATAATCTGGAACCAGTATTCTTCCCATGCTATCTATGGAAACTTCCATAGCTCCTCCAAGCATTAGTCTGGAAAACCCTCTAGCATCAGATTGAGACAACGGTAATTTACTTATCTTCTCGGCCAAAGATTGCCACTCCTTTGCAGAAAAGATAAACAAACACTGATCTATCCCTCGTGTAATAATTGCTTTCTTGCCAAGCAAATTACGAAATTTAACAGGGACTCCTAGTCTCTTCTTTTCGTCTAATGAATATGTGTATTCGCCTATAAACATGTTTTAGTTATCCACAGATATTAATAGTTATCCCCACCTTTTTCCACAACCCACCATATTGTCTCCACTATACCCCACAAAGCCACATTTAGTCAAGAATATTTACCACCTCAATTTCCCGTTTATTTTCGAAAGTTTTCCACAGCTTTATTTCAAAAACACCCTGATTTTTTATTTCAGGGTGTTTTTTTAAATAAAATTAAGTATTAAGATATTCTAACGCTTTGCCTAATTCTCTCCAACTTTCTTCTAGCTCTAGAATCAAGAACATCTTCTCTTTTTCTTTCTAACCATTCTACTAGAATAGATATGTGCTTTCTAAATAGTGTAAAGATTAAGAGAGTTGCAAGTAATGGTAAGATTACAAAGTCAATCAGCTTGTTATCAGTTAGACCCGTTGAGATATGTGTTGCTACTCCAGCAACAACACCTCTTGTTACGAATACCTTGGCAGTATCGTTAACTGAACTAGATCCACTAGATGCAAACGCTGTGTTAACTATATTAGTTGATCCAATGCCAAAGCTTTGTTCTCCAGCTACTCGAGCATTGAATACTACTACTCTGCTTTGTCCTTTGGAAACATTACCGATATTAATTCCTTGTGTTATGTCTCCGCTACTAGCTACATCGTCAACAGTTAATCCACCGGCATATACAAGCCCACTAGGTAAAACATCCCTTACAATTACATTATCCATATATCCATCTGATTTGACACGAATATAGAAAGCTATTAGTTCTCCCGGAGCTACAGTTATAGAATCTAGCCACTCAGTGTTTCTGTCTACGCTTCTTACCCATTTCTGAATTGTAAGAGAGTCTTCGTGATAATAGTAATCACCTCCAGTCCTAAAGTTAATAATTTGACCATAACTAATTCCACAATTACTCTGAGCTACGGCTCGGAAATAATATGTAGTATTGTTAGATAAGCCACTAATTGATCTATTAAAGTTTGTGCTAGAGTAAGTTGCTTGCTTGCTAGTAGAATTATTTAAGTTAGATGACGATGTTCCGTATTCAAACCAATAATGGGTGTATTCACTATATGGTTCTACATATCCATTCAATACTGCTGAGTTAGTGCTAATAGACGATGCGTGATAAGTTGTGGCAATAGGAGAATCACATGTTGGATCTACTCCACCCCCACTTGTGGAACAAGTGGCAGTATCTAGTGTTTGACCTGAGTGGCGAAGGTAGTAAGTATAGGTTGTGTTG
>NPIE01006460.1_pt1 | contig 25552 bp, 25 predicted proteins | sample 8637661 | NCBI WGS metagenome assembly NPIE01 (sample SAMN07420842, study PRJNA396082) | bioreactor metagenome | isolation source: sample BA12 brine-fed electro-methanogenic bioreactor BA | place: Japan: Kochi | collected 2016-12-09 | reverse complement strand
GGCCTCGGCCAGTTCCTGCGGCGCTACCGCCTCGACGAGCTGCCGCAGCTCGTGAACATCCTTCTCGGCCAGATGAGCTTCGTTGGTCCCCGTCCGGAGCGGCGCTTCTTCGTGGACCGCTATCTCGATGACATCCCGGGCTACCGCGAGCGCTTCGCCGTGAAGCCCGGTGTCACGGGTCTCGCGCAGGTGAGCGGGTCGTATGCGACCACCGCGGAACGCAAGCTCAAGTACGACCTCATCTACATGTATCATCAGAGTCTGCTGATGGACGCGCAGATACTCGTCGAGACCCTGCGGGTCGTTCTGACCGGCCGAGGAGCCCGATAGGAGGCACCGCTGGTGGCCAAACGCACAAAGACGTCTGCGAACCAGCCGCGCGCGAAGACCCAGAGTGCGGCACGCACGCCGATGAACGGCTACGAGCGCGTCGCGTGGGTCTGTCTGCATCTGCTGGCCGTGCTCGTCCCGATCGCCATGACGAACCCCGGCGTCATCGGGCTGGCGGAGGCGCCGCTGACGTTCGACCAGTTCGACATCATCAAGGTCGTGCTCCAGCGCGGCATCATCCTCATCGGGCTCGGCGCGTGGCTGATCGGCTTGCTGCTCAAGGGTTCCACGCTCCGCTCCTCGCGCGTGGAGTGGGTCGTGTTGGCCTTCCTCGCGTGGGTCGTCGTCACCACCGTCTTTTCAGTGCACCCGCCCACCGCCGTCTTCGGCAAGTACCGGCGCTTCGAGGGCCTCATCTCGTTCTTCACCTATGCCTCGGTGTTCTTCCTCACCCTGCAACTCGCCGATCGGCCCACGCGTATCCGCTCGCTCGTGCGCACGCTTGTGCTGGCGTCCGGTCTGGTAGCGCTCTACGGGCTTGGACAGGCCGTCGGCATCGATCCCATCGACTGGCAGCGGCTTCCCTTCGAGGCCAACCGGCCCTTCTCGACGTACGGCAACCCCGATCTTCTCGGCGGGTACCTCATGTTCCCGTTGCTGCTCTCGATCGGGCTCGCGCTGTCTGAGAAGGATATGCGCTGGCGTTTCGCCTACTGGGCGATCTTCGTCATGAACGGTCTCGTGCTGCTCATGTCGTTCGTGCGCGGCGCCTGGATCGGCGGCTTCGTCGGGCTTGTGGTCTTCGCGATCGCGGCGTCACGCGCGAAAGTCAAACTCACCGGCATGGACTGGTCGTTCATCGGCGCCGGCGCGGCGGGCGGAGTGGCCGTAGCAGCGGCGAGCCTCACGGTGAAGTCCAGCGTCATGAACTTCTACAACCGCATCGTCTCGATCTTCCAGTTCGACCGCGGAAGCGCGCTTACACGCTTCCAGATCTGGGAGGCGGCCGTCGACGCCATCGCCGAGCGCCCGATCCTCGGATGGGGAGCGGATACCTTCCGCCTCCTCTTTCCGCGCTTCAAGCCGGCCGAGTACGTGGCGGCTGCGGGTTACCTGTCCGTCGCTGACAACGTGCACAACTACCCGCTTCAGCTAGCGACCGCGCTCGGCATCCCGGGGGTCGTGTTGCTCTACGGGCTTGTCATCTTCGCGCTGGCGGTCTCGGCGCGTCACGCGTTCGCACGGGATACCGGCGCGGAACGCTTGCTCGTGTCAGGCGTCTGGGCTGCTGTGGTCGCGTACCTCGTGCACTTGCTTTTCGGCCTGTCAGTGACCGGTTCCACCGTGTTCTTGTGGCTGTGCGTCGGCCTGCTGCTGTCGCCGGTCGCGACGCGCCGGGAGGTCGGCGCACCCGCTTGGGGAGCATGGGTCGTCCCCGTCATCGCGCTCGCGGTGCTTGCGGGAACGTTCTTCAATGTGCGGTACCTCGCAGCCGACCACTTCTACATGCGGGCGCGCGTGATGACCCGCGGTTTGGAGCGGGTGGACAACGCGCGACGCGCCGTCGAGCTGAACCCATACAACGACATGTACCGTGCCGAGGTGGCGGTCGCGTGGCAGGACGCGTTCATCAACCTGGCGGTCGCTGCCGATCCGGCGCAGCGCGACCTCGCCGTGAAGTACTTCCAGAACGCCGAGGAAGCCTACCGGGACACGATCGCCTACGTCCCCATGGAGTACGACAATTACGTGTTTCTCGCCAACCTCTACAACCAAGGCGGTTTCTACCTCGACACCCGCTACTATGAGGATGCGGTCGAGGTCGGGCTGGAAGGCGTCGAGGTGGAGCCCTACGGGCCGGGAGTGCGCACACAGCTGGCCATCGCCTACATGAACCTCGGCCGGTACGATGAGGCGATCGAGCATGCTGAGTTCGGCGCCGAGCTCGACCCGCGCTACGTGGAGATACGGGCCATCCTCGGCGATGCGTACCGCCTCGCCGGGCGCCTGGAGGATGCGCGCGCGACGTACGAGGAGGTCCTCGAGCTCGCGCCGGACCGCACTGATGCCGCCGCGGCGCTCGAGTCGGTCGAAGCGAGCCTTGCTGCTCAGGGCGAATGAGCACACCGTTTGCTGAGGGAGGAGCGTGATGGAGCGAGCACAGGTCCCCGAGACGACGATCCAGCGGCTGCCGGTCTACCTGCGGTGCCTGCTTCAGGCGCAGCAGGAGCGGATGCCGGTGATCAACTCCGTGCAGATGGCCGAGATGTGCGGCAGCAACGCCGCGCAGGTCCGCAAGGACCTGTCATACCTCGGCGAGCTCGGCACGCGCGGGATCGGCTACGACGTGGAGGCCCTGATCGCGCACATCTCGCGGGTGCTCGGCATCACCGAACGCAGGAGAGCCGTCGTGGTCGGCTACGGTCGTCTCGGCGGAGCGCTCCGCAGCTACACCGGGTTTCCCGAGCGCGGCTTCGAGATCGTGGCGGTCTTCGATGCGGACCCGGCCAAGATCGGGACCGACGCGGACGGGCTCATCGTCCGTCCGATGGAGGAGCTCGAGGACGGGATCCGGGAGGTAGGCGCTGAGATCGCGATCCTCGCGACGCCCGCGCCGGTGAGCCAGCTGGTGGCCGACCGTCTCGTCGATGCCGGGATCAGGGCGATCTTGAACCTGGCACCGGTCCGGTTGCACGTCCCGGCCGGGGTCGCCGTACGCCAGGTATGCCTCTCCACCGATCTGCAGATACTGTCCTTCCACCTCGCACAGGAGCAGCTTACGTGACCGACAAGAGCCCGGAACAGAACGGATCGCCGAGCGCCGCCCAGGCGTCGGCCCGCACCCCCGACCAGCTCGTACCCGGCTGGCTCGCGCTGCTCGTGCTCATCCTCATGCTGGCGGTGGTGGGACTGGGCGGCTGGGTCGTGCGCGGGTTGTTGATCGAGGATGACCGCGTGTCGCCGCAGGAGGTCGCGGTCGCCGACTGGGAGGCCAAGGTCGGCCAGGACCCCGGCAACGTCGAAAGCCGGCTCGGGCTTGCGTTCGCGTACCAGCAGCAGGGCGAGTGGCAACAGGCGCTCGAGGAGTACGACACCGTGCTCGAGAGCGATCCCGCCAACACGGCGGCGCTCTACAACAAGGGTGTCGTCCTCATGCAGTTGGGCGAGAACAAGGCTGCCGAGGAGACGCTCTGGGACGTGCTCGAGATCGCGCCCGATCACGCCCTCGCGTCCAAGGCCCTCGGCGAGTACTACGTCGCCAAGCAGCAGTACAAGTCGGCGCTCGTCGCGGTCGAGCCGGTCGTCGAGGCGAGGCCTGAGCTGGCGGACCTGCAGTTCATCGCCGGCTACTCCTACGAGCAGCTCGGCCAGGTCGCGCAGGCGGTCGAGCGGTACGAAGCCGCGTTGCGTTACGCCCCCGACCTCGTCGAGGCACGCGAGGGGCTCACGCGACTCGGCGAGGGGGGCTAGCGATGGCGGAAGACAGCATCATGCCCGAGGAGGAGTTCGAGCTGCAGGCCGATGAGCTCATGGCCGAGGAACCGGCGCGGCGACGTCGCGGTTTCAATCTCACCCCGCGCCAGGCCTTCATCGCGCTGGCGGTCGTGCTCGCCCTCGCGCTCATCGCGCTCGTTATCTACCTGCTGTACTTCCTCGGCAGACCCGAGGTCCTCACGGAACGCGAACCAGTCTCTGGGATCCAGCCGATCTGGCAGGTGTACGGTCCGGGGACGGGCGATGAGCCGTTCTTCGATCGCCCCATGGGCATCGCGGTCGGGTCGGAGGGTCGCTTCTACGTCACCGATTCGGGCAACAACCGGGTGTGCGTCTTCGACTCATCCGGCCGGTTCCTCTTCCAGTTCGGCAGCTTCGGTGTCGCCAAGCCGGCTCCCGGCGCGCGCGCGACCTACGTCCCCGGGAGCCTCAACTACCCCGTCGGCATCGACACCGACGACGACGGCAACGTCTACGTGGCGAGTTTCTACAACGACTCGATCGAGGTCTTCGATCCTGAAGGCGTCCCGCTGCGCCGCTTCCCCGAGCCGACCGAGACGGTGGGCAAGGGCTCATCGGGACAGGACGGTCTCGGCATCGCCGTCACCGACGTCGCCGTGCATGAGGACCTGGTGTACGCCACCGACCAGTACCAGGTCGTGGTCTTCACGCTCGAGGGCGAGTTCGTCCGCCAGTTCGGCAAGCCGGGATTGGAGCCGGGCGACCTCGACCATCCCAACGGGATCGCCGTAGGCGACGACGGCACCGTGTTCGTCTCGGACTCCAACCACGGTCGTGTCTCCGCCTTCAGCAGCGACGGCAAGCATCTGTGGACCGTGGGCGAGCTGGCCGAGGGGCCCCGGGACCAGAACGAGCGCACATTCCAGCTTCCCCGTGGCCTGACGGTGCTGCCCGATGGCGACGTGCTCGTCGTCGACCCGTTCGCGTTCGAGCTCATCCGGATCGACGCGTCCGACGGGGCCGTCACGTCGAGGTACGGCGAGCGCGGCGTCGACCCGGGTCAGCTGAACTTCGCCAATGACGCCGAGGCGTACCGCAGCTTCGTCGCGATCGCGGACAAGGAGAACGGCCGGGTCCAGCTGGTGCGTCTCCTCAACTGACGTGCGCGGCGGGGCGTCGTGGCCCGGTGCGATCCGGCTCGTGAACCGAGTAGTACACACTTCTTAAGGTGTTCTACCAACCAGTACCCTCATGCTAGACTGCAAGACGGTAGCGACTCCGGTCCCACGCCCGAGTCTGCTGCCCGAGATCCTGTACGGGAGGCCCATTGAGCGACCCGGACGTCCTCGAAGACGGCGTAGGCGCCACCGAGGGGCAAGTTGGCGTGAGCGGTGAATCGAACCGGCGCGGCCGGGTCGTGTTCGCTGCCATTCTCGGCTTGCTTCTTCTGTTGTGCGGTATCACGACCGTTGTCGAGACGTGGGTAAGCCGCAGCCCGGACGAGATCCGCACGATCACCGAGAATCTCGAGTGCCTGCAGTGCCACTCCGAGCTGCTCCCGCAGTTCTCGATGGAGTTCACGCACAACCCCTTCGTGCGCGAGCAGTGCACGACGTGTCACACGCCGCACGGCAAGCTTGAGAAGACCACCATCATCGAGGGCGCGGCCGTCACGTGGGAACGGATGCGGACGCTCGTCCAGTGGCTTCCGCTCAAGGTGGTGCTCGACGTCTTCTACTCGGACGGGGACGCTGAGGTGGACGAGGGCGGGGGCGTGAAGGACGTCGTCGAGAAGCAGGTCAAGGGCGACGATTCCGAGCCCACGCTCCCCAAAGACGAGCTCTGTTGGATCTGCCACGGAGACATGGGCGCGATGCTCAGCTACGAGTATCCGCATGCGCCGTTCAAGAACGGGTACTGCACCAACTGCCACAACCCGCACGCGTCGGAGTTCACCGCCATCCTCAAGCAAGACCCGCGCGATCTCTGCCTGACGTGTCACCCGCTCGGCCCTGAACTGGCGCGCGAGCAGGTCCATCCGCCCGTCGAGGGCCGGTTCTGCACCAATTGCCACGATCCGCACTCCTCGCAGTTCCGCGGCATTCTGGTCGATAACCAGCGCGACCTCTGCTTCACGTGCCACCCGAGCGTTGCACCTCTCAGTCTCAAGGCGGTGCAGCACCAGCCGTTCATGTATGACAACTGCACCGGCTGTCACGAGCCGCACGGCTCGAACTACATGCCGCTGTTGATCGAGGGGCAGCCGGCCGTGTGCTACAACTGCCATCCCGGCATCGAGAACGACTTCGATCGGCCGAGCACCCACCCCGTGTCGAGCGCCGAGCTCGGATGCGCGGGGTGCCACGATCCGCACGCTGCGGACTTCCCCGCGCTCATCTCGGCACAGGGCAACGAGATGTGCTACCAGTGCCACGCGTCGGCCATCCGGACGAGCTACGAGGCCTCTGCGCACGAGAACACGCTCTGCGTGCGGTGCCACACGCCGCACGGCTCGAACTACGCGCCATTGCTCCTTGAGCGAAACCCCGAGGTGTGCCTGAACTGTCACGCGGCTTCGACATACGACAATCTCGTGGGGCAGAACAAGCATCCCGTGCGCCCCACGTACTACGACGTCAACGCGGGGACTCCGCTGACGTGCACCTCGTCGTGCCATGACCCTCACGGCAGCGGGCACACCTCCATGCTGCGCTACTACAACGCCCCGCTCGACGGCAACTGCCTGATCTGTCACCGGGCGACCCCCGGTTTCGGCGTCGGCGTGGACTACTGATGGCCGCGGACACACAAGGAGACGCTCGCATATGGCGCGCCTGACGCTCGTGGGATTCAAGGACCCCGTTCGTCGTCCTCGCTACATCATCTGGTCGGGCGTCGCGCTGCTCGCTCTCGCCGCGTTCGTGGTGGTCGCGTTCATGGGGACTTCGACCTACTGGTTCTGCGCCGAGGTGTGCCATAAGGTGCAGGACGACTCGATCATGGCGTACGATCGGTCTTCGCATAACAAGGTGTCGTGCATGTCGTGCCATGAGCCGGTGAACGCCGATCCGCTTACCTTCACGTTCTACAAGGCCAAGGCGCTCGGCGAGCTTGTGCTCACTGTGACGAACAACTACGAGCTTCCGCTGAACGCCGAGAGCCATCTGGCCGAGGACGAGCACCATATGGGTTCCGCGCAGTGCACGCAGTGTCACGCGCTGGATACCCGCGTGGTGACGCCGAGCGAAGGCATCATCATCGATCACGCCGTGCACGAGGAGAACGACATCCACTGCACGATGTGCCACAACCGCGTGGCGCACCCCGAGGATTTCGAGCTCACCCTCACCGACCCCAAGACCGGGGAGCCCAATCGCAAGCATGAGGACTTCATGGAGATGAAGGGCTGCTACCGTGCCGAAGGATGCCACGGACTCGAGGCGGGATACCGGGCGCCCGGTGAGTGCTCGGCATGTCATCCTGCGGACTTCGAGCTGAAGCCCGAGAACCACCTGGTGGCAGGCTTCTACACGCCGGGCGGGGACTCCTCGGGCCACTGGCAGCTCAAGGAGGAAGAGCCTGACTACTGCCGGATCTGCCACCTCGAACAGGAGTTCTGCACGGACTGCCACGGCGTCGAGATGCCGCACCCCGCGGGCTTCACGGAGGGGCACGGCGCGGTGGGCACGGAGCGTCCCGAGGTGTGCGCCAACTGCCACGCCCGCGGTGCCGAGCGGACGGACCCGACGTCTACCGAGTTCTGCAACGCCTGCCACCATCCCGACGCCGACCCGACACGGCCGTGGATCCCGCAGCACTGGCAGGTCGTGCGTGAGAACGGTGCCGAGGCGTGCTTCGAATGCCACGACCCCGTCTTCTGCGCGCGCTGCCATGTGAACGCGGCACGGCAATAGTCCCTGTGCCCGTCCGAACGGGCTACTATGCCGCTATGGGATCACGTCGCACATACGTCATCGTGAGCACGCTCGTCGCGATCCTTTGCTCGGCAGCGTTCGTAAGCGCGTTGACCGCGTGTTCGCCGCAGTCTGGCAGGCCCGGTCCCGCCGAACCCGTCGCGCCTGCGTCACCGGACCTCTCGACGCCGGAGGCTGCTGTGGGAACGTACCTCGACTGGGTGAGCTTCTCGTATCGCATGGCCAACTCGGACATCGCCACTCCGGCCATGACCGCCGACGAGTGGGTCCGCGTGGACGCATACATCGAGTTCAACCGGCAACAGGGTCGCGGCATCGAGCAGGAGCTCGTGCGCTTCGAGACGCGCGACCGCTCGGTCGAAGCGACCCGGGCCACGATCGCCGCATCTGAGAGCTGGCGGTATCGCTACTTCTCGCTCGACAGCCTCGCATACACGAGCGAGCTTCTCGAGGCCAGCTACGACACGACGTACACGCTCGTCCGTGATGCGGCGGGGTGGCTGGTCACGCGCGTGGAGGCGAGTCCGATCGGCGCGGTCGAGTGATGCTCCGGCTCCTGCGACCTTTGCGCTCCCGCCGGCTCGCCGTGTGGCTCCTCGGCGCACTCGTCGGCTACGCCGCGGTGGCGGCGGCGCTGGACCTGCGCGAAGCGTTCGGCGCCGCGCCCTTCGTCGTCCTGGCCGCTCTGGTCGCGGCGAGCACGGCGGCGTGCGCGTGGGAGCGCTCGGTGCGCTCGCTCTCGATGTTGCGGTCCGGGGTGGTGACGCAGCGCCAGGTGGACCGCCTGCGCGAGCGGCCCTCGGCCGTGTTCCCGCTCGCCGAGGGCGTGCCACCCGACGTCAGCGCGGCCGCGAGCGCGCTGCGTTCGCTCGGCTTCCGCGTGACGGCCGGCGAGCGGATGGCCGAGGGGCGCCGCCATCGGTGGAGCGCGCTCGGAAGCCCGGTCTTCCACTGGAGCCTCGCCCTGCTGATCGTCGTCATCGCGCTCGGCCAGCTCACGCGTGCCGAAGGGCTCATCGGTATCGCGACGGGCGACACGAAGCCGGATGTGCCCGAGGCGTACGGTGTCTTGCAGGCAGGTCCGCTGCACGGAGGACAGAGCGGCGCGTCGATCACGGTGGAGCGGATGGAGCCTGACTACACGCGCAACGGCATCGAGTACGGTCCGACGCCGTACGTTCGCGTCGCGTCCGCCACAGGCGCGCTTCTCGCTGAGGGCTACGTCCACACGAACGCACCCCTGCGCTACGGCTCGACCGTCATCCACATGAGCGGCTACGGTCTGGCGGCGCAGGTGCGCTTGGAGGTCGGTGACACGAGTTCCACCGAGGAGATCCTGCTTGACTACGCCGATGACGGCTCCGGCCGTATCATTCCTCGGGACCTCGCCGTCCTCGACGCGTCGGGTCAGCCCGCGGTCTCGATGCTCGTCGACGCCGACAGCTCGTCTCGGACACCGGCGCTCCGCGTGCGATACGCTGAGGGTCGGGGCGACCCGCAGGCACCCGGGGCGATCGAGGTCAGCGTTGCTGAGGGCGAGAGCGTCACGCTGCCGGGCGGCGTCCGGCTGACGGCCGACCGGCTGACCAGCTATGCCCGGCTGGCGGTGGTGGATGACTGGTCGGTGCCGTTCATCTACGCTCTGTTCTTGACGGGCGTGCTGGGGCTCGCCGCGGCCATCCTGGCGCCACCCTCTGCGGCCTGGGTGCTGTTGGTCGAGGGCGAATCGGGCCCTGCGTGGCATGTCGTCCTCACAGGGTGGCGGACGCAGGCGGGCGCGACCGAAGGCGTGCGCCGCGCGCTCGGGGCCGCAGCCGGGGCGAGTGGAGGAGAGCGATCATGAGCGTCGATACCGAGATCATCTTCATGTGGGCAGCAGTCACGCTGTACGCGGCCTCGGCCGTGCTGTTCGCCGTCTCGCTCGTCTTCCGGAAGGACCGGCTCGCCACCGTCGCGCTGGCGCTCGCGTTCGCGGGCATCATCCCCCACACCATCGCCATCGCCGGGCGCTGGGCGCGCGTGGGTCACGGTCCATACCTCGGCTTCTACGAGGTGATCTCCTCGTATGCATATGTCGGGGTGTTGGCGTTCGCCGGTCTGGTGATCAGGTACCGCTCCTTGCGTCCGCTCGGAGTCGTGCTCATGCCGATGGCGTTCCTCGCCATCGGCGGCGCGATGCTCGCTCCCAAGAGCGGTGTCGAGGTCTCGGCCGCGCTCGCGAGCTGGTGGCTCGCGGTGCACGTCGCGTTCGCGAAGCTCGCATACGGATCGTTCATCACGTCCTTCGGGCTGGCGGCTGTCTGTGTCATGCGCGGGCGACGACCGGAGAGCCGGTGGTCCGAGCGCATGAGCCGCCTGCCCGCCGGTCCCGTGCTCGAGGACCTGGCGTTCAAGTTCGTCGCCGCGGGATTCATCTTCCTTGGCATCATGATCGCCGCGGGTGCGATCTGGGCGAACGAGGCGTGGGGGCGCTACTGGGCCTGGGACCCCATCGAGACGTGGTCGCTCATCTCGTGGCTCGTGTACGCGGTCGTGCTGCACCTTCGCCTCACGCTCGGGTGGCGCGGGAGCCGATTCGCATGGTCGGTCATCGCCGCGCTTCCCGTGCTGCTGTTCGCGATGGTCGGGGTCGCGATCGTCTACAACTCGATCCACGCAGGCTACTTCAACATCCTCGGCTGACGTCGGTTCCGCAGAGAGGCGGCAGAAAGGGAGACCATGCGCTCACCGCGATTCCAGATGCGACCCGCGACGCTTGCCGGCACGCTGCTCGCCATCATCCTTCTCGGCGCGGTCGTGGTCGTCATCTCGCTTCGCGGAACCGACGAGGAGACGGACGTGCGTCTTGCGCCTCCCGAGGAGGGTTCGATCCTCTCGCTCGCCGGTGTCTTCCCTGCCGAGGAGGACGCGCCGCTGCGCAACCCCACGGGGGTCGCTTTCGTCGGCCGCCGGCTTTATGTCGCCGAGTCGGATGCGGGCATCATCAGGGCGTTCACGCCCGAGGGGGCGGAAGTGGCAACATACACCGTTGCCCCGGCCGAGGGTGCGACGGCCTTCTACCCGACCGTGCTCGCGGATGCCGGGAGCGACCGCCTCGCGATCGTGGACAACGCGGCCGCTCGCGTGATCGTCATGCGTGTGGACGAGCCGAGGGCGGAGCCCGGCCACTTCGTAGTGGGAGCGACCGATCCCGCCACCGCCCCCGTCCAGCCGACGGCTGTGGCCGCCTGGGCAGGCGAGCTCTACGTCGCGGAGGGCGCTGCACATGAGATCCGCGTGTACTCCACCGGCGACGGGACCTACCTGCGGACGATCGGAGGAAGCCTGCAGCCGCCACTCAGCTACGCTGGAGCCCTGCTGGCGACACCGGAGGGACTCTACGTGGCCGACTCGAACAGCGGCGTCGTTCGCCTCCTGGCATTCGTGACAGGGACTGAGCTTCGGGTCGTGACCGACGACGCCACGTTGCCGCGTGGTCTCGCGGGGGCCGATGGTACTTTGCTCGTCCTGGACATGTTCGAGCGGAGGATGCTCGCGTTGGATGCCGAGGGTCGCCCGATCGCATCCACGAGCGGACCGGGATCGCTAGCCGGTGCCTTCGACGCGCCGAGGGCGGTCACCTACCTGCCCGACGCTCGGCGAGCCTACATCGCCGATGCCGGCTCCGGACGCATCACAGTCGTTAACGTAGTCCCCTCGGCGGGGGAGTGAACGCGTTCACTATCCCATCCCGCCGCATGGACTCCAGCATCGTGGCATGGCACAATGGGACCGACCACAAGTGTGGGCGTGTCGGCATGCACGCAGGCCGTGATCACATCACCACACGTGCGCTCTGAAGTGCGGAAACGGAGGTCGGGCTGAGGGCGGTGCGACGACTCGGCATCGCGCATCTCGAGACCGCGGCAGTGGATGCCGGTCGCGGTCTGTTTGCATTTGTCGTGCTGACCGTCGCACTCCTGGCGCCCACCGTGGCTGCCGGCATCACTCCGCATGGCGGCTACGACGCAGACAGCGCGATCTGTGGATCGTGCCACGTCCCGCACGAGGCGGTCACCGAGCGGTATCTGTTCTCGGCGGAGGCCTCGGCAGGCGCGGCAGGCGAGATCGCCGTCTGCTACTCCTGTCACGACGGGTCGGGCGCCAGCACCAACGTGAAGAACGGGGTCGCCAATTCCTTCGCATTGGCGAGCGGGCATACGCTGGAGAACTCCGCGCTGTCACATGGGGACCATGACCTGACGGACCGCTGCTCCTCGTGTCACAGCCCGCATCTCGATCCGGCGGCTCAACCGCGTCTCCCGAGGCCGTCCATCGTGACGAGTTCGGGCACGTACGCGGTGACCGGGGCCGACAATACGTGGTGCTTCGCCTGTCACAACGACACCCAGGACTGGCACGCTTCCACGACCGAGACCGCCTACCCCTACCCGGCATCGCCGCTGCCGTCGTCCGTCAAACCGACTCGTGACGCGGCGGGTTACCCGGTGCTCGGGACGTATCCCGGGAAGAGCGTCTACGAGGATCCGGCCAGAAACGGCCACGCGTCGATCCCGGCCGGGTATGTCACAGACCCGATGGTGCCGAGCCAGACCGCGACACGCGTCGCGGGCGATTGCCTGTGGTGTCATGCATCGCACCGTGGCGTGAGCACGTACGACGGCCTGCTTGACGAGTTCCGGCCGTCGACACCGGCCACGGTGGTCGACGACCAGACGAACGGAACCTATGCCGCCGCGTGCCTCTCCTGCCACGGCGGCGGGTCATGGGAAGCCACGGGCGCCGCGAACGTCAAGCAGTTCGTGACCGCAGGCGGTGAGCGCTCGGGTCACCGGATCAAGACGTCGGGCGGGACGCTGCCCGTCGGAGCGCCGCTGCCCTGCTACGAGTGCCACAACCCGCACGGCTCTAAGAGCGGGAACACCATGCTCATCACCGATGCCCTCGGGGGGAGCCTGGAACCGACGACCGCTGCCGGCGCTGCGGCCGATGCCGAGGTGCGCCGCTTCTGCTTCACGTGCCACACCACCGATGACACGGCCAAGGGCTGGGACAGCGACCTGAACGACGACGGGGTGCACACGGACGGCGCGTATGTCGCGGTCACCGGTCAAACCGTCGTCGGCCTCGCGCGCGATGCGGCGGTCGGCGCCAATGTGCTGCGCCTGCCTGTCGTGAGCGGTCACAGCGAGGCCGACAGCCAGAGCTGCTACCAGTGTCACGGCAGGGACTACTCGCCGGGCGGCTACAACGTTCACAACCCCACCGGCGGCGTGTCCGCGGGCGGCGTGGCCTGCTACGGCTGTCACGGCGAGTACGAAGAGCACATGGAGTTCACAGGCGGGAGTCGCACGCTGACATACCATCACGTCCTCGGCACCGCAACCTACGCCGGTGACGAAGCGGCCGCATTCTGGCAGGACACCTACCCCACGGCAGGCACGGCCGCGGCGGCCGCGAACGTCTACTGCCTGAGTTGTCACGTGGACCACGACAAGTTCAACGACACGCCGGGTGCCAACCTCAGAGGGAGCATGGCCGGCGCTCCCACCGCGGCAGCCACCGATTTCAACAGCTCGACGGGAGGCGTCTGTCTCGGCTGTCACGACAAGGCGCTTACCAAGGACTACAGCAACCAGAAGGACGACGGATCGCGCACGACGCCGATCATCACCACGGGCATGTACGCCGGCAAGGCGCACGACTACGTGGTGAACTCGTACTTCGGCCCCTCGGCGGACGCCGGGAACCGGTTCCAGGCGAACTGCGTGAAGTGCCACAACGATGAGCAGTCCAAGCCGTTCCAGGAGGCGGCAGGCTCAGCGTTCACGTTCGGCACCCACTTCAGCGCGCAGCGCAGGGTCATCGCCGCGCTCGGCGGGACGTTCAGCGACCCGGCCGAGGAAGGTTTCTGCTTCCGCTGCCACGGCGTGAGCGGGCTCACCGGAGAGGACTACTACGCGGCGGCGCTCATGAACTCCGCGTCGCAGTACGTGTACACCCAAATCAACTCACGCGCGTACACCCACGGCGTCGATAACCCCACGTGGGCGGCGCGCCACCTGCCGGACGAGAATCAGACCTACATCAGCGCGAACAAGCACGTGGAGTGCGAGGACTGTCACAACCCGCACGCGGCCGGCAAGGTCACCCACAACGAGGCGGCCGGCAGCGGTATCGGATCGAACGCGATCAACCAGGCGAACTCGCCCCTGGCGGGGGTGCAGGGGCTGTCGGTCACGCTCCCGAGCACGAACTGGACCGCGCCGGCCCTGGGCGCATACACACCGGGGACCGCCACCAAGGAGTACGAGATCTGCCTCAAGTGCCACTCGGGAGCGAACACCGCCCTGACGACGTGGGATGCGACGTGGACTGACGTAGCCCTCGAGTTCAATCCAGCAAACAACTCATCGCATCCGGTCATGGGCCCGCATCCGGTCACGGATGGAGACCCGACCAAGAACTCAAGCCGGTTGGTGAACGGACAGCTCGCCACCGTGTGGGAGGTGCCGGCCGGACAGCCGAGCAAGACGATGTACTGCTCCGACTGTCACGGCGACAGCGTGGGGACGCCCGCCGCGATGGGTCCGCATGGTTCTGCGGTTCCGCATCTGCTGAAGGGTCCCCGTGAGTACTGGCCCACCAAGAGCGATGGAACGACGCTCTGGAAGTTGAGCGATATCGCGTCGCAAGAAGCCGAGGCGGACCTCTTCTGCATGAACTGCCACGAGAACGCGGTGCGAAACGAGATCCACGGCAAGGGCAGACACACCGGATACGCGTGTGTCACCTGCCACATCCTCGTGCCTCACGGAGGCAAGGTTTCGCGGCTCCTGGGCGATAGCGAGGCGGGGAGCCAGATGCCGACCCGTTACAACTACGGCGGGAACTCCATTATGATCTGGGGATTCCGGAAGCCGTCAGATCCCACGAACAATGCCTACGGGAGCAAGAGGGCCAACTGCTACGTGAACTCGGGCGTCTGTGGCACACATGCTTCGTCGGGTACCGTCAACGAACACTGGTGATGCTGGCCGCATGAGCTCGCCGAGACGGCGCGCCCGGCGCGCCAGAGTGGACTCCCCCAGAATCGCGATAGTCACCACCGCGACGCTCGCGCTGCTCGTTCTCGCTTCCTACGTCGTGCCCCAACGGTTGACCGGGTCGGAACCCACGGGGCTGTGGGCGGACGATACCTTGTGGGCGGCCGTCGAGGCGCTCGGCCTTGATCACATCTTCACGACCTGGTGGTTCGCGGCCATCCTGGCCCTCTTCCTCACGGCGCTGACCGTCTCGGCGGTGCGCCAGGCCAGGCAGGCCCTCGTGCGGACCACTCGTGGCCCATCGGGCGGGTGGGTCCGCATCGGTGCTGTCCACGATCGCTCGCAGGCACAGGCGATCGCGGGTCACCGGGGATTCGTGCGGCGTCGAGGCGAGGAGCGATGGAGCAAGCATGTCTACGGATACTGGGGCGCTACGCTACTGCATGCGGGGATCGTCCTGGCGATCGTCTTCGCCCTGGTCGTCACGCTGACGCAGCAGCGCGGGACGATGACGCTTGCTGAAGGGGAGTCCCGGGCGCCCGGTGGTGGATGGCTGATCGAGGAACACGGCGTACTCGCCGATGAGCTTGAGCTGGACACACGAGTGACGCTTACGGACGTTTCCGTCGAGTACTGGGACGAGGGTGGGGTTCGCGCCCTGCAGAGCGTTCTGGACGTGGACGGCGACCGGGTGGAGACGTCGGTGAAGTCACCCGTGCGGCACGACGGCCTGCGCTGGTACCAGTCGCAATCCTACGGACATGCCTTCTTCGTTGTGCTTGCCGATCCGGGAGGTCGCTCGGATGGCCTGCGTCTGGAGATCGTTGCGCCGAGCGCTCCTGATCAGGCGTCTTATGCCGACTACGACCTCGGCAACGGCCGCCTGCTGCGTGCGAAGTACTACCTTGACGTCGACCGCCGGAGCATGTCGGGCACGCCCGAGCTCGTATTGCGGCTCGAACAGGACGGAGCGGTGATCGATGAGACGGCGCTCGTCGGGATCGGGGAACAGCGGGCCTTCGCGGGAGGCCAGGTGACGCTCGTCGACGCGCGGATGTGGTCCGAAATCATCGCGGTTTCAGATCATGGAGTCACGCCGTTGTTCGTGGCATTCGGCGTGCTGCTCCTCGGTAGCGTGCTCATCTATCTGACGCCGCCGCGGGAGCTGAGGCTCCGCGCTTGCGACGGCGCGCTATGCTTGGAGTGGTCCGCTTCGCGGATGCGCGACCACCTTGCCGATGAGATCGCCGAGCTGACCGCCGACCTGGAGGGAGCGTCACCGCGTGTCTGATGTCGCACTCAAGGCTGAAGTGCTGCTTCATCTGCTTGCGGTTGTCCTGTATGCAGCGTCGACCGCGGCGCGGTTCATCGAGGCCGGCGGCAGAGCTGATCGTGCGCAGGCCCCGGCGGACCTGTTGCTCTACGCCGCGCTGGTGGTTCATGCGCTCGCTCTCGTCGGCCGTTGGATCGGGAGCGGCCACGGGCCGTATCTGACCCGCTACGAGGTGCTGTCGTCAAACGCATTCTTCACCATGCTCCTGTTCGCCTACCTTGAGCGGAGATGGCCACGGGCTCGATCGCTCGGCCTCGTGCTGGTGCCGGCGGCGTTCCTGCTGATCGCTCTCGGGATCTACACGGGCACAGAGGTCAAGATGCTGCCCCCGACCTTCACGGGCGTATGGCTCGTCCTGCATGTGTGCTTCTACTTCCTGGCTTTCGCCACTGGGTTGGTAGCCGCAGTCGCGGCTTCGGTGCAGCTGTACCGTGCCGCATCGAAACGCGGCGGCAGGTTCATCACAGCGGATGATGACGAGGTCGACCGGCTGGCATACCGGTACGCGGGGCTCGCGTTCGCCTTCTGGGGTGTAGGGATGCTGACCGGCGCGATATGGGCGTACTACTCGTGGGGACGCTTCTGGGCGTGGGACCCTGTCGAGACGTGGTCGCTCATCACGTGGATCGCCTTCGCACTGTACCTGCACGTCCGTCGGTTCTGGCGCTGGAGCGGCGTCCGGGCGGCGCTCGTCCTGATCGGCTGTTTCGCGTTGGCGGTCGTCTCGCTGTTCGGCACGTCCTTCGTCGAGGCGTCGCTGCATTCGGCGTACTTCCGATGAGACGGCTCGTCGCCATCATAGGTCTGCTGGCGCTGCTGACGTTCTCGGCGGGATGTGCGGACGCCGCCGAGGCGGACGAGGTTCGCGAGAGCGTTCGCGCGTACAACGATGCGCTCGTCGCGGGTTTGAGCGATCTCGACATGAACGCTCTGTCGGGAACCGCGACGCGTGAGCAGGCGCAGCGCGAGTATTCCCTCATGGCCGCCCTCGGCGAGAGCCGCGTCCGCATGCTTGCTACCGTCGTGGACATCGAGTTCGGTGAAGTCGAGTTCCCGGCCGAGGATCGGGCCTCCGTGACGACGACCGAGACCTGGGATTACCGTCACGAGAGCCTCGACACGAGCGAGACCGTCCGTGAGGAGCGCGGCGTGGTCTACCACCTGCGCTACGACCTCGTGCGACAGGACGGGGTGTGGCTCGTGAGCGGCGTGACCTCGCTCGATGACGTCGAGCCGTCCGCCGAGGGGACCGCATCATGACCGCCATCGCGATCATCATCAACAACTACCTTCACGACGTCGCGACCGCCGTGCTGATCGCCTCCGCTGCGCTCGTGTGGGCGCTCGACCGTGCGGTGGAGCGCGATGGCGCCGGCGCGGGACTGCTCGATGCGGCGTACCCAAGACTCGTCCGGGTCGCGTGGTCGGCGCTCGTCTGGATCATCGTCGGGGGGATCCCGAGGACGATCTTCTTCACGCGATACGAGTGGGATCCGGCTGTGGTGAAGGGCATCGTTCCGGCACTGGCGATCAAACATATCCTCATGGTCATGGCGGTGGTCGTCGGTGCGGTGATGTGGCGCCGCGTCTCGCGGCGTGTGCGCGCCCGAGGAGCAGAGATGGACACCGTTAGCGGGTAACGAACATGAGCGCGTGGCGGCAGGAAGAATCCCACGTGGAGCGTACGAGTTCGTTACACGACCGCCGGAGCACGCTATACTCCTAAGGACGCATCATCCGCGGACCGGGAGTCATGATGGCCGAACGACGCACTGCTCCGGATGCGACGGTCTATCGCCTGTCGCTCTACCACTGCTATCTCGGTGAACTGCTCCGCGTCGGCGCGCCTGCACGCATCACGTCGCGCGAGCTGGCCGAGGAGCTCGGCATCAAGGAAGAGACGGTGCGCCGCGATATCTCGTTCGTCGGCGACATCGGCCGTCCGGGAGCCGGCTACGAGCCGGAGGTGCTCTTCGCGGCGTTCACAGAGTTCCTCGGCTTGTCGGACGAGTATCCGGTGGTGAAGGTCGGGACGCGCGGCATGCTCGAAGCGTTGCAGGTCGTGTTCCCCGCCGAGCGGTACGGCGTCCGGCCGGTCGCGTACTTCTCGGAGTTGCCGGAAGACGCCGGCAGCACCGTCGGCGATCTCGAGGTCAGGCACCTCACCGACATACCCAAGGTCCTGCCTGAGCTTGGGGTGGACGTCGCGCTGGTAGCCTGCTCGCCGGGATGGGTCCAGATCACGCTGGACCTGCTCGCCAGCGCGGGCGTCACGGGGGTGTTGCTGCTCACGCCCGTCATCCGGGTGCGGAAGCCCGAAGGCATGACGGTGTCTCAGGTCCGCATGCCCTGCGACATCAAGTCGCTCGCGTGCCGCTGTCAGCTCACGGAGGGACACGTCAGGGCCAGATAGCCGGTGTTCTCGGCAGGGTTCTCGCTACTCCGTGGCGTAGTCTCGCTGTGCTATACTCTGCCGGCTCCGTCGCCGACGGGCGAACGTATGCGTGTCGCCGACGAAGTGGAACCGCGTCCAAGGAGCGCTGCTGATGCCCAAGGCGGATCTCGTCTTACTGCACGCGCCGAGCGTGTACGACTTCCGCGAGACGTCCATCATGTACGGACCCGTCTCCGATCTCGTGCCCTCGAGCCCGATCTTCGAGATGTATCCGCTCGGCTTCACCACGATAGCCGAGTACATGGAGCGGCACGGCCTGACCGTCCGCATCGTCAACCTCGCCGTCCTCATGCTCAACCGCGCGGACTTCGACGTGGAGCGCGCTATCCAGCGCATGGATCCGGTCGCGTTCGGTATCGATCTCCATTGGCTGCCGCACGCGCACGGCGCGGTGGAGATCGCGCGGCTATGCAAGAAGCATCACCCCGAGACGCCGGTCGTGTTCGGTGGCCTTTCGGCTTCGTACTTCCACGAGGAGCTCGTGAGCTACCCGTGGGTAGACTACGTTGTGCGCGGGGACTCGACTGAGGAGCCGTTCACCGAGCTCGTCTACGCGCTCCGGCGTGGCGGCAGCGTCGCCGACATCCCGAACCTCACCTACAAGAACCCGGACGGGTCGGTGGTCGTCAACGCCATCGACTGTGTGCCGGATACGTTCGATCACGTGAAGCTCGACTACAGCTTCAGCATGCGTTCGGTGATCCGGGATCGCGACATGATCGGCTCGCTTCCGTTCAAGGGCTGGCTCAGCTATCCGGTCTCGGCTTCGCTCACCTGTCGCGGCTGCACCAAGGGATGCCCGACATGCGGCGGCTCGGCGCACGCGTTCCGCAATCACTTCGGACGCAAGAAGGTCGCGTTCCGCGATCCGGAGCTCCTGGTGCGGGACATCGGACATATCGCCCGGCACATCCCCGGGCCGGTCTTCGTGCTGAACGACTTCCGTCAGGCGGGCGACGACTACGTCCGAGAGTTCATCAGCGGGCTCAAGCGGATCGACTTCAAGAACCCGATAGGCTTCGAGTTCTTCTCACCTCCCGACGAGGAGTTCTATGCGTTCCTCGACGAGAACCTCAACGACTACTCGGTGGAGGTGTCCGCCGAGAGCCACGACGATGGCGTCCGTGCGGCATTCGGCAAGCCGTACACGTGGGAGGCGCTGTGCGAGTCTGTTGAAGCTGCGTTCCGCAACAACTGCCAGAGGTTCGACCTGTACTTCATGACAGGCATCCCGACGCAGACCGCCCGGTCGGTGCTCGACACCGTGCCGGCTGTCCAGGAGCTCTACGACCGGGTCGGCGGGGATCCGCGGTTGCTGGCGTTCATCGGGCCGATGGCTCCATTCTTGGACCCGGGATCGAAGGTCTTCGATGACCCCGATGTATACGGCTACCGGCTGCGTGCGAAGACGCTCGAAGAGCACCGGCAGCTCCTGCTCGAACCCTCGTGGAAGCATATCCTCAACTACGAGCCGGACGGCATGACGCGCGACGAGATGGTGGACGCGACCTACGAGGCCGCGCTCGGCATCAACCGCATCAAGGGAGCGGTCGGCGCCATCTCGGCGACCACCGCCGCCGAGACCGAGGAACGAATCGCCGAGGCGAGACGCGCCATGCGCATGATCGATGAGATCCTGGAGCACCCGCTCGCAGAGCGGGGACCGTTGCTCGCCGAGTTCAAGCGCGAGGTGGATCGCCTCAACGAGAGCACCGTCTGCGAGAAGACGGAGCTCAACTGGCCGTCGAGCGCGAACTGGCGCCACGTCGTTTACAACGCCCTGCTCTGGCTGCGCGTGAACCTGGAGACCGTCTTCCCGCGCCTTCGGAAGGTAGACCCTCGATTCATGGAGCCTGGACGTTGATGGACCCGCATGCCACACCTGCACCAGGAGAGCCCACGACCGAGCGCGTGAAGCGCATCTTCAGCCGCATCGCGCCTGATTATGACCGCTTCAACGCGATGTCGAGTCTTGGCCTGGACCGCCTCTGGCGCCGCTCGGCGGTTCGCCTCGCACGACCCAAACCGAGCGACCGCGTGCTCGATCTCGCGGCCGGCACGGGTGACCTCACCATAGCCATGGCGCGCCGCGGAAGGCCGGCGTACGTGCTCTCGACGGACTTCGTGCCCGAGATGCTCGAGATCGGCCGCGAGAAGGTCGCAGAGCTGGAGGGCAGGAGCGAGGTCGAGTTCGCGGTGGTGGACGCACAGGACCTTCCGTTCGATGACGAGACCTTCGACATCGTTACGGTCGGTTTCGGCGTTCGGAACCTTCCCGATCGAACGGCGAACTTCCGCGAGGTCCATCGAGTGCTCAAGCCGGGCGGTCGCTACGTCATCCTCGAGTTCAGCCGGCCTCCCTTCAAGCCGTTCCGCGCGCTGTACCACTTCTACCTGAAGACCGTCATCCCGACGCTCGGTGGGGCATTGACGAGGGACCGGGCTTCTTTCGACTATCTCAACGAGTCCATTCTCGCGTTCCCGTCCCAACTCGCGCTGGCCGCCGAGCTGCACGCCGCGGGGTTCGCCTCGGTGACCTGGCGCAATCTCACGTTCGGCATCGTCGCCGTCCACGTCGCGGTCAAGCAAGGACGCCTGGAGGGACGCGCACCGAGCGTGTAGGATTGCACCACGGTCCCCTGATGGAGGTCAGTGCCGATGCTGCTGCTCGCACGCTATGTCATCCCGGTCGCAACACCGCACATCGAGGACGGTGGCGTGCTTGTCCGCGACGGGCGCATCGAGGCCGTCGGCACCCGGGCAGACCTCCTCGCCGCCTATCCCGACGAGGAGGTCCGTGACTTCTCGCTCGCGGCGCTCATGCCCGGCTTCGTCGATCTGCATACCCACCTCGAGTACTCGGTCTTCCGCGGCGCGGTCGATGACCTGCCGTACACGCAGTGGAAGATGCAGGTGCTCGCCAAGGAGGGCGGTCTTTCCGAGGAGCAGTGGCGCGCCTCGGCCATGCTCGGCGCTGTCGAGGCGCTCCGCTCGGGCATCACGACGATCGCTGACGTGACGGATTCGGGCGCGTCGCTCGAGGCTGCCGCACAGGCGGGACTGCGGGGCGTCGTGTACCGCGAGGTGTCGACGATGGATCGCGCCGAGGTGCCGGCGGTGATGGACGCGGCGCGCGAGGACATGGCCGCGTGGTCGGCCCACATCGACCCGGCGCTGCTCCGGATCGGCATCGCTCCGCACTCTCCTTACTCATGCCACCCCGAACTGTTCAAGGCGGTCGCCGCCGAGGTCGGCGAGAGGCCGGCGCCTGTCGCGCTGCATCTCGCGGGCTCGCGCGACGAGTACGACTTCGTGAAGTACGGCAGCTCGTCGCTCGGGCAGGAGTATCGGGCGCAGGCGGGATGGGCCGAGAAGGCATGGTTGCCCACCGGCGTCTCCCCGGTGCGCTACATCTACCAGTGGGGGATCCTCGAGGTGCCGGACATCATGGCGGTGCACTGCGTGCACGTCGACGATGAGGACATCGACGTGTTGGCCGCCAACGACGTCGCCGTGGCGCACTGCGCTCGCTGCAACCTCAAGCTCGGCATGGGTATCGCCCCGCTCCACAAGTTCGTCGATGTCGGGCTGCGTGTCGGCCTGGGGACCGATTCTCCCGCGTCGAACAGCACGATCGACTTCTTCGACGAGATGCGGATCGGCCTTCTTGTGCAGCGCGGCCTCGGCGGGGAAGCCGGCTACTACACCGCTGGCCGCTACATGGAGCTCGCGACGCTGGGTGGCGCGCGCGCCCTTCGGCTCGAGCACGAGATCGGGACTCTTGAGCCCGGGAAGCAGGCCGACATCATCGCCGTCGACCTGTCGCAGAGCCACCAGGCGCCCACGCAAGACCCGCCGGGCGCGCTCGTACACACCGCCAACCAGGAGGACGTCCTGATGACCATGGTCGCGGGCCGGGTCCTGTACGAGGAAGGGCGCTTCGGCACGCTGGACCCCGATGCCGTCACCGACGTCCTGGAGGCTGCGCGGCTCCGGCTGCGTGATTGATGTGATGCGGGAGCGAGGCTCGGTGATGGCCGCGCGCGACGGCCTGGTCGATGTGACCATCACGCCGGCGGGCGCCTGTGGCGGATGCAGCGTCTGCTCTCGTCGCGAAGGCGGAGACCTCGTGCTGACGGACGTCATCGACGTGTTCGGAGCCCGCGTCGGTGACACGGTCGAAGTCGAGATCCCGGAAGGTGTGCGAACTCGTGCGGCGCTCGCAATCTACGTCGTTCCGGTCGCCGGCCTGTTCATCGGGTATCTGGCGGGCGATTTGCTGTCTCGAGCACTGGGTGGCGTGTCCGATCTTGCCGGAGCCGGGGGCGCCGTAGCGGGACTGGTGATAGCGCTGCTCGCCGTGAGCGGGGTCGAGCGGAGGATGCTGCGTGCCCGGTCCGTCACACCCCGCGTAAGTGCTATAATCGCGCGAGTTTCCAGGCGATAGGCGAAACGCCCGGATCGAGCAACCACACAAGGAGGTTACCGCACGTGAGCGACCAGGATTTCTTCTTTGACGAGGAGGAGGCCGCGCCGACATCGAAGCCGCGGCAGAGCAGGAGCGCCTCCCGCGCCAAGAGTGCACCCGCGGCACCGGAGCGCGAGTCGTCCCGTGGCGGTTCCTTCTTCGCGCAGGACGTCAGCATGAGCATCGCCGCGCTGATGTCGGTGATCGGGCTGCTGCTCGGCGTGATCGTCGGCATCGTGATTCCCGACCAGGGCGGGTCCGCCACCACCAACGCCACGCAGACGTTGGCGCCGCAGACCCCCGTGGCTCCGCAGCTCACCGAGGAGCAGTTGAACTCCGGCTTGCCAGAGGGCCATCCCGACATCAGTGGCATGGCGGGCGGCGAGACGACGGCGTCAGCGGACGCGACAGCTAGCGAGTAGCGGATCATCGCGAGACCCGGCCCGCGAGCGCGGGCCGGGTCTCGCGATGTCGAGAGCGGAGATGTGATGGCCATCAACAAGAGTCAGTCGCCTGCCTGGGTGAAGGTCGTGATATGGGTCGTCGCCCTGTCGTTCGTGGCGAGCGGCGTCGGTTTCGTGGTCAGCGCCGGGCTCGGATCGGGAGGGACCGCTGACAACGGGACTGCGACGGGCGACCCCACGGTCGGCATCGATCAACAGTACCAGCCTGCTGCCGATGCGGCGTATGCCGCAGTGCAGGCGGATCCGGACAACCCGGTTCTGCTCGCCGAGGCGGGGCATCGCTACTTCGAGTGGGCCGTCGGCCTCTACGAGAGCGGCCAGCCTGCCGCTGCGGTGCCGTACTGGCTGACCGCGGTGAACTTCTACGAAAAGGCGCTCGCCATCAGGCCGGACGACCCGGTCGTGCTCGGCAACAAGGCGTTCGCCCTCTACTACGCAGCGAGCCCGGATGCGGAGGCCGCGCTGCGCGCGTTCATCGCGGGGGATGCAGAGAATACGACCGGGCAGCTGGATACGGCGCGTGGGATGCTGACCGACCTCACGGGCGGCGCTTCGGTGCCGGCAACCGGCACCCCCTAGCCGCGTCGCGTATCGGCGACCATCGACTCCGCCTCTTCGAGCGTAGGGGCGGTGGAAAAGATCCCGGAGAGCCGGGTCAGTTCCAAGATGTTGTCAACGGCGTCATTGGTGACGAGCACGAGCCGTCCGCCAGTGGCGCCGTACTCCTTGGAGAGTGCGAGCAGCAAGCCGAGCCCTGAACTGTCGAGATAGTCGAGCCGCGAGAGATCCACGATCGTGGATGGCGGAGAGTCCTTCAGGATGCGGTCGATGGTCATCCTGAACGACGCGCACTCGCTGTAGTCGAGGTCTCCGATGAGGCTGAGCGTCCAGTGCTCGTCGCCGGGTTCGAGCTGGATCTTGAGCGCCATGGTGTCCTCGCGGTCGTGGGCCGACATGCGCATTGTTCGTACCCGATCGGCGGGGACGTATCACTGCCGTTCGGCATGCCGCGCTGTGGAAACCGTGGCGGCACAACGGTACAATCTATCTACCTGCACATGATTTCTATCCACGGGGACGGTCGCATGGAACTCGAGATCACCGCACTACGGGAAGACCACACCTGCCGGCTCACGCTTGCGGGCGAGGTCGATGTCTACACCTCGCCCAAGCTCAAGGAGCATCTGGTCGATGCGATCGATGACGGGTGCATCACGGTCCTCGTCGACATGGATGGCGTCGGCTTCATCGACAGCTCCGGTCTCGGTGTGCTCGTGAGCGGCTTGCGCCGTGTCAAGGAGCGATCCGGAACGATCCGGCTCATCTGCACGAAGGAGAACATCCTCAAGATCTTCCGGATCACCGGTCTCGACAAGGTGTTCCCGATCTTCTCCTCGGTCGAAGAAGCATCCGACTTCTGACGCCCGGCGCTCCTTGCCATGCGCGAGGCGTCGCCATAGACTGTGACGCACGGCCCGGCCCCACCGGGCATTACCCTGTCCCGAGAGGTTGATGGCGTGTTCGGTATCGGCGGCTGGGAGTTCCTCATCATAGCGGTCGTCGCCCTCCTGTTGTTCGGGCCCGACAAGCTGCCCGACCTGGCCCGCACGCTCGGTCGCTTCATGGGCGATTTCAAGCGCTACCGCGACATCATGGAGTCCACCATCAGGGCCGAGATGTACGCATCGTCCACCGGCAAGCCCGATCCCTTCAAGAAGGGCAAGGAGTTTCGGGAGAAGGTCGCGGCGACCAAACCCGCCGCGAAGCCCGAGCCCGGGGCTCCAGAAGCTGAGGCTCCTGAGGGCGAGGCTCCTGACGCCGACACGCCCGAGCCCGGAATCCCCGAGGTCGAGATGTCCGAGGCCCCGGGAACCTCCGACGATGGGAAGGAGGAAGCCCCGGCCGAGTAGCCGGGGCTGCTGACCATGCCCATCGGACCAGCACGAATGCCCTTCCTGGGACACGTGAACGAACTGCGAAAGCGCCTCACGATCGTGATCGCCGTCCTGAGCGTCCTGACCGTGGTCGGTTACTTCTTCTCGGACGAGGTCTTCAACCTCCTCGT
>NPIE01001553.1_pt1 | contig 25577 bp, 19 predicted proteins | sample 8637661 | NCBI WGS metagenome assembly NPIE01 (sample SAMN07420842, study PRJNA396082) | bioreactor metagenome | isolation source: sample BA12 brine-fed electro-methanogenic bioreactor BA | place: Japan: Kochi | collected 2016-12-09 | reverse complement strand
GTGTCGAAGGCCAGCGACGATTTGCCCGAACCGCTCACCCCGGTAACCACGATCAGTTCCCCCAGCGGCAGGCGCAATTCGAGATTCTTCAGGTTGTTCTGGCGGGCACCCTGAACCAGGATGCAGGGGGTGTTTTCGGTCATGCAGAGAATCCTGAAGGGCGGGTTGGGCGCTTTCGGTCCTGACCCGGCCGTTGATGTGAAGAAGAGGTCGGCCGCAGATGCGAGTTGTCTTATACCATATCCCGACCGCTTAGGGCAGGTAATGACATTCGTAGCCTTCCCAGGCCGCCGCGGTGACCATCCCGGCCTCATCGACGGCGAAGACCCCCTGGCAGGTCAGCTCCTCGACATCGCCGACATAGGTGGCCGGATACGGCAGGGCAAGATTGGCCGGGAAATAACGGCTCGCGTAGTGACTTGCCCGGTAGGTCACCAGGCGCCGCCCGTCGACCATCCGCTCGGCGTCCGGTGCGCCCCAGAAATCCGCAACGGCCTGAATCGGCTGTCCGACCCAGGAGGCGATGGCCCGGTCGGGCGGCGTCCGGGGCTGCGGGGCGGCGCAGCCGGCAAGAACCAGCAGCGCCGCGGCGATGATCAGCAATTCCATGGACTTTCCCACCTGAACCTCCCGGGCTGAGGGTTATATGGTACGTTTAGTTTACCATGCTCGCATGGGTCCGGGGGGATTCGGGACCGGGCAGACGGGCCGTGGGAGAAAGATTGTTTAGCCCCGCTGATGTTCGGTCAACGCCTCGCGCACCGCCTCGTCATAGGGCGTCAGCTCGAAGGGGATCAACTCCTGCAGCCGATGGTCATGACAGATGACGGGATTCTTCAGCCCCCGGATGAGGGGAATGGCGACGGAGGCCTTGATCGAGGAGGTCAGGCCGACCCCGTAGGCGAACAGCCTGGGGGAGAGAAAGGGGATGGGAAAGTACAGGTTCACTTCGCCGGCCACCCTGGCGAAGCGCTCCATCATCTGATGGTAGGTTAGGACTTCGGTGCCGCAGATATCGAAGGTTTCACCAGCAGTCTCCTCGACCTCGAGGCAGCCGACCAGGTAGCGGATGACGTCCCGGACGGCGATCGGTTGGCAGGGGGTGTCGATGGACATGGGGACGGCCATCAGCGGCAGCCGTTTGACCAGCGAGCGGATGATCTCGAAGGAAGCGCCGCCGGCGCCGATGATCACCGCCGCCCGCAGCACGGTGGTCGCAAACCGGCTGCGTTGCAGAATCCGGCCGACTTCGGCGCGGCTGGCCAGATGCTGAGAGAGTTGCTCTTCGGTCTCGCCCAGCCCGCCCAGATAGATGGTCCGCCGCAGGCCGGCCGGTTCGGCGGCGGCCACGAAGTTTTCCGCCGCCTGCCGGTCGCGCCTGGCGAAGCTCGTGCCGGTTTCGTTCAGGGCGTGGACCAGGTAATAGGCGGTGTCGATGCCTTTCAGGGCCTTGGCCAGGGTCTCGGGATCCCGCAGGTCGCCCTGCGCTGCTTCGGCCCCCTCGGCAAAGACCGCATCGGGACGACGCGACAGGCAGCGCACCGCATACCCCCGGGCCAGCAGGGCCGGAACCAGCCGCCGGCCGATGAATCCCGTTGCTCCGGTCACCAGGATTTTGTTCTTTTCCATCAGGGCCCTCCCGCTGGAGACGGTTTAATTTTACCGGACTTGCGGAAAATTTCTTTGCGCTCCAGGGAGCGCTTGAGCTGGTTTTCGAGAAACGGGGAGGGGGGGGCGGGAGTCTCGGCTCAGACGTTCCGGTGCAAAAAAAACTGAACCACGGCCGGGTCGAAATGAATCCCTGATTGTTTGCGGATGTAATCCAGAGCCGCTTCTGGCGACCAGGCTGACCGGTAGGGGCGGTCCGAGGTGAGAGCGTCCCAGACATCGATCAGGGCGAAGATCCGGGCGGCCAGGGGGATCTGCTCCTCTTTGAGGCCGCGGGGGTAGCCGCTGCCGTCCCATTTTTCGTGATGACAATAGGGGATGTCGAGAGCCGGGCGCAGGTAATCGATGGGGGAGAGAAGTTCATAGGCATAGGTGGGGTGCCGGCGCATGATTTCCCACTCTTCGTCGGTGAGTTTGCCCGGTTTGAGCAGAATACGGTCGGGCACCCCCATCTTGCCGATGTCGTGAAGCAGGGCCCCACGCCGGAGGTGGACCAGGTCATCGCCGCTGATCCCCAGTGCCCGGGCCAGGCGCACCGTCTCCTCGGTAACCCGCAGGCTGTGTCCCACGGTCTCCTTGTCCCGCAGGTCCAGGGCCCGCGACCAGCCTTCGATGGTGTTGTTGTAGGCCTGGAACAGCTCCATGTTGGTTCGCTGCAGGTTTTCGAAGAGTCCGGCATTATCAATGGCGATCGCCGCCTGCCTGCCCAACGCCTCGAGGAAGTCCATCCACTGCGGGTCGGGGGTGAAGGGGGAGCGGTGAAAAATTTCCAGTACCCCCTGGACTTCCCCTCGCGCGATCAGCGGCACCCCGAAGTAGCAGACGAAGCCTTCCTGACTCACCAGATCGGCACGGGCGAGCTGGCCTCCGGCGGCTGGGAGGTCGGGCACATGGACGGTCTGCCGTTCCAGGGCGGCTTTTCCCGGCAGCCCCTCGCCGACACCAAGGCGGGTTTTGGAAATCAAGGGAATCCTGAAGCCCCGGTGAGCGCCGAATTCGAGGTGCCCGAGATTGGCCCGGTAAAGCAGAATCGAGGCCGCATCGACCTTTAACTGGGAGACGATCTGTTCGAGAAGCACCTGGAGAGTGTTTCTCGAATCCAGGTTGCCGATGATGGCCATGTCGATGTTGCGCAACGCGTGCAGGTGCTCTACCTGCTTCTGGGTCTGCTCGTGCAGCGACGAACGGTGGATGGCGCTCGCCGCGATGTCGGCGATGGCCTCCAGCAGGCGGATCTCGTTTTCGGGCAGCGGGATGCGACTGCTGGTGCAGAGCAGGCAGTTGGTCTGCCCATGGGCGGTCAGGGGGAGGCAAGCCACCGACGGGAGCGGGGTGTCCGGTTCGGGAGGAAAGAAATAGGCGGTGCCGGCCCCGTTCTGGCCGAGGACGGATCTGCCCGTGGCGAAGGCCTCGGCGATGGAGCCGCCGTCATCCGGCAGGCAGAGGCCGCTGCCGGCGCAGGCGCCACGGGATTCCTGGATCCGGATCTCCCCGGTTTCCGGATCCCGGGTCAGCAGGCAGGCTCCGTCTATTGGGACCAGGTCGAGCAGACTGTCGAGAATGATCGGGTACATCTCGGAGCAGGAATGGGCAGGCCGCAGGGCTGCCGCCATGCGGGCTATCGCCTCCAGTTCCCGTTCCCGTTGGCGGCGCTGGGTGATGTCGGCAAGCACCGCCATGTAGCCGATCAGTTTTTCTTCCGGGGTGGTCATGGCGGCGAGCGAGAAGCTGACGTCGATGGGCGACCCGTCCTTGCACCGTCTGACCACCTCGATGTTTTCGAGGGGCGAGCCCTGCCGCACCCTGTCGAGATGGTGCCTGAATTCGGTTCGCTTGTCCTTCGGCACAATCGGGTTGGGCTGGCCGATGACTTCCGCCGCCTTCCAGCCGAAGATGCGCTCCGCCGAGCGGTTCCAGAGCTGAACCCGCCCCTCCGGGTCGAGTTGAACGATCGCCAGGGGCGAGGCGCCGACCAGCGCCTGCAGCGAATCCAGCGAATCGCGCAGGGCCAGTTCGAGGGCTTTTTTTCTGGTGACGTCGCGGGCGATGGAATTGATCGTCTTGACGCTGCCGTCTTCGTTGAAATGCAGGTGGATGTTCCAGGCCATGTGGAACACCTCGCCGCTGAGGCAGCGCTGGCGGTTTTCGAAGCGGACGTTGGCAATTCGCTCCTTGACCCACTGGGCGAAACTGGCCTCGGTCCGTTCCCGGTCGTCGGGGTGAACGAAATCGAAGGCCGGCCGGCCGATGCACTCCGCGGGTGGCAGGCCGAAGATGGTCCTGGCCATGTGGTTGACAAAGAGGAGGCGCCCCTGGCTGTCGACCTGGGTGATCAGGTCGCTGGTTCCCTCGATGAACTCCCGGTAGCGCGCCGCGCTCTTTCGGTGGCGGGCCTCGGCCACGCGCTTCTGATCGCGCAGCCGTTTTTCATCCAGCGAGCGGCGCACCGCCGCTCCGAGCCGCCCGAGGCGGTCCTTGAGCAGGTAGTCGGTGGCGCCGTGCCTTATGGTCTCGGCGGCCTGTTCGTCGCCGATCGCCCCCGAAACCACGATGCAGGGGACGTCCAGGTTGCGTTTGCGCAGATGCCCCAGGGCGCAAAGGGCATCGAACGAGGGGAGGCGATAGTCGGCGATGATCAGGTCGGGTTCCGGGTCAAGACCGGCCAGAAAGTCCTCCTCGGTCGCTATCCGATGAAGCTCGAACCGCAGTCCGCTGCGCAGCAGCTCGCGGGCGATCAGCTCCGCATCGGCGGGGTTGTCTTCGAGCATGAGGATATGAAGCGGCGTGGGCATTTCCCCCCCCTTTTTCGGAAAAACCGGAAAACAGCAGTCAACCGGCAGGGCCTGACGAGGAGCGTTGCAGCGGGATTTTCAGGTAAAAAGTGCTCCCTCGGCCCGGTTCGCTTTCGGCCCAGGCCTCGCCCTGGTGGTCCCGGGCGATCTCCCGGACCAGGGCCAGTCCCAGCCCGGTCCCGCCGGTAGGTTTGCCGCTGCGGTTGTCGAGCCGCACGAAGCGGCTGAAGATCCTCTCGAGGGATTCTTGCGGGATTCCGCACCCCTGGTCGCTCACCCAGAAAAGGATCGACTGGTTCTCCTGCCGGGCGCCGACGCTGATCGGGCTCCCGTCGGGAGAATACTTGACGGCGTTGGAAACCAGGTTCTCGAGAGCGCGGTGCAGATGACTTTCCTTGGCTTCGACGCAGGGCAGCTCCATCGGGCATTCGAGAGTGATGGGATGGCTGCTGGTCGGCCCCATGAAGCGATGAACGGCCTTGCGCATCAGGGGCGGGACGGCCAGCGGTTCGAAGGTCTCGGCGCTGAACCCGGCCTTGAGCCGCTGCAGGTCGAGCAGGTTTTCGATCAGCTCCCGAAGCCGCTCCCCTTCACGGAAAATAATGCCCAGGTAGTCCCGCTGCTGGCCTTCGGGGACGGGGTTTTCGAGCATGAACTCGGTGAAGCCGATCATGGCGGTCAACGGCGTGCGCATCTCATGGCTGACCGCCGAGAGCATGTCGTCCTTCATTTTCTCGATGCGGCGCCGCTCGGTGATGTCGAAGGCGATGGCCAGAATCTCCCGGATCTCGCCGGATTCGTCGAACAGCGGAACGTAGGTGAGCTCGCAGACGAATTCCCCTTCCGCCGGCCGCAGAGTGCATTCGACGCTCTGCAGGGTTCCCCGGTCGCGGCTCTGGCGCAGGCTGGGCAGATAGGCATCGGTGAGCTCGGGGGGGAACAGCTCGGTGTCGGTGCGGCCGATGAGCTCCTCCTCCGGGTAGCCGCTCAGCTTGATCCCCCGACAGTTGATGAACCGAATGCGCAGATCCTGGTCGTAGATGACGAAGGGGTGGGGGATGTGGTCAAGGGCCATCCGCAGCCGCTCCTCGCTGACCTGCAACTCCCTGTCCGACCGGGCCTTGGCCTTCTGCAGGCGCCGCTCCTCCACCGCCCGGGTGACCGCGGACGCCAAGCGGCTCAGCCGGTCTTTGAGCAGGTAGTCGGTGGCCCCGGCCTTGATGGTTTCCACCGCCCGCTCCTCGCCGATGTTCCCCGAAACCACGATCACCGGAACGTTCAGTCCCCGGTCTTTGAGGTGGGCCAAAGCCCGCAGGGCGTCGAACTGAGGGAGGGAATAATCCGCCAGGACCACGTCGTAGGGTTCGGCCAGCCGGGCCAAAAAACCGGCTTCGTCCGACACCAGGTCCCACTCCACCGAAAGTCCCGAACGGCGCAGTTCGTGGACCATCAGTTCGGCATCGGCGGGCCGGTCTTCCAGGACCAGCACTTTGAGATGATTTGCCATAAATGTGCCGTCGAGCGACCGCAAAGGCCCATCGGCGTCGTCCGTTGCCGATGGGCGCTCCGGGGGTAAATGGGTTGGTGGCTTTGCTGATCTGGGCGGAGTAGGCCGCAGGAGAGAGGGCGACCCTAATCTTTTTGTCACACATTTTAACAGGAAAAGTTTTCTTGGCCAGCATGAACGCTCTCCCGGCTGCAAGAGAGACGAGGAAAGGGCCGGCTCATGGGCCCTTTCTTCGAGCAGTTGTCGGCCGGCAGCTAAGCCTTGCCGAACTCAGCATCCTCCTGGGCAATCATCGTCTTTGTGGTGCAGGTCGCTTTCTCCGGGAGGTCCCCGCGGAGTGCCTGGTTCAGGGGCAGGGCCTGCAGGCCGGCGTCCGGTTGCTGAGTCTTGAGTCGGAAGCGCGTGAGCATCTGGCGCAGCTGGGCGGCTTGGGCGGAGAGCTCCTCGGCCGCCGCGGCGCTTTCTTCGNNGCTGGGTCACCTGGTCGATCTGCGCAAGTCCCTGATTGACTTGGGCTATCCCCTCGGCCTGCTGGTCGGAGGCTGCGGCGATCTCCTCGATAAGGTCGGAAACCTTGGTGACGATGCCCATAATTTCCGAAAGGGCCGCGGCCGTCTGGTCCGCCATATTGGTGCCATTTTCGGTCTTCTGCACAGCCCCTTCGATCAATTCGGCGGTTTCCCTGGCCGCTGTGGCACTGCGCGCCGCCAGATTTCTCACCTCCTCGGCGACGACCGCGAACCCCTTGCCGTGCTGACCGGCCCGGGCCGCCTCCACCGCCGCGTTGAGTGCGAGGAGATTGGTCTGGAAGGCGATTTCGTCGATGGTCTTGATGATCTTTGAGATGTCCTGGCTCGACTGCCGGATTTCGCTCATGGCCTTCACCGTGACCTGCATCTGCTGGTTGCCCTGCTCGGCGGCGCTCTTCGCCTGGGTGGAGAGCTGGTTGGCCTGGGTGGCGTTCTCGGCGTTCATTCGGGTTTGCGAACCCATCTCCATCATTGAGCTGCTGATTTCTTCCAGAGAACTGGCCTGCTCCGTGGCCCCCTGGGAGAGGGACTGGCTGGAGTCAGAAACCTGGGCAGCCCCTGAGGCGATCTGATCCCCGGCCAACCGGACCTGGCCCATCAGTTCATTGAGGTTGCGGGCCATGTTCTGCAGGGCCCGGCCAAGTTGGTCTTTTTCGGAGGCCAGACTGACTTCCACGGTCAGGTTTCCCTGCGCAATCTCCCCGGCCAGGTCGGCCGCTTTCTGCAGCCCGTCGGACATGCTGTCAAGGGCGGTGGCCAGTTGACCAATTTCATCTCCTCGCTTCAGGCTGAGTCTGGCGCTGAAATCGCCTCGGGCGATTTCAGCGGCGAGATGGACAGCCTTGAGGATCGGCCCGGTGATGGAGCGGGTGATGAGAACCGACAGGGCCAAACCGATGGCCAGTGCCGCCGCCAGGCCGACGATCATGATCCGGGAGGCGGCGGACAGGGCGTTCTGGGAATTGTTGGCGATAACGTCAGTTTCATCCATTGCTTTGATCGCCGTTTCTTCTGCTTCGGCCAGCATCATCGATCCGGTCGCATTGCGCTGCATCCCGAGCTCTTCCATCTGTTGCAGGTGGTTCAAAAGGCTTCGCATGGCCTCCTGGTAGGCTGCCCCGGCCAGCCGGGTGGCTTCGATCTGCTGCAGGTTGTCTTCCTGGCGGGTAATGGCGCGCAGTTGCTCTAGCTTCTCCTCCATGACCGGAAAGTTCTTCTCCGCATCAACGATGTGCTGGAGGTTGCGCTCTGCCTGCGCTCTCCAGGTCGAGAGCCTGACGGCATTTCCGATATCGACGATGGTGTTGATCAGGGCCAGCTTCTTCTGCCGTTCGAGCAGTTTGACCGGGGGAGTCCCTGAATGGATTTCCCGGGAGAATTTTTCTTCCTGGTGTTTTTGGAACCGGTAGCAGTTCTCCATGTAGGCGCGAGCCGCGCTATCCAGGTTCGCGCGGTCCTCGTCGAGTTCGTTGTCCAGAATTTCGGTCGTATGGACCTGTTGATTGTAGTTGTTCACCTGGGTTTCCACCGCATCCACCGCAGCGCGCAGCTTGACCAGATGCGGGGATTTGTCCGTCAGGGCCCTGGCGTCCTGAAGTCGTTTTGCGATCTCCGCTAGATAGGCCTCCCCCCGTTCCAGATAGGAATCGTCTTCGGTGAGGCCGTAGCCACGCATCTCGAACATGGTCTTCAGGGTCAGCCGCTCGATGTCGTTGGCAATCCGGATCTCCGGAACATATTCATCGGAGAGCATGGCGGCCTGCTTTTCGACCTGAGCCATCTCCCACTCCGCAAGGGTCCCCAAGGCCGCCGCAATGAGCAGCAGCAGGCCGAACCCCATTCCTATTTTGGCGCCTAGTTTCAGTCTCAGCATGTCTGAATCCTCCCGGGTTTTTTGAGGGGGCAGTTTGATTCGGAGGGGCTCAGGGCAGTGAACTTCTCCGGTGAAATACGTTGGTTGAGGTTGATGGGGATTTCGACTTGGTCACCGAATTTTCCCTGGCCATGAAAGCAGTGGATGCCTCCTCTACTCGCTACTCGCGGCGGCGGTTCGATCTGATTGTCAGGGATGTCGGAAGGTCAGGGATGGCCCTCGTTGGGCATCCGGTTCCCCTGCTTCGGCTTTTAGCAATGAGGGTACCAATGGGACAGGTAGGTTTTAAGTTGTTGAAAATCCTTTTTTTATTTGCGGTGGTGGGAAAGCTGTCGGCCGGCGGGGAGGCAACTCTGGTTGACGGTATCTGGCCAGGGGGCGAGAAGGCGGGGCGCCGGTTGGGGCGCGGGGTGTGCAACCGGGGTTGCGCGCGCAGCCCTGGTTGCACCCTCTGCTCAGGGCGGAGAGGAAGATTTTTTCTTCAGCCGCTTGCTCAGCGCCTGGCGGCTGATGCCGAGCAGGCCGGCGGCGATGGACTGGTTGTTGCGGGACCGGCGCATGGCCTCCTCCACCAGCAGGTCGCCGGCTTCGGTCAGGGTGGGCAGCCGCCCGGCCCGTTGGAAAAGGTCGCGGTTGCTCTCGGGGTCGACGGTCAGGGGAGGATCCGCCGCGGGAGCCGGGGGCTGTTGCCCCAGCGCTTTGCGGAAGGCGTTCATGGAAAGTACCCCCGAGCGGTGCAGGCTCAGGGCGTTGAAGACCATCCCGCGCAGTTCCCGGGCATTGCCGGGAAAGGGGTGGGTTCCGAGCAGGGTCACAAGTTCGCGGGGGATGGTCGGGACGGTTTTTTTCAGTTCGCGCGCTGCTTCGGCGAGAAAATGCTCGAGCAACGGGGCGATATCCTCCGACCTCTCCCGCAGGGGGGGGACGTTGATATGGTGGGCATTGATGCGGTAAAAAAGGTCCCGGCGAAACTCCCCGTCCGCCTCCCGGGCCTTGAGGTCGTGATTGGTTGAGAACACCAGTCGGGCGTTGAGCTTGCAGGGGGTGTCGCTGCCCAGCGGGTAGTATTCCCCTTCCTGGATCAGGCGCAGCAGCTTGACTTGCGAAGCCTGGCCGAGATCGCCGATTTCGTCGAGAAACAGCACGCCCCCCTTGGCCCGTTCGATCATCCCGGCCCGGGCCATTGCGGCATCGGTGAAAGCCCCTTTGAGGTGGCCGAACAGGGTGTCGGCGAACATGTTGTCATCGAGCCCCGCGACGTTCACCGCGACGAAGGGCTTTTCAGGTCGGCTCACCTTCTGAATCGCCCGGGCGATCAGCTCCTTGCCGACCCCGCTTTCGCCGGTGATCAGCACCGGCTCGGAGCTTGCGGCGATCGCTTCGATGTACTGGCAGATGGCGTGCAGCCTGGGGCTGTTGCCCACCAGGTCGGCAAAGGCCGCCGGGTGCTCGAGCCGGTCGCCGAAAAAGCGATCTTTGAGGTTGCGCCGCTCCAGGTCGATCTGGCGAAAGGCCAGCGCGCGCTGCACCCCCGCCACCAACCGTTCCTGCTCGGTGGTCTTGACGAAATAGTCGAAGGCCCCCGACTTGATGCAGCGCACCGCCGTATCCACCTGGTTCAGGCCGCTGAGGATGATGACGGGGATTCCGGGAAAGTCCCGGGAGATGCCAGCCAGCAGTTCTTCGCCGGAAACGTGGGGCATGGTCAGGTCGAGAATCACCAGGCTGACCTTCTGCCGGGCCAGCATTCCCATCACCTCGCGGCTGTCGCTGCACTGGAGGATGTGGTTGATGCCGCCGGAACGCCTCAGGGTGACCGAGAGGCTTCGGAGCCAGGGCGGCTCGTCGTCGACGAGCAGCACCGGGGCGGGGGGAGTAAGGACTTTTTCGTTCATGGCTGGTGGGATGATGCTGCAGGCAGTTTAACCGTGACGGTTGTTCCCCTGCCGGGTAGCGAGTCAAAGTACAGGGCGCCGCCGTGCTCTCTGATGATGCGGGCCGACACGGAGAGCCCGAGCCCGGTGCCGCCGCTCTCGCGGCGGGTTGTGAAAAAAGGTTCGGTGAGATGGTTGAGTTTTTTCGCCGGAATGCCGACCCCCTCGTCACGGACAAGGATCTGGCACATCTGCCGCTCGGCGTCCCAGGCGGTTTCCACCGCGATCGCCTGGTCGGATCCGGTCAGCGCCTGGCAGGCGTTGGTGAGCAGATTGACCACCACCTGCTCGATCCGCTGGCGGTTGCCGAAGACCGGCGGCAGGCTTTCCGCGCAGGCGATGGAGAAGCGGGCAGCCGCCTTGCGGAGGCTGCTTTCGGCCAGACGCACCCCGGTCATGACGGCCTGGTTGAGATCGAAATCCCGGAACAGCGCGCTGATTTCGGGGCGGACATAGTCCTTGAGCTCTTCGACGATCCGCTTGATCCGTTTGGCGCCGTCCTGGATCTCGGCCAGCAGGTGGGGAAGTTCCCGGCATATCTCCGAGTAGGGCAGGCCACCGAGGGGAAAATCCCCCTGTTTGCGAAAGTGGGCGTCGAGGATCGGTTTGGCATCCTCGAAGGCTGCCATGATCACCGGCAAATTGAGCAGGATGAGGCCGTTGGGGTTATTGATCTCGTGGGCGACGCCCGCGGCCAACTCCCCCAGGGCCGCCAGGTGCGCCGAGCGGTCGGCTTCTTGGCGCAGGCGGATTTTTTCGGAGATGTCGCTGGCCCAGTGGATGACGTGGGTTACCCGGCCCCCGGCATCGCGCAGGGGAAAGGTCTTGATCCCCCAGGTCCGGCCGTCCAGGCTGTTGATCGTGGCGTCCTCGGTCTGCCCGGTACGAAAACTCTTCAGGGCCGGACAGTCGTTGCACGGGCCGGCGCTTTGGTGCCAGAGGGTATGGCAGTACCCTCCCACGATCTTCTTTTCGTCTCCGCAGAGCAGGGCGTGGGTTCCGCGGTTGGCCCAGACGATTTGCAGATTTTCGGTCAGCAGAGCCAGGGAGTCGGGAATGCCGTTGAGCAGGGTCTGAAACTCGTTGTTGAGCTTGCTCAGATGCTGCTCCCGTTCGCGCAGCGCCCGTTCCACCTGCCTTTTCTGGTTGCGCAGCCGCTGCTCCTCCAGCGCCCTGAGCACCGCCGTTCCCAACCGCGCCAGGCGGTCCTTGAGCAGGTAGTCGGTGGCCCCCTCGCGCACGACCTCAACCGCTTTTTCCTCGCCGATGCTTCCGGAAATCACGATGAACGGGATGTCGAGCTGCCGCTGCTGGAGCTGGCGCAGGGCCAGCAGGGCGTCGTACTGGGGCAGGAAGTAGTCGGCGAGGATGATCTGCGGTTTCTGCTCGAGCCCCCGGCGGAATTCCGTTTCTCCCTCGGCCTGAATCGCCTCGGGCGCAAACCCGGCCTGTCGCAGCTCATGGAGCATCAGCTCGCTGTCCGCGGGGTTGTCCTCGAGAATCAAAACCTTCAGGGGGATCGACATGGTGATTTATCCGCAGGCGGTTCGTCGGAGGTCTCAGGGGCGGCGGGGCGGTTCGTTGAGCAGCAGCCAGTAGCACCCCAGCTGGCGCACCGCCTCGTCGAACTGCTGGAAATCGACCGGCTTGACGATGTAGCTGTTGACCCCCAGCTGGTAGCTCTCGACCACGTCCCGGTCTTCGCGGGAGGAGGTCAGCACCACCACGGGGATGGTCCGGGTGCGCGGATCGGCCTTGATTCTTCGAAGCACTTCGAGCCCGTCCACCTTGGGGAGCTTGAGGTCGAGCAGGACGACCTTCGGCAGCCGGGCAACGTCGCGCTCCGCATCCTGACCGGCGGCGAAAAGAAAGTCAAGGGCTTCCGCGCCGTCGCGCACCACGTGGATCTGGTTGCAGAGGTGGTGCTTTTTGAGGGCGTGCAGGGTCAGTTCGACGTCGCTGGGATTGTCTTCCACCAGCAGAATTTCGACTTCATTGCTCGGCATGCACGGCCTCCTTTTCGCGCGTTTCTTAGGGTATTCTCAGATTAAAGTAGAAAGTTGCGCCCTTGTCAACCTCGGCTTCGGCCCAGACACTCCCGTCGTGACGCTGGACAATCCGCTTGGCCAGGGCCAGCCCGACCCCGGTCCCCTCGAAGTCTTCGGCCCGGTGCAGGCGCTGGAAAACTCCGAAAAGCTTGTCGGCGAATCGCATGTCGAAACCCACGCCGTTGTCGCGGACGAAATAGACGGTGTCGCCGTTCCTTTTCACGGAGCCCACTTCGATTACCGCCTTTTCACGGAGGCGGGTGTACTTGATGGCATTGGCAAGCAGGTTGAGAATCACCTGCCTGAGCAGCTGCGGGTCGGCCTCGCAGTCCGGCAGTTCCCCGAGAACAATCTCGATCTCGCGTCCCTGGCGTTCTTCCGCCAGCTCTTCCAGGCACCGCCGCACCAGGGCCTCCATGTTCAGCGGCTCTCGCTGCAAGGGCTTACGCCCCAGTCGCGAAAAGTCGAGCAGGTCTTCGATCAGTCGGGCCATCTGCAGGCCGTTGTCCGCTATCAGCTGCAGATAACGACTGGTTTCGGCGGACAGGTTCGCACTCTCCTCCAGCACGATGCGGGAAAAGCCGTTGATGGCCCTCAGCGGCGCCCGCAGGTCGTGGCTGACCGAATAGGTGAAGGCTTCCAGTTCCTTGTTGGCGGCCTCGAGTTGGGCGGTGCGCTTGGCAACGCGTTGTTCCAGCTCCGCGTTGTGGCGCTGGATCTGTTCGTTCAACTCCGCCTGGTGCAAAGCGATCGTCAGCTGGTTGGAGATTTCCTCGAGGACTTGCTGGTGCTCAGCGGTGAAAAACCCGACCTCGTCCGAGAGTAGGCTGAGGGCGCCGACGGTTGCCCCCTCCACGATCAACGGCGCGCTGATCATGGAGCGCATCCCCTCTTGAATCACCCGGCGCAGGGCCGGATTGACAGGTTCCTCCAGGCAGGCGGCGTCTGTCACCAGGATTATTTGGCCCGCTTTCAATCTCTCATAGAGGGGGGTCGGAACCAGGGGGATTCGTGAGCCGGTTTGAATTTGGGAGTCCGCTTCGGAGACCGAGGCGTAAATCACTGCTTCATGGGCCTGATTGTCGAACAGCAAAAAGGTGGCGCGCCAGAAGGGGATGAGGCCTCTGATGTTTTTGAGAACGGCCTCCGCGACCTCTTCCGTGGAACGCGCCACGAGAATATGCTGGTCGATGTCGCGCAGCAGAGTCAACCGCTGGTTATAGCGCTGCAGCTCCTGTTCCTGCCTTTTGCGCTCGGTGATGTCGATCTGCAGGCCAAGCATGCGTTTTGCCCTGCCGCTGGCATCGAATTCAATCGCGCTGCCGATACTGTTGATCCAGCGGTAGGAGCCATCGGCGTGGCGGAAACGAAATTCGATGTCGAAGCCCGGCAGTCCCTCGTCACGCACTTCGATCATCTTGTCGACCACGAATCCCCGGTCGTCGGGATGAGTTCTCTCTCCCCAGACTTCACGGTCCTGGCCGTCGGTTTCCGGGTCATAGCCCAGCATGCGGAAATAGCTCGGGGTTGCGGTCCAGAGGTCGGCCGTCATGTTCCAGTCCCAGATCCCGAGACGGGTCGCCTCGATGGTCAGCCTGATGATCTCACTTCTTTCGCGAAGTTCCTTTTCCGCCTGCTGGCGCTCGGTGATATCGCGCACGCTGGAGAGCAGGCATCTCTCGCCGCCCAGAACGATTGGGCGGGAATTGACCTCGACGGGAAATTCCGAGCCGTCCTTGCGCCGGTGTCTGAATTCGAACTGTACGCCCTCCGCCAGGGCTTTCTTGAGCCGCGAGGGAACTTGGGCCCGGCATTCCGGCGCCACCAGGTCGAGGATAGTGAGGCCGAGCAGTTCCTGGCGCTCGTAGCCGTAGCGGCTGATGGCGATGCTGTTGGCGTCGAGAATGTTCCCGTCTGGTCCCACGACGAACAGCGCGTCGGAGTTGTGTTCGAAGAGCTCCCGGTAGCGCTCCCGCGATTCGGTCAGGGCTTCGGTGCGCTCCCGCACCGTCTGTTCGAGGTGCGTTCTGCGGGAGATAACCGAATAGGTCAGGCCGGCGGAGAGCAGCAGGGTGATCAGCTCGATTACTCGCACCAGCCTCAGGGGGGGGGCAATCGACGATTGCCAGCCCTGATGCGGAACCGCCGCCAGAATCCAGGTCCTGTCCGGCAGGGTAACGGGGTAAATGACGGGCGAATCTCGGAAGACCGACTCTTTGCCGAAAAAGACCTCATCCCCCTCCTCGCGCAGAGCCAGGTCGATTTTTCTGGACGGGTGGTCCAGACCCGCTTCCGCAAGAAGCGCCGGCAGATCCAGCACGAGGACGGCGAGACCCCAGAAGTCTCCATCGAGGTGGACAGCCAACCTGGCGACCAGTCCAGCCCCTCCCTGACGCAGTTCGTACGGCCCGCTCAGGGCGATCTGCCCCGAAGATATGGCCCTTTTAACGTCAGCGCCGACGCCTGACCTCGGGTCGTTGATCAGATTCTCCAGGGTTCGGCCCAGGACCGCTTCGTTGCCGGCGACGGGAAAGGTGTGCATTCTCGCCCTGGGGGGGAAGAGCTGCAGGGCTCTGACGCCTGGGGCCCCCTCGTGCAGGCTGGCGGCGAAGGTCGTGAAATCCGCCTGCAGCTCCGCTTCGGTGGGGTGAGTCCGGGCGAAGGCCGCCAGCCCTTTCAAGATGGCGAAGCGTTGGTTGAGGGCAGCGCTCAGCGCGTTGCCCGAGGGGATCAGCTCGGACAGCACGCTCTCGTGCTTCTGGGTCAGAAACCAATTTTTGCACCAGCGATCGACCTGCCATCCGACCAGCAGGGTCAGGGCCAGCACCGTCAGGGCCCCGCCCCAGGTCTTGTCGAGGAAAGGTGAAAACCGATTTTTTTTCATGGCTTGGACGCGGTCCCTTTGGGGGCTGCATCGCCGGGGGCGCCCAGGGTGAAGAAAAATGCGGCCCCCCGGCCCGGCTCGGCTTCGGCCCAGACCCGGCCGCCATGCCGCTGGATGACCCGCTGCACGATGGCCAGGCCGAGGCCGGTCCCCTCAAATTCTTCGGCCCGGTGTAGCCGCTCGAATACCCCGAACAGTTTGTCGGCATAGCGCATATCGAAACCGATCCCGTTGTCGCGGATGAAATAGCAGTGCTGACCGTTTTCCGTGACGGCCCCGAACTCGATTGTCGCCCTCTTCCGGTTTCGGGTGTATTTCACCGCGTTGGAAGCCAGGTTTCGCAGAACCTGCCGTAGCAGGGTGGGGTCGGCCAGGCAGGGGGGAACCTCGGCGACCCGGAATTCGACCTGCCGATCCCGGCATTCCCCTTCCAGTTCCTGAAAGCACTGGCGAGCCATCAGGGCCGGATCGACTTCATTTTTGTTCAGCCCCCGGCGCCCCAGGCGCGCGAAGGCGAGCAGGTCGTCGATGAGCTGACCCATCTGCCGGGCGTTGTCCTGGATTTTCTCCAGGTAGCGGTGTCCCTCTTCCGGCAGGGCATCGCCATGCTCCATGCGCAGGATGCCGGCAAAGCCGCTCACCGCCCTCAACGGAGCACGCAAGTCGTGGCTGACCGAATAGGTGAAGGCCTCCAGTTCCTTGTTGGCGGCTTGAAGTTCCTTCTCGGCCAGCTTGCGTTCGGTAATGTCGGTGTTGATCCCGACCCAGTTGACGATCTCCCCCCGTTCATCCCGTACCGGCGTGGCGACATAGCTGACGGTGCGGTAGCTGCCGTCGGCCGCCCGCAAGCGGCACTCGCCATGGTTGGGGCTGCCGGTTTTCACCGCCTCTTCCCACTGGGCCAGCACCTGCAGCCTTTCATCCGGGTGCAGTGTCTCGACCCAGGCGTTCCCCATGGACGTTTCCGGAGTGAGGCCGGTCAGTTCGTACCAGGCCCGGTTGACGTAGGAGATGCGGCCATCGGGTTCTCCCAGCCAGATGACCTGAGGGGCCGTTTCGGTCAGGGTCCGGTAGAGGTTTTCGCTTTCGGCCAGCTTGCGGGAGCGGGCGATGACCTCCTGCTCCAGATTTTTATTCAGCCGGGCAAGCTTGTCCTGCGCCGTTTTTATGTCCGAGATGTCCTCGGAAAAGATCACGACCCCGCCGACAGCTCCGCTGGCATCGTACCAGGGGCGAAGCTCCCAGCGCACCCACTGCACCGAGCCGTCCGCCCGCACAAAGGGATCCGTTTCGGCGCGCAGCACTTCTCCGTTCAGGCCCCGGTGGTGGGCCTCGCGCCATTCCGGCGGAATTTCGGGAAAGATGTCGTAGTGCGACTCCCCGATCAGGTCGCGATCATCCAGTCCAAAATTGCTTCGCCAGCGCTGACTGACACACAGGTAGCGCATCCTGGTATCGAACATCGCCAGCGCCGCAGGAGCATGCTCGATAAACAGGTTCCGGATTTCCTGTCTCTCCTTCAAGGCCTGTTCCGCTTTTTTCCGCTCGGTAATGTCGATGCCGATGCCGATGCTGGTGCCGTCGGAAAGCAGCACGTTAGCGAAGCTGGTCGGGATGATCTTTCCGCGTTCGTTGCGGGATTCGAACTCGGCGAATTTCCCTGAGCCCTGCTGGATGAATTCCAGCACCTGGGCGCGGTATTGGGGGTCGGGGTACCAAACCGAAAAGATGTCGGGGTGATTCTGGATAGTCTCCAGTGTGGTTTCGAAAACCCGCAGGAATTCGCGATTGGCGAAGGTCATCTGGCCATCCTGATTGATGAAGCAGATCATCACCGGGAGATTTCCCATGATTTTTTCCAGCAGTTCACTGCGTTCCGCCAGTTCGGCTTCGGTTCTTCTTCGTTCGGTCATGTCCTGACCGACGGTCAGGATTTCTATGGTCTCGCCGCTGGCACCCTTGATCGCCCGGTTGCGCCAGGAGACCCAGACCCGGCGGCCGTCGCGGCAGATGTTTTCATTCTCCACTTCAGTGAAGCGATCCGGATACTCAAGGACCTGCGCGATGAGTTGTCTTAAATTGTGCCCGGACTGGTCGGTTTCCGGAACGATGGTGCCCACCACGTGCCGGCCGAGGATCTCCTCTTTTCGGAAGCCGAAAAACTCCTGGGCAAATTCATTGATGAAGGTGAGCTCCCCATGGTTGTTCAGGCGCAGGATGATGGCTCCGGTGTTCTCCACCAGTTCCCGGTAATTTTTTTCTTTTTCCGCCAGCTTCTGATAGCTCTGGGCAAGGTTGTCCTGCATGGTGTTGAGACTCTTAACCAGATGTTCGAGCTCATCCGGAGGGGCGCCCTGGTTGCGCGTTCGGTGCAGGTGCAGTCGCTTGGGTTGTCCATGAGAGAGCCCTCTGGCAAAATCGGCGATATGGGTCAGGTGGCGTGTGACCAGCCGAAGAAAGAGCCAGTAGAGGAAGCAGGCGATGGAAAAGATCTTGATTCCATTGGTGGCCAGGATAACGGCAACCTTGTCGAGCAGGCGGTGGTGAACCCCCTCCAGGGTTGCGGTTATCTGAAAAGTTCCCAGAGCGACTGTCTCTCCGGCATGGACATATTTCAACGGCAAGCTTCTCTGGAGGGCATCTGCAGTTTTGGGCGTGCCGATTTCAGCGATCGTATCCTGGTCGGCAACGACGCTGAGGTACTGTATGTCACGGCGTCCGTAGATCCCCTTGAGCAGCGTCTCGACCTGGGCCACATCCAATTCCCACAGACTCGCTTCCAGGGCCGGGACATAGCTGACGCGCACTTCTTCGAACTGTTCTTCGATCAGGGCGATTTCGCGACGATAATCGACAAAAAGCTGAACTGCGGTCATCAGCATCGTCACCGCCGAACTGAACAGGATGATGTAGAGGATCAGCCGCTGATTGATGGTGGTCAGCATGGTCTCAAATCGCCGGCTGGCCGTCTGTTCTGGGTCGTATCGATCATTCAATCATTCTCAGTAGATAGGTCTTGCTCTTTGTATAGGTCGCGGGAGGAACTGCCTCCCCCCCCGCCAGAGCCTTCAGGTTGCGGTAGGCGATTCTCCCCATTTCCGTGAAATCGAGTGTGACGTAAGCATGAACCAGCTTGTCGCGGAGCAGCTTCCACTGTCCGGGTTGTAGCGCTCCGGTTCCGATGATGACCAGCCGTTTGTTCTGTTCCAGAGCTTCCTTGACTTCCGGGTCCAGGGCGGTGCGGTATCTATCCGGGTCGATCAGGGGCCAGGCGCCTACCGAGATAAAAACATCGACCTCTGAGGCGGACAAGGCCACCTTCATCTGCTTGAGCGCTCGCTTATAATCATCTCCATTGTACCAAGGGCTACGGAGGTGCTCTTTCCACCCGTTGGCTTTCTCCGTATGCACTTCGTTCGGAAGCCGCTCAGACTCAATCAGAACCTGTCGAACTCCGGTGAGCCGCTGGTTCAGGTTCGTATTATATGGTCCGCCGCTCATCAGCCAGACGGTGCCTCCTTGCGGGTTCAATTCCCGGGCGAGTCTTCCCAGTTCACGGCCAAACTCCTGGTTGTCGGGGCCGACGAAAGCACTCCGCAGATGGGCATGCTGTCTGTCCAGGTCGGAGTCGAAGGTGATGACAGGGATGTTTTTTGAGGCGGCCAGCTGCAGAGAATGCCCATGAAGCCACGTTGAATTCGTGACGGAGACCGCCAGGCCCTCGAGACCGTTTTCGATCGCTTCGCGAATAGCCCTGTCCTGAACACGGAAATTGGCCGGCCCGCCTTCGCCGATGTGGATGCATAAGTCGCCATTTTTTCGCGCTTCGGCAGCGCAGCCTTGCCAGGCCGCAATAAAATTGACGTCACTCGTACTTTTGCCCGCAATTCCAAAGGTCATGCCTTCAGCCAGAAGTTCTGTGCTGAACATCGCAAGGCATAGGATGCCGACGCCGACTTTCCAAATCATGGTGAGATCTTTCTCCCGCATGCATGGGTTATGCCCTGGTTGTCATACCCCCCCGCGGAAGTCTATTTTAAGCTAACACTTTGACCAGCCGCCTGCCGCTAACCCCCGAGGCGCCGGTCACCAGAACCCTTTTGGCCTTGTTCATGAGCGCCCTCTTGGCTGAGCCGATTCCATTTTACCGTATCTGGCGCCAGGGGCCAGGTGGCGGGTGACGGGGGAGGGGGACTACCGCCCCTTGAGGAACTGCTTCAGGCGCAGCAGCAGTCCCTGGCGAGTGAGGATGGCCCCTTTGGGACAGAGCTCCTGGCAGCAGAAGCAGCCGATGCAGCGCTTGTAGTCGATGATCAGATTGTCATCGCGAATCGCCATGGCCTCGGGCGGGCAGTGCCTGACACACCGGTCGCACAGTTCACAGCGCGACAGGTCCGCTTCGGGCAGGGCGGTCAGGGAGCGTTTGAGGTGATTTCTGAGAAGGGGGGGGAGGCCGAAGTTGACATCGGTCGACTTGGCGGGTCGGAAGCGTTCGGGACGCAGGCTCTCCAGCTCGGCGCCGGCAAGCTCCACCTCCTCAAGGGTGCTGCCGGCTCTGCCGGATTTGCGGGCGACCTTCTGGGTCCAGACCTCCTCGGGGCGAAGGCCCACCATGGCGGTTGCCACGGTATCGATCGCCAGCGGTTCGGCGCTGGCCAGCAGCGCGCCGATCTGCACCGGGTCACCGCTGCCCGGACCCTTGCCCTCCATGCCGACGATGGCATCGACGATGGTCAGGGCGGGGCGGATGTGCTCGGCCAACTCGAGCAGCATCAGGGCGAAAAAGGCCTTGTCGGTGCCGGCCTGCAGGTGCAGGCGCGGCTTGCGCATGCCGACCACGGCGCCGAACAGGTTCTTCACCGCGCAGGTCAGCCCCATCATCTGGTGGGTCTTGAGCTTGGGGAGGTTGATGATGACCTCGGCTTCGAGGATATCCCGGGCGACTTCCAGTTCCTGGAAGGTCGAGCCTTGCGGTCGGACCTTGACCGATTCGCTGAAGGGGGCGAATGCGGCGCCGGTCTCCTCGATCACCGCCATCACGCCGCAGCGCCGGGCGACCTGCTGCGGCGTGCCGATGCCCGGAGAATCCCCCACCGAAACGATGCCGCCGGCCTGCTGGACAAGAAGGATCACGGCCCGCACCACCTCGGGATGGGTGGTGACGGCTTTCTCGGGGCTTTTCCCGGAGAGCAGGTTGGGTTTGATCAGCACCTTCTGGCCCGGCTTGACAAACGCTTCCATCCCCCCGAGAGGTTGCAACAGGCGCAGGATGGTCGTGCCGATACGGTCCCGGTCGTAGTCCGGAGCGGCCAGCAGGCTGACCCGTGGTTTCATCCGCCGATGACCTGGACGTGCAGCTTGCGTCGGCGCGGGCCGTCGAATTCGCAGAAGTAGACCCCCTGCCAGGTGCCGAGAACCGGCGCGCCGTCCTCGATGATCAGCGTTTCGCCGGCCCCCACCAGGGAGCTCTTGATGTGGGCGGCGCTGTTTCCCTCGGCGTGGCGGTAGCCGTCGTTGAGGGGGACGATCTTGTTCAGCTCCATCAGCATGTCGCGCACCACGTCGGGGTCGGCGTTTTCATTGATGGTCACCGCCGCCGTGGTGTGGGCGACGAACAGCACGGCCAGCCCGGACTGAACGCCCGATTTGCGGATGGCCTGGCGCACCTCGCCGGTAACGTCGATCATTTCGATCTGCTGGCTGCTCGATACCTGGATCGTGGTCATGGCGTCTCTCCCGTTAGTCCTTCCAGAACCGATTCAAAGGCCCGGCGATGAAACAGCAGCGAGGTGTGTCCCATCCCGGCCAGTTCGACATTGCGCACCCCCTCGAGTCGCGCATTGTCGAAGGGCAGAACCATGTTCTCATGGCGGGTGAAGACCGCGGTCACGGCGACGCTTTCAGGAAGCTCGGCCTGCTCCAGGCGTCGCAGAAACTCCGATCCCGGCACCAGCAGCTTGCCGAGGGGCGACAGGGCAAAGGGGGCCATGCGCGACCCCGTATTGGGGGCGCCCAGCAACACCAGCCGGTCGACCTTGGCCGCTCCGCCGCGGACTTGAACGTAGTTCCGGGCAATAATTCCGCCCATGGAATGCCCCACCAGGTGCACCTTGGCGCCCCCCGTGCCATGGCGCAGCTCGTCCACTTTCTTGGCGAGCCGCTCGGTCAGGCTTTCGACGTCCTTCCAGGGGGGGAGGTTCAGGGTATGGACCGAGCCGAACCCCCGGCGCTGCAGCCGAAGGCGGGTGAGGAGCCAGCACATGCGGTTCTGGAACAGACCGTGCAAGAGAATGACCGGCGTTTCGTCACTGCTCTGGGCAGGGTTGCTTGCCGCGCCGAACCAGCCGAAGGGGTGCAGCGCCACGGTGAATATTAATACGACCGTCTCCTGCAGCACCAGTCGCGTCGCCAGCCCCAATCCCCGGGCGGAAAATCGGTTTTCCACCAGCCGCGGGTCGCGATTGGCGTGTTCGTACCAGGCGAAGGCAAAGGTGAGCAGAACCACCCCGGCGATAATGGCCAGAATCAGGGCTAAGATACCGAAAACTATAATCATGCTCTCTCCAAAAATAAATATTATGGCATGAGGCCGGTAGAGCGTCAACGCAAGGGGCACGCAAGGGACGGCGGCGCGGACTTTTTCGGTTCGGTCAGCATGGCGCCTGGAGTATACTCCCTTTGGGGGACGCAATCGATCCCCTGGCATCTTCCACAGAAAAAGCATAACTGAAAACGTCCGGTTTGCTGAGGAACGGACTCGAAATCCGGCGCAGACCGCCCGTGGGCGGGTTGCAACCGAGGTTCTGGCGGATGTTGCCGCTGGCTCCCCGGCGATGAGGATCCCATGAAAGAGTTGATCGACCGCTTTGAAAAGCATCTCACCGTCGAGCGCAACGTCTCGGAGCACACCCGGCGCGCCTACCGGCGGGATCTGGAAGGGTTCAAGGCTTTTCTGGAGCAGACTCCCGCGGGCCAGGGGGCGGGGCCGGAGGTTGTCAGGCACATCGACCAGATCGTGCTGCGGCGCTACCTGGCCCAGCTGCATAAAACCAACCGCAAAACCACCATCGGCCGCAAGCTCTCGGCCCTGCGGAGCTTTTTCCGCTATCTGGTGCGCGAGGGGGTGCTTGAGGTCAACCCGGGCGAGCTGGTGGCGACTCCCAGGGCCGAAAGTTATCTCCCCAAAACCCTCAGCGTCGACGAGGCCTACAATCTCATGGAGACCGGGCAGGGGGGCGACCTGCTGGCCCTGCGCGATCGGGCCATCGTCGAGACCCTTTACTCCTGCGGCCTGCGGGTCGGCGAACTGACCGGCCTCGACGTGGCGAGCGTCGATCTGCGCGAGGCCCTGGTGCGGGTCGTCGGCAAGGGGCGCAAGGAGCGGATCGTCCCCATCGGCGCCAAGGCCCGCGAGGCTCTGGCCCACTATCTCGAAGCCCGGGGCGCGCCGTCCGGGGAGGCCCCTCTGTTTCTCAATCATCGGGGCGGCCGGCTGACCGCGCGCAGCGTCGAGCGCAACCTGAAACGGCAATTGCTGCAGGCGGGGATCCTCAAGGATGCCACCCCGCACGCCCTGCGGCATTCCTTCGCCACCCATCTGCTCGACGGCGGCGCCGACCTGCGCGCCATCCAGGAACTGCTCGGGCATGCCTCTCTCTCCACCACCCAGAAATATACCCGGGTCAGCGTCGATCACCTGATGGAGGTCTATGACAAGGCCCACCCGCGCAGCCGGAAAAAGGGCTGAATCGACCTACTGAAATTCCCGTCGGCAACGCGGCCGGCCATAAAAAAGACCAAAATGGTCATGTTTTTTCTTGACAGCTGGCCGGCGGCGGGTAAACTATTCGCTATGTTTGCTGTTATTTACAACAATCAACCGGAACGAAAGGAGCTAAATACATGAGTGTCCTGGTAGGTAAGAAAGCCCCTGATTTCAACGCCGCGGCGGTGATGCCCGACGGCTCGATCAACGATCATTTCAGCCTGTCCGATTACAAGGACAAGTACGTGGTGCTGTTTTTCTATCCCCTCGATTTTACCTTTGTCTGCCCCACCGAGTTGATCGCCTTCAGCAGCCGCATCAAGGAGTTCGAAGAGCGCGGCGTCCAGGTCATCGGCTGCTCGGTCGACTCCCAGTTCACCCATGTGGCCTGGCGCAACACCCCGGTGGCCGACGGCGGCATCGGTTCCGTCGCCTATCCCCTGGTGGCCGACGTCAAACATAAGATCTGTCAGGACTACGACGTGGAATTCGACACCGCCGGGGTCGCCTTCCGCGGGTCCTTCCTGATCGATCGCGAAGGCATCGTCCGGCACCAGGTCGTCAACGACCTGCCCCTCGGGCGCAACGTCGATGAAATGCTGCGCATGGTCGATGCCCTGCAGTTTACCGAAAAATACGGCGAAGTCTGCCCGGCCGGCTGGAACAAGGGCGAAAAGGGGATGGTTCCGAACAGGGAGGGGGTGGCTTCCTACCTTTCCACGGAAGCCGATAAGCTTTAACCCGATATTCCCCTTGCGATCGTTGACGGGCGTCTCCCGAAAAGGGAGGCGCCCGTTTTTGATTTTCGGGGGATTGGGCGAAGTAGGTCCGGGCCGGCGGTGGGGAATGGCTCTCGGCGAGGGCCGCTTATTTTGCTGACCGGTCGTCCGCGCTCAGGCAGGATTCAAGGTTTTGGACCAGGTTGCGCATGAGATCGAAATAAGCCTCCGGACCGGCCGGCAGTTCGGCGCCCAGGGGATCAAGGGTTCCCGGGCGGGCGCCGGTCCCTTCGGTAACCGTGGCGATCAGGCGGGGTTCGAACTGGGGCTCGCTGAAGACGCAGCGGGCGCCGAGGCCGGTGATGGTGTCGCGGATCTCCCGAAGCCTCCTGGCCCCGGGACGGCGGTCGGGGCTGAGCGTGATGGCGCCCACCGCGTTGAGGCCGTAACGTTTTTCCAGGGGCTGGTAGGCGTCGTGAAAGACCACGTAGGGAACCTCATGGACCGGCGTCAACCGTTCGCGCAGCTCGCCATCCAGGGCGTCCAGTCGTTTCAGGAGGCGGGCTTCGTTGACGCCATACGCTTCCCGGTTGGTCGGGTCGATTCGGCCAAGCTCGGCGGCCAGCAGGCGGACGATGGCTTTGGCATTGCGGGGATCGAGCCACAGGTGCAGATCCCGTGATTGCCGGGCATGGTCGTCCTCCGCGCCCGGGCCATGCCCCTCGTGGTCGTCATCATGAGGTTCCCAGGTTCCGCCGGTGCGGGCGGGCAGCAGATGGACCCCTTCGGTTTCGGCCAGGGTGAGGATCTTCGCCCCGCTGCCCAGCGCGGCAAGGGGGCGCGTCATGAAGCCTTCCAGGCCTTCGCCGACCCAGACGATCAGCTGCGCCTCGGCCAGGGCCCGGGCGTCCGAGGGGCGCAGGGAATAGTTGTGGGGCGAGCCGCCACCCTCGATCAGCAGTGTCGGCGCGCCGATGCCGGCCATTACGCCGGCGGCCAGGGAGTGAATCGGCTTGATACTGACCACCACCCTTGGCGGCGTCGCCGCGGCAAGGCCGGGCCCTGCCCAGGCACACAGGAGCGCGGTCACGGCGAGTATGACGTTTTTCATGGATCTCTCCAAAAACGCTGCGGAGGTTATTTAAGTTCTTGAGAAAAAGTTGTTATGTTATATTGTAACAAAAAGTCAAGAGGATTCTGGAGGAGTTTGATGGCAAAACCATCTCGCCAGCTTGCATCACCCTTCATCGATGCCGATCATGACCACCAGCACTGCGTTTCGGTGGCCCTGGCCCTGGCCGAAAAGGTCTGTCGCCGCAACGGAGCGCGGCTCACCGAGCTGCGCCGCCGGGTTCTGGAACTGGTCTGGGCCAACCACAAGCCGGTGGGCGCCTACCAAATCCTCGAGAGCCTGCAGCGCGAGGGGCGGGCCGCGCCGCCGACCGTCTACCGGGCCCTCGACTTTCTCCAGGAGCAGGGTTTCGTGCACCGGTTGGCTTCGCTCAATGCGTATGCGGGCTGTGCCCATCCCGGAGAGCCGCACGTGGGGCAGTTTCTGATTTGCGAGTCCTGCCAGGGGCTGGCCGAACTGATCGATCCGGCGGTGGTCGAAGCCATCGAAAAGAGTTCCCGGGCCGCCGGGTTTACCGCCCAGCGCCCGACCATCGAGATCCTGGGGCTGTGTCCCAGGTGCCGGGAGTAGCAACATGGCCGGCAATCAGGATGGCCGCGACCAAGGGCCGATGCTGGATATCCGGAATGTTTCCATGCGCTATCAGGGCCGGGACATTCTCAATGAGGTGAATCTGGCCGTTGCGCCGGGAGAGATCGTGACCATCATCGGTCCCAACGGGGCCG
>NPIE01002011.1_pt1 | contig 25604 bp, 31 predicted proteins | sample 8637661 | NCBI WGS metagenome assembly NPIE01 (sample SAMN07420842, study PRJNA396082) | bioreactor metagenome | isolation source: sample BA12 brine-fed electro-methanogenic bioreactor BA | place: Japan: Kochi | collected 2016-12-09 | reverse complement strand
TAGGTGAACAGGCCGCCGACAAAGACGATCCAGATCAGGATGACGAGAATAAAACGCATAGCAGCTCAGAGCAGGGCGTTGACAATCATCAGCACATTTTCCCGCATCATGCCGATATAGGTTTCCCCGGCGGAGCCGGCCGGGCCCATCGAGTCGGAATAGAGCTCACCGCCGATGACGATGCCGGTTTCGCGTGCAATCTCCCGTACCTGCTTGGGGTTGACCGTAGTTTCGACAAATAGGGCGCGGGTACCTGATTGCCGGATCGAGTCGATGACCCGGCGGCGGCGTTCCGGCGTAATACCGGCGCCCACTTCGCCGCCGGTCGACCAGCCGACCGGGGCGATGGACAGGAAGTCGTTTTTCGGGTTGAAGCGATATTCCCGGCAGAAATAGTTGAAAGCGTCATGGGTGGTGACGAGTACCCGTCGAGGCGGCGGAATGAGGCTCACCTGCTGACGAATCCAGGCATCGAGTACCCGCAGCTGGTGCAGGTAGAGTTCGGCCCGGGCGTCGAAGAATTCCCGGTTGTCCGGGGAAAGCCGGATCAGCGCGTCGGCGATGTTGTTGACGTAGACCGCGGCGTTGCGCGGCACCAGCCAGGCATGGGGATCGGAGATCTTCTCTTCGCTGTCCTCGAGCAACAGCGGCTGAATTCCGTCGGTTGCGGTGACGAGCGGTTTGCCGGCATCTCGGGCGAGCGTCGCCATCCAGCTCTTGCCTTCCAGGTGCAGCCCGTTTTCCAGGCAGAGATCGGCACCGAGCACGATTTCCACGTCGTTCGGCGTCGGCAGGTAGGTGTGCGGGTCGGCGCCGGGGGCCAGGATACTTTTGACGACGACCTGGTCGCCGCCGATCTGTCGGGCGAAATCGGCGATCTGGGTCGTAGAGGCGACGATTACCGGTAGCTCTGTGTTGGCTGTTGCTGCTGCTGGGGGGGCGGTGATCGTCAGCAGCAGTATGAACACTGCCAGTATCGGCTTGATCGCGATCGATAGCATTTGCACCATGGGCGATGGACTCCGGAAGGGGGGCCGGCAATCGGCGGGACAACACCCGGCCGGCAGATGAATCATCCTCCAAGCATAAACGGGGAGCGAAGGTTTGCAAATGAAAAACTATGCAACGCAACTGGTGGCGGCATCGCTATCGTCGGCGATTACGCCAGGGCGGCCTGCCGATCGTCCCTGATATCGAGGATTCGGCTGAGCCCGGCCATGTCGAATACCTCGCGGACGTATTCTTTCAGACCGCAGAGCATGACCTTCCTGCCGGCGGCGGTCTGGGAGTGATTGACCTTGATGACCACCCGCAAACCGGCGCTGGAAATATAATCGACCTGGGCAAGATCGATGATCAGGTTGCGCGGCGTGCCGGCGCAATATTCGTCAAGACACTGGCTCACGGCCGGGGCCGAATTGGAGTCGAGACTACCGGAGATTTCGAGAATGTCACAGTCGGCTTCAGAGGTCCAGGTGTACTTCATGTCACCTCCCGGTGATGTTGGTTGTCGTTGTCTGGTGAATCGTTCAGGCTCTTCGTCATGGTGATGACATTGCGACCGTCTTCCCGTCGATAGTCGATCTCGTCCATGATGGTGGTTACCAGCGAGATGCCGAAACCGCCGAAATTAGCCGCCTCGGTACTGCGCTGTTCCGGGGCCATGGAGACCGCCAGCGGATCGAACGGCGGTGCGTCGTCACGGTAGACGATGCGGTAGCAACGGCCCGGCCACAGCGTGATCGACGCCTCGATACCGGTGCCGGTGCCGCTCGCAAAACCATAAGATACGGTGTTGGTAATCAACTCGTCAAGGGCCAGGCGCATTTGGTAGTGGTCCCGTTCCGACAGCCGGCCGTCGGTCTTCAGAGGCGCCAGGCCGTCAGCCAGTTCATCCAGGGCCGTTAGCTCGGTGCCGAAGCGGAGCTCAACGGTGATGGCTTCGTGCTCACCGGTTGCCGTCGAGGCTGTCGGGGCGGCGTCTTCGCCGGCGGTTGTCGTGGTTGTCTCCCAATCGGTGGGAGCTATGAAGCGCAGACAGAGCATGGTGATGTCGTCGAATTGCTCGGCACCGCTGCAGAAGTCGTTAACCGATCGGTCGACCGCGCCGACGAGTTGCTCGGCGCGCTGGGCGCCGGCCGCGGCGATTTCCCGGAGCAACCGCTCTTCACCGTAAAAGGTGGTGTCGGCGCTGACCGCTTCCGTCACCCCGTCGGTGTAGAGAAAGAGAAAATCGCCGGGCGCCAACAGTACTTCCTGGGACGTGTAGGTGATGCCGCTCATGGCGCCGGCCAGCGGTTCCTGCGGCGACGGCAGGAAAATCGGCTCGCTGCTGCCGGTCAGCCGGACCGGCGGATTATGGCCGGCGTTGCCGGTGACCAGCCGCCCGGTGCGCAGATCCAGCACGCCGATGAACAGGGTGACGAACATGCAGGACTCGTTGCCTTCGGCCAGGTCGTTATTCACTTTAGTCAGGATCGCGCCGGGATCGGGATACTGGTCGGCGACGACCTTGAGCAGGGTCTTGGTAACGGCCATGAAGAATGCCGCCGGCACGCCTTTATCCGAGACATCGCCAATGAGAAAGCAGAAACGGTGTTCGTCGAGAAAGAAAAAGTCGTAGAGATCGCCGCCGATCTCACGGGCCGGCTTGATCGACGCGAAGATGTCGAATTCGCTGCGCTCGGGGTAGGGCGGGAAGAGCTTTGGCAGGATGCTCATCTGGATATTGCGGGCGATGCGCAGTTCCGACTCGATCCGTTCCTTGGAGGCGGTGGTTTTCGTCAGCTGCTCGATATGGTCGCGCAGGGAGCGCTGCATCTCGCTGAACGAGACGGTCAATTGGCCCAACTCGTCGTTGCTGGCAGGCGTTGGCATCGGTGTTTCAAGGTTGCCGCCGGCGATCGAGCGGGCCGCGTGCGACAGGTTGATCAGCGGCCGGGTCAGCCGCCTGGTCAACCAGGTGATCGCCAGCGCGAGCACGAGAAAGCCGAGCAGGTTGATGACCAGCGTCGTCCTGGTCAGTCCGGTAATATCGCGCAGCACTTCAGCTCTGGGAAACAGGAAGCAGAGCGACCAGTTGCCCACCGGTAGCGGGCGATAGTAGAAAAAACTCGGCTGCCGGTTCTGGTAGCTGACCCGTTCCAGAAACCCGGAGCCGCCGGCGATCGCATCCTTGCCGATGTCCCAGAGCTCCCGGTCGTCGAGGGACTCGGCAAGGGAGAAGATCGTCTCGTTGAGTACGAGCTGCTGGTCGGGATGGTAGAGAAACATACCGCTGCCCGAGAGCAGCGCCGCATAACCACTGTCGTAGAGTTCGATCCCGGCGAGCAATTGCTGCAGCCAGGCCAGCGAAATGTCGGCGGTCACCACACCGACCGGCTGCCGGCTGCCGTCTTTGTGGGTCCGATAGAAGGGAACGGCATAGGTGGCCATCAGGATATCGCCGCCGCCGGTATCATAGTAGGGTTCGGTCCAGACACCTCGGTCGAGCAGGCGTGGTAATTGATACCAGTCCTGGTGGAAATAGCGATAATCGGCGCTGCCGAGCTGTTTGGTGATGATCTGATCGCCCGATCGGTAGCTGTACGGGGCGAAGTAAAGTTGGTCGTCGATCATGGCGTACGGTTCGAAGGCGACGGCGGAGGCAAAAATCGCTTCGTTTCTGGCGACGATCGACCTGGTCAGCTCGAAAATCGCCTCGTCGGACAGATCGGGATTCTCCAGTGTAGCGGCGATGTTGCGTATGATCGTTTCGACCGGGGTTATCCGAGCGGCAATCTGGTGCACGATGGTGCCGCCGACACCACGGCTGTTTTGTTCGGCCATGTCGACGATGATTCGCCGTGACACCAAATAGCTGTAGAGATGAACAACGGTCAGGATGGAGACCGACAACAGCAGGAACAGGGAGACCGCCTTGAAGGTGATGCCCGGCTTAATCGACATAATCGGTGCTCCGCACGAAGACCTCATAAGACGGCAATCGGTCGGTGAATCCGGCCTGCAGCAGGGCGGCAGCGACCGGATCGAAGGAGCGGCGGCTCAACCGCCCGAACTCATCGGGTCCGTCGGCGGGTGTTATCAGGGACTCGATGGTGCGCAACATCCAGCGCTGATGGGTCGCTGAAAACGCCAGGTTGGCCGCCCGCATCCGGGCCTCGGTGCTGGCCAGTGCCTCCTCTTCGTGGTCAAAGGCGTAGCGCCAGCCACGCAGCGTGGCCGAAACGAACGCGGCGACGGTTTCAGGATCGTTTTCGACGGTCTCGGCCAGGCAGTAGATGCCGTCTTCCGGGAAATCGAAGGCGGTATCCTTGAAGAAAAAGGGCTGCAGTTCTTCTTCAAGGTAGCCTGCGGCCTGCACGGTGTGATATTCGTTGTACCACATGGCCAGGGTCGCCGATACCGCCTCCTTGAGAAAGAGTTCCATGGAGCCGCTGAACGGCACGAGCAGCGGATCGATTTCGTGCTGCCGGAACAACGCCCATGGCTGCAGCTGGAATTCGTTGGCCCAGACGGCGACGCGGCGACCGTCAAGATCGGCGATGTCGGTGATGGCATCCTTCTTCCTGGTGAGCAGCAGCAGCGAGGAACGCTGGACCAGCTGGCAGACATTGACCAGGGGAATGCCGGCACCCCGCCGTTCCAGCGCCGTTGCCAGGAACATCGTGGCGAAATGGGCCTCGCCGGAGCTGAGGCGGTCGGCCGGGACGCTGTCGGCCCCGCCGTGCAGAATGGTCAGGTCAAGCCCCGCCTCTCGGTAAAAGCCCTTGTCTTCGGCCAGGTAAAACCCGGCAAACTGGGCCTGCGGTTGCCAGTGCAGGGCCAGCCGGGTGGCGGTGAACGCCGTGCCGGGCGGCAACAGGATGAACATGATGAGCAGCAGTGCAAACCTGGTCATGGTCACTTATTGAAGTCTTGGTGAAACTGGTTGACGCGCTCCTTCCAGACCATCCCTTTCTGTGCTCCCTTCCAGGCGAGCAGCGGATCGACCTGGTAGACGAAATTGCCGTTTGTCTCGAAAAACCGCAGTTGTCCGGTCCTGGCCAGCTCCTCGGATAAGGTGCGAAGCTCTTCCCGGGAAATACCTAGGTGGCCGGTTGCCTCACCGGCCGGGACGAAGGCGATGTTCTCCCGGCGCAGGCAGGACAGAATATAGCTTAGAAATTCGCTCGCCTGACCGAGTTCCCATAGCTCGTTGAGCGATTCGCGCAGGCGCAGCTGGTTGATCGAGATCGATTCGTCGTCGCCGGCGTCCAGCGGTTTTTGCGCGGAACGCGGCAGGGCGTTCATGCCGCCGTCGAGAAAGGCGTAATCGAAAAACCCGGCGGCGCGCAGGAACAGTTGCAGCCAACGGGTCCTGCTGCCATCCTCATCGTAGATCAGCAACGATCGGTTGGCCCAGATGCGGTTGCCCACGGCGGCGAGCAGCGCTTCCAGGCTGATGCTGCGTACCTCGAGTCCGGCCGGCACGCGGCGGCGTTGATAGATATTCCTGATATCGATAACGACAGTGCCGGGTTCGCCGGCCAGCCGTTTGAAGCGTTCGAAGGAGACCAGCCGGGACTGGTGACTGATCAACGGCAGGACCTCCTCCAGCCGGGCCGGCGACCGGCCCATTAGCCGGGTGCGATCAGGATAGGCGTGCAGCCAGGAGTACACCCCGGCATCGTAGACGAGAATATTGGCAAGGCCGTGCGCCCGCGCCAGCAACGCGGCTTCGAAGGCTCGCGAGCAATCCGGGTCGTTGCCGATCAACACCATGGTGATCTTCTCCTGCACCGGTTTGAGCCGATCGATCCGCTCGGCGAAGCTGCCGTCTTCCAGCGGCAGGTTGATCGAGCGGGCGATATGCACTACCTCGAATTCGAAACGGCTGCGAATATCGATGAGCGTCAGGGTGAAGAGCCGTTCGTGCAGTTCGCTGGTCGAGATCGTCGCCACGTCCGGATAAAAGGCGCGAAACGGTGAGGAGACATCGGCCCGGGCCGGACCGGCGATGGCGATCAGCGCCAGGCAGATCGTCAGTAGCAGCAGGCGGCCCGCCCGAAACAAGTTGGCTGTGCTGTTTGAGTTCATACGATCATGTTCGTTTCCTGTGACCTCAAGACAAGAGGTGAATGACGATATTGTCCAGAGTCTATCTTAGATCTTTTTGAAATGGCAACAGCTTTCCTGATTATTTCACTCCCCGCAGTATACCGATAGACAAACCTTCTATGCTGGTATTGACATAGCTGCTTCTTCCCGGTAAGCATTCAGTGAATACTTTCAGGTTCCACATGAGTGGATGAAGAGGGAACCTCGTGCAAATCGAGGACGGGCCCGCCGCTGTAACCGGGGACGGGCGCTGCAGATAGGCCACTGCTGCCACGGCATCGGGAAGGCGCGGCGTCACGAAAGATCCGGAAGTCAGAAGACCTGCCTGAAAGAAGGTTCGACATCCCCGCGGACACGGGTTGTCGCATGCGAGACGAGGGTAAACCAGGGCATCCCCGGATCATCATCATGGTCCGGGGATTTTTTTCTCCGGACCGGTTACGAGCCAAGGAGAGAGCTATGAAGAGAAGATGCGCAGTACTGTGGCTGATTGTTTCGTGGGTGTTGCTGGTTGCCGCCAATCCGGTCGCGGCCGCCGGCCACGGTCAGGACGGACAAGAGGACGACACGGCCATTGTCCTGGCCTATTTCGGCACCACGGTACCCGAGGCGATCGGTGCTATCACCAACATCACCGACACGGTTCGCACCGCCTATCCGGGAACTGAAGTGCGGATCACCTTCACTTCCAACATCATCCGTTCGATCTGGAAAAAACGGAGGGCCGAACAACAGGTCTGGCTCGACAAAGGCATCCCGGAAGAGGTGCTGGCCGTGAAAAACGTCATTGCTACCATCGGCGACCTGCAGGAAGACGGGTATCGGCGGATCATCGTTCAGCCGACCCATATGTTCTTCATGGAACAATCCCACGACCTGCTGCAGCATGTCAACGCTCTCGCCTCGATCCGGACCATGAAGGATCGGTGGCGGCCGTTCGACCAGCTGGTCATGGGTCGGCCGGCGCTCGGCATGCCCGGTGACCGCTACCCCTATCACGACGATATCGACGCGGTGGTGGCAACGCTGGCCGACGATATCGAGCAAGCCCGGCAGGCGGGCGCAGCGATGATCTACATGGGCCACGGCAATGATCACTGGTCCACCGGCATCTACGGCGAGGTGCAGAAGAAACTGCGCGAGGTTTACCCCGATGTCGTTTCCTCTGTCGGCGTGGTTGAAGGCTACCCGTCCCTGAACGATCTGCTGCCGGAAATCAAGGCCGGCAGCGCGAGAAAAGTGATGCTCAAGCCGTTCATGATCGTCGCCGGTGACCATGCCGTCAACGATATGGCCGGTCCGGAAGCCGATTCCTGGCAGAGCATCCTGACCGCGGAAGGCTTCATCGTCGAGCCGGTACTGACCGGACTCGGTGAAAACGATGCCTTCGCCCGGCTGTTTGTCGATCATATCGCCGATGTTGCCAAAGATCGGAACATCATCCTGAAATGATGTTCGTTTCGGTCAGGCTCCGGCCCCTGTGTTTACTTCATTGGGCAACTGCTGAAACAGCCTGAAATAAATGGAAAATCGTTTTTTACCTTGAAAAAGGAGTGCCCGATGGCGTAAATAGCGAGTGCGCTGGACGCGGAGGAGTGCCGGAGCGGCTGAACGGGACGGTCTCGAAAACCGTTGTGGGGGTAACTCCACCCAGGGTTCGAATCCCTGCTCCTCCGCCAATGTTCGAAATAAAAAGGCTAACCATAGCTACGGTTAGCCTTTTTTTGTTTCTTGATGGGGCGCAAACCTCCTCAATCTCACCAGGGTCGCCTGCCAAGAAGGGTGCACGGTGTGACCGTCCAGATCCCTCTTTCCCGTTGAAGTTGCCTCGTTTTTCTGGCTTAATCGATGCTTATCATCTCTCGGTGGACTATTGCCGTCTTTATCGATATGATTTCAGTGTAAAGTTGTCAGGTTTTGATGTCGCTTTGATTTCTGATCATACACCTCTGCTGGCAGACAAATAGGACCTATTTTTTTTGCCAATGAGACGGACCTCGTTTGCTCAGCAGGCGCACATGTAACGAAAGAGCTCATTGACATGGACAAACGATACCTGCTGTACAAGTTCTGCCGGGATAGTAACCGTCACCTCATCACCTGGCTGACCGCCTCGGGGATGGAGGAGGCCAATTTGGCCGTGAAGGTGTTGCGTAAAAACCATCCTCAGGTTTCAGACCTAGTTCTGGGAAAGGGCGAGTTTTTTGAGGTGGTCGAGGAAAGCCAGCTCAAACCGGGTGAGTGGGAGGAGGCCATGCGGATTCTTGCCGGGCGCAAGGGAGGTCTGGAAGCTGCCGCAGCGCCTCCGGAAGATATCACCTAGCCCGCGCTTTTCCTCCCTGGTTGATCAACGTGCTCAACCGTAAGCGCCGGATGTTGACTGCCCGGCCGTTACTGTAGCAGACCGGACAGTCCGTAGATAATGAGATATGCGGCAACGATATAGTTGAGGAATTTGGGAAAGACCAGAATGAGTATTCCTGCAACCAGGGAGATAAGGGGCTGCAAAGCGATGTGAAGCGTCATAATATGCCTCCTGAATCTTAATTTCTAACCTTGTCACCGGCCTCTTCAATCTTCTCACCCGCTTCTTCGGCGGTATCTTTTATAGCATCACCTGCTTCTTCCAGGCCCTCTTGTGCTTCCTCAACGGCATTATCTATTTTTTCTCCCGCTTGCTCGGCCGGTCCTTCACTCTCACAGGCCGTAAACACAAGAAGAGCAAGCAAGCTGAGCAACAGAATAAGGGTTTTCGGCATTTTCATGAGATACTCCTTTGGTTCATTTTTGTTTAACAATTTCTCCTTCTCGGGGCTGCCACTGGTTGAATCCCGTGCAGTACCGCGTCATACCTTTGGTGGTCGACCGCGCAGCGCTCCTGCCACCAGCGAAATGATGAGGAGAACCAGGAATATGAAAAACAGGATCTTGGCAATCCCCGCCGCAGCTCCTGCTATTCCGCCAAAACCGAGAACTGCCGCGATAATTGCTATAATTAAAAAGGTAAGTGACCAACTCAGCATTTCGTCCTCCCAATGTTGATATGGTGTTAACGGCGCTTTGAAAGGGTGTCTGTCACATTGGAGTTATTACTTTTACAGCGCCGCGCCAGTATGGTGAGGCATTTTGCAAGCGACATACCAGATGGGCGACGGCATGAGCTTTAGCTCGGCTTGTAGCTATTTTAGTTATTAATTACATAATGTTGGATTTTAAACTTGGCGTGACGCAGGAGGCCTCAGGAGAGCGGTTGTACCGATGGACGATGGCCGATGTCTTGAAAAACAGGAATAGTCCAGGCATTCAGGATCACTCATGGAATACTGGAGGGTGATGCCTTTTGCCCGGCGAGTATTTTATTATTGAGCCTATATCGTGCTGCACTGGGGGCGGATCTTGCTGTTTTGGTTCAAGGGGGCATCGTGATGGCTTAAACATTTTGGAATGGTTATACTTTTCGTTGAAGCGTGCAGTGGGTTAGCTGCCGTTGAAGTCGGCACGCTTGGGAGGAGGATGTCTGAGAGCTGCTTCAGTGGCTGCGCGGAGCTGTTTTTCGTTCTTGTTGCACGGTATTCGAGCAAATATTAACGAGAGAGGTGTTGAAAATGGGGATTGAAATAGGTGGTCTGTTTGGTCTTCTTATCCTGATAGCGGATGTCTGGGCAATTATCAGTGTGATACAGAGTCCGGCCGGAACCGGGGGAAAGGTATTGTGGGTCGTGCTCATTCTGGTGCTGCCACTGCTCGGCTTGATTCTCTGGTTCCTGCTTGGTCCCAAGGCAGGACATGGGCGGGCACGGCGGTAAACAATCAATTTTAGGTATGACCGGAGTTCCGCCATGCTGCCGGCGATCGGTTACCAGTCGCGAGAGCTCTCCCGCTCAGTCCACTGCTATTCGGGCCTGATCCCCGGCCCGAAGGGTTTCGCTAGCCAGCCTCTTTTACCAGCTGTTCAGAAAACGCCTGTTCGCGAGACGTTGTTTCGCCGTCACGGTGCGTCGCGGATATCGTATATCCCGCCGGTCTCGATTCCCTCGCTGAGGAAAAGGCGGAGAACCTTATCGGCGGCCGCATCCGGCGGCGTCAACAGGCCCTTTTCGTGAAATTCGGTGAATTTGTGCAGGTTCGGGAAATCCGCTTCTTCGGTCTTGCGGATTTTCTCCTGCATGGCCGTGTCCACGATGCCCGGCGCCACGGCGATGATTTTCACCGGGTTTGCCTGGCTTTTTTGTTCAAGGCCAGCGCACCGGGTGAACATGTCGAGGCCGGCCTTCGTGGTGCAATAGCTTCCCCATCCGAAATACGGATTCTTGGCAGCACCACTGGAAATATTGAGGATCCGCCGGTCAACCGAAAGATCCGCGGTGCGGTTGATGAACGCTGCAGTCAATAGCATGGGGGCCGCCAGGTTAATGTGCAGCGCCGCCATTACCGCTGTTCGGGGACTGCGATCGACGGGTTTGACGGGAGCCACCGTGCCCGCGTTGTTTATCAGGGCCATGCGGGTTGCCCCGTCGGTATCCACACCACTCATCACCCGGTCCATAAGGCTGTCGATACCGGCCGTATCCTGAAGATCATAGGTGATATACTCAAGCGAAACCCCTTTTTCCCGGGCCTGGTTCATGAGGCGTTCGTTTTCTGTCCGGGATATGCAGAACAGGGCGTTTCCCTCCTGAAGAAGCTGTTTCGCAAAGCTTTCTCCCAATCCGCGCGATGTTCCGGTAATTATATAATAATTCATGATGCCTCCTCTCTGAAGGGATGGACAGAGTAATCGGATAGGCGATGTCTCCTCCGCCCCGGAAGGTCCGCGAGAGCGGTGGGCGGCAGATCATCTTTCCCTGTTGTGTCAGGCAGTGTCATTCGGTTTGACAGCATGACAAACACGTGCCATGAAAGCCGGTCGAACGCAAGAGGGGAATTCCGTGATCATCTAATAATATCATGATTTGAAACAATAATTGATAAACGCTTGGGTTCAGGTATATTCTTTTGCTCGTTTGTGGAAAATTATCCATCTCGGCAGAGCCGAACAACCAAAATCCAGCTCGGACCGGAGAAGACCATGTCTATCACCTGTACCCTGCACCGTTCTGAACCGGCGCACTTTCAATGTGACGAATGCGGCTCATCGCTCTGTGATGAATGTATCAGCCTTCGTGAAACGTCAGGATTCAGCGGAAAAAATCGTGACTATTTCTGTCCAGCCTGTGAGTTGCCGGCCCGGATGATCGGCCTGGGCAATGTCCTCGAACCGTTCTGGAACCGGCTTGGCGCTATTTTCCTCTACCCGCTGCAGCCGGCGCCATTGCTGCTGACTCTCGTCTTGTCCATCATCGGGGCGTTGTTTGCGGGATGGGGCATCGTCCAGTTGCTGGTCTGGATCGTCATGGTGAAATATGCCTATGCGTCGCTGATCCATACCGCCCAGGGGAGTTTGCGGGCGCCGCCGGTTACGTGGGAGTTGATCAACCAGAACGTCCTGCAGGTGTTCAAGCAGTTCGTGGTTTTTGCCATCATCGCTGCTTGTGTCGGTTTTGTCGCCCCTTTTTCACCCATCGCCGCCGTTGCCTTGATCTTTGTCGTGGCGGCCTGTCTGCCGGCGATCATCATGATCCTGGTTGCATCAAACTCGATTCTCCAGGCCGTCAATCCGGCACTGTTTGTCCCGATCATTTTAAGGATCGGCTGGGCCTACCTGCTGATGTACCTCTTCCTGCTGTTTCTCCTTGGCGCTCCGGCGGCGCTGTTTGCCGTGCTTCCGGTTGAGCTCATTCATGCACGGGTTTACTTTTTCCTGCAGCTCTTCCTGTCTCAGCTCTATTCCATCATTTGCTATCACCTGATGGGATATGTATTGCTCCAGTACCATGAGGAGATCGGTTATTCTGTTGATTATGAGTACTTCGCGGCCAACCGGGGAGGGAAAAAGCAGCTGAAGGTGAAGACCCAGGAAGCGGAGTTGGCGACCGGTCTCGCGTTATTGATCAAGGCCGGCAAATTCCAGGAAGCGATAGCGCGGCTTCGTCCCGCTATCCTGGAGGACAACCCCGATCCGGAATTATCCGAAAAGTTTTTTCAGTTGCTGAAAATGACCGGGGAAAAGAGCAAGGCCGAGCATTACGTGATCAGGCATTTCGAGGTAATGGCGGCCAACGGGAAGAAGCAGAAAGCCATTGAACTCTTCGATGAGGTGAAGCGTTCGACGGTCGGTGCTCCCAGCGGCAAGAGCGTATACCAGGTCGGGATCTGGCTCCAGGATCGCAACGAATTCAAGAAGGCTCTCGAGGTATTCGCTTATTTTACCAAACACCACAAAAAGGATGCGCTTGCCCCGGAAGTGTACTTCAACGTTGCCAAGTTACTCCACGAACAGGCCGACAACAGCGCCAAGGCCCGGCAGATTCTGCAGGGTATCCTGAAGACCTTCCCCGGTCACGAACTTGCTCCGCAGGTCCGCGAATACTTGGCGGTGCTTGCTTGACGGAAACGGGCACTGCTGCATGAGACGGTCCTCCCCGTTTTATCCCGTCGACAGTTCCGCCAGACGATTTTTGGCAAGAGAGCCTTCAGCGGAGATCGGGTAGCGGCTGGCCAGGACAGAATAGCACTTGCGTGCATCGGCCGGACGATTGTGTTGCCGGAATCCGTCGCCGAGAGTGAGCAGGTACCCGGGGAGGTTGGTACTGCCGGGCTGCCGCTTCAGCAGGGCGGCGACCAGGGGAGCTGCCTTCAGGTGCTGCCGTTTCTTCAGGTACAGATAGCTCAGGGTTTCAAGCATGTCGATGGTGAGTTGCGGCTGCTTCGTTGTCGCCCGATAGTCTTCGAATAGCTCAAGATACTCTTCCGGCGCACTGTTTTTAAGACGGTTCAGTAAGCGGTGGGTACTCTTGTGAAACCGTTCGCTATCACCGTTTCCCTTGTCAATGACATACAGCTGCCTGATTGCCTGTAAATTGTTGGGATCGATGGCGAGGACCTTCTCGAAATCGGTGCGGGCGCCGATGAAGTCGAAATCAACGAGCCGTTTCAGGCCGCTTTCCAGATAACTGTCAACGTCTTGCTTCTGCTCCGCCTTGGCGAACAAAGCGTCGATGCGCTGTCGCAGGAACCGTTTATACACCGCTCCGATCGCGACTCCCGACAGCAGTCCCCCGATATGGGCCACGTAAGCGACATTGCTGTTTTGATTGGTGTACAACTGGAAAACCTCGTTGATTAGCCAGATCGGAAACAGGACCAGGGCCGGCATCATCGCGTAATTAAAATAAAACCCCAGCGAGTAGAAGACCCGGATCCGGCGCAGTCCGAAAACAACGCCGTAGGCGCCCATCAGTCCGGAAATAGCCCCGGAAGCCCCGACCAGCGGACCGGGAACGTTTGGATAGACGATGCCGAAGAGGAGCGAGGAACAGACACCGGTCGCCAGATAGAGGGTAATGAAAAAACCTCGGCCGATGGCCGCTTCGAGCATCGATCCGACCAGGTAAAGGAACACCATGTTACCGAGAAGGTGCATCAAGCCGCCGTGCATGAACATGTAGGTGAACAGTCCGGCGGAGTTGTCTCGCTTCGGGGAGTAGCCGAAACGGTAGGAGCTGGCCTTGTTTCGCTGTTGCTCGAAAGCAGCCCGCTTGCTTCGCCATTCCTGGTAGCGGGGATTGGCGGCGGTGATTGCCCGACCGTTTTCGATCAATTCCTGGAAGCCGTCATCGGAAAACATGCGGCGCAGCAGCACCTGCCGCTGTTTTTCGCCTTCGAGATCAGCATCGACGACCAGCTTGTCCTCTTTTTCCAAGTAGGCCCGGTACGCATCGAGCTCCAGGTCGAGCAGCCCCGATTCCTCGTAATATTCGTACGCAGCAGATATAACGCGCGTGTCTTCGGGAATCAGGAAAAAATAGAGCAGACTGTTGATAACGATCAGCGCAATGCAGAGAAACGGGACTCTTTTTTCTCCGGTCCCGGTGAGTACCGGTACGATCAGCATGGCGCCTCTCCGTAAGCGTAAGGAATCGTGGTAGAGCCAATTTGTGCGGGCGGGTTACAGGTCATGCCGGAACAAGAATAATCTGTTGCCGAGCAAGCATTACCTGCCACGCGGAAAATGATCTATTATTTGCCTAAAGAAAATCGATCCCGCCGTGCATGTGCCGTCGACGGTCAGATTTTCATGCCCCCGAAACAACCGGGAAAAAGATGCCGGCAAGACTGCCGGCAGACAATATATGACTAAAATTTCATAAGGATAAACGATCATGCTCTCATTACAACAGCAGTACAATCTCGTACCGGGTAGATACGCGAAAGAAATGGCCTCCGTTTCGGTACTGCCGCACCTCAAAAGTATGGCCGTAGATCTGGCCACCTATTCATTGAAAGGAGTGTCCGCTCTGCAGCGGAGCGGACAACGAATCTTCCGAAAAGGTCCCAGATTGCCGAAAGCAATTTGAACCACGTAATTCGGTAACGGCCCGTCAGTCTTTCACGAGTGCTGCACGGTTTTTTAGCGGCCACCTCCGTTGCTGGAGGTGGCCGTTGTTTTTTGTGTCGACGCGAGCACCAATCGGCTCGTGGTTTGCGGTGTCAAAACGTGTTGCCGTCGAGATACTGTAGGAATCGTTTCAGCGTTGGTGCGGCTCCTTGCCCCTCAGGATAGGCACAGACAAGGTTTCGAGCGGCCCACTTGTCTGCCAGCCGCAGCATTTTCAGGTTCTCATTGGTCACATGCGGCTGCAGATCCCGCTCGCCAATGATGCCAAGCCCCAAACCCGCCTCAACGCATCGAATAAGGGAATTTATCCGCTGTACCATAACCGATGATTTTGTCGGCATCCTGTGTCTCTTCCTCGCCTCGGAGACGAGTTCATCGAGAACTCCTCCTTCATGAAACGAGACATTCTCGTAGCAGAGGGTGTCTGCGAAGAATACGGAATCGGAATCGCGATGTTCGAGAAACAGCGGATGGTCTTTGTGGCCGACCACCCATACCTGGTCAGCCTTGAATGGCTTGAGTTCAAATCCCGTTGTGTCGACCGAATCGTAGATGATGGCCAGGTCCAAGACATCTTCCCGCAAAAACCGCACACCCTGCCGGGAGAAAATTTCCTGCACGGTTACATGTATTTCAGGGTTTTCCTTCTTGAACCGGGCAATGATGAACGGCAGGACTCCGGCCATGGCCCGTGGGATGGCGGCAAGCCGCAATTCACCGGCCTCGCCTTCGGCAAAACGTTTCAGATCCGCCCGCACTTCGGCGTATTTGTGCAACAACTGCTCGCAGTGGTTCGCAAACGTCTGGCCGGCCGGCGTGAGATGAGTACCTGATGGTGTTCTGGAAATGAGCACGATGCCAAGTTCCCGCTCAAGATCGCTTATCCGGCGAGAAGCGGCAGATGCAGCGATGTGTTCATTCCTGGCGGCCGCGCCGATACTGCCCAGGCGGGCAACCGCCAGAAACACGCGCATGGTGACGATGTCGAAACTTTCCATGATGTTATTTTCGAGGCGTTGGTTGAAAATCCATGCCGCTCTGTGCCGGGCGGTTCAGTAATTCAAGTGTAATTTCATCATTATGTCGGTCTGTTTTTCATTTCCCAAGGTGAAAATGTGTTTGTCGAATTCCTGGAAACCGATTTTTTGGTAAAAGCGTAGTGCCCTCGGATTCTTCTCCCAAACACCGAGCCACATATATTCGATCTCGTTTTGCTTTGAGATCTCGAGGGCTTTCTCGTAGAGCAGTTTTCCGACATGTTTGCCATGATACGCTTTTAGAACATAAATCCGTTCGATTTCAAGAGAATGGCTGTCCCTAATTTCTGTTTGCGACGCTCCACTATTTACTTTGAGATAGCCGATCGCCTAGCCATCGATTCGAGCAAAATAAAATTGTGAATTGGGATCATTCAACTCGTCTGTAAGTTTTTCAACAGAAAACCCGTTTGCCAGATACTCTGCAATGTTCTCTTCGCTGTTATCGTCAGCGAACGTCTCGACGAACGTCGATCTGCAGATTTCCTGCAGCTGTCCGAGGTCGTCTAGCGATACCTGTTTGATTTCAATGCGCTGCATGTCAGTGTGATACGGTCTTCAGGCCGATAATTGATAGAATCAGCGTCGTCAGGAAAAAGAGTCTCAGGAAATTTGTGGGTTCCTTGAACACAAAAATGCCAACCAATACCGTGCCGACTGCGCCGATACCGGTCCAAACGGCATAAGCGGTCCCGATCGGCAACGTTTGCGTTGCTTTGATGAGAAGCCCCATACTGATACTGAGCGTTACGAGGAATCCCGCAAGCCATAAATACATTTCGTTTCCGGTCGTGCCGTTTGCCTTGCCCAGGCAAAAGGTGAACGATACCTCAAAAAGACCGGCAAAAAATAAGATGAGCCAATTCATTTTTCTGAGCGGTGAATAATTGCGTTTAAATAATGACCTGCGTGCCAAGTGGCGTGGTATGACGGGAAAAAGCCGTGCCTGCGCCTGGCTCGTTATGCCTCTATGAATGGCTGCTTTGTACCAGGAAAGCACCTGCCAGGACAAGGCCTACACCAACAACTTTCATCATATTTAAAGGCCTTACCGCTAGCCCGAAGACCCCAAACTGGTCGAGCAGGATCGATCCGAAAAGCTGTCCGGCAACGACACAAACAAAAAAGAGGGCCACGCCAAGCACTGGGGCGACAACTATGCTGCCGGCGACAAATAGTACCCCGACGATACCCCCAATAATGACCCACCATGGCAGGATTCTAATCTGGGAGATATCTCCTGTCCCTTTGCCGAGACTCAACCACAAAATGATCACAAATATCAAGCTGATAAAAATTGAAATTGATGCTGCCAGTAACGGACTGCCAAGTCCCCGGGCCATAGTGGCATTAATCGGTGGCTGAAAAGAGATTGCTGCTCCAATGAGAAAAGCCGCAATAAGGTATATCAAATTACTCAATTTCTGTTCTCCTTATAACCAAGCGTGCCTGACGTCAGAACCTGGTGCAGCGTCGACCTTCTCTTGCCAACGACGCAACCCGCCACCATGGCGATCAACCAACGGCTGAAAAACACCATTCCCATCAGGACCGGAAGAACCCGTCCAGTCTTTGCCGGCCAGGTACTGTCACCAAAGATGTAAATACAGAGGGCCTCGTACGTGGCTCAGAACATGGCGAAAGTGACCAACAGGGAAACAAACAGGCCGGGAACCAGGAACAGAAGCGTGTAGATGAAGCGCTTTCTCATAAAACGACTTGGTAGCAAGTACCTAACGTGGAGCCTACCGGCGAGCTTCGGCGGGTCCGGTACAACGCTGGGTTGTATGCGTTATTATTTATCTTTTTAGATTAGAATTGTTTTGAATTTCTTTTTGCCTTTTATCCGATTAATTGTAAAATCTCGATCAATTGTTGCTATAGTATTTACACCTAATTTCTCGGCAAGCAGCACTAAACAGCAATCAGCAAAGTCCATTGGTAAATCACGGTACTTTTCTGTAAGATCTTTTAACCGTTGGAAGTCTGGGTTTTCAATATTATGAACTTCCAAACCACCCCTGCTTACCCATTCAAGAAAATCAATTTGAGCATTTCTGTTGAAATCGAGTAGGTGAAGAGTTTCTGTTATTGAGGCAATGGTTGTAATTAGTGGTAGCTTGTTGTGTTTGATGAATTCAATTACTTTTGAATGGTAGTCGTCAGACGAATCAAATAATGCAATTAATGGCCCAGAGTCTATAAGAATTTTCCTCATTTTCTTTTGGCCTTAATCTTTTGTTTCATCAGTTTTTTTCTGTTTGAAGATAGATTGTTTTTGCCACTTTCATACCTGCCAAACAGATCTTTACCTACCTCCCACGCATTTTGGTTTTCAATTTTACCGATGTATTCAACCAGGCTTTTACGTACAAGTTCGGACTTTGAAAGGCCTAAATTTTTAGCTGCATTACCAACTAGTTGATCTAACTTTGGATCGAGTCTTAACGTGATCATATCAACACCTCCGTATTACATATTGTAATACGTTTGAGGTGACAGGTCAATTTTATTTGACACACGACGTTTGGTTGGGCGGAGAGCTTCCGTAATTCCTTTCAAACAGATGGTAAGATTGTCCGTTATTTTGGCTTCTCGTCCTTTCGTGTGGATTTAATCTTACAATATCAAATCCACACGAAAGGACGAGGAGCCATGTAGAAGTATGATGTCCAGCTACCGATTGTCTTCTTCCTCAACAAGGTTATTTCTTTTGGAGTGCATCTCGAATCTCTGTTAATAATACTTCTTCCTTCGAAGGAGCAGGAGGTTCGGCTGGAGCCTCTTCTTCTTTTTGCTTCAAAGAATTCATCGTCTTGATGACCATGAAAATGGCAAAAGCAATTATGACAAAATCAAATACAGTCTGGATAAAATTGCCGTAATTTATTGTGATCGCAGCTGTATCACCAACTACTTCTTTAATGGTTATTGCAAGATTTGAAAAATTCACGCCACCAATAATGAGACCGAGAGGAGGCATAATAACATCCGCGACAAATGAAGATACTATTTTCCCAAATGCCCCTCCGATTACTATACCAACAGCCATGTCAATAACATTTCCTCGCATTGCAAATGTCTTGAATTCTTGCATCATGCTCATAGCCATTCCTCCCTTAGTTTGTCATTTTTACGAACGGTATGTTCGTCGGTGCGTTTCAGATCGTCCAGCGATTGAAAGAGTAGAGTGAAACGGCTCGTTATGTCAATTAGCTTTCCCAAGAGCAAGCTTTACTCCAAGACAAACTAATACTGTCCCACTGGCTTTGTTTACCCATTTGAGGATAGAATTATTAGCTAAATTGGCTCCAAACTTACTGCAGCGTACCGAAGAATGTATGGCTCGAATTTATCGCTCGACTCAAAAACCGGAATGCTGGTGCCCCTGAAGGGTAAGCGATTTGATGAAAACGCGGAGGATTCGTCATTGTAGTAACCGAGGGAATGGCGTGAAACGGTGAAGACGGGGCAGATGCCTGCCTAGATTTTTGACAGTGTGCCAAATGATTGTAGTTCCGTCAAGAATATCTTGTGAGGTGGTGCGGTAGGCGAACTGTTTTGGGTTTGAATGGGGGGGCTGGTGAGTATCTGGCCTCGATGGCAGGTACTGCGGTAATGGTTATTGTTGTCAGGATAAGGGGCTGCGGGTGTATTGTTTTGCTGCCGGCCTTGATCGACCGGGCAATTTCCTTCCCATTTTCGGGTTCGCTTTATTTGCGGGCTGGATTGGCAGGGGGTGTTGCCGGGTCATAGCCGGATATGAGAGGTTTTCTGATGATATTCGTGAGACGTATTCTTTTATCGGTTGTTCTTGTACTGGTGCCGGGCATCATTGCCGTCTCGGTGCAGGTTTCATCGGGCCGGGAGCTTGGCGGGACTGATGGCATGTCAACCAATGATGCCTTGTATGTGCGGGGTCTGATCAGTTTTGTCTCAGTGCCCGAGATGCGGATAGGGATTCGGCCGGTGAAGGGTGAACGGGTCGATGTGAGCATCGGCCCGGATACTGAACTTGAAGGGTTCGGGGCGCTTGATGAACTGGCCAGGAGGCAGCAGGTCGAAGTCTGGTATCTCGTTGACGGCGATGAGAAGCGGGCGCTCAGGATCGTGCAGATGATGGAGCTTGGCTGCTGACGGAGGAACGGATATGACGGCTATGATTCGTTGTGCTGTGCTTTGTGTCCTTGTTGCCGGCGGTCTGCTGTCGGCCGAGGCGGCACAGTTTGATAATGCCAGGGCGTTGTCCGGGATCGACCGGGTCGGCATCTATTTTGACGTCAATGTCGGTGATAGTGATCGGTTGGCGCTGCGGATGCGCCTGATCGAACAAACGATTGATCAGGTGAAGGAAGCAGGGATCGAAACCGATGTGATCATTGGTATTCGTGGCGGTGCAACGCCGTTTATGACCAGGGATGATCATTATGTGCTGGATGACGAGGTGGCTGCAAAACAAGTGATCCAGGAACACCTCAAGGACTTTGCGGCCGGCGGCACGGTGATCGAGCAGTGCGCGATTGCCGCTGAGCTTAAAGATATTCCGCCTGCCGATTTCATCGACGAGGTGACTTTTGTTGCCAATGGCTATGTCTCGCTGGTCGGCTATCAGGCCCGGGGCTATGCCGTCGTGCCGATGGATTGAGTCGCCGGTTCCCTCTTTTCCCGTTGTTTAGAATGTTTCGTTGAACAGCCAGACGGTTGTGTGGTTGCCGGCGTGAACTTCGCAGAGCTGCTCGGGCACTTCGATCAGACAGTTTGCCTCGGCGATGGCCTGCAGCCGGGGACGGGTGGTCAGCGGCCGGGCCACGAGAGAGGAGTCTGGATTGAAGCAGCCGGCCGATCCGTAAATGAATTGCGTCCAGCCGGCGGGGCCGCTGATGGTTTCGGTGACGGGGGCGGTGATTCTCCCCGGAAACGGATTGCCGCAGCCGAGACGCCTGCGGATGCCGGGCAGGGCCAGTTGGCGGAAGGCCACGTGGTTCGAGGGCGGGCCGCCCGGTAGGTTTAAGACCAGTGTCTCGCCTGCCAGCGCCATCGAGATGCCCTTGCCCGGTCCGATCCGCACCCGGCGAAAGAGTTGGCGCACGCCGCAGCGCTGCATGGCGCGCAGGGTCAAGTCCTTGTCGCCGTCCAGCACACCGCCGCAGGTGAGCAGAATGTCGTAGTTTTGCAGTGCGCTGCTGAATACCTCTTCCAGGTTATCGAGATTATCGCGCAACAGGGCGGTGTCGACCGGCAGGCCAAGCGCTTTGAGCTCGGCCTCGAGGGTGATCATATTGCTGGCCGCTACCTGGCCGGGGCCAATCGGCTCGCCGGGTGCAACCAGCTCGCTGCCGGTGGCGATCACCATGATCGATGGCCGCCGATGGACGTGGACTGCGGTGATACCGGCAGCCGCGAGTAGACCGAGATGGCCGGCGCCGAGGCGGACGCCCGGCTCGATGATGATGTCGCCGGCGGTGATGTCGGCGCCCCGGCGCAGCACGTTGCGGCCGCAATGGGCGTCGGCTTGGGCCTGGACGGTGGTGGCCAGCTCTTCGGCAAACTCCGAGGCGAGTACTGCGTCAGCCCCGGCCGGCAGGGTGCCGCCGGTCATGATGCGGACTGCCGTACCCGGCAATACCGCAGGTTTGTCAGAGTCCCCCGCAACTACGGTGCCGGCAAGGTGGAGGGTGACCGGGGTGTTGCGGCCGGCACCGACGACATCGGTGCTGCGTACGGCGTACCCGTCTTTGAGAGAGGAGTCGATGGTCGGGCAGTTCGCCGCCGCGAGCACCGGCCCGGCGGTAATGGCTCCGAGGGCTCCGGACAGAGGAATGTACTCGACCGGCAGTGGGGGAAGGGCGCCGACGATGGTTCTCGCCTCGCTGAATGAGATGAGGTGGGTGTTGTCTGTTTTCACCGGTTGCTCCACAATGAAGATGACAGCCGGTCTGACGTAGATCGGCGCAGATTTGCAGAAAAATAGCTTACTCCGCCGGTCATCTTCCTTCAAGCGTGCAGTCGACTGGTTCGTTGTTTGTGCCCGTTATTGCACACCTTCCGGCCGCGGCGGGCCGGTTTGAGCGGTTGCTTGACGCCTGAGTGGCGGCGGGCGGCAAGAGGTTGACCGTCGCCGAGCTGCGATATTTCGTGTTTATTTCGTTGCAGAACGCGAAGAAGCGTATTATCTTCCAGTTTTACTTATGTAGGAGGAGAAACCTTCATTTCCTTATGCCCGCGTTTTTTTATCGTATTTATCGTCGATGAAGTGTCTGCTCCCCACCTGGATCAATCACCTGGAATCCACATCGACTATATAATTATTTAAAATAGGTATACGATTACCAGTGCGACCAGCCTCCGCTGCAGGCCCGCGACCGTTTGTCGGTCGGGTGCCGCCGGAAATCAGGCGCATCGTATCTGGTTATTAAGAGGTCCGGTCGAAACATCACATGATGCCTCGGCTCTACCACAAAAGGGGTTCACGAAAGAACCCTGCAAAAAGGAGTAATTCAACATGGCTGAAGGCACAGTAAAGTGGTTTAACGATGCGAAAGGTTTTGGTTTTATCGAGCAGGATGGCGGCAAGGATGTGTTCGTGCACCATTCGGCCATCCAGGCTCAGGGCTTCAAGTCCCTGACCGAGGGTGCTCGCGTATCCTTTGACGTTGTCGACGGCCCGAAAGGACCGGCGGCAGCCAACGTCGTCCAGCTCTAAGAGCCGGATACGGTTGTTGTGGACCCCGCACCCTGTGGGTGCGGGGTTTTCTTTTTCAGCAGTTAGCAACAGAGAAGGGGTGACCTTGGCTCGAACAAACTATTCATTCGAAAAGCGTCAGAAAGAGTTGGCAAAGAAAAAAAAGAAAGAAGAAAAACTCCAGCGCAAACGCGAGAAGCAGGAAGCGCAGATCGATAAAACAGAAGACCAGGCGCCGTCACTACCGGAAGAAGAGTAGTAGCACGCCGTTGACCGCCGACCAGAGCAGTACCCCGCCGGTGGCGACAATACAGAGTGTCCCCAGGAATTTGTGCTTGATCGTTTCCGCTATCCGTTCCTGGTAGCCCAGTGCGGCACCGATGGCCGCACCGGCGAGCATCCCCCCGCCATGTCCCCAGTTATTGATGCCGGGGACCAGTAGTCCGAAGATAAAGATTCCGATTGCCCAGCCGCCGATCTGGCGGTAAACGGCATGCCCATAGGTTCCGCCGCGGCTTTTCCCATAATACAAGGCGGCGCCGATCAGGCCACAGACGGCGGCTGAAGCACCAATGGTCAGCCGTACGCCGAACAGTGCCGAGATGAGGTATCCGCCGATGCCGCTCACCGTATAGATGACGATTGTCCTGCTCACCCCGTATTCACGGATGATCAGGGGACCGAGCTGGTGCAGTGCGATCATGTTGAAGACGATGTGAATCAGGCTGCCGTGCAGATAGCTCGCCGAAATCAGCGACCACCAGTGCTGGTAATGGAAGAGCGGCACGCTGCCGGTGGCGCCGAGTACCAGCAGACTGCCGTTGCTCGGTGTGAGGAAGCCGAACGGGTGGCCGGAAAATGATGTGGCCCGCGGATCGATCGCCAGCGACAGTACGAACATGACGATATTGGCGATCAGGATCAGTCGCAGGATCGACGTATCGTCGCCGCTTACTCGGGTGAAGATATTATCCTTCCAAACTGATCCCGGTTTCTTCAGCCCGCAATAGGGGCAAGTCGGCGCCGAACGGCTGACCAGTCGCCGGCAATTGGGGCAGAGCAGGGAGTTTCGCTTCTGGGTTGCGTTCATGTGGGCTGGCCATTGCGTAGCGCCGCGCGACCGTTACCGGCATCTGCAGAACATCAGCCGGGGGAGGTGTCCTGCACGAGCCGGATCGGGCCGAGCGGCAATAAACCGATGCTCCTGCAGCCGTGCCGGGAGTAGCTGAAATCTCTTGCTGCCGGAACGGTGCACTACATCGATGTCGTCGCCGTCAGGAGTCCTTCCTCGTCCATCAGGGCGATGCCGTAATCAATGGCGACAGCATACGAGATATTGGTGTTTGAAGCAACCGTGCGACTGCCGTCGGTATATTCCTTTGCCGCTTCCTGCGGATCGAACCGACCGTTGATGATGCCGACGACCACTCCCTCGTCGACGCTGACCAGCGGTCCGCCCCGGTCGCCGTCGTGGACCATGGAGTCGAAGAGCAGCAGTTTGCTGTCATTGTGGGAGAGGACCCGGGCGCTGACGATGGCGTTCATGGCCACCAGCGCATGCAGTGCCTGGTGGCCGAAGGCGTAGCCGAGCGCCGTGACCCTGCTGCCGATATGCACGTTTTCCGCTGTGCCGAGGAAGTAGTCGGGCAGGCGCATGTCCACCGGTTGCATCATTTTCAGCAGGGCTATGTCCCGATCCTTGTTGCGCCGGGCGACGGTGACCGGGATCGACGTCACCGTTTCCTGGCTGACCGGTGTGAATTCGTTGCTCATCGATTCGCCGGGTACGACGACCAGATCCCCGTCGCTCGGCAGGATATGGGATACGGTCAGCAGGTAGCCGCCGTCATGAACGAGAAAGGCCGTGCCGAGGAATTGCACCGTCTCGCCTTCGCGGCGGAAGACCATCAGGCAGCCGTTATTGAATTTGTTGAAAACCGATTCGGCCATGGGTCTGCTTGCTCCTGTGTTGTGGTGAAGTGTGCTGTCTGTCTACTCGCCGTCTGCCAGCCACTGCCGGACGCGGTCGGGGTGGTTGCGCAGCCAGCGCCGGGCCTTTTCGTACGGGTAGAGCCCGTGATCATTCTCGTTCCAGATCATGAATAAGGACGCCTCTTCCGGCGTCCAGCTGAATCGATCGAGAATGGCGTAGACTGCCGGCATGTCGTCGTGCAGGCCGGGTCGCACCATGGTGTGAATCTGCTCGGTGGTGCCGTAGACCCCTTTCGGATCATCGAGAAATTTCAGATTCCAGCGCGCAAACATCCAGTGCGGTGTCCAGCCGGTGACGACGACCTGGCGTTTGTACCGGATGGCCTGGGCCAGCAATTCGGTCATCGTCCGCTCGCTGCCCTCGATCAGCCGGAAGTCGTCAAGGCCGTAGCTGGCCATCGCCTCCCTGGTGCGGGCCATGATTCCGGCCTCGGGATCGATGCCGATGATGTTGCGGTGAAAGACATCGGCATGGTGGGGGAGGTCGCTTATCGATTCGATCGTGATCGGCGAGCGGGCTCGCTTTCCCTGGGCTCCGACCTGACGGCCGGAAGCGATATCGGGCACGACCAGCCCGATGCGGGCGCCGACGAGGTTGGGGCCGAGATCTTCAAGCCGGTCCCGATAGGTCTGCAGGTAGTGTTCATGGGTCGTCGGCAGCCAGGCCGATAGCATTGTATCGGCGGTGCCGTCGGCGACGATTTGCCACATCTTATCGGCATCGGTGAGGATCAGTTCGACGCGATACCCAAGTTCTTCCTGCAGCAGGGCTTGCATGACATGGGCGCCGGCGATCGATGAAGACCAGCTTGTATAGGCTATTTTCACCGTTTCCCGGGACGTTGCGTCGGTAACCGCCGTCGTCGTCAGAACGGCAACCGACAAAACCATGAGGAGAGCCTGTTTCATGAGTTTCTTCATACCGTATCTCCCAAAGAGTTCAGGGTGAGGCACTGCCTACTCCTACCAGAAGCGCCGTCGACCGAACGTCGGCAGTTTCACCGAGGGCCGCGGGCGCAGCTCCCTGGTCTTGGTGTCGCCGATGTTCAACTCGAATGACTGCCCCTCCTTGTATTCGGCGAGCCCCTTGTGCAGGGCGAAACACATCCCGAGCAGGACCAGTGAAAAGGGCAGGCCGGTGGTAATGGCCGCAGTCTGCAGCGCAACCAGGCCGCCGCCGATCAGCAGTACCGCGGCGACCACCCCCTCGAGAATGGCCCAGAACAAACGCTGCAGCACCGGCGGATCGGGATTGCCGCCGGCGGTAATGATGTCGATGACCAGCGAGCCGGAGTCC
>NPIE01011412.1_pt1 | contig 25608 bp, 23 predicted proteins | sample 8637661 | NCBI WGS metagenome assembly NPIE01 (sample SAMN07420842, study PRJNA396082) | bioreactor metagenome | isolation source: sample BA12 brine-fed electro-methanogenic bioreactor BA | place: Japan: Kochi | collected 2016-12-09 | reverse complement strand
CGGGGACCGGCTCAGCCAGACGGACAAGCGGCAGGTGGCCAGTGACGCAGAAAACAACTCAAGCAGTGGGTATCAGCTGATGCGGCATTTCAGAAATTGTCGCAAATACAAATTTTTGTATTTTTATAACCCTGAACGGGCGCTTCAGATTTTTAATGGACAGACCCCGGCGGAAATGTAAAAATGACGCTCAAATTGAATGGAAATCTGTCTTGACATTGGGCTCCATTTTAATGAAAGGGTTTGATTGTGGCAATGCCAAACGAGGAATTCCGGCGGCTGACCGAAGATGCCGCGCGGACGAACAACTGGAAGCGCTGGGGGCCCTATCTTGCCGAGCGGCAGTGGGCCACGGTTCGGGAAGACTATTCACCCGACGGGGCCTGCTGGGAGTACTTTCCCCACGACCATGCCCGGAGCCGCGCCTACCGCTGGGGGGAGGACGGGTTACTCGGGTTCACCGACCGCCAGTGCCGATTGTGCTTCTCCCTGGCGCTTTGGAATGAACACGACCCGATCCTCAAGGAGCGGTTGTTCGGTTTGACCGGACCGGAAGGTAATCACGGTGAAGATGTCAAGGAGGCCTACTTCTATCTGGATGCAACGCCTACCCATTCCTACATGAAAGCGCTTTACCTGTACCCCCAGGCGGCATTTCCCTACGCGCATCTGGTCACGGAAAACCGGCGGCGCGGGCCCGGCGAGCCTGAATATGAATTGGCGGACACCGGTGTCTTTGACGAAGACCGTTATTTTTCGGTGCTGACCGAATACGGCAAGGCCGGTCCGGAAGACCTGCTGGTACGCCTGACGGTTTGCAACCACGGCCCGGAAAAGGCCGTTCTCCATCTGGTGCCAACGGTGTGGTTTCGCAATACCTGGTCCTGGGGATGCAAGAGCGAGGGGTGCCATGCCAAGCCGACAATTTACCGCCGCAGTGACAACCGCCTGGGGATAAGCCACGAAACCCTCGGGGAATACGAAGTGTGGTTCAGTCCGGGCCCGGACGGAAAACAGCCGCCCGTGCTTTTTACGGAAAACGAAACCAATATGCAGCGGTTTTACGGTGTCGCCAATGCATCCACCTTCGTCAAGGACGGTTTTCATGACTTTATCGTCGAAGGCCGTGCCGAGGCGGTCAACCCGGAAATGCACGGTACCAAGGCGGGGCCCCACTATGTGCTGCGTCTGACGTCCGGGGAGACACAGCAGGTGTGGCTGCACCTGGCCGCCGCCAAGGCGGAGGAAGATGACGCGGATCCGGTCGCTTTTGAGAAAACGATGTCGCGGCGCATCGAGGAGGCTGATGATTTTTACCTAACGGTTCTGCCGGATCATCTGACGGGCGAAGCCCGCAACGTGGCCCGGCAGGCCTATGCCGGGCTGCTGTGGACCAAGCAGTTTTATCACTACATCGTCAAGGACTGGCTGGCGGGGGACCCGAACATGCCGGTTCCCCCGCAAAACCGAAAGCATGGGCGCAATACGCAGTGGCTGCACCTTCACAGCCGGGATATTCTTTCCGTCCCCGACAAGTGGGAGTACCCGTGGTTTGCCGCCTGGGACCTGGCCTTTCACATGCTGCCCTTTGCCAGAATCGATCCTCATTTCGCCAAGGAACAGCTGGTGCTGCTGCTGCGCGAGTGGTATCTGCACGCCAACGGTCAAATCCCCGCTTATGAATTCGCCTTTGGAGACGTCAACCCCCCGGTGCATGCCTGGGCGGTCTGGCGCGTCTATAAAATCTGTGCGCCGGCAGACTTCCGGGACCGCGATTTTCTTGAACGCTGCTTTCACAAACTGGTGCTCAATTTCACCTGGTGGGTCAACCGCAAGGACAGTGACGGCCGCAATCTTTTTTCAGGCGGTTTTCTGGGCCTCGACAACATCGGTGTCTTTGACCGGTCCAAACCGCTGCCGACCGGCGGCACACTCCAGCAGGCCGACGGCACGGCCTGGATGGCCTTTTATTGTCTCACCATGATGGCCATGGCCATGGAGCTGGTACACGACGGCAACCGGCTTAGGGTCGCCTACGGGGATATGGCGTCCAAATTTTTCGAGCATTTCGTTCAAATCTGCGACGCCATGAACACGCTGGGCGGCAGCGGGTTGTGGGACGAGCAAGACGGGTTCTACTACGATCAGATCCAGGTGGACGGCGAGAAGCCGATTCGCCTAAAGATCCGCTCCATGGTCGGTCTGCTGCCGTTGATCGCCGTCACGGCCCTGGAAAAAGAGACCATTGACCGGCTGCCGGGTTTCAAGAAGCGTTTCGAGTGGTTCATGGCCAACAATAACGAGCTGGCCCAACACATTTCGCGGTCTGAATCGTTGGATCCCCGGGAGCACCATCACTGGCTGCTGGCGATTCCATCCAGAGACAAGTTGATCCGTGTTCTTGGCTATATGCTGGACGAACAGGAATTTCTCTCCCCTTACGGCATCCGTTCCCTTTCCCGGTATCACGCCGATCATCCCTATATTTTCGACGTCGGAGACCAGCAAATTCGGGTCGGCTACACGCCGGCGGAAAGCGATACGGGCCTTTTCGGCGGCAATTCCAACTGGCGAGGTCCCATCTGGTTTCCGGTCAACTATCTGCTCATCGAAGCCCTGGAGCGATACCACCACCATTACGGAGACGACCTGAAAGTCGAGTTGCCCACCGGCTCCGGCAACTGGTGCAATCTGCAACAGGTCGCCGATGACCTGTCCCTGAGGTTGACACGGCTTTTTCTGCCGGATGGGCACGGACGCAGGCCCTGTTACGGCAACACGCCCCGATACTGCGCAACTCCGGATTTCAAAAACCTGGTTTTGTTCCACGAGTATTTTGACGGAGACACCGGCAGGGGCCTGGGTGCGGAGCATCAAACCGGGTGGACGGCGCTGGTGGTTCGCTGTCTGGAGAATGTAAGGAATTCGTCCACAAATCGACCGAGGATCCAGCAAGACAAATGAAAATCGAGCAGAAAAAGGTGGACATCGATCCAACAATGGAGGCTGACCGATGAAAAATTCAGAACAAAAGGAATACAAAAAAGTGACCTTCAACTTTGAGACCGATCCGGGGATGAAGATCTTCGTCGCCGGATCGTTCAATGGGTGGCAACCGAATAAAACGAGACTGAAGGACAACGGCGCCGGCGCATACAGTGTTACCCTGAAGCTGCCGGCCGGCCGCCACGAATACAAATTCATCGTGGAAGACAGCTGGTGCGCCGACCCGCTGAACCCGATAGCCATCCCCAATGACTGCGGGTCCTCCAACAGCGTGATCGTTGTCGAATAATCCGGTGAACCCGATATGAACTTTCGGCCGGATATACATATTTTTGCGGATCAACGGGCGTTGGCCACCGCCTTGTCATCCTACGTGGCGCAGGCGGCACAAGCCGTGTCCGTTGCACGTGGCCGGTTTTGCGTCGCTCTCTCGGGCGGGTCGCTCATGGACATGCTTGCGCCCGCCCTGGTCTCATCTTCCCTGCGCGAACGCATCGATTGGTCGACCTGGCATATCTTCTGGGCCGATGAACGCTGGGTGCCGCATAGCAGCCCCGACTCCAATTCCAGTCTGGCCCGCAGGTTGCTGTTCAGCCGGGTGCGTATTCCCGAGCAGCACATCCATGCCATAGATGATGCCAAAAGTCCCGATGAGACTGCGCGAGTCTATGAAGCGAAGATAAGAAAAACACTGGCCGTTGAAACCGGTGCACTCCCGCGATTCGATATGGTCCTGCTCGGACTGGGAGAAGATGGTCACACCGCTTCCCTGTTTCCGGATCATCCGGCTTTGCGGGAAAGCCGTCGCTGGGTGATTCCGGTTTTCAACGCCCCCAAACCGCCGCCGGTTCGGGTGACCATGACCCTGCCTGTGATCAACACCGCCCGCCAGGTTGTCTTTGTGGCCGCGGGGCCTGACAAGGCCGGCGTCATCGCCAAGGTGCTGAACCCCGCCGAGGGAGAGCCGAACCTCCCCGCACGGATGGTCAAGCCGGCAGATGGCGAGCTGCGCTGGTTTGTCGATATAGACGCCGCTGCAAGTGTGCCCAACCTTGCGCCGGTTGGAATTCGATCATCCATGGCAGGCGAAGAAGGGAGCCGATTGCAATGAAAACTATTCTGGCCGCGGACATCGGCGGCACCAACAGCCGCTTTGCTTTTTTCCAAAGCGACCCGGACGCGAACCTGTCGTTGCAGGACAGCATTTGGCTGCCGACCGGGAGTGCGGAATCATTCGCCCAGCTGCTGGAGCAGTTGCAGGGCAGCCGTTTTCCGTTGGCCGTCGAAGCGGCCGATATCGCCGTCATCGCGGCGGCCTGTCCGGTGGAGCGCGGCGCCTACTGCTCCCCACCCTATATTGCCTGGGACATCGATTTGGCCCGCAAAGAGCTCTCCGGCGCCATACCGCGCATGGTCCTGATCAACGATTTTGTCGCCCAGGCCTATGCCTGCCGGTCGCCGATAACGGAAAGCACCCAGGTCATACTTGCCGGAGAACGGGTTGCCGACGGCGCCGTGGGCGTTCTGGGCGCCGGCACGGCCCTTGGCAAGGCCGTCCTGGTGCCGCTTGCGGACGGCAGTTTTCAGGCCCTGCCCTCCGAGGGCGGGCACGGTTATTTCCCTTTTCTGTCGGAGAAAGAATTTGCCTTCCAGAAGTTCTACCGGGAAAAAAGCGGCGAGCATCATATCACCGGCAACCTGGTGGTCTCCGGCCGCGGGCTGAGCTATCTTCACTGGTTTTTGACCGGGCAACAGGCACCCCCGGAGCAAGTTACCGCCGAGGGCCTCCAGCACGGGTCCGAAACCCTTGCCTGGGCGGCCAAATTTTTCGGCCGGGTGTGCCGGGATTTCGCTCTGGACGTGCTCTCCCGCGGCGGGCTGTACATCGCCGGCGGGGTGGCCGCCCGGACCCCGGCGATGTTGACCCATGAAAATTTCCGTAAGGAATTTACCGATTCTCCGACCATGGGTCACATCCTGTCCGCGATGCCCGTTTTTTTAATGGCCGACCAGAACAGCGGCCTTTGGGGTGCGGCCTTTTACGGGCAGCAACTGCTGAGGTTACGCCCATGAATGACGATAGATCCGCCACGATTATCATCTTCGGTGCATCCGGCGACCTGACCCGTCGCAAGCTGATACCGGCCCTGTACAACAACTTCAGGAAAAAGCGCCTTCCTGCCAAGCTGCGGATCGTTGGATTCGCAAGGCGGCAGTGGAGCGACGACCAGTTCAGGGAGCACCTTGGAGACGGTATCAAAGCGCACGGCACGGGACTTGATACAAAGGTGTGGCCCACGTTCGCCCGATCCCTGCACTACTGCCAGGGCAGCCTGGACGATGCCCAGGATTTCATGAAACTCAACGTTTTTCTTGAGGAAATCGAAAGATCCCCGGCCGACCGGTTGTACTACCTCGCCACATCACCGGATTTTTATGCCACGACCTGTGAACATCTGGCCAATGCAGGCATGACCAGCGAGGCGCAGGGTCGCCGCAGCATTATCATTGAAAAGCCCTTTGGCAGCGATCTTTCTTCCGCCAGGGCGCTGAACCGTCGGGTCCATGCAGCCTTTGCTGAGCACCAGGTATTCCGCATCGATCACTACCTGGGCAAGGAAACCGCCCAGAATATTCTTTTTCTTCGGTTTGCCAACACCCTGTTCGAGCCGGTCTGGAACCGGCGCTACGTGGCCAATGTGCAGATCACTGTGGCGGAAAGCGTGGATGTAGGGCGGCGTGGCGGCTACTACGACAAGGCCGGCGTGCTGCGTGACATGTTCCAGAATCATCTCATGCAGCTGCTGGCCCTGACGGCCATGGAACCGCCGGCTTCCCTGGACGCCGATGCGATCCGCAATGAAAAGGTAAAAGTCCTCGGAACGGTTCGCCCCATTGCTCTCGAAGATACCGTGCGGGGACAATACGACGGTTACCGGGAAATCGATGGGATTGACCCACGCTCCCAAACCCCCACCTTCGCCGCGCTCAAGCTTTACATCGACAACTGGCGCTGGAAAGGGGTGCCCTTCTACCTGAGATCCGGCAAAGCCATGCCGGCCAAGAGCAGTGCCATCGTCGTCGAATTCCAGCCGCCGCCGGACGTTATATTTCATCTGGGCCGCAATGACTGTTTCACCCCGAACTTTTTATCCATCTGCATCCAGCCGGACGAAGGCATCCATCTGCGTTTCGAAACCAAGGTGCCCGATACGATGGCCGAGTCCCGTTCGGTCAATATGAGCCACACCTATGGTGAGGCGTTTCCCGACATCGCCCTGCCGGATGCATACGAAAGGCTGCTGGTGGATGCCATCAAAGGTGATGCATCGCTGTTTGCCCGCAACGACGGCATCGAGGCCGCCTGGCGGCTGATCGACCCGGTGATTTCAGGGTGGGCGCCATCCGCCAATGCCCCTGCGTTGCACACCTATCCCAAAAACAGTTGGGGGCCGGCCGCGGCTGATGAGCTGCTGGCCAAGAGCGGTCATGCCTGGCGCATGGGCTGCTGCGGATTGCCGTGCAGTTGATCGTCCAGGCGTTAAAGATCGGAAACAAGAAACCCTGAGCCGGAAGGAAGGGAAAGGACGTCAAATGAAAGAAAAAGCCGATATCGCAGTGGTTGGATTGGCGGTGATGGGAGAAAACCTGATCCTCAACATGGAAAGCAAGGGGTTTACCGTTGCCTGTTTTAACCGCACCACCAGCAAGGTCGATGCCTTTGTCAACGGACGGGCTGCTGGGAAGAACATCATCGGATGTCACACGATCGAATCACTCGTCGCTACCTTGAAGCGGCCACGCAAGGTCATGTGCATGATCAAGGCCGGCAAGGCCGTGGACGACTTCATCGAAGCCGTCGCACCCTATCTTGAAACCGGTGATATCATCATCGACGGCGGCAATTCCCATTTCACCGATACCGCCCGCCGCGTGCGGGAAGTGGAAAGCAAGGGGTTGCGCTATATCGGCGCGGGGATTTCCGGGGGCGAGGAGGGCGCCCTGTCCGGCCCTTCCATCATGCCGGGCGGGTCACCGGCCGCGTGGGAGGCGGTTCAGCCGATTTTTCAGGCCATCTGCGCCTTTACGGACAACGGTGAGCCCTGCTGTGACTGGGTCGGTGAGGGCGGGGCCGGTCACTTCGTCAAGATGGTGCACAACGGCATCGAATACGGCGACATGCAGTTGATCGGCGAAATCTACCAGATGATGAAAGACGGCCTTTTGCTTTCCAACCAGCACATGGCGGATGTCTTTGCCCGGTGGAACCAAGGCCTGCTGGACTCCTACTTGATTGACATCACCCGTCATATATTGGTTCACCAGGACCAAGACGGGCGGGCGACGGTCGATCTCATCCTCGACGCGGCGGGACAGAAGGGAACCGGCAAATGGACCACATCGATGGCGCTGGATCTTTGTCAGCCGCTGACCTTGATCGGCGAAGCCGCCTTCGCCCGATGCCTGTCGGCACTCAAGGAGGAACGCGCAGCGGCCTCCCGATCCCTGAAAGGCCCGGCAAGTGCCTTCGAGGGAAATACGGCGACCATGATCGATGATCTCGAGCAGGCCCTGTATGCGTCCAAGATTGTCTCCTATGCGCAAGGGTATCAGCTCATGCGCGCCGCGGCCGATGAACAGGCCTGGAAGCTCAACTACGGTGGCATTGCACTGATGTGGCGCGGTGGCTGCATCATCCGGTCGGCGTTTTTGGACGATATCAAGAAAGCCTTTGACACCGAACCCGGCCTGGTGAACCTGATGCTGGCTCCATTTTTCAAAACCGCCATTGAAAGCGCCCAGGCCGGCTGGCGTCGTGTCGTGGCGTTGGCAGTACAACTCGGCATTCCGACACCGGCGATCAGTGCCGCCCTGGCCTATTACGACGGCTACCGCACGGCACGGCTGCCCGCCAATTTGCTTCAGGCCCAGCGGGACTATTTCGGCGCGCACACCTATGAACGCGTCGACAAACCCCGGGGTATGTTTTTTCACACCAACTGGACCGGTCATGGCGGGGCCACCGCGTCAACCGCCTATGATGTCTAAAATACAGCTTGGAGTGCCTATGAAATCATACACACGATCATTTACCATCAATGGATCACTATCTCGACGGTCTCGCCGGGATTTCCGAAGCAACGTTCAACACGTGGACAAAATCCGCGCAATCGGCGATGCTTACAACCCCATGCGGCTGACATCCTTTGCCAAGCCGCTGTTTCACGGTTGATGGCCTGGCGCCGGTGATGACGCTCCAGCAGCAAAGGTTTCATGGATACATCCGTTAAACAGGAATAAACAAGAAAGGAAAGCTCAAATGGACGAAACGTACTACCAAAAGCGGGATCTGGAAGATTTTGCCAACATCGGCGAGCATGCCTCCGGGCCCGGCGCCAAATTTTTCGAATACTATGCCACGGCCACCAGCGCCGGCAAGCTCACCGAGCGGGAAAAAGCCTTGATCGCGCTGACGGTGGCCACCGTGCGCCATTGTCCTTACTGCATCGATGCCTACACCAACAAGTGCCTGTCACTGGGCGTCGACAGCGATGAGATGATGGAAGCCATCCACGTGGGTGCGGCCATGGTGGCCGGTGACACCCTGGCCCATGCCACCCAGATGCGCAAGATCATCAAGCAAAAGGAGATGTGATTCCATGCAAGCCACACCACAACCCAATCCGTCCGATGCCTTTGCGGAGTGTCTCAGAGCTTGCGGGGCCGCCCCCCTGCGCGCGGCGGGTGTTGAGATACTCCAAATGAACATCACCCGCCGGTGCAATCTGACCTGCAAACACTGCCATGTGCAGGCCGGCCCCGAGCGCACCGAGATGATGAGCCGGGAAACCATGACCCACTGCCTTAATGCGGCCGCGCACCAAAAGGTCACAACCATCGATATCACCGGCGGCGCTCCGGAAATGCACCCGGACCTCGACTGGCTGCTCGGCGAAGCGGCTGCCTTTAAAAAACGCCTTATCGTGCGCAGCAACCTGGTGGTGATGCGTGATCCTGCGTATCGCCGCTACCTGGATCTTTTTGCCGCCCACAAGGTCGAGTTGGTCGGCTCCTTGCCAGACTATCACGCCGCAAAATCCGATCGCCAGCGCGGGACCGGTGCCTTTGATGGCGCCGTCGAGGTAATCCGGGAACTCAACAACAGATCTTACGGCCTGGCTGGCAGCGGCCTTATGCTACACCTGGTCCACAACCCGGTGGGGGCTTATCTGCCGGGACCCCAGTCGGCCCTGGAAGCCGAGTATCGCCGGGTGCTGCGCGACCGCCACGGTCTGCATTTCAACACGCTGTTTTGTCTGGTCAACAACCCCATCGGCCGCTACGCAGACTATTTGGACCGCAGCGGCAACTGGTCGGACTACATGCGCACATTGGAGTGCGCCTTCAACATTCAAACCGTTAACAGCCTCATGTGCCGGACCACCCTTTCGGTGCGATGGGACGGGTGCTTGTATGATTGCGACTTCAACCAGATGCTCGATTTGATGGTGAACAGCGGTGCCCCGGTTCACATCAAGGATTTTGAATATCACCGGCTGGCCGGACGCGAGATCGTTGTAAACAGCCATTGTTTTGCATGTACCGCCGGGGCCGGATCATCCTGTCAGGGAGAGTTGGCGACCTGACTCCATTGAAGGAGAAAAAGCCTATTCATGTAAACTTCAACTAGGCTGACACGCGTATCGATCGAACCAAAATTCGGTGTGCCGATCATGACCAGATTCTCCACATGCGCACTGCCGGCCCATGGTATTTTTGGATTTTGGCCGAGAGGGGGAAGGTCTTCACCGCCATACCTGAGGTAGTACCGCGCAACAAGCCCTCCCCCGGCGCCAGTCATAATCGAACTGGAAGCATGTGAAATGGCGGTCCCCCTAATCGATGATCCCGTTCTCCTTCTCCACAAGATCCTGGTACCGATATCCAGGGGTTTTTCGGCTACCATCGGGAGAGCGATACTCCGGAAGGCATCAGCCGTTCTCGAAGGAATGATACGTAACAGGACTATGAGTTTTTCCCGGGCCATGTCTTTGTACCCAGTCCGAATTGCTCAGCACCGACAAACGGCATCCAGTCTGATCTGACTCATTTTTTTCCTCCTCGTTACAGGGCACAGGTTATTTTTTCAATTTCCCTGATCAAAACTTTGGAATTTTCTTTGTACTCAATGGGCAGATCGATCAGGTGAACCCCCGGGGTCTCCAGGCATTGTTTCAGGCACTTGTAGAATTGATCCGCTTCAGTGATACGGTATCCATGGGCGCCGTAGCTTTGGGCATACAAGACAAAATCCGGATTGGTAAAATCAAGGCCCTGCACTTCCATTCCCAGTTGTTCCTGCTTCCATTTGATCATGCCGTAGGAAGCATCGTTCAAAACAATGACCACAAGATCCATTTTGAGGCGCACAGCTGTTTCCAGTTCCTGGGAATTCATCAGAAATCCGCCATCCCCGCAGACGGCGACAATTTTTCTGTCCGGATACACCAGTCTGGCAGCGATCGCGGACGGAAGCCCTGCCCCCATGGTTGCAAGGGAATTGTCCAGCAGCAGGGTGTTGGGAAGGGATGCCCGGAAATTTCTTGCAAACCATATCTTGTAGATGCCGTTGTCCAGAGTGACGATGCCATCTTTGGGCATTGCTTTCTGTACATCCGCCACAATCCGCTGGGGCAGCAATGGAAACGCATTGTCCTGAGAACCGGCAGCCAGTGTTTCTTCAATGATTTTTTTCATTTTCAGGAAATAGGAAAAATCCCAGTGCGCCTGGCTGCTGACGGCCCGGGTCAATAAATTCACATTCCCCGAAAGATCCCCCACAACATCCAGTTGCGGAAAATACACATCATCTGCCCGGGAAAAAAAATGATTCACATGGATCACCTTGGGGCCGTTTCTGCGCATGAAAAACGGCGGCTTCTCAACAATATCATGTCCAAAATTGATGATCAGATCCGATCTGTCCACCGCGCAGTGGAGGAAATCATGTTCTGACAAAGCCGCCGTGCCGATGTATAAGGGATTTTTTTCATCCACAATGCCTTTGGACATCTGGGTATTGAAAAACGGAATTCCTGTTTTTTCAATAAAGCGTGAAAACTCATCAACGCAATCATGACGGGATCCGCCCGCCCCCATCAGGATAAGGGGCCTTTTGGCGGATTCAATGAGCTCAACCGCTGCGTCAATTATTTCCCGCGACGCCGTAGGACGTTTTTTGGGATAAATCGGAAAAGGGGATGCGCCTGACTCCTCTTTTGCAATATCTTCCGCCAGTTCAATATGGACGGCCCCTGGTTTTTCTTCAAGAGAGAGTCGGACCGCCTCTCTTACGATGGAAGGGATGACATCCCCGTTCACGATGGTTCTGCTGAATTTTGTAATGGGTGTCATCATGGCAACCACATCGATGAGCTGGAATCTGCCCTGTTTCGATTTTTTTATGGGCTTTTGCCCGGTTATGACGAGCAGGGGCATGCCACCAAGCTGTGCATAGGCAACCGCCGTGACAAGGTTGGTGGCACCCGGACCCAGAGTGGACAAACAGACTCCGGTTGTATGGGCCAATCTGCCATAAGTGGCCGCCATGAAACCGGCGGCCTGTTCATGCCGGGTCAGGATTAACTGGATATTGGAGCTTTTCAGAGAATCAACAACATCCAGGTTTTCTTCACCCGGAATACCGAAAATATACTGAACCCCCTCATTTTCAAGTGCCTTGACAAGCAAGTCTGAAACTTTCATCCGCTTTTCCTTTCGACGTGATAGAAACTGCGTATACTTAAAAAATTTAGTCTGATTTGAGATAAGAACCTTACATGATGTCCATCTGCATAACGTCACCTTTTTCCCAAATGGTATAACAGAAAAACAAACGACAGCCCTGCGGCTGCCAGGTAGATGCCGGAAAGCTGGGCCACCGTGTTTCCCGGTCCCAGCCACAACATACCAGACATGGCCCCGGCTGCCAGAAAAAACTGGGAGATATAGCTTTTCATAAAGATATAGGCATGGCCGGTGGCGGCGGCGGCCATATCATAAAACCGCTTGTTGAATACCAGCCGGAACAAAGAGGTGCAGAAGGTGATCACCGATAACATCATCAGCATGGATATGTGGTTCAGGTGTTCTGACAACAGCCCCCGTAAGAGCCAGGACAGGCTGTACAGACAGACAGCCCCCGTATAGATACTGCCGGCGGGCAGACGGTCGATGCGGTTTTTGATCAACACGAACAGCAGCCCGAAAAAAAGAGCTAAAAAAACCACCAGCAGGCCCAGTTTCCAGTAGTTCTGCTGCACGATCAAAAACAGGGAAATCATCCAGAAATAGCTTTCCAGGTACAGAAACAGGCCGTCCACGGCAAACACGCACCGGGAATGGAATCGGTCCCTGAATGTGATCACCTGTCTGATGCTGAGCGGGAGAGAGGACAGGATGCGCGGATCCAGCGTTATCCCGGCCCGTTTCTTGACCACCCAGACACCGGCGGCCCCTGCTATAGCCAACGTGGCCAGATACACCGGCAGAAGTCCCGCTTTTTCCAGCAATGCGCCGCCTGCCAGTATGCCGGCCTTTAACACCAGGAGCACAAAAATCTGAAAATTGCCGAATTTTCTGCCCGAGGTGTCCGGTGTGACGGTATAAAAAAACAGCAGCCGCTGAATCATCCAGAAATGGCAGTTGAACACCCCGTTGAGACATCCTGCGACCATGATGAACACCATCTGTTTTTCGATAAACAGGGCGGTCATCAGAAGCAGTTCACTGAAAAAGGACACCAGGATCAGGACGGCCAGAGACACCTTCCTGGCCATTCTTTCCCAGGGATACAGGGTGATGACAAACCCCAGGGCCGTTACGGCAATAAAGGCGCAGATCCGGGACAGGGAAAATCCGTTTTTATACAGAAACACGGGTATATAAAAGGGAAAAAGCCCGATGAGAAAGGAATGGACCCCCAAAAAGGGATACAGCACAGCGGTGTGGGTCTTTGGCCCGGCCATATTAGAAGATATCTTTGTGCGTGATGTCAAGGGAATCCAGGGTGTCGTAAAACCGCTGCAGGTCCTGTTTATCCCCATACCGGGGGAAATGGTGCATCTTCAGGTAGGGACGGGAGTTGACCTCCAGGAAAATGGTACGCTGTTCCGTGTAGGGGATGTGAATTCCTTTTTCAAAAATGGCATCGATTCCCAGGATGTTGGCCTTGAATAACGGCACAATCTTTAAAAACAGGGCTTTGTTCGCTTCGTGCATCTCACCGGTGTCCAGGGTTTCCACAATGCCCCCCGGTGCCAGGGCCACCCGGTTGTGCAGGTAAACCACCTGGCCTTCAGCCGGCACCGAGGCAAGGGTCAGGTGCGATTTTTTCAGGAATCGGGCGGTTTTCCGGTTTTTGGGAATCGGATGTATGACCGGATACAGCTGCATCTGTTCTCTGATCCGGTTTTCCCGGTCGATGAGATCCTGAATGGGGGTTCGGCCGTCTCCGGTGACAAAGGGCGGGTACCGCCGGATCACGGACATGATCTCATCCTTCACCACCACCACCCGAAAGTTTTGCCCGGACAGGTACTGCTCGATCACGGAGCCCGGCCACCAGATTTTAACCAGCACGACCGCCTTGAGCAGTTCCCGGTAAGTGGTGATGGGAAAATGGCTGCCCCGGGAAAATCCGCTGACATTGGGCTTGACCACCACGGGAAATCCGTGCTGTTGCACAAACCGGAACGGTTTGATCCAACCGTAAAAGATCTCTCCTCTGGCATGGGGGATCCCGTGTTGTGCGAACATCTCCCGGGCTTGTTTCTTGGACCGGCAGCTTTTCCGGGTGGACAGGGGGTTATAATTGCTGCATCCTCCGAGAAATGTTTTGTCGATCCAGGCATAGAGCATCCGTTTCAATGCGTTCATGATTTCACCTTGTAATGGGCTTTCATTTTCGGGAAAAACACCGGTTTCCGGGTATCGGACCGGGGGACCGTCCGGACCAGCCGGGCGGCAGATGACATGGTCTGCTGCATGATCCGGTTTTTCTTCCAGAACGGCACATTGCCGGCCAGCAGCACCAGGGGCATGGGCAAGAACAGGTTGATTTCCACCACATGGAACCGGCCCTGGATCAGGGCGGAAAGGTTGTCGGCCTTGATCCCCACCCGGGCCATGCGGAACCGGCCGATCTGTTTCATGAGCCCCCAGAGGATCTCCAGCGCTGTCTGGTCAATGCCGTCCGTGATCTCCTCATACCGGGTACAGGGGTTGTGGATCGAGTTGACGGGGAACGCCTTGATACAGGTGTTTGTCACCCGGGTCACGGACAGAAACTGATATCTCTCCCAATGTTCAGGTGACCGCAGGTAATAGATCTCAAACTCCTGTCTGCCCGGGGCAGCCCCCTGGACGATAAATGGGATTTCACAGGATGCCGCGGTTCTTTCAAACGCCCGGTATGCACGCTGGCTGTCCGCCCGGACTATGCCGTTGGCATTTTGGCCCCATTCCGGCTTGATGAACACCGGGTATCGGGAAGGCAGTTTTCCGGGGTCAAAATAATACTGGGAAAGACGCCAGTATTCCGGGATCAGGGCATCCATCTCCAGCTTGGAAAAGATCCCTTTCCGGGGATTGAAGAACCGGCTGTTCAGATGAAAATAGTACCAGGGAATGGCCCTGTACCGGACGCAGGCCCACAGATACCAGATCACCAGCCATATGCGGACAGAAGTGTTCACGGCCGAATCCTTTCAGGGGAGAAAATTTCTCCTTTTGCGGCATCATTGGAGGAGATATGGATGCTCAAGGTATCTTCCACCGCCCGGACCTGGTGGATGTGGTTGTCAAAGGTGCCGGGTTGACCGGTGAAGACGGTGAATTCAGATGGATAAAGCGTTCCGGACGAGATTTTTTTCACCCCGCTGCCGCTGCGGATATAGTTGTCACAGGCCAAATAACCGGACACCACGTAATAAAGTGTGAAGGACGGATGGCCGTGGATGGCGGACACGCTGCCTTTGCTCCACCGGGCCGCCATGGCTTCGAACCGGTTCTCCTCTCTTAGCAGAATGGTCCGGGTATAGGTGCCGGGAATATGGGGAAAATCTTCGGCCGGCAGGGGATGACGCTGCAGAAAATCCGTCACCTGCCGGGTGATCTGTTGGGTGTTCGGTACCTTGAACAGCTGCTGGAGAAGCCGCTGCAGCTCCCACTGGGCCGGATGTTTTCGAAACGTTGTCGGTTTACATATCCTGTGTGTCATGGATATTTCCTTTCCAGATCTTTGCCGGTTTCGATCAGTTGGGAAAAATAAAGGTCCACATCATTTTCATCCAGATCATGGGAGGCCAGCAGCAGTCTCAGAAACGGGCCGTCTTTGTTTTGGGCGTATCCCACCAGGCTTTTACCCTGGTGGTGCAGGGTGTTGCGCAGGGCCAGATTGAACGGACCGGCTTCCGCCCGGGTGGGTTTGTAGCGAAAGCAGACATTAAAAGCGTTGCGGGGATAGACCAGTTCCAGGTGATCGGATTGTCCGATACGCTGTTCCGCATACCGGCACAGATCCAGTTCATGTTCCACCATGCGGGCAAACCCTGATTTGCCGAAAAATTTCCAGTCCAGAAACCATTTCAGACTGTCCACCCGTCGGCCGCACTGCAGGGAGACCGCGCCCAGATCCCGCACACGGTTGTCGTCCGAAGTGTGGAAAATATAACTGTCATCCCCGCTGCTGCAGACCCGTCCCAAGGTGTGGGGCCGGTTGTTGATGAGAAACACGTTGCAGATCAGGGCCGTGCCCAGCATTTTGTGAAAATCCCAGCAAAAGGAATCCACCTGTTCGATGCCGGACAGAAATTGTCCTCGCAGTCGGTCACTGAGAATCGCGGCCCCGCCCCAGGCCCCGTCAATATGCAGCCAGAACCCGTACCGGTCCCTGAGGGCCAGCAGCGGTTCGATGGGATCATAGGCCCCCCGCACCGTGGTGCCGGCCGTGCCGGCCACAAAAAAAGGAATGGATGAGCGCTTTTGGGCCTTGGCCAACTGTTCCGCCAGAATGGTCATGTCCATCTCGCCCAGGTCATTCACCGGAATTTTGACCAGGTTGTCCGAGCCTAGTCCCAGGACGTTGGCTGCTTTTTCCATAGAATAATGGGCATCGACGCTCACAAACGCGGTCATGGGCTGTCCGGAGAACAGGCCGGCGGTCTTGACTCCGGGTTGAGAGGTGTTTCTGGCCGCCATCATGGCCAGCAGGTTGGCGTTGCTGGACCCCGTGGTCATCTGGGCCTCCCCGTTTGTAAACCCGACCAGATCCAGCATCTGGTCAAGCATGTACTGCTCCATCACGGTGGAGACCGGCGCGGACTCATAGGTACAGGCCGAGGTGTTGGTCACGGCGGTCACCATTTCCCCGAGGATCGAAGGCAGATTGGCCCCGGCCCACATCCGGTTGAGAAACCCGGGATGGTTGGTTTTGACGGAAAAAGCCAGGTATTTTTCGATCCAGTCAAATATATGAGCCCAGTCCGCGCCATTCTGTCCGGCATCCAGATTCAGAATATCCGACAAGTCGGGCGGGTCTTTGTAATCGACAAACCGTCCCTGTGTCTGCCCTGCCAGGTATGATTTCAGCAGATGATGTAACCGGTCAAGGATCTGCGCCTGTTCCATTTGTCCCTCTCCTTTTTGTCGAATCGGTGTTACTTCCCGTTCAGGGACCAGTCATAGTCCAGATACCGGATGTCGAGATCGTCTCCGGCTGCTGCCAGTGCCTGCCTCAAATCACCTGAAGCGTATTGAAGAAAGAACCCTCGAATGTCATGGTTGAAATCTTCGGCAAACCATTTGAAGATCCGGCTGACATACAGGGTATCCCCTTTCAGGTAATTTCTGTCGGGGTTGTTGATAAAATCCCGGGTCACGGTATCCAGCTGCTGCGCCAGCGAGGATGCTTCATAGGGCTGAGAAATCAGTTTAGGGCATCCTTTGGACGCACAGTTGACGGCAAAATGGATCCGGGGGTCCTGGAACCGGGGCCTCAGGATTTCATGCTCGATCTCATCCAGGGTCAGCAGTTTGCCGTTGATGCGGCTGATCTTTTTTTTCCACGGGCTGGAAAAAATGGACCCGATATCCTTGATGGAGGAAATGCCGGGATACCGGGTGAGGATCAGCTTGATGGTCCAGGCGTTGTAGGCATTGATGTAAAAGGCGAACTGCTCGTTGCGGGACAATTTGTCCGGCTCCACGGCTGCCATCTGATCCAGATATGCATCCAGCATTTTTTCATCCGCCTTGAACCCCTGGTAATCCACCACCCCGTCTTGGACATGCCGGTCCAGCAGCTGTGCATACAAGGTATTGTCAAGTACCGTTTCCGACAGGGCTGACACCGGGAAAACCCCCAAGAACGACAGGCAGATTCCCACCAGCATTAATTTGATTGTCATGTATTTATTTCTCATGGTATTGTAATCTCCTTTCCCCGGGGAAGATGCGCCGGCGTTGCCTGAAAAGGGAGTCACGCCACCCGGTTGTTCGCTACCCAGTACCAGATGCTGGCCACCAGAAAATACAAGGCCAGCAGTTCCACGGCCAGAAACATCAGATAGAACCACAACCGGTACAACAGGCCCAAAGGTATCAACAGGCCGATTTCGACCAGCAGCAGCAGTCCCAGAGAGTAACAGGTGTAATAATATCCGCTGTTTATCACCATTCCGGTCAGAAAGAACATGCTGATATTTAGAATGATGAATAGATTGGTACAACGGGAAAGAATGTTCCAGTGCAGTGTCATCTGTTTTTCAAACCCATTGTTTGAAAAGGGTTTCATCTGAATTCTCCTGAGTGAATGGTCACATGCCTTTTAACTGTATCAGTCTGTTGAAGGAAGCAGAACTTACATAGCTTTTGCTGGATGGAAAAAATAAAACAACCGTCTTCATTCTGGTCAAAATAAATGATATTGTCTCATACAAGAAAATTTCCCGGGTCATTTGTTTTGGGTTGCCATGAAGATTTAAAAGCCGATATGGTCAATTTGAAAAGAACTGGTGGTTGCAGGATGGTTGAAATTTGGACAGATATGAATTTTTACCGAATCTTACAAGAATCCAATTTTAAACCAGTTCAGTTGTCCGGAGCCGTGATTAATGTTCATAAAATCAAGGGGAAAACAATGAGAGTAGCTATGGTAGTCAGCCAGAACACCCCGGAGGTGGTTTGGAATGCTTTTCGACTGGCAAATATTATGCTTGAAGAAATGGACGATGTCAGCATTTTTCTTAACGGACCCAGCGTTGAATATGAAAAATTTGATTCTGATCAGTTTTCTTTAAGGGAGCTGGCAAAAATATTTACCCTTTCAGAGGGTAATCTCTTCGCTTGAGGCAAATTAATGGACCTTCACGGCGTGAAGGAAGGATATCACAAGAGAGCGACCCAGAAAAATTTATATGACCTAATCAAAGAGAGTGATAAAATAATTTCATATTAACGGTCAGGTATCCTTGGCTCTTGGCTTGCGCAACATCGTGTGAAACGAAACCCTTTCCATGTGCTGTTCAAAGTGGCTGCATGTCTGTATCACTGTTTGCCTGTGGACGGACCTGAATCAATCAAGAAATGCATTCACATTGTTAAATATCCGCCTGATATCTTTTTGTAGGCGGATACCTGTGCATCGCCGCATGGTGTTACCGCTTTGATGCGCTGTTAAAACCGCATCGATTTCTTCCAGAGGCATGACCAGATTTTTTTTCAGGGCTCTCATGAACAGCATTCCGGTAAAAAATACAGCAGACGCCATGAAAACCACCCCCCAGGCACCGGCACTGCCAAGCTGCCGGGCTTTTTTATCGGCCCTCACCATGGCTTCTCTGTTTATCTCCCCCAGTAAAAGAATGGCATTCACGGTTCGGACTTTTGATGCAACGTCCCCTTCAAACGCCCTGGTATAATTTTGATCTATGGCATCCAGTGCAGCCGGTTCTTTTTTTTCCGTAATATTGTTCTGGGCATTTTTCAACGCAGTGCTGAACGATGCTTTCAACGGGGGGATATCGGCTGTATGCATGTCTGCAAGTGCCAGGGAGGCAAGCATTTTCTCACAGGCCTGCAGAGATCGTTCATTCTGCTCTATGATAACCTCTATGGCTGGTGCCATCCTGGTAAACACCCAAATGGATCCAAATGCCATCAACAGGTTCAGGCCGATCAGAATCCATGCCCCCAGCCATATTGTCTGTCCAAGCCGCATGCTATACTCCTTTGATCAGTTTTGGGATGGCGGATTCATTGGAAACAATGATAAGATTGTCACCCTCTTGCAGGGGGTCTTTTGGCAAAGGCTGATGAATTTTTCCTTGAGGGCCTCTTCTGATACCCACCACCATGATGCCGAAGCGCTTGGGCAGTGCAAGGTCAACAAGGGTTTTTCCCACCATGGACGGTTGGATGCAGATCTCGGTCAGGTGCAGGTCTTCCCCCAGATTGGTGTCTGCAATGACATGCCGATACAACAGCCGGTTGGCAAACCGTTTTCCAAACTCCTGCTCCGGATTGACAATCTGATGGGCCCCCACCAGCTTCAAAATGCGCTGGTGCATTTTGTCATTGGCCCGGGATATGACCAGCGGCGCCCCCATCTGCCTGAGCAGCACTGTACAGATAATGGATGCTTCCTTGGAATCATCTCCGATGGCGCAGACAGCAGAATCCCTTTTTCCCGGTTCAAGTCCTGCCAGTTCCGCTTCATCCGTGGCATCGAGTACCATGGCCTCGGTGACGAAATCAGCAGCTTCTTCCACCAGATTTTTATTGATATCCACCGCCAGGACCTCTGCACCTCTTTCCGATAAGGTCCGGGCAAGGGACATCCCGAAATGGCCGAGCCCGATAATCAAAATTTGCTGGGACATGGTTTTTATTTCCTCATTTTACGTTAAGAAAATTTTGGCATCCGGGCAGCGTGAGGCAGACGATTTCTGTCCATCGCTCAGCAGCATGAACAATGTCACAGGCCCGATTCGCCCGCAGAACATGGCAATGATAACAATGATTTTCCCGATCTCATCCAGAAGCGGAGTTGCGCCGGTGGAAAGCCCCACAGTGCCCAGGGCCGAGGTGACCTCGAAAATAAGGTCCCTGACCGGTATCTGCGGCTGGGTCACCTCCAGCATCAGCACCACACCAAACCACAGCAGCAGACCGGCCGCAACAATGGTAACCGCCCGGTATACGGTGACGGCACTGATCCGTCTGTTCTGCAGGATCACTTCTTCCCGGTTGGTGATATTGGCATAAAATGTCAGGGCAAGGATACCGATGGTGGTGGTTTTTATACCGCCGGCAGTACCGCCCGGGCTGCCGCCGATGAACATGAAGGATAGCATAAGCAAAAAAGTGGGATTGGCGATAGCGGCAATATCCAGAGAATTGAACCCGGCTGTCCGCAAGGTAGCTGATTGAAACCATGCATTCTGGATTTTACCGGAAAATGACAATCCTGCCAGCAGTCCATCCCATTCAAATGCCATGATAAAAACCGTGCCCAGAACAAGCAGGGCAATACTGGCAGTCAGAGCGATGCGGGCAGGAATGGGCACCGTCTTACCGGACAGCCACCTGGGGATAATCAGACTGGTTGCCGGAGCCATGCCCCCGAAAATGATCAGTATGGCAACGATATGCAACACAAGCGGTTTGGTCTGATAAGACATGAGGCTGTCACTCTGGAGGGCAAAGCCGGCATTGCAGAAAGCGGATACGGCCGTAAAAATCCCCCGCCACACAGCCTGGGCAGCGGTATCACCGGCTGTGTAAAACATGACGGCCAGGAAAACCGCCCCCATGCATTCGGCAACAAAGGTAAATATAAGGATGGTAACCAGTGACTGCACCAGATTTTTATGACTGGTGTCCGTAATTGAAGCCAGAACCCGTTCATGTTTGAGGCTGAGCCGCCTGCCCATGGTGTGCAGCCCAACGGTGGTAATCCCCATGATGCCCAATCCCCCCAACTGGATCAAAACCAGGATGAAAAACTGGCCGTATCCGGAGAAAGCATTGGGGGTATCCAGTACGATCAACCCGGTGACACAGACCGCGCTCACCGCAGTAAAAGCGGCATCGACAAGCCCGATAGCTGTGTTTTCCGCTGACATCGGAAGCAAAAGAAGAAAGGTTCCCATGGTGCACAGCCCAAGAAATGTAACAACCAGAACCCGGGCGGGATGGCTGAGAAATATTTCCCAGAAGGGTTTTTGGGTCTCTATGATAATCTTCCTGCGGGGCAGTGATATCACGGTTATGAGGCTGACTCCCAAGGCAATGGCTGGAACCATATCTGTTGCTGAAAAAATAAAGGCCAGGCCGACAAATATGATTCCGACGACCGGGACTAAAAAATAAAAGGCTGCTTTTTTTTCGATTGCCCAGTGGGCAAAAAGCGTTTGTGCAATAAAGGATGACAATGCAATGACATAACACCCTCCCCGCCCGGAAACCGGTTCCAGAAAAATATCCAGCACAACAATGAGGGGGACAGCCAGTGCTCCCCACCATGCCCGCTGAAGACATCGGTCCGTGTGGCTGGTTTTTTGGACGTCATGCCCGTAAATGGAAAAATCAAACAGCATAAACAGCAGGCTGATCAGTACAACCGTGCCGGACAATGCAAAAAACGGACTGGTCATGATAAGTGGGAATACCGCCCCATAGGTGCCGGCAGCTGCTGCACATCCCAGCAGTTTGCCGGCACGGGGGTTGCGGAACAGGGTCAGTGCACACAAAAACAGGGCAACAGCTGCAGCTACGGCGACCGTCAACTGCGAGAAGGGCGGAGCTCCCATATCATTTGTTTTTACAAACAAAAAAAGCAGCGGCAGAGGTGATAAAGCCAGTAGAAATCCTTCTCTGCCAATCTGCGGCACTGATGCGCGTGTTATCATATTGCCTCAGGGGTAAGAAATCATCTCTTGGTGCAGCTCATTTTTCTGATCGGGCCGTTTTTCAAATAAACCAAACTCTCTTTTATACTGATTTTTCTCATTCGATACCAGGTAGAAATGGATGTCATGAGGAAAATCTTATCCCCATTCTGGTGGTGCCGGAATTCTGGAAATAGACCGCACGGCAGGATTCCGGATTCTATTGACATCCCATCGGCTTGTCTCATATATTCACAAAATATCATGAACCCATAGTTTCTGCACAGAGGAAGAATGAGCCCCTTAAGAACCATTGACCCTGCCACACTGCTGGATATGATCACCGAGGGGGTCGTCCTTGTTCAGGAGGACGGCAGGATCGCCTTTGCCAACAACAGTTTTGCCGAAATCTGTGGTGTTGCCGACCACTCTTTGAGAGGTCGGCTGTTTTCGGAATTCGTGATCTCCCACGACAGGCAGCGGGTGAATCGGTTTTTTTTAGGATTGCTCCAGTCAAGCGATCCCGCCAAAGACCACATGGAATTCTCTTTCATGAGCCGTTCCGGTACGGAATATCTGATTGAAATGAACGCCCGGAACCTTATCCATGACGGCAAGCCGAACATTCTGGCCACCGTGTCTGATATCACCGAGCGGAGAAGAACAAGAAACAAACTCAAAAAACTGCTGGATCTGATCCCTGAAGTGGTGCTGACCACATCCCCGGAAGACAGTACCCGGATCGTCAACATTTCCAACGCCACTGAAAAACTGTGCGCCATCCCCTCGGAAGAGTTCATTTCGGGCACATTTCACATTTTTGATGTTGTCCACCCGGATGATGTGGATGACGTGGTCCGGTTTTATCAGACCATCATTGATAAAGAATATGATTCACTGGAATACCGGATCATATCCGCCGACGGACAGACCAAATGGGTCAATGACGCGGCGGAAGTGATTTACAAGATGGGCGGCCGGGGCAGAATTGAAAATATTCTGCATTTCATCCGGGATGTCACGGAACGGAAGATACACATGCAGCAGCTGACTTCGGCCCTGGAGAATCTCAGAGTCAGTGAGGAACGGTACCGGAACATGATCGAGACCGCTACCGACGCCATATTCATTGTCACCCCCGAAGGCCGGTTCCAGCAGATCAATCCGGCGGGAATCACGCTGTTCGGTTTCAAAAACCTGGAACAGGCCCTGGCTGCCAACATCAATGACCATTATCTGGACCTGACACAGCGGGCCCATGTGATCCGCCGGATCAAGACGAATGGAGAAATTACCGATTTTCCCATACAGATCAGGACCGTTTCCGGAAAACCCCGTGAGGTCACCCTCACCGCCGGTGCCAGAAAAAACAGGGACACCGGGAATCTGGAAAGCTATCAGGCCATCATTCACGATATCACCGTCACCCTCCACAAAAAAGAGATCGAAACCTATCGAAGGACCATGAAAGGACTGGCAGACTCCATCAACAACCTGACCCAGACCTATTTTTCCTATGTCGGTCTGATAAAAGAAACCCTGATGGATCTGGAACAGGACCCGACGCATCTGCATACGTCACTTCAAGAACTCATGGCGGAGATCGGCAGCTTCAGAAAGTCCCTGGAACGGCTGGCCAGACTCGGCAAAATCGCCAGAGATGCATACGCCGAACCCCCTGACATATCCGCGGATGGAACCAGCAGCGAAGGGATGTATTATTTCGATACCCTGTGATTCCAGGCCGGGGAAAAGCATTGTCTCCCCATTGAATGCCGGAGTGAAATCTTCCCGTCATGTTTTTTTACAATGGGACAAAAAACATGACGGGATTTTTGTTTCTACCGGCTCCGGTCCCTGGATATCCTTGAATAAGATAAAAAAAACATATAAAAACAAATATTTATAATAGTAAAGCCCGGTTCGGCATCTGGCATACAAATTGAAGAGATAAAAATCAGAACAGGCAAAAAGCGTATAAATTTTTGCTTACATCCCGGACAACTAATTATAATGGAGGAACGATTATGAAAAAAGCAATGCTTGCATCGGGTTTGATGACTGTCATGTTTCTGGTTTTGTCTCTGGCAGTGCCCATGACTGCGGCGGCCGGACAGTCACTGCGCTACAGCTCCTCGGCCCAGGTGTTTGAGGCGTTTGAAAATGCCCGGCTGGACGCCTTTACAAAGGACACCGGCATCGCCGTCGATCTGTTTGTGGCATCATCCCAGTCTTGCGTCTACCGGCTCCTGCAGGACATGACCGACGTGGCCAGTTCGGTCCGGCCCCTGTCGATGCGGGAAAAGGATTTCGGACTTGTGTCCATTCCCTTTGCAAAGGATCCCCTGGCGGTGATTACCCATCAGTCCACCCCTGTGGATAACCTGACCACGGAACAGTTGCAGTCGCTGTTTTCAGGGAATGTCACCAACTGGAAAGAGGTGGGCGGGCCGGACCTTCCCGTCACCCTGGTGGTGCCCGGCGAGGAGACCGGTGCCCACAAGAACTTCCGGCGCCAGGTGATGCACCACAATGACGTCCGGTTTCACTACATGACCTACACCTCCACCCGGGTGCTGGAAGCCATCGAATCCCTGCCGGCCGGTGCGGTATCCTTTATCTCCAGAGGCGCCCAGATCACCCATCCCAAGGTGAAGGTCGTGCAGATCGACGGCAGAAAACCCGGCGATTCGGATTACCCCTTTTACCAGATGTTCAACCTGATCACCAAAGGCGAACCCGCAGGAACGGTCAAGGCATTTGTTGATTTCACCAAATCAGAGAAAGTAAAGGCCCTGATCATCGAAAGAGGAATGCTGCCTGTCGAATGATTCCGTCTTCCGGAAAATTTTCCGGAATCACGTGCCGGACCGGTGCCCGTCACCGGTCCGAAGAAAGCGTCTTCAAGTCATGTTGCTGTTTCATGCCCCTGTTCCAAGACCGGATCAGGGGCGTGAAATGAATGGGTGCCAGTGTTGGCCGTGCACCGGAAACCACGGATGAAAGAGAGGCACGAACCGAATTGACGCGCCTGAAACCACTGAAAAACAGATCCGCATCCCTTCTGACCATCTTTCAGGGAAACCGGAATCTCCGGAAGGTGCTGGCCGGTGTGATCCTCGCCACCGTTCTCTGTCTCGGGGTCAGTGCCTGGCTGGATATGCGGGCGGCCAGAAACCTTGTCAACATGGCCCGAAAACAGTTCAATGATCAGCAGATGGTCATAGCCCGGCATATCCGGCGCCAGGTGGAATCAGAACTCGCATTCATCGGCAGAGAGCTGGTGCGGGCAGGCGAAATCCTTTCCAGGGAAAACGGCCGGATCGATCCGGCCCGGACCGCGCTGGAACCCCTGTTTTCACAGCTGCTGGAAAAAAGTGTTTTCCGCATCCATATCCAAATGCCGGATCAGCCGCTGATTCATACCTTCGGTTATCCGCGCCAGTGGCAGACCCGGGTACCTGACCCGGACTTCCCGGCCCTTTTTCCATCATTGACTGAAGCTTCCCGTCTCTATTTTTCAGATCCGGTTTTTCAGGCCGGGGCAATGCAGGTTCAGATGGCCGGAAAACTGCCGGATACCGGACATGTCCTGATTGCCGAGCTGGATATCAGCCGGTTTCTCGGACGGTTTCTGGATGATGTCCGCTCC
>NPIE01000531.1_pt1 | contig 25664 bp, 23 predicted proteins | sample 8637661 | NCBI WGS metagenome assembly NPIE01 (sample SAMN07420842, study PRJNA396082) | bioreactor metagenome | isolation source: sample BA12 brine-fed electro-methanogenic bioreactor BA | place: Japan: Kochi | collected 2016-12-09 | reverse complement strand
AAGATCGCAGACCGCTACATGGACGAGGCCCTCCGCCTTGGCGTGAAGGATGTCGTGTTCACCGATTGCGGTCACGCCTACCGCGTCGCGAAGATCTTCCACGAGGCGTGGAGCGGCAAGAAGCATCCGTTCCGGGTGCGCCATATCCTCGAGGTGATCGACGAGTACATCACCGACGGCCGCATCACGCTGGATCCCGGTTCAGTGAAGGGCGCCATCACCTACCATGACCCCTGCCAGATCGGACGGAACGGCGGTCTGTTCGAGGAGCCTCGGCGCATCGTGAAGGCGCTCGCCGCGGACTTCCGCGATCTCACGCCGAACCGCGAGCAGCAGTGGTGCTGCGGCGGGGGTGGCGGCATCGTCGCGATGTCCGAGTTCGATGAGGACCGCATCAAGAGCGGCGCGAAGAAGGTCGAGCAGATCCGTGCGACAGGCGCGACCATCATCGCGGCGCCGTGCGAGAACTGCCGCCTCCAGCTCGAGCAGCTCCGCGACCACCACGAGCTCGACCTGCGCATCACGCCGATCATGGACCTCGTCGTCGAGGCCATGCCGCTGGCCGGCACGAAGGCCGAGCAGGCCTAGCGCGCTTCACCGACACCGCATGGTACGAGGGCGTCCCGGCAGGGGCGCCCTCGTTTCGTGCTCCAGCCTCAGTCTCCCAGACGTCCCACGAGCTCCTGCACGCTGATCGCGGGCATGGTCTCGATGCGTATCGTGCCCCGGGCGCCGAGCTCAAGCGACGCGCGAGCGACGGCGATGTCGTCTTCAGCCTCGACGACGTTCACGAAGTCGTACGCGCCGAGCACCGCCCATTGGTGAAGCACCTTGACGCCCATCGCTTCGAGCTCCTTGTCGACCTCGAGGATGCGCTCCGGGTTGCGCTTGACGGTCTCGGCACCGCTCTCAGTGAGCTTGGTGAGCATGATGTAGTCGGGCATACGTCATTCCTCCCTCGGGCAGCTTCTTTGTGGGATGTACCCGAGTGGAGGTCGTGATGGTCCAGCCGAGAACCGATCTGTGTCACCCGTGGGTGGTGACACGAGCACGAGCGGAGGCGTACGACGGAATCGTGATCCCCTTTCTGGGGTTCCTGCTCATGCCGTACACGACGCTCGTCTACGCGTTCGTCACCCCCGGCGGCGTCGGCGGGCTCGATATCGTGTGGCTCGTCATCGCCGTCATCGCCGACCTCGGCGCCTGGGGCGGCGGCGAAGGAGCGCGTCGTCGCCGGTACTGATCGGGCGCCTACTTGCCGCGCTTCGCAGTCACCGATCCGATCTCGAAGCAGAGCGCGGTGAAGCGCTGGTACTCGGCGGCGTCATCGAGACCGCGCGATTCCCAGAAGGCCGTCGCGTCATCCTCGAGGTGGCCGATGAGCACCTGAAGCGCGTGCCGCTTCTCTTCGTCGTCTTCCACGATGCGCATACGGCCGCGCAGGACGGCTGACTCGAAGGGATGCTCGCACTCGCCCTGCGTGTAGCCGTGGTCGATGACGATGTGCCCGCAGGCGGATGGGTTGCGGCGGATGACGTCCAGCTTGTGCCCGGCATGCGCGACGTGGAAGTACATGCGCCGTGCGCACGCATCATAGCCGTACGACAGTGCCACCGCGTAGGGCTCCTCGCCGTCGATGAGCGCGAACGTGCAGTACCGGCCGCGCTCGATGATCGACTCGATGTGCGCGGGATCGGTGATCGCACGGTCGGTCCGCCGGACGTGGTGGCTCATGCGCGCTCCTTCCTAGGTCTGAGCGCCCGCATCGCGCGCAGCCATCAGCGCCGAGACGAGCAAGGTGACGTGCAGCGGTTCGGTGATGCCGCCGTCGTCAGCGACGAGCAGCCCGCCCGCCTGTGCGAGCAGACCGACCCTGCTGCCCAGCGACTCAGCCGCCGGGAAGCCGGTGAGCTCGACGGTCTGCAGCCCGCCGATGACGGCGAGGCTCTCAGCGCGGGCCGCCCAGAAGAGCCGCTCGAAGGCCTCGAACGAGAGGCCGCCACCCGCATGGAGCGCGGCGAATCCGGCGCGCTTGGCCGCCGCCAGCAGCGGGCGGACGTCGCCGTCCGAGTGCAGCGCGGCCGGCACGCCCGCGGCGTCCGCGATCGCAGTGAGCCGCTTGAGCGCCGGAACGAGCACGCCGATCGCGAAGTCGGGAGCGACGAGCGGCCCCTCGGTGCCCGCGAGGTCCTCGGCGATCACGACCGCGCGTGCACCGAGGCCGATGCCGCGGCGCACCTCCTCGGCCAGTGCCTCAAGGCGTGTGCCGATAGCCGAGGCGATCGCTCCCTGTCGCGTGAGCGTCTCGCGCAGCCCGCGCTCGATGCCGCGCTCGCGCAAGACGGGCCACAACGGCCCATCGACGACCCAGAACGGGCTGACGTCCCGGTCGCCCAGTACCTCGATCGCGTCGGCCGCCCACGGCTCCCACGAAGGCACGAACGCGAATGAAGCGGCGAGCTCAGCACACGCTTCGGCCAACGCCTCAGGCGGCTCGACGTCGTGACGGGAGAGCGGGTCGAGCGCCTCGGCGGGAATGAGCGAGAGGCCGAACGCGAACGGCCGTCGCTGGAGGTCGAGTGTTCGCTCGGCCATCGCGCTGTCCGCCCGCTAGCCCCGCCACAGCGTCGACACGCCGGCGACGCCGGCAGTCAGCGCCCAGACCAGCCCGAACGCGATGAAGACGCCCAGCGACACGCCGAGGAAGGCGCGCTTGGGCTCCATGTCCAGGAGCCACGCGGCCGCCGTGCCCGAGTACGCTCCCGTGCCCGGAAGCGGCACCGCGACGAACAGCGCGAGACCGACGATGCCGTAACGCTCGACGAAGGGATGCGCCTTGGTGCGGATGCGCTCGAGCTTCCGGTGCAACCAGGAGCCTTCGGGGATGCGGTGGTAGACAAGCTCGAGGAAGTAGAATCCTGGCCAGAATATCGCGAGGTTCGCGAGCAGGATGAGCGGCAGGTAGAGCTGCTCGCCCTGCTGGAACGCAAGCGGGATGGCACCCCGCAGCTCGACCCACGGAACCCAAGTGAGCGCAACGTACTTGAGGTACGGCGGCAGGGACAGCAGCCAGTCGGTCACGATGCCTCCTCGGCGAACGCCATGCGAGCCTTGGCGACGCGCCAGGCACGGAGAGGGAATCGGTATCGTGTGGGCTCATCAGACATGCGCCAGAGTATACCGCTATCATCGGGGCGGGAGGTCCGATGGACGACTACTCGATACCTGACGATGATGAAGCGCTGCTCGCCGAGTGCGACGTGCAGACGTTCCGCGGCAGCGGGCCCGGCGGGCAGAGCGTGAACACGACCGACTCCGCGGTGCGGCTCGTGCATCGGCCGACCGGAATCACCGTCGTCTGCCGGCGTGAGCGCAGCCAGCTGCTCAACAAGCGTGCGTGCGTGAAACGACTGCGTGAGCGTCTCGAGCAGCGCCAGGCTCTGGCCGAGAAGCCCGCGCGCGTCCCCACGCGCGCGTCGCGAGCCGCGAAGCGTCGGCGGCTCGACGTGAAGCGACGCCGCTCGGCGGTCAAGCGACATCGAGGGCGGGTGGATCCGACGAACGACTAGCGAACCGTCACGCGCCATGAATGCATGAAGCCCGCCGGTCTCGGCGGGCTTCATGGCGTTGCTGTCGGGACCAGGCGGTCCCGGTTCGAGGTCTGGTGGAGGCGCGGAGAATCGAACTCCGGTCCACGACACACTCCTGGGAGGCATCTCCAGGCTCAGTCACGGCTGTGGTTCTCGGCCCGCACGACACGCCGTGACAAGCGTGAACGGACCCAGCCGGATCGCATTCCCTCGCGGCATACCGACATCAGCCGCTCCGGTAGTCTCCTTCATGGCGTCGAATCCGGTACCGGAGACTCGTACCGGGCGACGTCGCTAGCCTTGTTTAGGCAGCGAGTGCGTAATCGTTGTCGACGCTTGTCGACGGTGTACCCTTGTTTAACGAGGTGAGGAGACCTCGGCCTGCTTCCTCCCTCAAGCGTATCGTGTCGAAACCAGTCGCCCCCAGAATCGACGCATGTCAACGTGCGTCCCGCGTGGTGCGCAGGCGTCAGAGTATATACCCGGCACGCTGCGATGCGCCAGTAGCCCAGCAGCAAGCGTGCCGGAACGCCTCACTCCCCGCGGATGCGGTCCTTGAGCGCACGCTGCACGTCACGCGCGTGGTCGCGCTCGGCGATGCTGGCGCGCTTGTCGTACAGCTTCTTGCCGCGCGCCAGACCGAGCTCGACCTTCACCAGGTTCCGCTCGTTGAAGTACATCTTGAGCGGCACGAGGGTGTAGCCGCGCTCCTTGGTCTTGCCGATGAGATACCTGATCTCCTTCTTGTGCAGCAGCAGGCGGCGCGGACGGTCGGGGTCGACGTTGGCGCGGTTGCCGTGCGAGTAGGCCGAGATGTGCACGTTATGCAGCCACAGCTCGCCCTTCCGCACGCTCGCGAACGACTCGCGCAGGCTCGCCTTGTTCTCACGCAGCGACTTCACCTCGGTCCCGGTGAGCTCGATGCCCGCCTCGAACGTCTCGTCGATGAAGTAGTCGTGATAGGCCTTCTTGTTGTTGGAGATCAGCGTCTGCACGGCATGCTCACGGTGTGAAGTCGATCCCGGGCTCCAAACGGCGCACGAACGCGGTGAGCAGCTTCGCCGTGTTCTCGAGGTCGTCGAGCGAGAGCACCTCGGTGGGCGTGTGCATGTAGCGCAGCGGCACGCTCACGAGCGCGGCCGCCTTGCCGCCGCGCGCGAGCTGGATAGCGTTGGCGTCGGTCCCGGTCCCCCGCGGCTCGCCGCCGATCTGGTACGGGATCTTCTCGGCCTCAGCGGCTGCGCAGAGCAGCTCGAAGACCTTGGGATTGATGTTGGCGCCCCGTGCGATGATGGGGCCGCCGCCGACCTTCGCCTCGCCATGCTTGCGCTTGTCGACGTCCGGGAAGTCCGTCGCATGGCCCACCTCGACGGCGATGCCCACGACGGGGTCGATGCTGTAGGCGGAGGTCGTTCCGCCGCGGAGGCCGATCTCCTCCTGGACAGTCGCGGCCGCGATGAGGTCGCCGGGCGCGCCGCCCGCGTCCTTCACGCGCCGGAGCACCTCGGCCACGACCCACGCACCCATCTTGTCGTCGAACGCGCGCGAGACGGCCATGCCCTCACCGAACTCCTCAAGGCCCACGGCGAACGTGACCGGGTCGCCGATGCGGACACGCTGCTTCACGGCGTCGGCGCTCATGCCGAGGTCGACGAACATCTTCTCGATCTTGACGACCTTCTTGCGCTCCTCGTCCTCGAGAAGGTGGATCGGCAGGCGGCCGAGGACGCCGAGCAGCACTCCGTCGGTGGTGTGGACATGGACGCGCGCACCTGGCAGGATCTGCGGGTCGTGTCCGCCGATGGGCTTGAACGCGCAGAACCCGTCGTCGGTGATGTAGGTGACCATGAAGCCGATCTCATCAACGTGGCCCGCAAGCATGACCGAAGGCCCGTCACCCGTGCCTCGCAGCAGCGCATGCACCGAGCCCATGACGTCGGTCGAGACCTCGTCGGCGAAACCGGACACGTACTCGCGAAAGACCCGCGCGGCCGGCTGTTCGTAGCCGGATGGCGACGGAGCCTCGACGATCTCTTTCAGGAACGACAGCGATTCCGAACGCATCGAACAGCCTCCTCGATGTATAGAACGCGAACTGTCAGTGTAGCTGTACGCCGCAGCGGAGCGCCAGCGCGCTCGGTTCATACCCCTGCGGCGCCGTCGGCCTCACGCCAGCTCGAAGTCGAGCCGCCGGTCGGCGACGCTGGCATCGACGACGCGGACGCGCACCGCCTGTCCGAGGCGATACGTGCGGCCTTGGTTCTCGCCCCACAGCAAGAACCGCTCGGCATCGTAGCGGTAGTGATCGTCGGCCATCCGCTCGACATGCACCAACCCCTCAGCGGTGTTCTCCAGCTGCACGAACATGCCGAAGTTCGCAACGCCGGTGACGATCCCGTCGAACTCCTCCCCAAGATGCTCGGCCATGAGCTCGACGAGCTTCATCTTCGTGGACTCGTTCTCGGCGGACTCGGCCTCCCGCTCCATGAACGAGCAGTGATCGGCGAGCCACTCAAGCTGCTCGACCATGGAGGAGACGGGCTCGGCGTCGAGCGCGCCGGCAAGCTGCGCGCGCAGCAGCCGGTGCACGATGAGGTCGGGATAGCGTCGGATGGGGCTCGTGAAGTGCGTGTACGCCTCGGAGGCAAGGCCGAAGTGCGAGCCGAGGTAGTCCACGTACCGGGCGCGCTCGAGCGCGCGCAGGAGCAGCGAGTTGATGAGCCGCTCCTCGGGCCGGCCGTGGGCGAACGCGACGATGCGCTGGAAGGTCTGCGGTGAGGCACCGTGCACGTCCTGGATGGGGTAGTCGAACTCCTTCAGGATGACCGCGACCTGCTCAAGCGCGTCGGGGTCCGGGTCCTCGTGGATGCGATAGACCATCGGCGCCTTCGCCTTGGTCATGTGCCGCGCCACGACCTCGTTCGCGAGGATCATCGCCTCCTCGATCATGTTGGTCGCGTCGGTCCGGCTCCGCAGGACGACGTCGAGCGGCGATCCGTCCTCGGCAAGGCGCACCTTGGCCTCGACGGTCTCGAAGTCCAGGCCCCCGCGCGCCACACGCCGCTCGTGCAGCACAGCGGCGACACGGCGGAACTCGGTGAGCAGCCGTTCGCTCTCCGCATCGGGGAAGCCGCCCTCGTCCAGCCACCGCTGGACGGTGCCATAGTCGAAGCGCTTGTCGCTCCTGATGACCGAGGGGAAGAGCGCGTAGTCCTCAACGGCGCCGTTGCGATCGAGATCCATCCGCACGGTGAACGCGAGGCGCTCCTCGCCCGGGTTGAGCGAGCAGATCACGTTGGACAGGTGCTCGGGGAGCATCGGCAGGACGCGATCGACGAGGTACACCGAGGTCGCACGCTGGCGCGCCTCCTCGTCCACTACGCTCCCCCAGGGCACATAGTGGCTCACGTCCGCGATGTGCACCCACAGCCGCACGCGGCCCTGCACGCGCTCGAGCGAGATCGCGTCGTCGAAGTCCTTCGCGTCCACGGGATCGATCGTCACAGTGAACAGGGAGCGCAGATCTTCTCGGCCACGCGCAATCTCGGCGGGCACGTCCTGGCGCAGCGCCTCGGCAGCCTCTATCACGTCGGTCGGGAACTCCGTCCGCAGGCCGTGCTCGCGAATGACGATCTCGACGTCGACGCCCGGCTCGTCCTCACGGCCGAGCACCTCCTCGATCACGCCCTGCGCAGAGTCGCGGTGCGTCGGATACCGCACGATCCGCGCGACGACGACCTCTCCGGTCTCCGGCACGCTCTGGGCCGAGGACAGGTCGATGAAGACGTCGCGCTGGATGCGGGCGTCGCTCGGCACCACGATGCCGAGGCCGCCGTGGCGCTCGAAGCGTCCGACGATGCTCGTGCGGGCGCGCTCGACGATCTGCACGATCTCGCCCGCCCTGCCGAGCCGGTGGCGCTTCGTCTCGAGGCGAACCGCGACCGTGTCGCCGTGCATCGCGCCGCCGATATCGCGCTTCCTGATGTAGATGTCGCCGGCATCCGTGCTCACGAAACCGAAGCCGCGGCGGTTGACCGCAAGCCTGCCGACGAGCAGGCCGCGCTCCCGGAGCGCGAGATACCGGCCGTCGCCGATCTCGATGGCGCTCCCGGAGCTGGCGAGCTGCTCCAGGACCGAGCGCGCCTTCTCGGCGCTGACCGCCTGGCCGGCTCGCTCGATGGCAGCGACGACGTCCTCGGCGGTCATGCCACGGCTTCCCGCCTCGGCGCGCAGCGTCTTCATGATGAGCTTATCGGGCCGCACTCCGGCTCCCTCCCGGCCGCACCTGTGTGCGCTTGCCTCGGTGCTAGAATGACTGTATGGTGTCTAGCCTACACCTGACCGTAGGAGTGTCCATGTCCCCCCGCCACAGCCTCGCACCTCTCTTCATCGGCACCGGTACCATCACCGGTGTCCGCGACATGGTGCGCGCGATGGAGACGATCGAGGCGTTCACCTACACCTACACCGTCGAGGGCGAGCGGATCGCCGAGGGCGGCGCCACGCTCGTGAAGATCCTCGCGGACCCCGAGTCGTCGACACTGCTCGTGAACGAGTGCCTGTTCGTGAACATCGCGAGCTTTGACTACCTGACGTTCGAGACCGCCGAGAACGGGCGCACGCGCTTCGAGCTGCACGCCGACGGCGCGACGCTTGAGATCGTGCCGATGGAGGACGCCAACGCGCGCGAGGACCGCTCGATCATCCGCCTGATCGACGAGGTCGGCTACGAGGGGTCGTTCGTCGTCACGGACGACGAAGACGAGGACGACTGAAGCTACAGCTCCCCGCGCACGATCTCGAGCGCGCGCTGCAGCTGCACGTCGGTCTCCCGCTCGGCCTGGTCGGCCGGCTCCATCTCCACGACGACATCAGGCGTGAGTCCGACCTTGTCGATCGACCTGCCCTGCGGCGTGAAGTAGCGCGACGTGGTCAGCTTGACCGCCCCGCCGAAGGACAGTTCCTCGATCTGCTGGACGCTCCCCTTGCCGAAGCTCTTGACGCCGACGAGCGTCGCGCGCTCGTAGTCCTGAAGCGCGCCCGCGACGATCTCCGAGGCTGACGCCGAGTTCTCATTGATGAGCACCACGAGCGGCTTGTCGGTAACGGGGTCGCCATCAGCGCGATACGACTCCTCGGCACCGTCCCGATCGCGGACGCTGACGACCACGCCGTCTTCGATGAACAGCGATGCGACGTCGATGGACGACGAGAGCAACCCACCCGGATTGTCCCGCAGGTCGAACACGAAACCTTGAGCGCCGCGCTTCTCGAGATCGCCGAGCGCGTCCGCGAGATCGTCCGCGGAGTGCTGGTTGAACGTCAGCAACCGGACGTAGCCGACCTCGCCGATGAGCTCGCTCTCCAGATTGGGGATGTCGATGCGAGCGCGTTCCACGTCCAGGGTCAGACGCTCCGCGGGTTCGCCGCGCTCGATCTCGAGCGTGACCGACGTTCCCTCTGGACCCCGGATCAGCTGGACCGCCTCGTCGAGGTCCCACGTCTCACGAGTCTGGCCATCGACCGCCACGATGCGGTCCTCGGCCTTGAGACCGGCCGCGTCCGCCGGCGTCTCGTCGAAGACGGACACCACGAACAGACCGCCCTCGCGGACGGTCACCGTTATGCCGATGCCGTAGTACTCACCGCGCGTCTGCTCGTCCAGGAACGAGTAGTGCTCCTCATCGAAGTACACGGCGTACGGGTCGCCGAGCGAATCGAGCATGCCGCGAATGGCGCCGACCGTCATGGACGTGTCATCGCTCGGCTCGTACGCCTGGTCGAGGATGATCGAGCGGACTTCCTGGACGGCGTCCTCAAGCTGCGCCGACCTCTCAAAGCCCGTGGTCTCCGGCCTGAAGTGGCCCACGACGAAGCCACCGGCGAAGCCGGCGAGCACCAGGACGACCGCCGCAACGACCGCGGCGAAGGCGAGCGCTGTCTTCTTCATTCGATCAGACCTTGAGATAGCGGCGGAGCGCGAGACCGGAGCCGATCAGGCCGATGATGATGCCGCCGCCGACCAGGATGAGCGCGATCTGCGCCGAGGACGCACCTGAGAGCGAGAGCGGCAGGAACGGCATGGCCTCGCTGATCTTCGGCAGCGCGTAGAGCTGCACGATGGCCAGCGATCCGATGGCCAGCACGGCCCCGATCAGACTCTGGATCACACCCTCCATGAGGAACGGCGTTCGGATGAACCAGTTGCTCGCGCCCACGAGCCGCATGATGCCGATCTCCTTGCGGCGAGCGTAGATGGCGAGCCGGATCGCGTTGTTGATGAAGATGAGGCTGATCACACCGAGCATCACGATGAAGACGGCCATCACGACGCGCAGGATGCGCGTGAACGTGAAGAGCTGGTTGACGACCTGCTGGCCGTACTTGAGCGACTTCTCGGGGTCATCAGGGCGATCGCAGATCTTGAGGAACGTCTCGTTGGCCTTGATGTCGTCGACGACCGCCTGAACGTCGCTCGGGTTGTTGAGCTCAAGGTCGAGCGATGCGGGGAGCGGGTTGACCTCGAGCTGCTCAACGATCTCAGGGCTCTCGGCCATGCTCTCCTTGAACTCGGCGAGCGCCTCTTCCTTGCTGACGTAGCGGATCGACTTGACCCGCTCATCCGCCGAAAGGACGTCCTGGAGCGCTTGAACATCCTCGGCAGCCGCGCCGTCTGCGATGAAGATCCGGATCGTGACCTTCTCCTCAACCGACCGGACGACCTGGTTGACGAGCATGCTCGTCCCCACGGACGCACCGACGAGCAAGAGCGAGAGGTAGATGGTGATGACCGCGCCGAGGCTCATGACCCAGTTGCGGCGGAAGCTGACGAAGGACTCCTTGATGAAGTAGCCGACGTTAATCGCCATAGCCATACACCCCTCGAGACTGGTCGCGGATGATACGGCCGCCCTCAAGGGCGATGACGCGGCGCCGCATCGAGTCCACCATCTCGCGGTCGTGCGTTGCGACAAGGACGGTGGTGCCGGTCTTGTTGATGCGGCTGAACAGGCTCATGATGCCGAGCGAGGTCGCCGGGTCCAGGTTTCCGGTCGGCTCATCGGCCAGCAGGATCGGTGGCCGATTGACGAAAGCACGGGCGATGGAGACACGCTGCTGCTCGCCGCCGGAGAGCTCGTCGGGGTAGGAGTTCATCTTGTCCTCGAGCCCGACGAGGCGCAGCACCTCAGGCACCTGAGTGCGGATGACGTGCTTGCTTCGGCCGATGACCTCGAGCGCGAACGCGACGTTCTCATACGACGTCTTGTTCGGCAGGAGCTTGAAGTCCTGGAAGACGCACCCGATGTTGCGTCTGAGGTACGGCACCTTCCAGTGCTTCAGCTTGTTCACGTCCTGGCCGGCGACGATGATCTGGCCCGTCGACGGGAGGATCTCGCGCTGAAGAAGCTTGATGAAGGTGGACTTGCCGGAACCGGAGTGTCCGACGAGGAAGACGAATTCGCCCTGTTCGATCTCAACGTTGACGTCCGCGAGAGCGGGCGGCTTGCCAGCAACATACTTCTTGCTGACGTTCCGCATGGATATCATGGGTGCTCCATCTCCTGGCTACGAATTCCCGCGCCATTCTAACAGACTTCCTGCGGATCACCGGCAGGGCACGGCGCATTCGTCATCGTTCCATCACAACAGTTCGTTGGCGGATGCACGGTGTCCGGATGACCGGACAGGGCCCTCAGCCCCGGCGGTGCAGCAGATTCCGTGCCGCATCGGCCACGTCGGCGGCGCTCAGGCCGAAGTGCGCCATCAGTTCAGTAGGCTCGCCGGACGTGCCGAACACGTCCTTCACGCCGATGCGCGCGGTGGGCACCGGGGCGCTCTCGCCGAGGAGCTCGGAGAGAGCCGAGCCCATCCCGCCGATGATGGAATGCTCCTCGCACGTGACGACCGCGCCGGTCTTCCGAGCTGACGCGACCAGCGTCTCGGCATCGAGCGGCTTGATGGTCGCAACGTCGATGACCTCGGCCGAGATTCCGTTCTCGGCCAGCAGCTCAGCCGCCTGCAGCGCCTCGGCGACCATGATCCCGCACGCAGCGAGAGTCACGTCCTCGCCTTCGCGTAGCACGTAGGCCCGGCCGACCTCGAAATCGAAGCCCTCGCCGTAGACCTCCGGAACGGACGCGCGTCCGAGCCGCACGTAGAATGGCCCCGGCGTTGTCGCGGCGGCGCGGATGGCGCCCTTCGCCGCGCGGTAGTCAGCGGGGACGAGCACGCGCATGCCCGGCAGTACGCGCATGAGGGCGATGTCCTCGAGCATCTGGTGCGACCCGCCGTCGGGTCCCACCGTGATACCCGCGTGCGTCGGCGCGATCTTCACGTCGAGACCGGAGTAGCAGACCGTATTACGAACCTGGTCGTACGCTCGACCCGTCGCGAACACGGCGAACGAGCCGGTGAAGGCGACCTTACCCGCGACAGCGAAGCCTGCCGCCATGTCGATCATGTTCTGCTCGGCGATCCCGGCGTTGAAGAAGCGGTCCGGATGCGCATCGCCGAACGCGCTGGTGGTCGTGGACTTAGAGAGGTCGGCCTCGACGGCGACGACGTCCACGCCGTCCGCCAGCAGCTCGATGAGAGTCTCGCCATACGCGGCCCGGGTCGCCTTGCTCACGCCGGCACCCCCTCTCGCTCGATGGCGGCTCTCAGCTCGGCCACCGCCTGCGCGGTCTCGGCCGCATCCGGCGCCTTGCCGTGCCAGCCGGCCTCGTCCTCCATGAACGACACCCCGCGACCCTTCACGGTCCGGCACACGATGACGGTCGGCACCGCGCCATCGGACTCACGCGCCGCAGCGAACGCTCCGAGGAGCGCCGGCACGTCGTGCCCGTCGCAGCCGAGCACGCGCCAGCCGAACGCGCGGAACTTGGCCTCGACGTCGCCCAGGCACATCACCTCGGAGCAGGCACCATCGATCTGAAGCCCGTTATGGTCGACGATCGCGATCAGGTTCCCCGCTCCGTGGTGCGCTGCCGACATGGCGGCCTCCCACACCTGGCCCTCCTGCAGCTCCCCATCGCCGAGCAGGCAGAAGACGCGAGACGTGCTGTCGTCCAAAGCGAGCCCTAATGCGAGACCGACCGAGATCGAGAGTCCCTGGCCGAGCGAGCCGGTGGAGACCTCGACACCCGGAGTCTTCTTGGAGTCGGGGTGGCCCTGGAGAATGGAGCCGAGCTTACGCAGCGTCGTGAGGTGGTCACGGCCGAAGTAGCCCGCCTCGGCCAGCGCGGCGTACAGCACCGGCGCCGCGTGCCCCTTGCTGAGCACGAAACGATCGCGCTCGGGCATGTCGGGACGGCTGGGATCGTAGCGTAGCACGCCGCCGAAGTACAGCGCGGCTACGATATCTGCCGCCGAGAGCGAACCGCCCGGATGGCCTGAGCCTGCCTCGGCTATCATCTCGACGATGTCGAGGCGCATCCGCGCCGCGGCCTGCCGCACCGCACGTACCGCTTCACGCTGCTCCATCCTATGCTCCGATCTCTTTGAAGCCTTCGCCGAGTGTCTCGCGTACGTCGGAGATTATCAGGAACGCCTTGGGGTCGATAGCGACCACGATCGCCTTGAGCGCGTCGAGCTCGCGCCGCGAAACGACCGTGAAGACGACCTCACGACCTTCGCCCGAGTAGAGACCTCTGCCCTGCAGTCCGGTCGCGCCGCGACCAAGCTCGGTCATGACCGCGTCGGCGATCACGCTCGCGTGCTCGGACACGATGTAAGCGGCCTTGTCGACTTTCAGGCCCTCCTGCACGACGTCGATCACCGCACCCATGACGAATACCGCGACCGCTCCGTAGAGTGCGAGGTCGGGCCCGAAGGCGAACGCCGCCGCGAGCTGGACCACGGCGTCCGAGAGCAGCATGAGCTGCCCGACGCCCAGGTTGCTGCGGTCGGCGAGCAGCTGAGCGACGATGTCGGTTCCGCCCGTGTTGCCGCGCGCCTTGAAGACGAGCCCCATGCCGATGCCGGTGACCGCTCCACCGTACAGAACGGCGAGAAGCCGATCGTCAGCCGCGAGGTGCGGCGTGAAAGGCGCCAGGACATCGATGGCGACCGACAGCGCGACCATGCCGTACACGGTCTTGGCGCCGTACCGCCAGCCTTTGATCGAGATGGCTATCGCCAGCAGTACCGCGTTCATGGCGAGCATCATCACGCCGATGGGCAGCTCGACGACACCGCTCGTCGCATCGCGCACGACGTAGAAGATGACCGTCGCGAGACCGGACACCCCGCCGGCCGCCAACTTGTTGGGGATCAGGAACGCGTTCAGCCCCCATGCGGTGATGACCACACCGACCGTCATCAGCGCATAGTCGCGCACCCGCCGATGCTTGAGGATCGCACGCGGAGCCACCTTGCCGAGAACCCGCCTGACCATGACTACCACTCCCCACCCGCGTCGAGGCGCGGCCGTTCGCGCCGGGCAAGAAGATGCGATAGGACCGCTTCGCCGCTTCTGTTGACGATGCGCTCCTCAGGGAAGTCGATCTCTTCGACGACCGCGAGCGCGTCGTCGAAGACACCCACGCGCGAATGGAAGTGCGCGTCGGAGCCGACGGCGATGAGCGCTCCGGCTTCTTTGGCGTCGAGCGCGAATGCGCGCTCGGCGTCCCGCGAGACGTGGCGCCCGCTCGTCCGGTCGAACGAGTGATTGTTGAGTTCGAGCAGCACCCCGTGGCGAACGGCTGCCTGAACGATGCGCTCGCGGTCGACGGGGAACTCGGCCTCGTTGCCGGGATGCGTGATCATGTCCACGAGCGGATTCTCGATCGCTCGCAGCAGCGCCTCGGTGTTCTTGACCCGGTCGCCGTCATCCAGGCCGCACAGCGGGTGCAGTCCGACCGCGACGAAGTCGAGCAGCTCGAGGAGCTCGTCGGGAAGATCGATGCCGTTATCGGTGTCAAGCGATGGGTTCGCCTCGACCCCCTTGAGGACGCGCACGCCCGCGATCACCGAAGGCACGACACGAAGGTTCCAGAAGTACCACGGGTGCGCTCCCCCCGGCACTGCCGGTCCGTGGTCCGTGATGGCGATGAGCTCAAGATCCCGGTCGGCGGCGACGGTCGCCAGCTCGGCGACGGTGCAGTAGGCGTGCCCCGAGGCGACGGTATGCGTATGCAGATCTGCACGCAGGCGCATCACTCGGCACTCCCGGTGACCGCCGCCTCCGTCTCCTCCCCGACGCGCCACCGGTGGTAGGCGACCACGAACCGCTCGATGTCGCCATCCAGGACGGCGTCGACGTTGCCGGTCTCGACACCGGTGCGGTGGTCCTTGACCATCTGGTACGGGTAGAGGACGTAGCTGCGGATCTGGCTGCCGAACGAGATGTCGCGCTTCTCGCCCTTCAGCTCCTCGAGCTCGGCCATCCGTTTCTCGCGCTCGAGCTCATAGAGGCGCGAGCGCAGGATCTGCATGGCGGTCTCGCGATTCTTCAGCTGGCTCTTCTCGTTCTGGCAGGTCACCACGGTACCGGTCGGGATGTGCGTGATGCGCACCGCCGAGTCGGTGGTGTTGACCGACTGTCCGCCGGGCCCCGAGGACCGGTACACGTCGATGCGGAGGTCCTCTTCCCGGATCTCCACTTCGATCTCGTCCGGGAGCACCGGCAGCACCTCGACCTTGGCGAAGGTCGTCTGCCGCCGCTTCTTCTCATCGGTGGGACTGATGCGGACGAGGCGGTGCACGCCGTGCTCGGACTGCAGCATGCCGAAGGCGTTCCTGCCGTGGACGGTGAGCACGGCGCGGTCGATGCCGAGCTCCACACCGGCCGGCGCATCGTGCAGGTCGACCTTCCACTTGCGGGATTGCGCGAATTTGGTGAGCATGCGTAGCAGCATCTCGGCCCAGTCCTGCGCCTCGAGACCACCCTGCCCCGGGATGATGGTGAGGATCGCGTCGCCGTGGTCGAACTCGCCGGTGAACCACGTGGAGAGCTCGAGTTCGTTGACGCGGCGCTCGAGATCCCGGAGCGACTGCGCCGATTCCCGCCCGAGATCCTCGTCCTCCTCGGCCACGGCAAGCTCGTTCGCCACCTCGGCGTCGGCCAGATCGGCGACGATGCTCTCGTACGCGGCGATCTCGTCACGCAACTCCGCGGCCTTCGCCATGACGGACTGCGCCGTCTGCTGGTCATCCCAGAATCCGGGCTCCGCAGCCCGCGCTTCGAGCGCCGTGACCTCGTCACGCTTCGCGTCGAGGAACAGGTACTCGGCGATGCGCGCGACGCGCGACGACAGGGCGGCGATCTGGTCTGTTCTGTCTTCAATCATGGCTGCTCACAGGGTCGGGGGAACACGGGCATGAACATGGGTGCGGCTGCTCGCCGCCCGATTCATGCCGCCCCGTGGCAGTGCTTGTACTTCTTGCCGCTCCCGCAGGGACACGGGTCGTTGCGGCCGACGTCGGCGTAGGGGTCTTCCTTGTCCTTGACGACGGTTCGTGCTCCGGGCTCGGCCTTGGCGCCACCGACGGCCGCGGCGCTCGCCTCCATAGGGCTCGGCGCGCCGGCGTCGATCGCTCCGGCGCCGCGCCGCGCACCCGAGAAGATCGTCTGCTCGGAAGGGGCCGAGTACTGAACGGAGCCCGCCACGGCCGGCGATTCCGGCACCGGCTCGCGAACGACCTGGATGTGCATGATCGTGCGCAGGAAATCGCGATTGATCTCGGCCACGAGGAGCCCGAACATGTGGAACGCCTCGGCCTTGTACTCCACCAGCGGGTCACGCTGGCCCATCGCGCGCAGGCCGATGCCGCTCTTGAGATAATCCATCTCAAGCAGGTGGTTCATCCAGCGCGTGTCGATAACGCGCAGCATCACCTGACGCTCGAGCTCACGCAGGTTCTCCTCGCCCACCGACTCGGCCTTGCGGTCGTACGCGGTATGGATCGTCTCGGTCAGTTCCTCGGTGAGCTCATAGGGGTTCTCGGTCCGCTGCCTCAGCTCCGGCGTCACGAGCTCGAGGCCCGTCACCGTGCGCAGCTCGTCGGCGAGCCCGTCCCAGTCCCACTCCTCCGAGTACGTCTTCTCGGGGCAGTACGTCGCGACCAGGTCCTTGACCGTCTCCTCGATCATCTCGGCCACACGCCCGTGGATGTCCTTGCCGTCGAGGATGCGGTTCCGCTCGGCGTAGATGACTTCGCGCTGCTTGTTCATGACGTCGTCGTACTCGAGCACGTGCTTGCGTGCCGAGAAGTTCATCGCTTCGACCTGATGCTGCGCGCTCTCGATCGCCTTGGAGACGAGCCCCGCCTGGATGGGCATATCGTCCGGGATCTGCGTGCGCTCCATCATGCGAGAGATGCGATCCATCCGGTCGCCGCCGAACAACCGCATGAGGTCGTCTTCCAGCGAGAGATAGAACTGCGATAGCCCCGGGTCGCCCTGACGACCGGACCGGCCACGCAGCTGATTGTCGATGCGCCGCGAGTCGTGCCGCTCGGTGCCGATGACAGCCAGACCGCCGGCGGCAACGACCTCCTTGTGCTCCTCGGCACAGATCCGTTCCGCGTCGGCGAGCGCTTGTGCTCGCTGCTCCTCCGTCGCCTCCTGTGGCTGGACGCCGCGATCACGCAAGATCTCCTCGGCCAGGAATTCGGGATTGCCGCCGAGGATGATATCGGTGCCGCGGCCGGCCATGTTGGTGGCGATGGTGATGGCGCCCTTGCGTCCGGCTTGGGCGATGATGTGCGCCTCCATCTCGTGGTGCTTCGCGTTCAGCACGTTGTGCTCGACCCCCCGCTTCTGCAGCAGGCGCGAGAGGTGCTCCGAGTTCTCGATCGAGATGGTGCCGACGAGCGTCGGCTGCCCTTTGGCGTGGCGCTCGAGGATGTCATCCACGACGGCATTGAACTTAGCGTCGATCGTGCGGTAGATGAGGTCGTCCCGATCGTCGCGGATCATGGGCCGGTTGGTGGGGATGACCACGACCGGCAGGTTGTAGATCTCGCGGAACTCCTGGTCCTCGGTCACGGCCGTGCCGGTCATGCCCGCGAGCTTGTCGTACATGCGGAAGTAGTTTTGGAGCGTGATCGTGGCAAGCGTCTGATTCTCTTCTCGGACATGCTGCTTCTCTTTGGCCTCGATGGCCTGGTGCAAGCCTTCCGAGTACCGGCGCCCGTACATCAGGCGGCCGGTGAATTCGTCGACGATGATGACTTCGCCCTCTTTGACGACGTAGTCGACGTCCTTCTTGAACAGGAACTGCGCCTTGAGGGCCTGCTGGAGATGGTTGACGAGCTGACCGGACGGATCAGAGTAGAGGTCATCGATCCCGAGCCACCGCTCGACCTTGGCGATGCCCTCCTCTGTAGGCGCGACCGTCCGCTTCGCCTCGTCAAGCTCGAAATCGACCTCGGGCCTCAGGCGCGGGACGACCTTGGCGAAGGACTTGTACGTGTCAGCGGACTTGGTCGCAGCGCCGGAGATGATCAGGGGTGTCCGCGCTTCGTCGATAAGGATCGAGTCCACCTCGTCGACGATCGCGTAGCTGTGACCGCGCTGCACGCGGCGCTCAGGCCTGGTGACCATGTTGTCGCGCAGGTAGTCGAAGCCGAACTCGCTGTTGGTACCATACGTGACATCCGCCTGGTACGCCTTGACGCGCAGCGCCGTGTCCATCTGCGCCTGGACGAGGCCGACTTCGAGACCGAGGAACCGGTAGATGCGCCCCATCCACTCGGAGTCACGGCGCGCCAGATAGTCGTTGACCGTGACCACGTGCACGCCCTTGCCCGCAAGCGCGTTGAGATAGACGGCGAGCGTCGCGACAAGGGTCTTGCCTTCGCCCGTCTTCATCTCGGCGATCATGCCCTCGTGCAGCACCATGCCACCGATCAGCTGGACGTCGAAGTGCCGCATGCCGAGCGTGCGGAGCGCGGCCTCGCGTACGACGGCGAACGCCTCGGGCAGCAGGTCATCGAGCGTCTCGCCCTGCTCGAGGCGCGATCGGAACTCGACGGTCTTCGCGGCAAGCTCGTCGTCAGAGAGCCGCTTGATCGACGGCTCCAGGTCATTGATCTCAACAACGCGCTCCTCGTAGCGGCGCAGCTGCTTGCTTTCGCCGAGGGTGAGGAGCTTGGTCAGGATGTTCGCCATGGGATCCGTAGTCTCCGAACTGGTGGACATGGGCGCCGAGAGCACAGCCGATTCTAGCACAGGGCATGCCGGAAACCGCCTCGTCACGCGCAGCGTAAGACCCCTGTAACAGGACAGCCCCCGGGACTCGCCCGGGGGCTGTCGGCGACTCGGATCCCACGGGCCCCAGTCACCGCTTGTGCGTGGTGCCCCTCAGGAGTCTCCCGTTATCTCCTCACCGCACACCGCGCGCGCTGGCCCACTCCATCCGGAGAGCCCGTCGAACCTTCGCCGCATGACCGGGTTTCCTCGGCCACACGCGCATCATGACAGGCGCTCCTGTACCAGTGCTTAACGAATCATTACCGGAAACGAACCTAGGACGGCTCCTCCATCGCGAGCACTTCGTCGTAGAGCCGACGCGTCTCCGCGCTGGGATCCAGGCCGAGCTCTTCGGAGAGCTTGGCCCGGCACGTCATGAAGGTCTCGACGGCGCCCGAGCGCTGGCCCGCGTCGATCTGCGCCCGAAGGGCGGCCTGATACAGGTCCTCGCGCCACGGATCGCGATCGAGACCCTCGCGAATCAGCTTGAGCGCTTGCTCATGGTCGCCATGTGCATGGCAGAAACGCGCGGCACGAAGCATCGCGTCGCCAAATTCGACCCGATAGCGTTCACGGACCGGTCGGAACCAGTCGTCGTAGACCTCGGACGGCAGCATCTCAGCCCGATACAACGTGCAGAGCGCATGAGCGGCCTGCACCAACTCGGCAAGGTCTTTGTTCTTCTCGGCGCGCTGTAGCTGCAGATTCACCTCGTCGAAGTCATCCAGGTCGGACCGCACGAGACCCGGCACGACGCGGCAGATGCCCGCGACATGCTCCACGCAGTCCGCGGCAGGCGTGCCCGCGCCGAGCGCTCGGCGCATCGCGCTCCATATGACGTAGAAGTTGCTCTTGGCGCGCTGCTCGTCCATGTCGGGCCAGAGGTGCTCCATGAGCTGCTCGCGCGGGATATCGTGCCCCTGACGGGAGACGAGCATCGCGAACAGCAGGCGCGCCTTGCGCTTCTTCCACGCGCGGTCCGGGACGGGGCCGTCGGGCGTCTCGACGGTGAGGCCACCGAAGAGGCGGACGCGCACACCGGGCCGCGCAGCGGTATCCGCCACGATCGCGGCCGCCGCTTGCGTGCCGACGGTTCTCTCGGCAAGAACGTCCCATGCGGCGGGCTCGAGGACCTCCCGCGCCATGAGGAGCGCCTCATCTGCATACGGCCGCGTGACCATCCGCAGAAGGTGCGACGGGAGCCGATCGGCGCCGATCGCGGCGGCGAGTATGCCGAGAAGCCCAGGGAACGCGCGGATGTACATGGCCCAGCGCCAGTTGGCGCTCTCGCTTCGTATGAAGTCTTCATGCGTGGCCAGACGCGCGACGGCGTCGGTGACGTGCCCGCTCCGGCGCTCGACTTCGGCCAGAACCATGTCAGCCAAGGAGGCGACCATCTTCAGTCCACACGCCGAAGCCTCTTGACGCACTGCCAAGGCATCGTCGGCTGCGGATCGGACTTCACCCAGACTCAAACGCGCCGCCGCCCGCTCCGCGCCAGCCTGCAGCCGCCATGCTGGTGCAGTCACACCCTCGATCATGAAATGTCTGAACGCCCGCTCAGCTGCGGCAAGGGCTTCATGCCCCCGGCCCAGGACGCGCAGCACGGTCGATATCTCGATCAGTCCGAGACTGTATGAGACCTCATCGCCCGCTTCGGCTGCCACCGCGTTCGACTCCAGCAGCAGGCGAAGTCCTCCCTCGGGATCGTCCACGGCCGTAGCCGCAGCGAGCGAAGCTGTGGCAGCGCTCAGATACGTCGCCATACAACTGCCGCCAATCCGATCAACCACCTCTTCGAGCATCTCTCGAGCCTCATCCAAGCGTCCCATCATCGTGCGAGCATAGCCAAGATTGGCTTGAGCCCTAACGCGGAGACTGGCTGATGAGGTCGGATGCGAGACAACGGCACTGAGGAGATCCGCCGCCAGCGCCATATCCCCGCATGTATTGGCGAGAACAAAACCACATCCGTAGTTGACTCTCAGCTGTGTGGCCCGTGGGACGGACTCGGCCCTGGCGCGCTTGACTGCGTCCCGAGCGTATTCGATAGCCGCGACAACGTCGCCCGTGTACAGATTGCACATCGCGAGATAGGTGCCCAGGAGGCATTCGGCGCCTTCATTGGGGGTGGATGTCAGTTCAACCTGCATGCGATGAAGCGCATCCAATGCCTTGGCGGGTTCCCATGTGTCAACGTATGTCTCTGCCAGCAGTAGGCGACACTCGAGCATGAGGGCCCTGTCCTCTTCGTGTTCCGCCAGCTGCATGGCCGTTCTGGCGCTATCGATCGCCGCCTCGTGCTCACCGCTGGCCCGCAGGATGGTTGCCCGCAGCAGAAGAAGGTGGGGGTTCTCCATCAGAAGGACCGGTTGAACCTGCTCTAGAGCAGCCCTGAGAACCTCACCCTGCGCACGGCACAGCAGCACATCGCCAAGTTCCTTGAGCGTTCTTGCTAGGTCACTGTCATCGCCATGACGGCGAACTTGCTCGATGAGGCGTGCATAGTCTTCGCGCGATCTGAGTCGCGCCAGAGCCGACTTCACAAGCCTTTCCCCGTCAGGAACCCGGCCCGCGAAGTCGGGCGTTGAGAAGACATCGCTCACTAGATCGTGGGCCCTGAAACGAAGATCGTGCTTACCTCCACCGAACGACACTAGTGGCACCGCGTGAGACACCGCCCGCAGGCTGGACTCCGCCCCTCTTCCCAAGATGTTGCTCAGTGTCCCTAGCGTGTCAGTCCCCAACACAGCCGCCACAAGAAGCGACTGCACGTCTTCCGCGCCCAGCGCTGCAGCGCTTCTCTGCAGGTAACCCTTGACATCACGCGGCAGGATTGAGCGGTAGTCCTCGTCTGCTGGCAGGCCGGCCTCGACGTGTCGCGCGACAAGGCAGAACAGCGCGACATGACCGCCAGATGCACTGAGCGCTCTACCGACTGCATGGTCTGACTGGGGCGATCCAGCCAGCAACTCCGCAAGAGCGTCGGCCTCACTCCTGTCCAACCTGAGATCATCAGGCTCAATGATCCAGGACTGGTGTGACGTCCCGAGCGCTTCCGTGTTCAGTATACGAGTGGTCGCCAATACACCACTGCTGCCGCCGCCGATTCTGCGAGTCTGTCCGGCCAGCCACTCTAGGGCTTCAGTGTCCACCACTTCGGAAATCCCGTCGGCGACTATGAGTATCTCACGGTCCTTCCAGCAGCCAAGCACCTCCTCTATCTCGGCACGGATGTCACGCTCACTCATGTGCGAGAGATTCTCGGAGATCGCGTGTTCCTGCCCACTCGCGGCTGTGAGAGTGTACAGGAGCTCATCAAGGCGGAATGGTCGTCTCTCCGCGTCGTGCCACACGCACACCGCTGGACGTGCATTCGAAATGAACTGGCTCGCCAGGACTGACTTGCCGTAACCGCCGGGCCCGACAATTACCACGAGATGTGGACGCGACGCTTCGAATGAGGCGTTCAGGCGCCGCCTCCAGACGGACTGACCATAGTCGGGGATACCCCACCAGACTCCCCTGCGTGTTGATGCACTCGCTCGTGACGACTTCACAGTCCTCCCCCTAACTGCGGATTGCGAAGACTCCTTCGAGGGTGACGCCATTCTACGATGGAAACAACACAGATGGAATGTTCAGCGCTGTTCAATACGGCACAATGAGTAGTCGGTCAGAAAACCACGATAACAGCTGCCTACTGCGACACACCCCGGACCATGGCGACCGCCACGAAGCGTCCCGCTCCGATGGACAGCAGCAGGTCGCCCACGCTCAACACGGCACCGAACGGACTGGGCAACGGCAGCGGCACGATGTCACCTAGAAAGCGCAGCCATGTTGAGGCGGACATCGCGAGTCGGTACGGGTCAAGACGAAGCAGCGTCTCGACAGAGTCCGACGTGAGGCCCGAGGCGGTCATGGTTGTCGACACGCTTACCGGCATCCCACCGTTGACCGCAATCACTAGGAAGTTCATGAGGATCCCAGCCCAGACAATGCCGAACCCTGGTGAGTCTATGTTGGTGGCCGCTGCGATGCACGCAACGCCAAGTGCGGTGAACCAAACAGCTCGCGTGATGGTACTTGGCAGGCCCGCCAGGTTCGCTACCTGTGGCGCCATGAGGTACACGCCGAGCAGGCAGAGGAGCAAGCCCTCGTATCGGAGACGGGCGTTCGCGAGACCGCTGAAGGAGCCCCCACCGAGCGCCCCTACGAGACAACCCGCAAGTGGACCCACCAGTAGAATCACTGCGCCCCCGTCCAGAAACCGACCCATCGACTGCTCGAGTCGCAGGCGACCTGGATGACTGCATCGAGAACATCTGCTCCAACCGCGACGTGCTCGAGCGCCTGGCTCGCCAAATCAACGGGATTGACGGTGGACTGACGCGACAACGAATTGGAAATCTCCCAGTCAACCGCGCAGGCTGCTCGTAGAAGCTCGCCTTCAACGGTAGGCTCGGGAGTGTCGACCGCAGAACGCGCACGGACAGCCTCGCCCACCTGCTGTGCCTCAATGACTGCGACCGCATCGTGGAGGAAGGGGACTCTGGCAAGAACATCCGCGGCGATTCGATTGTAGTCCGTCACCGCGTCATCAGTGCCCTCATCGGCGCTGAGGCGGCCGATCTCGTGGACTAGGGCAGCGTGATTCAGTCGTTCAAGCCTCAGTGAGGACAGACCCAAGACACGTCCCGCTTCCACCGCCAACTCAGCGACTCGGCGGCTGTGGCCTTCCGGCACGCTGCTGCCAGCCTCAGCGGCGCGCATCAAGGCTTCGATCGTCTGCACGTACGTTGACTTGGTCTGCAGAAGAAGGTTGAAGCTGTACTGAATCGTCGCCAGGATCGGCACGATTACCACGACACCCCATATGCCCGCACCTCGTAAGAGCACGACCATTGCAGCGCCGAGACTGACTTGACCCGCAAGGAGCGGGAAGAGGGGCCGCAGGACACTCGACGCATGCGCGCGCCCGCTGCACCTCGACCTCCGCGTATCCAGTATCGGAGCCGTGAACGAGTCAATGAGCACGTAGGCAAGGCCAAGAGCAAGCGCAAGAGGGACAACCCACACAGTAGTGGCTGTGACGGGGAATCTGTCCAGTAGCCATCCGGCCGCGGCACCGCACAGCCACCATAGAGGCAGGCGACGAATCAGCTCGAGGAACCTCGCGCGGAGATCGGACTCACGCTTCAGCAGTCTCGCGACCCCTGCTGAGAAGACTGTCCCGGCGGCGAGCGCAACACACAGCGGGGCGGGGTCCAAGATGAAGGCGCCGGCGGTAAGCGCCGCAGCATCCGGCCTCACTCCAAGCCCACGAGACAGGCGGAGCTCGGGGAGGGTGGTCGATGCCTGAACAATCGCGAACAAGACGAGCAGCCCCACACTAGCAGTCTGCATCCCGCGCCCCCGAACCACTCAGGCGCGAGACGAGCGCCTCGACGGCAACCTCATCGAATTGCGTCCCAGAGAATCTGCGCAACTCGTCAAGCGCATCCTGCAGCGGAAGCGCATCGCGATACGCCCTTCTCGAAGTCATCGCATCGAACGCGTCTGCGACAGCAAGGACTCGTGAACCGACCGGTATGGCGTCTCCCCGAAGCCCATGCGGGTATCCCGTCCCGTCGGGTCTCTCGTGATGCTTCTGCACCAGATCAGCTACGTCCGTCAGGGAGTCCACGCTGCGCACGATATGCGCGCCGACCTCCGGATGTGCCCGAACGTGTGCAAACTCGCCCTCATCGAGAGCTCCCGGCTTGAGAAGGGTGCGTGTGGGGACTCCAAGCTTTCCGATGTCATGCAGCAACGCAGCGTACTCCATCCTCCGAATCGCGAGATGGCTCCACCCAAGATCCTCGACAATCATCGAGACATACCTGGCGACACGCTCAGAATGGCCCCTGGTATACGGGTCTTTCGCTTCCATCGCGGTGACGAGCGATCGCACGGTGTCTGCATATGCGTCGCTCAGATCTAGGTACGCGCGGAAGGTGCGACGGGCAAGCAGGAACGGCACAGTGAGCAACAACACCCCAGGGATGCCCGCGGCAACCATGGTCTGCGACAGCACGATTCCAAGGAGCAGGGCGACGAAGAATCCAGCTGCAAACGTGGAGAACTGCTGACCTCTCCATACTTCGATCAAGGGCATTTGGCGGGACAAGGCGACAACACCAGTGACGAGCAGGTAGTTGGTCGCCTGCATCGCAACCGCTGCAAGAATGGCGGGCAGGATGCTCGCGGCGGCGGCCCCTGAGCCGCCCACGGCGAGCGAGGTTCCGCCGAACAACTCGTACGCACCGGACCCTACGAGAACGATGATGCTCAGTTGTGCAGCATTGAACACCATGCGGATGGGTTCCTTGCGAGCGCGGAACTCCTCGGGGGAGACAGCACCTGCGAGAGCGACCACAACGCCACCATAGGGACCCGCATACATCAGCGCAGCCAGGTCGAAGGCGAGGGCCAAGGACACGGAGCCAGTGACCGGAAGCCTAATAGCGGTGGATTCAGCGAGGATGGTCAATGCAGCGAGCAGAACAATGCCTGGCCAGGCACGGTCAGGCACGGGCGGCCATGGACCGAAGACTATGAGGGCCACCGCAAAAGCTACCAGCGCTGCAACGTAGATTCTGGTCTTCACTGACGGTGTATCCTTGAGGGTTCATGTTGGACCAACGCCGTGGGTAAACCTACTACCACTTGATGGCGGCGCCGCCGCTGAGGACGAGCGCGGCAAGCGAGCTGAGCAGGAAGACGATACGCTTCATAGTGAGAAGACCCCCTTTTCGATGTGGTCTTCTCCCATACCGCTAGCAATGGAAGAACTCTGTCCGCTCCGCTCAATCGAATGCTGACAGGGTTCAAAC
>NPIE01011440.1_pt1 | contig 25701 bp, 22 predicted proteins | sample 8637661 | NCBI WGS metagenome assembly NPIE01 (sample SAMN07420842, study PRJNA396082) | bioreactor metagenome | isolation source: sample BA12 brine-fed electro-methanogenic bioreactor BA | place: Japan: Kochi | collected 2016-12-09 | reverse complement strand
TACTCATATCTGGCTTTCCGTTAACCGTTGACCGTTAACCGTTTAACAATATAGCAATATAACAATATAGCAATATAACAATGCTCCCCCAAACAAACTAACCTGCTTTTATGCCCAAAACAGCTCTCATTACCGGTGTGACCGGACAGGATGGTGCTTACCTGTCGGAACTGCTCCTGAAAAAAGGATACATCGTTCACGGAATCAAGCGCCGCAGTTCGCTCTTCAATACCGAACGCATCGACCACCTCTACCAGGACCCGCATATTGAGAACAGGAACTTTATCCTGCACTATGGCGACCTGACGGATGCCACCAACCTGATCCGCATCATGCAGGAAGTGCAACCCGACGAGGTGTATAACCTTGCGGCACAATCGCATGTGAAAGTGAGCTTTGAAACGCCCGAATATACCGCCAATACCGATGGACTGGGAAGCCTTCGTTTGCTGGAGGCTATCCGGCTTCTCGGACTAACGGATAAAACACGATTCTACCAGGCCTCCACCTCTGAATTGTATGGCCTGGTACAGGAAGTCCCGCAAACGGAAAAAACGCCTTTTTATCCCCGTTCCCCTTATGCAGTGGCCAAACTTTATTCGTACTGGATCGTGGTGAATTACCGCGAAGCCTACGGCATTCATGCCAGCAACGGGATATTGTTTAACCACGAATCGCCCATACGGGGAGAAACCTTCGTTACCCGCAAGATCACTCGGGCACTGGCCAGGATCGCCACGGGGCTTCAGGAAAAACTATATCTGGGGAACCTTTCGGCCAAGCGCGACTGGGGGCATGCCCGTGATTATGTGGAAGCCATGTACCTTATGCTGCAGCAGGATGAGCCGGAAGATTATGTGATCGCGACCGGGATCACCACCGAGATCCGGGATTTCGTGCGCATGGCCTGTAAGGAGATTGGCGTAGAGATTCAATTTAAAGGAGAAGGAAAAGAAGAAAAGGGTATCGTGCTGAGCAGCAATGATCCCGAATTGCTCTTTAAACCCGGACAGGTGATCGTAGAAGTGGATCCCGACTATTTTCGTCCTACGGAAGTGGATCTTCTGATCGGTGACCCGGGCAAGGCCAATTCCCGCCTGGGCTGGAAGCTAAAATATGATCTTCCGGCGCTCATAAAAGATATGATGAAAAGTGACCTGGAAATGGCCCGGAAAGAACAATTGCTGAAAAATAAAGGATATAAAACACTCAACCAATATGAATAAGGATGCAAAGATCTATGTAGCAGGACACCGGGGAATGGTAGGATCGGCCCTGGTCAGGAACCTTGAAAAGAAAGGCTATTCGAATATTATCGGCAGAGAACTGGATGAGTTGGACCTGACCCGGCAGGAGGAAGTGGAAGCTTTCTTTGCTGAAGAAAAGCCGGAATATGTGCTTGATGCCGCCGCCAAAGTGGGTGGCATCCTGGCCAATGATACGTACCGGGCACAGTTTATTTATGAGAACATCATGATCCAGAACAATATCATCCATTCCGCGCATGTACACGGAGTGAAAAAGCTGTTGTTCCTCGGAAGCTCATGTATCTATCCCAAAGAAGCACCCCAGCCCATGAAGGAAGACTACCTCCTTACCGGTTTGCTGGAAAGCACCAACGAGCCCTATGCCATTGCCAAGATCTCCGGCATTAAAATGTGCGAAAGCTACTACCGGCAGTACGGAAGCAACTTCATATCTGTTATGCCCACAAACCTTTATGGCCCAAATGACAATTACGACCTTGAGAAATCTCACGTACTCCCCGCCCTGATCCGCAAAATGCACCTGGGAAAATGCCTTGAAAACAACGACTGGAAAGCTATCAAACAAGACCTTGATAATAATACAATTATGGGGCTCAATGGAAGTGTAGAACAAGAGAAGATATCAAAGGCATTGGCAGAATTTGGGATCAAGCTAAATAATCCCGTCCCCCGCCCCCCGTCCCCCGCCCCTGTATCAATAAGCCTCTGGGGAACGGGAAACATCTTTCGCGAATTCCTCCACGTTGACGACATGGCCGACGCCTGTGTACATATTATGGAAAATGTAGAAGCGGAAAAACTCTACACGGAACTCGGGCAAACCCATATCAACATAGGAACGGGCATCGACCTCACAATCAAAGAACTGGCGGAAATGGTAAAAGAGGTCGTTGGATTTCAGGGGAAGATCCGTTGGGATGATACTAAGCCTGATGGAACCTACAAGAAGCAATTGGATGTAAGTCTTCTGAATGAACTTGAGTGGGATCATAAAATTTCTTTGAAGGAAGGAATAAGTTTGGTGTATCAAAAATATGTATCTGTCTAAATGGTATCAGTGTCCCAGTGTCCCAGTGACTCAGTGTTGACACTGAAACCATGTTCTAATGAATATCTACCAAAATAAACGTTTAGCGATCATCGGGGCCAGCTATCTCCAGTTGCCACTGGTGAAAAAGGCAAAGAAATTTGGACTGGAAACTCATGTTTTTGCCTGGGAGGAGGGGGCAGTAGCCAGAGAAATCGCCGATCATTTCTACCCGATATCAATATTGGAGAAAGAAATTATTCTTGATACCTGCCGCAAAATCCAACCTCACGGGGTATTGTCCATTGCATCTGACCTGGCGGTTCCTACAGTAAACTTTATTGCGAAAGAACTGGGTCTCACAGGCAATAGTTTTTCCTGTACCAACTATACCACAAAAAAGCAGCTCATGCGTGCACAGTTGTACCAGGCTGGACTCCCCTGTCCGGCCTTTTTTTCTTTGGATGATCCCGCGAAGCTTCTTTTTGCCGGAACAGAAAAATTAAACTATCCATTGATCGTAAAACCCACCGACAGGAGCGGCAGTCGTGGTGTTACAAAAGCAAAAACAAAAGATGATCTGGAACAAGCTGTTATGGATGCTTTTAATGCCTCTTTCGAAAAGCATGTAATCGTAGAAGAGTTTATTTCGGGTCAAGAATTCAGTGTTGAAACGATTTCCTGGCAAGGGAAGCATCATTTTCTGGCCATCACCGAAAAAACAACCACCGGAGAACCATACTTTGTGGAAATAGAACAACACCAGCCTGCTGAGATTGATGAAGCGCAGAAAAACGAAATTATTGACCTCGTATTTCGCAGCCTGGATGCGCTGGAACTTGAATACGGGGCAGCACACAGTGAGATCATAGTAACTGCCGACAAACAAATTTATATGGTTGAGATCGGATCCCGCATGGGAGGCGATTTCATCGGGTCCGACCTTGTTTATCTATCAACTGGATATGATTACTTAAAAGGCATTATTGATATTAGCATGGGGCATTTCACTGAACCCGTCAAGACCCGGGAAAAATGTTCGGGGGTGTATTTCCTCGGAAAAGAAACTGAATATCTATATCATTATTTCGATGGAAATGATGATAAACGCATTGTAGATAAGCAACTTACAGAATTGCCTTTGAAGCATTTACGGAATAGTGGCGACCGAAATGGGTACCTGCTCTATGCATCCGACAGCAAAGTTATTTTCCACTGATCTTCTGTCATGCACTATATTGAAGATTACCGGGCTTCCAAAATACTATATAATTTCCTGACGAGCATGAAGCCATCAGGGAAGTATCTTTTGCCGGCAAACATATGCCCGGTAGTTCCGCTGACCTTCCTGGAGGCAGGCCTTGATTTTGACCTGGTGGATATATCACCGGTTGATCTGTGTATGGACCGTGATATTGTACTGAAAAAACTCAGAAGTGATGGAACAATTTATTCCGGAGTGCTTTTCGCCCGTACCTATGGGCTTGAAGGATCCTTCGAAAAATTCTTTTCAGACATCAAGGCAATTGATAAGAAAATACAGATCATCGATGATCGTTGCCTGGTGAAACCATCTTTTGAACAAGAAGATACCTTTGCTGACCTGGTATTGTTCAGCACGGGTTATGCCAAATACACTGACATTGGTTCCGGGGCATTTGCCTTTCTTGCAGATAGCTCTGATTACATGGAACAGCCTACGGAATATTCAGAAGGGGATGAAAAAGCCCTCATGGAGGATTTCAAGAATAAACTGTCAACCGGAGGAAAATATATTGCCGAAAAACCATATGCCTGGCTTGATAATCGAAAACCTGAATACGGTTATCCCGACAGGGTTCTGGAGCATACAGACAAAGTGGGCAGGCATAAGCAAAACTTAAATCGTATTTACCGGGACTTGCTGCCTGACCGAATACAAATGGACGAAGAATTCTGCTCATGGAGATTCAATATCCGGGTTCCTGCGGACAAGAAAGGACCTTTGCTGAAAATTATTTTTGAAAATGGTCTTTTTGCCAGCAGCCATTATGCATCCCTTTCCGGCATTTTTGGAAAAACAACAGCACCACAGGCGGAAGCCCTGCACCAAACAGTGATCAATCTTTTCAACGATTTTTATTTTACTGTAGAACAGGCTGAAGAGACCTGTGAGGTCATAAACAAGATACTTTAATTAATCACCATGATTGTTTTCAATAAAGCCCATCTGACCGGCAAAGAAACCAGGTATATTGAGCAGGCTGTGAACAGCCAGCATATTTCAGGCAATGGTGTCTTTACTAAAAAATGCCAGCAATTTTTTGAAGAAAAATACGGCTTTAAAAAAGCACTGCTTACCACTTCCTGCACTGATGCGCTTGAAATGTGTGCCTTGCTTAGTGGTATCGAACCCGGAGATGAAGTGATCATTCCTTCTTATACTTTCGTTTCAACAGCATTGGCATTTGTCAGGCAGGGAGCCAATATTGTATTTGCCGATAGCCGGGCGGATAGTCCTAATTTGGATCACAGGCTTATTGAGGCCCTGGTTACTCCAAAAACAAAAGCCATTGTTCCGATTCATTATGCAGGTATGGCCTGCGACATGGATCCCATAATGGCATTGGCCGACAAATATGGCCTTATTGTTATTGAAGATGCCGCCCAGGCGATTGATTCGTACTACAAAGGCAGGCCGCTCGGCAGCATTGGCCACCTGGCCACTTTTTCATTTCATGAAACAAAAAACATCACCTCCGGTGAAGGAGGATTGCTGGCCATTAATGATGAGCGTTTCATCCGGCGGGCAGAGATCATCTGGGAGAAAGGAACCAATCGGGCAGCCTTTTACCGTGGTGAAGTAAATAAATATGGTTGGGTGGATATCGGCTCTTCCTTTTTGCCGGCCGAGATCATTGCTGCCTTTCTATGGGCCCAGATCGAAGACTTGGATAATATTCAGGCCAAAAGGAAAAGGATTTGGGAAATGTACTACGATGGCCTTAAAGATTGGGCAGAAAAAAACAGCATTGTTCTACCTGAAATCCCTTCTTATGCAACAAATAACGGGCATTTGTTTTATATGGTTTTCAATTCCCCGGAACAACGGCAGAACATGATCGCCCATCTAAAGGCAAATGCTATTGAATCGGTTTTCCATTACCTCAGCCTGCACAACAGTCCTTATTATCATGGAAATCATGATGGCAGGGACCTGACAAACGCTGACCGGTATACCGACTGTTTACTTCGATTGCCCTTACACATAGAGTTGAGTGATGAGGATGTGAAAAAAGTGGTGGAAGCGATTAAAGAATTTAAGGGATGAATATTCTGAAACGAGCAGGAAAGAAAGCACTGCGGAAAAGTCTTGGCACGGCTCCGTTTTCTCTTTTGGCCAGAATGAGCCGTGAAAAGATTCTCCTGCCGGTTTATCATACCGTAAGCGATGAAGACCTTCCGCACATTAAACACCTTTTCTGGTACAGGAATATCGGTGGATTTAAAAAAGATCTGGACACCCTCCTTAAACACTTTGAAGCGGTTTCCTTAACTGAACTCATTTCGCACGTGAACGGGAACAAGCCTATATCAAAACCATCGTTTCTGATCTCCTTTGATGATGGCTACAGGGAGGTATTTGATGTAATTGCCCCGATCCTGAAAGAACGTTCCATCCCCGCAGTGTTTTTTCTGAATACCGATTTTATCGATAACAGGAAACTGTTTTACAGGAATAAAGCCAGCCTCATCCGAGAAAAACTGGAAACATTCCACGAAGCTGAACAATTACAAGAAATCGCTTCATTGCTAAACATTGAAAAGACCAACAAACAGCATATCGGGCAGGCCGTTATGGGATTGAAACACCATGAACAGGATCTGTTGGATGAAGTTGCCGTACGGATCGGTATCAACTTTCAGGAATTTCTTCAAAAAAATAAACCATACCTGGACAGCCTGCAGGTTAAAAACCTTATCGATCAGGATTTTGTGATCGCATCCCATGGAACCGACCATGCTGCCTTTGAGCATTTGTCGCTGGAAGATCAGCTTCAGCATATTGCAAAAAGTTTTTCTTTCCTCAAACAAAACTTCAATATTCCATACAATGCATTTGCATTCCCGTTCAACGAGAAAGGGGTTTCATCTGAATTTTATGAACAAACACATTTCAGCAAGCTGATCGACATATCCTTCGGAACAGACGGTTTTCAAAAAGGCCATTGTAAAAATAACCTGGAAAGACAATCCATGGAAGAGGACCGGGCAGGCTTAAAGAGTATATACAGTAGACTTTTCAGGGAAAAGATCATCAGTACTTTAAGATAAATACAATATCTCCAGTTAATAAATACAAATCTCCAGCTTTAGATGATATTTAACAACATACTGACGAATACGGAAGAACATATACTTCTGATTACGATCAATCGTCCGGATAAGTACAATGCTTTAAATAATGCTACTTTATCTGATTTTGAACAAGCATTTCAAATCNNAATGGCGCAGGATGACAGAGATATTTATGGCATTATTATAACAGGCAAAGGAGATAAGTCATTTATCTCAGGTGCAGATATTGCAGAGTTCATAAATTTTTCGGCGAAAGAAGGACGGGAATGGGTGGAAAATGGCCACCGTGTATTAAAAATGATTGAGGATTCTGAAAAGCCTGTAATTGCTGCTATAAATGGGTTTGCTCTCGGAGGAGGTTGTGAACTTGCCATGGCATGTCACCTGAGAATAGCTTCAGAAAATGCTCTGTTTGGGCAACCTGAAGTTAAACTGGGTATTATACCCGGCTATGGCGGAAGCCAGCGTTTGATTCAGCTTATCGGGAAGACGAAAGCAACAGAGCTTATCCTGACAGGAAAAACTATTAGTGCATCTGAGGCATTATCATTAGGGCTCATTAACCATCTAACCGATTCATCTGAACTATTGCCCGTTGCAAATAAAATCATGCAAAATATCCTCCAGAATTCACCTATTGCTGTGGGGAAAGCCATCCGTGCCATAAACGCCTATTTCGATCACTCGAAAAATGGATTCGAGAGCGAATTGGATGAATTTGAAAAGTGCTTTGGGAGCGAAGAATTTTATGAAGGTACGAATGCTTTTCTTAAAAAAATACCTCCCAGGTTTAGAAAATAGTACTCTTAAAAAAAATTAATGCAATGAATAATAGCGTTGTAATTAAAGAGATACTGGTAAAAAATCTTTACGATTTTGTACTTAACTACAATGAACATAAAACCGATGTGGATGTCGACATCATTACTCCTCAGAGAGCCCTTGCCCAATCGAAAAATCCCAATGCAGATGAAAAGGATGTTGGTATTTTACTTGCATATAAGGGAGACTGGTGTGTCGGATATCTTGGACTGATGCCCGGCATCATGAGAGCGGATGGGGAGTATAAAAAAATTATTTTTCCAACTACATGGTTTGTTTCACCAAAAGCCAGAGGCTTGTCCATCAGTTCTCGTCTTTATCGCAGAGCCCATGTATTGGGGAAACTATTGGTTTGTACCGGAATGAGTGATATAGCAGAAAAAATATACCAGCATATGGGTTTTAAACCCATGAAACCAGTTCATTTCTATTCAATTGATTTTACACGCCCGCAACCAAGACTGAACAGAAAAATAAAAAGCCTGATATACAAATTAAGGCTTGGAGGGAAATCTGATCTGAAGAAAAACAAAAGCATATCCAACGTGCGTTTCATCAGCAAAAACTATAAAAAAATTCTGCGGGAATATTCTGCTGAACTTAGTGAAATTGGAACCAGGGAAATAAACAAACTGGAAGAAATAGCTCCGGGTGCCGGGAATAAAGGCACTGTCTACTTTCACCGGGGAAAAGAAGTGATTAATTGGATGTTGAAGTATAAATGGGTGATTGGGACAGATGAAGGGGGAGATGCAGGAATAGACTATGCTTTTTCAAATACACATGATCGGTTTCTTTATAAAGCTTTCAGTGTTAAAAGTGTTCTGAAAAGCGAAGAGTCCGGATTCATAATTATATCAATTACTCAGGATAGATCTTTTATCAAGATCAAATTGCTCGATCATCATATCCAGGCGCCATTGAATAATGAACATATTCTGGCCTTTTTGTTCAGTCTGGCGGAAAATGAGCTTGCTGATAAAATAGAAATCCCGGAAATATTCGGCAATGCAATCAGGCCGGAAATAATTAGGAAAAATATTAAAAAGGAGGAGAGAAGATATCTTTTCTCCATTGAAGATTGGTCGGATCCATTGGTAAAATTTGCTGAAAAAGCAGAAACGGACTATTGCGATGGTGACATAGCCTTTACCTGATTCTATTTTCCCCGGAAAAACTGCCATTAAGCAAAATCTTATATGATCCTGCACATTTTTGAAGACGATAAATTCGCTGATTATGCGATCAGGCAATTCAATGAAAATGCCCCGGATAATAATCACTTCGTCGTGTTTGTTCCCAGGGAAGACTTTAACTGTAAATACATTCACTTACAGGAGCAGACTGAGAAGATCATTGATGGAAGCCAGGCTTTTGAACACTTATGCAAGGACCTGAACAAATATAGCGCTATGATCCTGCACGGGATCAGCAGGCATTATCACGTCAGGCTGATTGAAGAAGCAAAGGGGAAAATAAAGGTTGCCTGGGTTTTTTGGGGTTTTGAGCTTTACAGCCGTAAAGAAAGGACCAGGGGATTTATGGGTCCTTTAACCAAAAAACTCTACAGGAAATATACTTTATATCAAGGAATGAAAGCGACTTACCGCCTCCTTGCCAGGGGAAAAAGACAAGGATCAGCATTTCTTGCCCCAAAGAATATTTATAGGAAAATTGACTATTGCCTGACCGACATGAAGGAAGATTTTAACTTGGCAAAGTCGTATTTCAATTCTTCATTTGATTTCAGGTGGTATAACTATTATGATATTGATGAAACCCTGGGCGAGCTGAAAGAAAAACGCGTAAATGGAAATAACATCCTGATCGGGAACAGCGCAACCTTTTCCAACAACCATCTTGAGGTATTGGAGATCCTTAAAAATATTGAACTTGGGAACAGGAAACTGATTGTTCCCCTGAGTTATAATATCAAGGTTTATGCTGAACAGATCGGGAAAAAGGGAACATCATTATTCGGAGAAAATTTTGTTCCGTTAATGGAGTATATCGAACGGAAAGAATATAATGAGCTTATCCGTTCCTGCTCGATCGTAATCATGAACCACTACCGGCACCAGGCCATGGGCAATTTGATTACGGCCCTGTGGCTCGGGGCAAAGGTATTTATGAGCGATCGCTCAACCACCTATTCTTACTTCAAACGATTGGGATTGCATATACTGAATATCGAAAAAGACCTTCGTTTTAAGAGCGATCAGGTTTTTGATCCTTTGGACGATAAGCTTGTCCGTTCTAACCGGGAAATCCTGCTGAAGGAATATGGCAAGAAAATCATGAACAAACGCATCGGTGAACTCATCGATACCCTGACAAACTAAAATATGGCTTTCAGGAAAGAAGCGCTGAGTGGGGTATCTTGGAACAGCGCTGTGAAGATCACCGATATCGGGCTGCAGTTCATTCGCATCATGGTGTTGGCCAGGTTTCTGGAAAGGGAAGAATTTGGCCTTCTTGCCATCATTAACCTGGTTCTTGGATTTACAAGTATTTTTACCGATCTAGGCCTCACTGTAGCCATACTGCATAAACAGGATACAACACAAAAACAATACAGCAGCCTATACTGGTTCAACTGGTTTTTGAATATTGGAATCTTTCTGATCCTTATTGGCTCTGCGCCTTTTGTAGCTGATTTCTATGAAGATCCGCGCTTGTTTCATTTAATTGTGCTGATGGGGATCAGGATACTGATCGGGCCGATTGGAAAGATTTTCTGGACAATCAAAACCAAGAACCTTGAATTTGCTTTCATATCCAAAGTGCAGATCATATCACATGTCCTGGGCTTCGCCCTGGTGATTGCGATGTTACTGATTGGGCTTGGCATTTACAGTGTGATATATTCTTCGCTTATTTCCGCACTATTATCTGGACTGATCTTTTCATTTGCCGGAAGAAAACAATTCAGAATACAATTACATTACAAATTCAGCGAGATAAAAGATTACTTCAGGATAGGGGCGTACGAGCAGGGAAAACAGATTCTGGACTACATTGCCTACAGGATAGATATTTTGTTGATCGGACGCTTTTTTGGAATGGATGACCTCGGTATATATAACCTAGGAAAAGAGCTGATCCTGAAACCCATGAAAATGATCAATCCTATCATTACACAGGTTGCCACTCCAATATTTGCGAAGCTGCAGGATGATGCGGAGGCCTTCAAAAAGAACTACATCCGGGTGCTTAACGTACTGGGGTTTATTAATTTTCCCATCCTGGCCATACTTTTTATCCTGGCTGAACCCATTACAGCCGTTGTTTACGGAAAAAACCTAATGGATGTGGCCATTTTTGTCCAGATCATGAGCCTCTGGGGCATTTTTGCAACGATCGGCAATCCGGCAGGCATACTTACCGTGGCCAAGGGCAGAACAGACTTGTCGTTCAAATGGACCATTGTCAGGGTTGCAACAGCTCCGATAGCCATTTACATTGCCAGCTTTTATAGCATTGAAGCTGTAGCATACTCACAGGTGATACTTCAAGTTATTTTCTTTTGGTTTTACTGGCGTATCCTTATTTATCCCCTTTCGGGAATCTTGTTTAGAAATTATGTGGGAGCTGTTAGCAGTGCCCTGATATCTTCTCTCATGGCAGTAGGATCCGTATTTATCCTTCAACTGTTGTATAAGGGTGAAATCTTGGAAAACCTGATCTTCGGACTTCTCCTCTTTTCGCTGGTTTACCTCGGAGCCACCTTTGTGATGAACCGGCAGATCATCTCGCTGGCCAGATCAATGATATTGAAGAAAAACAATTCATAAAAAAACCATGCCCGGATTTTTCGGAACCATAAGCGATCGTTTCCCCGCAGGCAATATTGCCCATAAAGCATCATTGATACATTCAAGTAAACAATGGGGAACTTTCAATCTGGAACAACATACACTGGATAAATTCAGTTCAGATAAACCATTTTTTGAAAATGGAAAATATTTACTCCTGCTTGAGGGGGTGGTTTTAAACCGGAAGCAACTGCAGGAGGGATATACTTCTGATTCGTTTGCAGCGGCGATCATCCGAATGTATGAAAAACATGGAGAAAGCTTTTTTAATCATTTCAGAGGAAGTTTTTCCGGCGTGTTTGTTGATAAGAAAAAAGAGATCTACCTGGTATACACCAACCATATCGGGGATAAACAGGTGTTTTATACCGGTACTCCTGATCATTTTATCTTTGGTTCGGAGCCGGGATGGGTCTTCGATTATTGCAAAAAACATAATTTGCCCCTGAGCCTGGATGAGGAAGCGGCCTATATGCTGCTTACTTATGGTTTTTTTGTGGAAAATCAGTCATTGGCCAGGGAGGTGAGAAAACTCACGGCGGGACATTACCTGCGTATAAAAAACGGTAAGTTTGAAGAAATACAGTATCATCGTTTCAGCAACGAACCTGACCACAGCAAAACCGAGGCCGAATGGATCGAGGGTATCGACCGGTATTTCAGGCAGGCCGTGCAACGGCAATTCGACAAGGACCTGGAATATGGATATAAGCACATTACCACACTCAGCGGGGGCCTTGATTCCAGAATGACAGTATGGGTGGCCCATCAAATGGGATATACCGAACAGCTAAACACTACTTTTTCCCAATCCAACTACCTGGACGAGACCATTGCCAAACAAATTGCCTCAGATCTTAAGCATGCCTGGATCTTCAAGGCTCTTGACCATGGAAATTTTCTGAAGAATGTTGATGAGGCCACACTGCTGACTTGCGGTGGGGGTAACTACCATGGCCTGGCCCACGGCAAAAGCTTGTATGATCTTGTTGATTTCGAACGTCACGGCATTATGCATACCGGACAGATTGGCGATGCCATCATCGGAACCTTTTACGATAAACCGGAAATCATTACGAAAATTTCCATAGGTGACGGGTCCTATAATCAGAAACTCATTTCCAGGTTAAAGGACTATGTTTTAACCTATGATTACGCCAACCAGGAGATATTTAAGCTGCACGCTAGGGCATTTAACGGGGCCAACCAGGGCTTGCTGGTGTTCCAGGAAAAGACAGAAAGCTGCTCTCCTTTCTTGGATGTGGATTTTCTGGAATATTGTTATTCCATTCCTGTAGAATTAACGTATAAACACAAGATTTATTTTAACTGGATACTCGAAAAATATCCTGCTGCTGCATATTATATCTGGGAAAAGACCAGGTCTCCATTGAAAAAACAGGAAGAAATTAAAAAGATAAATATCCTGGGGAAAAAGATTGAGAAAAAAAGAATTTTTCATTGGCTTTTGGGAGCTATAAAAAGGAGATTACCTTACAGAAAATTACGTCCGGCATTAAATCCCCTTAATACAACTGCCCACATGAACCCTCTTGATTTCTGGTATAATACTAATGCCGGCCTGAAACATTTTCTGGATGCATATTTTAAGGAATACCTGAATCTTATTTCAGATGAAAAACTGACAAATGATTGTTCTCAACTTTATGTGGACGGGGATACTTCGGAAAAACTTCAGGTTATCAGCCTCCTGTCCGCGATAAAACATCTTGAATCAGGGAAAAATCCAATACTGGAGAATAAGGGTGAACGGTAATATCACAGAATATAAACCAGCGATCATTGTTGTGGCTTATAACAGGCCTCGGGCTTTGTCGAGGGTTTTGAACAGCCTTAATAAGGCCCGGCTGGAGGAGGTCTCCGACCTCAGGCTGATCATCAGTATTGATGGGGGCGGGGCGGAAGAAGTTTGTGAAGTGGGACGTCGTTTTGAGTGGGATTATGGCCCAAAAGAGCTGATATGCCACGAGCATAATCTCGGATTGCGCAAGCATATTCTTTCCTGTGGCGATTTGAGCATAAAACATGGCAGTGTTATGATCCTGGAGGATGACTGCTATGTAAGTCCTAATTTTTATCAGTTTGCTGTCGAAGCCTTGAAAAACTATGCTTCAGAAGATCAAATTGCCGGAGTTTCACTGTATACACATCAGTTCAACGAAAATGTTTTTCTTCCTTTCCGCGCCTTGCACGATGGCTATGATGCTTATTTTATGCAGGTCCCTTCCTCCCTGGGCCAGGTATGGACTTCCGGACAGTGGAAAAAGTTCAAAGAGTGGTATTCCCGGAAAACCCTAATTGCCCCGGAAGACAAACTGCCCTCAAATGTGAAGAAATGGCCGGAAACATCCTGGAAGAAGTATTTCTACAAATACATGCTGGATCATGATCTTTATTTTGTATATCCTGCCGTATCCCACCTGACCAACTTCAGTGATACAGGAGGGACTCACTATGAACTTTTGAGCCGCTTACACCAGGTTCCCCTGGAACAACGCGATCCGGCAATTCCTTTCCGCTTTGCGACCTTCAGTGTCAGCCTGAATAAATACGATGGATTTTTTGAACTGGAAGCAGCTTCATATATTCAGCAGGGTATCAACATTGATCCAGATACTCTGATTGATCTCTACGGAAGCAAACCCATTGAAAAATATGAACATAAATTCCTTCTTTCTTCAAAAGAATGCAAGACTTGCCATGAAGCATACGGTGGGGATATGTTCCCTTTTCACTTGAATATCCTTTGTAAGAATGCAGGCGATTTTTTCCATTATGGGGAAAAGGATCAATTTGGATCGTTAAAAACCAATAACATCAGAACAATGGCTTCAGCCAGCCAGGCAGTCGGCTTCAACCAGGGCCGCAACAGCATACTTTCAACAAGATCTTATAAGCTGGGATCTTATATTTCAAATCCCTTGCAAAGTTTTAAATTCCTTGGCAGGAAAATTAAAACCCTAATCAGCCCAAAATAAATACCAATGCCCCAGCTTTCCATAATCACCATCAATTACAATGATGCCGAAGGTTTGCGCAAAACCATCGAAAGCGTCGTAAATCAAACTTCCGATGATTTCGAATACATTGTGATAGATGGAGGATCAACGGACGGAAGTGTGGAGGTGATCAGGGAATTTGAAAACAAAATAGACCAATGGGTAAGTGAATCCGATAAAGGAATTTACAATGCCATGAATAAAGGTATTACCAGGGCAAAGGGAGAATATTGCCAGTTTTTGAATTCAGGAGATATACTGGCAGGATCGGATGTAACCGATAATATGCTTAAAAGCACACCTGATTGCAGCATTCTGATCGGCAATATGCTGAAAGAGATGCCTAACGGAAAGGTATTCCGGGATAAAGGTCTGCAAGGTCAAAAACCCGGCATGTTTACCTTTTACAGGGGTACTCTCAATCACTCGCCAGCCTACATCAAAAGGGAGCTTTTCGAGAAATATGGACCTTATGACGAAAACCTTCGCATTGTGGCCGACTGGAAATGGTACCTCATTGCCGTTGGCCTGAATAATGAAAGTGTTTGCTACAGGAATATCGACGTCACCCGCTTCGACATGGGAGGTATCAGCAATACCAATCGCGAACTTGAGAAAAAAGAAAGAAGGCGGGTGCTGGTAGAGTATTTGCCGCCAGGTGTTTTGAGGGATTATGATCTATATGGAAATGATATTGACAGAATTCTGCGACTGAGGCGTTGGCCCCTGTTCAAAAGAATATTTTTCTTTATTGAGCGGGTGTTGTTCAAAATTGAAAAAGCTTTAAAAACAAATAATTAAGTACAGAGCAGAAATTGCTAATGTTTCCGACTGGATTAATTAATTACGCAAACCGAAAATACTGAGCATTGTTATTTAACAGTTTCGTTTTTATTGCGCTGGTTGTAGTTACTTTTTTGCTCTACTACATTCCCCGCTTTTCGAAATACCAGGTACAGATTCTGATCCTGGCCAGCATGGTCTTTTATGCCTGGCATAAACCCATACTGCTGATTTTACTTCTCAGTTCGGCAGGAATTAATATTATTACCAGCTACTATGTTACCTATGGCAGGCAGGATTATAGGAAACTCATTGCCTCATTAGGTGTAGCATCAAACCTTTTGGTTCTGGCCCTATTTAAATATGGGGGATTGATTGCCATAAGTTTTTTTAAGGATGGTTCGATCAGTGACTTTCTGATCTCAATACCCCTGCCGATAGGAATCTCATTCTTTACCTTCCAGGGAATCAGTCTCATGGTGGATGTGTACAAAGAGAACTACTTTAAAAGCAAGGATCTCATTCCCAGGTCATTTTTAGAACATGCAAAAAAAACCTTATTCTTTATTGCCTATTTTCCGCAGCTTGTGGCAGGTCCGATCGTTAAGGCACATGATTTTCTTCCTCAGATTGGAATAAAGACCCTGAATGAAATATATTGGAGAAAATCCTTTAAAAATATAGTGCTGGGGTATTTTTTAAAAATGGTGGTGGCTGACAATTTAAAGGATTTTACATATTGGATTGCATACCCATATTTTGAAGCGTACGATACGACCAGCTTACTGTTTATGTTATACGGTTTTTCATGCCAGATCTTTGCCGATTTTGCCGGGTATTCACTTATTGCGATCGGGATTGCGGGACTCTTTGGTTACAATCTGCGTGACAACTTTAAGTATCCCTATATCTCTTCATCTTTCAGGGAGTTTTGGAAAAGATGGCATATTTCGCTTTCATCTTTTCTACAGGAATATTTATACATACCCCTGGGAGGAAACAGAAAAGGGAAATACAGAACTTACATTAATCTGATGATCACAATGATTCTTGGCGGTTTGTGGCACGGGGCAGCCTGGAGTTATGCGGTGTGGGGAACATTTCACGGATTGGTTCTCGCCATTGAACGAATCTTTATGCAGAAATTCACACTCCGAAAGCATGCATTTGTACTTGTTATCAAAGGAATTTTTGTCTTTATTATGATTACTCTGGCATGGCTTCTTTTCCAGTTGCCGGATTTCAGCCATGTGATAAAGTATTTTGAAGCTATCGGTAATAATACTTCAATCCGAATCAACTATAAACTGATTATCCAGATCCTGGTGTATTCTTCACCCATTGTTTTGTACCATATAGTTTACCTGATAAAACAGGGTAAATACAGAAAACTCGTTTACAAACTGGAATATATTGCCTATGGCTTATTGATCTTTTTTATCATTACAAACAGCGGTATTCCCGGGGAGTTTATTTATTTCCAGTTCTGATTTAACATGATCAGGAAGAGTATTATATTTAGTGTAGTCATTTTCATTTGCTGGGCAATTATCCTTTGGAAATGGGAATTGAGTACGTCCCAAAACCAAATGCAGGACAATATTATCAGTGCTGAAAATTATATGCTTGATGAAAGCAATATTCAGAACGTAATTGTTGGATCCTCGCTTGCAAGAAGACTTATTATGGATAGTCTTCCGGAATATTTTAACCTTTCTCTGGGGGGCTTAAGTGTTTATGACGGGCTCAATGTGGTAAGATCAGGAAGAAATCTTCCCGACAGGCTTTATGTTGAAATTAATGCCTTGATAAGGCAAGAGAATACAACATTTAACGGGATTGTTTCTTCAAAACCACTCAATACTGCGAAAATGTATATTCCGGCCCTGCGTAGAGATAAACAACCACTTTCCGCTTTGATTGATCTAGCCGTTGTTCCGGTAGTAAAAGCTTATTTCGGAGGCAGAAAACCTGTATCTAACCCTGAACAGCTTAAAAATAAGGGAATAAATGAGGACCTATTCAGGCAGATGGTACAGATTGAAATTAAGAAAAACATGCAGCCCCTCGATAGTTTATATCTAGAGGATCAAATCTGTTTGCTGAAAGATCATGTGAAGTATTTACAAACCAAAGGTGTTGAAGTCATTTTTTTCGAAATGCCGGTTAATATAGAACTTGCCAACCTCAGGCGCAATCAACAGATCCGACAAGCTGTTGTCAGCAATTTTCCCGACGAAGCCTTTATTGGTATACCGGCCGATCTGGAACCTTACCATACCACAGATGGCCTGCATCTGTCGCGGGATGAAGCCTTACTTTATACTGCATACTTCGTAAGTATGGCAGAAAAGAACAGCCGCGATTAATCTTTGATTATCAAGTTTCTGTATATTTTCATATGATATCGGTCATCATTCCATTGTATAATAAGGAAGCTTTCATTAAGAAAGCTGTAGACTCGGTTTTGGCACAAAGCTTTGAGGGTTTTGAACTGCTCATTGTGAACGACGGCAGTACCGACGACAGCCTGGAGGTGGTTCGTCAATATGATGATGTCCGGATACGGATCATTGACCAGGAAAATGCCGGGGTTTCCATTGCCCGGAACAATGGAGTCAATGAAGCAAAATATGAACTGATTGCTTTCCTGGATGCCGACGATTGGTGGGCACCCACCTACCTGGAGGAAATGCTTAAAATGGTCGATAAATACCCGGAAGCTGGTCTCTGGTCGGCTAAATACTACTATGTGAAACATGGCCGGAACAAGGAAGCCCTGGTCGGTCTTGATGAGGGCTTTACTGATGGGTATATTAACTATTTTAAGGTGTATGCAAAAACCATGTGGATGCCGATAACTTCATCTTCCTTTGTGAGTAGAAAAGAAATATTCAACAATTTTGGAGGATTTAACCCGAACATCCGGTTTGGAGAAGATTTCAGCCTATGGGTCAGGATGGCAGTGAAACATCAATTTGCTTACCTGAACAAATGCCTGGTATTTTATAATCAGGATGTTGATAGTAGTCAGCGGGCTGTAGGGGGAAGGAAAGTATGGGATCCACAGGTGCATTATATTTTTAATTTGAAAGATCTTAAAGAAGAAGAGACGAAAAATCCCGAGCTGAAAAATTTACTTGATATCATGCGCCTGGAATCCATGATGCGCTATCACCTATCCGGTAAATATGGAAGTGAGAAAAACAGAATCCTTAAGGAAATTGATTTTTCGAAGCAATCGTCTGTATGGTGGTGGAGGTATCATGTGCCTACCTTCATGCTCAGGGGATGGCAAAGCATCCGCCTCCTGGGTTCAGGGATCAAAGCCCGTTTAAAACAACGAAGAATGGAAAAATAATTGTTCGTTTCAGGGAAATAGATATTACCAGATGAATAAACCATTGATACCATATTTCACCCGAAAGCAAAGCAGTCTTGCGATCATTGGCTTTGTGATTATTTTGCTGGTTTGTATCGTATTGTTCTTTACCCGCTCGCTGCCCCTGCTGTGGATTGCCTTTGCTTTTTTCGAAGTTCTTGGGTTCTTTTTCTTTGCCAGCCTGCTGGGCCGGTCGTGGCATGATATTCCTCCCAAGCAATTCCTTCAGCGGCTGTTCGGAACAGCCCTGTTCATTCGGCTGGTATGGGTTGTTTCATCTTATTTCTTTTTTGAATACCAGACAGGGATCCCCTTCGAGTTTGCAGCAGGAGATTCTTTGTTTTACCACGAAGTCGGTAGTGCTCTTGCAGAACGAGGCCTTGGCCAGATCAATGAAATTGCTGGAGATGTAAGTTTACCGGATAGGGGGTTCCCCATCTATCTTAGCCTGATCTACAGTGTGTTTGGCGATCATGTGATCATTCCCCGTATCATCAATGCTATTTTAGGAGCCTGGACCTGCATACTGGTTTATCGTTTGTCGAAACGAAATTTTGGAGAAACGGTTGCAAGAATTGCAGGCATACTTTTGCTACTGGCTCCAATGTTTGTGTATTTCTCGGGCTTGCATCTTAAAGAAACCCTCATGATATTCCTGCTCCTTACTTTCCTGGAAAGGGCAGATTGGGTTCTGCGAAAAAGAAGCCTGAAAGTAACCGACCTTATCATCTTAAGCCTGGTTGGCGTATCCCTTTATTTTTTCCGGACTGTATTGTTTTTTAGTGTGCTTTTTGCTTTATTCAGTACATTGTTGCTTTCATCACGGGGCAACAGAACTATTATGAATAGAGCATTCATCGGCATTTGGATCGTTGTAGTATTATGGATTTTCTTTTCTGCGCAGATCATCGGTGAATTGGAATATCTGACCGGTAATATCAATATACAAGAAACCAATCTGCAATGGAGGGCTGTAAGGGAAGGTGGAAACCGCCTGGCAACTTATGGCTCAAGCCTTTTATTTGCTCCCTTTATGCTGATGGTTCCTTTTCCGACTCTGGTGAATATCGAAACCCAGCAGGAGATCATGATGCTTTCCGGGGCCTATTATACCAAGAATATCATTTCCTTTTTTGTGCTTACAGCCCTGATCCTGATCATCAAAGAAAAAGCCTACCGGAAACATATCCTGATATTGTCCTTTATCCTGATTTACCTGGCCATACTTACCAAAAGCTCATTCAGTCTTTCGGGAAGGTTCCATATGCCGCTCATGCCTTTTTACATGATCCTGGCAGCCTATGGCATCGTTAATTTTTACCGCATCGGCAGAAGATATTATATTACCTATATTATTCTTATGGCCGTTGTAATTATTGCATGGAACTGGTTTAAACTGGCAGGACGAGGGATAATATGATAATTTTAATGCTTCAGTGTTCCAGTGCCTGCCCCGAGAACTCATGGTTTTCAATGATATTGGAAAACACACTTATAGACTAAATAGTTATATGAAAATTGCTCATATTACTTTCAGCCTGATGAATGGCGGCAAGGAAAACATGATGGTTGATATTGCCAATGAGCAACAAAAGCTCGGTTATCAGGTTGCTGTTGTCATCATCAACAATAAGATAGACCGGGGTATCCTGGAAAGGATAGATCCGGGGATACGGATCTTTGAAATAGGCCGGAAGGCCGGGAGCAAAAGCCCGGCTTTTCTGATGAAACTTTTTTCGGTATTAAATTTCCGTTTCAAAGCTTCTGTTGTGCATGCACATGATGTTCAAATCGGGGGGATGGTAAAGAAACTTTCGGGATCAAAAGCAGTACTGACTGTTCATGGCCCGGGGATTGAAGTAAGCCCCATGCGGAAGTTCGACCGGGTATTTTATATCTCCCGCTCGGTACAGGAGGATGTTGAAAAACAGATCGACCTGAACGGAAAGATCATTTACAATGGTATCTATACGGGGCAGATCAAACAAAAGGAAAGTTATCCGGTGAATAAAAGCTTTAAAATAGTCCATGTTAAACGGCTGACTCATGAACGTAAAGGCCAGGACCTTTTGATCAAAGCCATGGATGAACTCGTACACCGCAAAGGCTTTCATCAACTTAGGCTTGATTTTATCGGGGCAGGCGGTTCCTATGAATTTCTGAAGAACATGATCCGTGATCATAAACTGGAAAAAGAAATCCGCTTGCTGGGCAAAAAAGATCGTGACTGGATCTATGAACACCTTTGTGATTATGATGTATTCGTTCATCCCAGCCGCTTCGAGGGCTTCGGCTTAACCGTTGCGGAAGCCATGCTTGCACGAATACCTGTTATCTCTTCCAATATTGAAGGTCCTGCCGAAATTCTAGACAATGGAAAGTTTGGTTTTCTATTTGAAAATGAAGATGTTGTGGGGTTGGTTGACAGGATTGAAGATGTTTTAAAACGCTATGCCGATGGCAGTGTCAGTGAAATAACTGAAAAAGCATACGAGCGCTGTATTGAACACTATGATATCCGGAAAACTGCAGAAAACTATTGCGATGCCTACCCGGTGTAGTCCTTTGGGCATGCATTTATTAAATCAAATATTGTTCTGTTGAAGCTTACTTTTTTAGGCGATATTTCGTTGAACAGCGATTATGTTGAGCTGTATGAACAGGGCAAGGATCCTTTTGCCTCTTTAAAGGATTCTTTGTCCGGCGACCGTGTTGTGATCGGAAACCTGGAATGCCTTCCAAAGGGTGAACAGGGCGAAAACCTTAACAAGGCCCCCCGCCTGAGCACTACGCTTGAAACCCTGAATTACCTTGAAAATATTCATCTCGGAGTGGCATGCCTGGCGCAAAACCACATCTACGATCATCTGGAGGACGGATTCACTAAGACACTGAACTTCCTTGATGAAAAAGGGATCAAATGGCTTGGGGCCGGGGCAGATCTTGATACGGCTTCACGGCCTGTTATTCTTCAGGACAATAATACCAGCATCGGCTTGCTGAATTATGTTACAGAAGATACCAATCCAGGGCTTCCCGATGAAGCTGGAGTGAAATTGAATATTTTCAAGGCAGATAAAGCACAGGATGATATCCAAAAACTTTCCCGGAGGCTTGACCATGTTGTGGTAATCCTGCATTGGGGCGGACGGGTGGAAGGGGGCATGTTTCCTGATCACGACCAGCCCCGCATCGCAAGAAAACTGATCGATGCCGGTGCATCGCTCATTATCGGCCATCATTCCCATACGTTCCAGCCATATGAAAAGTACAAAGGGAAGTATATTTTCTATAGTCTCGGTAATTTTTGCTTTTCCGACTTTGTATTTGAAGGAAAAGCAAGCTTTATGCCACCCCGGAGAAGAATTTCGAGCATGATAGATGTTTCTTTTGGCAAGGGATCGTACCATGTGCGAACGCGGTTTTTCAGGAACCGGCTTGCGCATTTTACTCCCCTTAAGCAATATCATCTGAAAGCAGGTTTCAGAAACCTGCTTTTCAAATATTTTATCAGGCACAAACCTTTATGGAATGTATATTTTTTCATGAAAAGGAAAACACTGCCGCTCTGGCTTTTTATGCGAAGGCCTGATATCAGTATGAAAGAGAAGCTAAGAAGACTTCATAAATCCTCCCTTAAGAGAATGCCATGAACGTAACACGCATCACCGACATACTCAGTGGCAAGAACGTTGCAGAGTACTATCGCCTGTATTCCAGAACACAATGGTACAGCAAGGAGGAAATGCAGGCGTTCCAGTTGGATAAACTCAGGAAACTTTTCCGGCATAGCTACGATAATGTCCCGTATTACAGGGAGCTGATGAATGCAAAAGGAATTAAGCCCGATGATGTTCGTTCACTGGATATTTTGAAGGAATTTCCGATAGTTAACAAGGAAACCATCAAAGAAAATTATGATTCTTTTAAGCCGGACAATCTGGACCATATAAAGGGAGTGAAAACCAGCCAGACAGGAGGGACCACCGGAGGTATTTTATATACACGCAATGATGCAAGCACCCGCAGTTCTACCTGGGCGGCTTTCAAGCGTTTCGAGGACTGGATGGGTGTTGGAGCTCGTGATAAATCACTGATCCTGATGGGAGGACATGTAATCGGAAATCACTGGAAAGACAGGTTGAAGAAAATGGTAAAGGAAAACCTTCGTAACCGTATTGCTTATAGTCCTTATGATACAACAGAGGAGAATATTCTCAATATTATCGATGCTCTCAAAAACAATAAATTCAGACTGATCCGCAGCTACAGTCAGTTTCTTTTTTCCCTGGCAAAACGTCTGCAAGAAGAAGAACTTCAGTTTGATGTCAATGCCATTACCACAACTGCCGAACCTCTGACACCGGAGCACAGGGCCTTGTTTAAAGAAGTATTCAATGCCGGGGTCTTCGATCAGTATGGATTTGGCGAGATCGGGGGAGTGGCCTTTGAGTGTGATCATCACCTGGGGATGCATATTTCTGAGGAACGAGCCATCGTTGAGGTTAATGATAACAATGAGCTCATTGTTACCGACCTCGACAATTATGCCCTGCCATTTATTCGTTACTGGAATGCCGACCAGGCAATTATTAGCCATGAAGAGTGTAGCTGTGGCAGGAAATCACCATTGATCAAAGAATTGATGGGTCGCACCTGCGATTATATCATTGGAGTAAATGGTGAATATTTGCACTGGGCATATTTCTGGCATCTTTTCTTCGACAGCGAAGTAGCTGATAAGCGAAAACTGAAAAAATTTCAGGTCGTGCAATCTTCCAAAGATGAATTAAAGATCAGATTGGTATCCGATCCCCTCACATGGGAGGAACAACAACTTCTGGTGTCTGATATTCAAAACAGGGCCGGGGGAATCCGGGTCGTTTTTTCATTTGAAAATGATATAGAGAATGCTGCTTCGGGCAAATACAGGCCTGTGATAAATGAATTGATTTAATACTTTTTGGCTGGCATGAATGTATTATTTGTTTACCGGGGTTATGGTTCAAAACTGATGAATGCCGTGGTCGACAACCAGGCCAGGGCCATTGCCGCCCATCCTGATGTCAGGCTGTTCACTTGCCCGATTGCCGGGGGAGGTAAAAACTACCTGAAATATCCCGGGAAGATCCGGAAAATGGTTAAAAAACACAAGATCGACATCATCCATGCCCATTACAGCCTCAGTGGTTTTGTGGCTTCCCTGGCTTTCAGCGGAAAAGCCGTTGTGTGCTCCCTTATGGGATCCGATGTTTGGGACAAAACCGTTTCCCGACCCTTCATACCTTTCTTCAGGCGGTTTATGTGGAAAATGACCATTGTGAAATCAGTACAGATGCAGGAGGCTTGTCGCGGCTCGGTGATGGTACCGAACGGAGTGGATATGGAAAACTTCAGGCCTTTTGACAATTCGCTGTGTTTCGATCGGTCGGGCTTTGATCCGAAGGATAAGAACATCCTTTTTGTTGCCAAAGTAGCCGATATGCCTGTGAAAAATATCGCATTGGCCCAAACGGCTGTTCAGCTTCTGACCGAGAATTACAAGATTAATGCAAAGCTGCAGGTTCTGGAAAACATCTCTTTTCCTGACCTGCCTTATTATTACAATGCTGCAGACCTTTTGTTGCTGACTTCCCGAACAGAGGGCTCCCCCAATGTTGTAAAAGAAGCCCTTGCCTGCAATTGCCCTGTTGTATCTACCGATGTCGGTGACGTGAAAGAATTGATAGGCGAAATTGAGGGCTGCTACATTACAAGCAATGAAGCTGAAGATGTTGCAGAAAAAATCAAGCTATCGCTGGAGTATAAAGGAACAATCAACACCAGGGAAAAAATAACACATCTGGACAACAAGATTATTGCAGAAAAAATTGTGAAACTATATAAAGATGTTACTCAATAGTGTTTCATGGTATCACGGTTTCAGTGTTAACACTATAACCATTTAACACTTTAGCCATGTAGCCATGTAGCCATGTAGCCATGAAACCATGAATCACTGGAGCACTGGAACCATGAAAATTATTATTAAAATCAGAAGTTTATAACTAATATCATGCCCCCAAACATAACCATCATCGACTACGGCATGGGTAACCTGCGTTCGGTGCAGAAGAAGATCCAGCGATGCGGTGCTGATGCAATAATTTCTTCGGATCCCGGGAAGATCAGTGCTGCTGAAAAGCTTATCCTGCCCGGGGTAGGACATTTTGCCAATGGGATGAAAAAACTGGATGAAATGGGAATCATCCCGGTGCTGAATGAGGCTGTACTGGGCAAAAAAACACCTATCCTGGGGATTTGCCTGGGTATGCAGCTTATGGCTCAAAAAAGCGAAGAAGGCAATGTTGACGGTCTTGCATGGTTCGATGCGGAAGTGCTGAAGTTCAATATCAGCGATCGCATACGCTTCAAGGTTCCGCATATGGGATGGAACACTGTTCAATGGAAGAAGGAGGAGCCTCTATGCAGCAATTCTGCCGGAGACGAATTATTCTATTTCGTACATAGTTATTATGTGCATTGCAGTCAAAACGAAGATATTCTGGCCCTGACAACCTATGAAAATGAATTTGTTTCGGCTGTTAGCCGGGATCATATTTATGGGATGCAATTCCACCCGGAAAAGAGTCATGATGCGGGTGAGCAGATATTCCAAAACTTCGTTAAACTGTAGTTCACACTTAGCTTATATTTACACGCAAATGTTCGTTCCCAGGATAATACCGGTATTGCTTTTAAAGAATAAGGGACTTGTTAAATCAGTGCGATTTAAGAATTACCGCTATATTGGTGATCCAATCAATGCTGTGAAGATCTTCAATGATCTGCAGGCAGATGAACTAGTGTTCCTCGATATCCTGGCAAGCAAAGAAAAGCGTTCAGTCTCCCTCGATTTTGTCAGGAATGTGGGCGATGAAGCTAATATGCCATTTGCCGTTGGAGGAGGAATTCGCAGCACTGAAGACATCAGGAAGATCATCAATGCAGGAGCTGAAAAGGTTGCCATTAATACCTATGCTGTGGAGAACCCTGATTTCATTGAGCAAGCAGCAAAGGAATTCGGGAGTTCCACCATCATTGTCTCAATTGATGTGAAGAAGAAACGTTTCGGAAAGAAACAGGTATATACGCTTGCGGGTAGCAGGCCAAGCGGTCTTTCACCCGTGGACTTTGCCAGGCAAGTTGAAGACCACGGAGCAGGGGAGATCCTCCTGAATTCCATTGACCATGACGGGCTGATGGA
>NPIE01000093.1_pt2 | contig 25727 bp, 21 predicted proteins | sample 8637661 | NCBI WGS metagenome assembly NPIE01 (sample SAMN07420842, study PRJNA396082) | bioreactor metagenome | isolation source: sample BA12 brine-fed electro-methanogenic bioreactor BA | place: Japan: Kochi | collected 2016-12-09 | reverse complement strand
TTGGCGATAACCTATTTTACAACAAGAGATGATGCTTTTTCTCTATAATTTCAGTTTGTTACAAATTTATAGTCACTGCGAAAGTTGAGTTGACCACCATTGATATCAATATGGGCCGGCACTATATAAAAATTATTGTTATTGTGTCGGCCCTTTTGTTTTTATCTTCCTCAGTGTTTGCTGATTCAGCCTATTATTATGTCAGTTTTTCGGAGAATGTTAAAAATGGAGTATATTTCCGGTCGGATTTAAATCTGATAAAAGAAAACGAATACTTCTCATTTGTAAAGCCTCAGAAAATAATCGTCAATGGGACAGGAAAAGATGTTTCGCAAGCAAAGTTTGATGCCATTGCAAATTTTCTCGCAAATGAAGATCTTTTCAACGTTCAATCAAAGGTATTAACCTGCCAATCCATGACGGTTGAAGATGTTACGCAAGCCAGCTTTGAAGGCGTTTTCTCGCTTCCGGGCAGAGTTTTAAATTGTGAACTTCTTAAAGATAAAACATACTCCTGTGTGTTCCAGCTCAGCTATAAAAAGATAAGTTCTATGCACGAAAAGAAAGCCGATTATTGGAAAAGAAAATTAAGCGCAGCAAAAAAATTCTTCTATGACATGGTTTTTCTGCCTTAGATTAGAGTCTCACCAAGCCTGCCGCCCAGGTGAACCCCGCCCCAAAAGTCACCATGGCAGCGACATCGCCCTTCTTTAACTTCTCATTTCGCCGTGCTTCGTCAAGGGCAATGGGGATCGATGCAGCCGAGGTGTTGCCGAAACGGTCGACGTTGACATAGATGCGATTCTCATCGATGCCGACTTTTTTGCCGACCGCCTGAATAATGCGCAGATTGGCCTGGTGAGGGATGAGCAGGTCGATATCTTCAATGCCCATTCCGGCTTTTTCGAGAACCTTCCCGAGGGCGTCGGTCATTGTGGTTACGGCATGACGGAAAACCTCGCGTCCCTCCATCTGGATGGCATGAAGGTGAAGGTTTTCAGGGGTTGGCGGGTTCCTGCTGCCGCATCCCCGGTTGATCAGCAGGTGGTGGAAGCGTCCGTCGGAGGCCATGTGGGTGGCGAGAATGCCGGATGAATCGCTGGCCGGACCCAAGACCACGGCTCCAGCGCCGTCCCCGAAAAGTGTGCAGGTGTTGCGGTCGGACCAATCTACCATGCTGGTGAGGATTTCGCCTCCAATCACCAGTGCATTGTGGTGTTGACCTGTTGCAATGAGGCTGTCGGCCAGGCTCAGACCATAGAGGAAACCGGAGCAGGCTGCTGAGATGTCGAATGCTGCTGCGTGCTCAATGCCGAGATTTTGCTGAATGAGGCAGGCCGTTGCGGGGAACTTGTAATCACCGGTCACCGTCCCGAGGATAATCAGGTCAATGTCCTGCGGGGTGAGTCCTGCATCTTCAAGCGCTTGCTTTGCCGCATCAGTGGCATACTGCGAAATGCCGGTTCCTTTGGGGGCGATATGTCGTTGTCGAATGCCGGTACGTTCGACAATCCATTGGTCGGATGTGTCGACCATTTGCTCCAGATCACTGTTGGTCATTATTTGCTCGGGGACGGAGTGTCCTGTGCCTAGAATCATGGAATGAAGAGGTGCATTCATAAACAAGGCTCCCGGTGGAAAAGCGTTTATCTTTATTTTTTTTCAGAGTGTTGTCTGGGAAGGTGTTGCGAAATTACCATATATAAGCGCCCGCGCCCAATTAAAAAATGTTCGGTGTTTTCAGAGCGGCAATAGAAAAAGGCCCGCAAGAGTCTCATTGCTCCTGCGGGCCTGATACCTTCAAAATCAATTCTTATTTGCGGATATTGTAGAAAACGTCGCGCCCGCCGAAAATACAGACGCCCTCAAGTTCGTCTTCGATGCGCAGCAGTTGATTGTATTTGCAGATGCGGTCGGTTCGGCACAGGGAGCCAGTTTTGATCTGCCCTGCGTTGGTGGCGACGGCCAGGTCGGCGATCGTGGTATCTTCCGTTTCGCCTGAACGATGGGAGATGACCGCAGTGTAGCCGGCACGCTTGGCCATCTCGATGGCATCAAGGGTTTCGGTCAGTGTGCCGATCTGGTTGACTTTGATCAGAATCGAATTGGCGATGCCCTTCTCGATTCCTTCCCGCAGAATGTCGGTGTTGGTGACGAACAGGTCGTCGCCGACGATCTGAATTTTGTCGCCCAGGCGCTCCGTCATCAGTTTCCAGCCGTCCCAGTCATTCTCGGCCATGCCGTCTTCAATGGAGATGATCGGGTAGCGATCGACCAGGTCTTCGTAGAAGTCGACAAGCTCTTTGGCTGATTTCACGGGCTGCTTTTCGTTCTCGAGGTGGTAGCTTCCATCCTTGAAGAGCTCGGAAGAGGCAACGTCAAGGGCGAGCACCACTTCATCGCCAGGCTTGTAGCCGGCATCCTTGATCGCTTCGATGATGACTTCCAGTGCCTCCTCGTTGCTCTTGAGGTCGGGTGCGAATCCGCCCTCGTCGCCGACGGCGGTATTGTATCCTTTGCTCTTGAGGACTTTCTTCAGGGCGTGGAAGATTTCGGCCCCCATGCGCAGGGCTTCCTTGAAAGAGTCCGCGCCTACCGGCATGATCATGAATTCCTGGATATCGACGTTATTGTCGGCGTGAGCTCCACCGTTGAGGATGTTCATCATCGGCAGGGGCAGTTCCTTGGCATTGGAGCCCCCCAGATACTGATAGAGGGGCAGGGCTGATTCTTCGGCAGCAGCTTTCGCGCAGGCCAGCGAAACGCCAAGGATGGCATTGGCGCCGAGCTTACTTTTGTCGTTGGTGCCGTCGAGTTCAATCAGCTTGCGGTCGATGCCGACCTGATCCGATCCCTCCCAGCCGAGCAGGGCTTCAGCGATGACTTCGTTGACATTTTCAACGGCTTTCAGGACACCCTTGCCGAGATAGCGGCTTTTGTCTCCATCGCGCAGCTCAAGCGCTTCACGCTCACCGGTTGAAGCGCCGCTGGGAACATCCGCACGCCCCATGGCTCCACTCTCAAGGTAAACCTCGACTTCAACGGTCGGGTTGCCTCTGGAATCAAGAATTTCGCGGGCATAAATATCCTGGATTTCGCTCATTTTGATCTTTCCCCCTTGTGTGAATTGATCGGTTGATCCTGTCGTGGCAAAAGTACTGTTGCGGCAAGCCTAAAGCCGGTAGTGTCGCGGCTGTATTTTTTCAGTCGGCGCGACCCTCTTGCTTGGTTTCCGTCAAATTTTTCTGAGTTTGTAAACCCAGCATTTATAGCAATTTTCTTTGTTCAAGCAAAGAGTTCTTTTGCAGATTGCCTCGCTTGGCCAGTGGATGTAAAAGAATTTGATTTTTCTGCGGTGGTGGTGCTAGTGTTTCTTCTTTGAAGAGAAAATTCAGACCCGGCGCGGCATTTCCGTTCCGGGTTTATAACGAGGGATGTCTTTGAGCGGAGATGATATTCAGGACAGGTTCGTTATTGAAGATCGGAACCTGGCTGCCGATCTGTTCGGGCAGCAGAATCGAAATCTGAAACAGATCGAACGGGTTCTGAAAATCCGGATTGGATCGCGGGGCAGTGAAGTTCATCTTCAGGGAGACCGGGTGCAGGTCGCGCTGGCCAAACGTCTGCTGGATGAACTGCTGGATCTGATGCGCGAGGGCTATCCCGTTTATCCGACGGATATCGACTATGCGGTGCGCATTCTCAGTGCCGATTCGGGTGCACATCTCAAAAACATCTTTCTCGACACGGTTTTTGTATCTTTCCGCAAAAAAGTCATCTCACCCAAAAGTCTGACGCAGAAAGCCTACATCGATGCCATGCGCAACAATGATGTGGTTTTCGGCATCGGGCCTGCCGGAACAGGAAAAACCTACCTCGCCATGGCGATGGCCCTGGCTTTTCTGCTTAAAAAGGAAGTCAGCCGCATCGTGCTGGTACGCCCCGCCGTTGAGGCAGGGGAGCGTCTCGGGTTTCTCCCCGGGGACCTGGTTGAAAAGGTGAATCCTTACCTGCGCCCGCTTTATGACGCCCTTTACGATATGATGGGCTTTGAGAAGGGGCAGGCCCTTATTGAAAAGGGAGTGGTCGAGGTTGCACCTCTTGCGTTCATGCGCGGGCGCACGCTTAACGATGCCTTTGTCATTCTGGACGAGGCGCAGAACACTACGCCCGAACAGATGAAAATGTTTTTGACCCGCCTTGGCTTCGGCAGTCGCGCGGTTGTCACCGGCGATGTCACACAGACTGACCTGCCTACGGGAAAAGTGTCGGGCCTGCTGGAAGCGGTCAGGGTGCTGCAAAAGATCGAACGTATTGCATTCAATCATTTTACGGATGCGGATGTCGTACGCCATCCCATTGTGCAGTCGATCGTGCAGGCCTATGAAAAGGCTGCGACCGCCGCAGGGTCATGAGGCAGATATCTAATCTATGACTAAAAACGGCAAAAAAACCCCGGATTTATCCGCTGCGAAAAAGAATACCTTTTATTTTTTTCGCATTCCGATCGTACTGACCGAGGCGCAGCAGAACCGGATTCTCCTGCTTTTTCTCTGCCTGGTTCTTACCGTCATCATTGTGCCCAAGGGTGGTTTCGTCCCCGATTATTACAGCCCCGGCGATGTGGCTTCGCGGGACGTTAAAGCACCGCGCAATATGATGATCCCGGATGAGGCCTTGACTGAGAAAAAGCGTCAGGAAGCACGGGAGGCGGTGCGGCCGGTCTATGATTTCGATGCTGAGGTCACGGCGGAACTTGGCGACCGTCTGGTTCATGCATTGAGGATCATCGACCCATTGGAAGAGGGGGAAGCGCCCGATCCCGAAATCCGGCAGACGCTGGAGGATGCCCTTGATGCGGGGATCTCCGATGAGGAATTCAGTGTCCTGAGCCGCCTGCCGGTTTCCGACGATCTTCTGCACGACATCCGGCAGGTGCTCAATTTTTCCTCTGTCCCCATGATTGTCGCCAATCGCAAGGTGTTTCTCAACGACGCCGAAAAAGGCGTTGTTGTGCGCGATCTCAGAAGCCAGCAGGAAAATACCGTTGGTCGCAGTGACGAAGTCATTGGTATGGGCGACGCGCAGGAGATGCTGCGGACGCGGCTCGATTCGGTCGAAGAGCTGTCAAAAAGGGAACGCGAAGTCCTTTTTGCACTGACTCAGCGCCTTTTACGCCCCAACCTTACTTTCAACAAGGAAGAAACCGAGTCACGCAAAACGGCGGCAATGGCGTCGGTGACTCCGGTCTTTTTTCAGGTGAAAAAAGGTGAAATGATCGTTCGCGAAGGCGAACGGGTCAATGAGGAGCAGATCAAGAAGCTGCGTGCCATGCGTGATATCGGCAGCGATTACAGCGTCTTCACCATGGGGTTCGGGCTTTTCCTGGCGACCCTGATCCTGGTGCTGGTCGGCCACCGCTTTGCCACGCGCAATATCCGCAAGTATCGTCCCAATGGGCGTGACCTGCTCTTTATCAGCCTGACCTTTACCGGGCTCTTCATTCTGATCAAACTCTCCATTTTTGTTTCGACTGCCCTCGAGAGCGCATTTCCTTATATTGAATCCACCAGTTATTATTATGCGTTCCCCTTTGCTGTCGGGGCGATGCTGGTGCGGCTGGTGCTCAATTCCGAGATCGCTTTTGTCTTCGCGGCGTTGAGTTCGGTTCTGATCGGTGTGCTTTTCGGCAACAGCCTGGTCATTTCAGGTTTTGCCCTGGTCAGCAGCGTCACCGGCGCTCACTGGGTTCGTCACTGCAAGACCCGGTCGACCCTGTATCGCGCCGGCATGTGGATTTCGCTGGTCAATGTGGGGACGGTGGTCGCCATTCATTTCATGGCCGGCCGCATGGTGGATATCCATCTGCTGCACAAGATGGGGTTTGCTCTGGCCGGTGGTATCGTCTGCGCAATTATCGTCAATGGCACGATCCCGCTGATCGAGTCAGTCTTTAAATATACGACTGATATCAAACTCCTGGAGTTGGCCAATATGAATGCTCCAGTGCTGCGCGAGCTGATGGTGCAGGCACCGGGGACCTATCATCATTCAATTATTGTGGGCAACCTGGCCGAGGCGGCTGCTGAAGAAATCAACGCCAACCCGCTGTTGGCGAGGGTCGCTGCGTATTACCATGACATAGGAAAAATCAGAAAGCCTCTTTATTTTATTGAAAATACAGGAAATTCTGCAAACAAGCACGACAAGCTCGCCCCATCCATGAGCGCACTGATTCTCATGGCGCATGTCAAGGACGGAGTTGAGATTGCCCGTGAAAACAAGCTCGGGGAGCAGCTGGTCGATATTATTCGGCAGCATCACGGCACCGCCTTGATCAAGTTTTTCTACGACAAGGCCAAAAGCAAGGAAGACCCCGGTGTCCAGCAGGTCGACGAGCGCGATTACCGCTACCCCGGGCCGAGACCGCAGTCCCGCGAGGCGGCCCTGATCATGCTGGCTGATGCGGTTGAAGCCGCCAGCCGGACCCTGACCGAGCCGACTCCCGCGCGCATTCAGGGGATGGTTCAGAAAATCATCAACAACATTTTTATCGACGGGCAGCTCAATGAGTGCGAGCTGACCCTGAAGGACCTGAACAATATCGCCAAAAGCTTTAATCGCATCCTGGCGGGTATTTTTCACCATCGAGTCGATTATCCCGAGCCGGCCTACAAGGAGCGGGAAAAGGACGGCGGAAAGAAGAAAAACGTTGAGGATACAAATCGAGAACCTGCAAAGGAAACAAAAGATCGAGAAGCGGACACTCCGAAAGGTGGCGCAGAAGATCTTAAACGCCTTGGAATGTCCTAAGGGCGAAGTGTCGATTCTGGTAGTCGACGATGATCGGATCCAGGAGATTAACCGCGACTACCTGGGCAAGGACCGCCCGACCAACGTCATTTCCTTTGCAATGCAGGAGGGAGAGGGAGGCGACATCTCCCCATTGCTGCTGGGTGATGTGGTCATCTCTGCGGAGACTGCCGCGCGCGATGCCGCGGAGGCTGGGCAGTCTTTTGCCGGCGAGCTTTATTTTCTGCTGCTGCATGGCATGCTTCACCTGGTGGGATATGACCATGAGCGCGGCACTGCGGAGCAGGCCCGTTTGATGGAAGCCCGCGAACGCGAGATTTTTTCGGAAATTGATCGTGAATTCCTCTCCCGACCCTGAAAATCCAAAAGATTTCAAGCCCCCCAACTGGTATCAAAGCGTTAATTGCGCTATCGAGGGCATTCTCTGGGCGGTCAAGACCCAGCGCCACATGAAGTTTCACATGCTTGCTGCGCTGGTGCTGCTGGTTCTGGGCCTGGTGCTGCGGGTCAGTGCCCTGGAATTTATCTTCCTCACGCTCGCGGCAATTTTCGTTCTGTTTGCCGAGCTGTTCAATACCGCCATTGAAGTCGTCGTCGACATGGTCTCACCCGATTACCACCCTCTTGCGCGAACCATCAAGGATGTGGCCGCCGGGGCCGTCTTGATGGCCAGCATCGGAGCGGTACTCTTGGGATATCTGGCCCTCTCGGGTTATTTTATTCCGCATTTGGACAAATCCCTTGCGATATTGAGTCCTCCTCCCGGGCTGGTTGCTGTTGTCGCTATCCTGGTGGTCGTTATTCTGGTGGTTCTTTTGAAATCGTTAACCGGCCGCGGAACCCCTCTGTGCGGCGGGATGCCCAGCGGGCACAGCGCTGTGGCGTTCAGTATCGCGACCTGCGTATCGCTCAGCGGAGTCGGCGCCGTTTATATCCTTCTGTCACTGCTTCTGGCGATTATGGTCAGCCATAGCCGCCTGCTGATGAACATTCATACTTTGCTCGAAGTTCTGGCTGGAGCAACACTTGGTGTCGTCACCACTTTGCTGATTTTTCTGGTTTTCAGGTAAGAGCCCCTTGTGGAGCTGTAATTTCAACCGGAAAGGGAGATAAGAACGTTGGAAGATGACAGTAGCGGCAATCAGGCCGTCGTCAAACAAAATGGCAAGTCCAATTTTCGATCATTGCTGGAACGCCTTTTTCGCGGACGCCGCCGGGCGCTGACCGAAGAGGAGTTGCAGGAGATTATCGAGGAGTCCGAAGAAGACGGGATTATCAACGAAGGAGAGGGGGAGATGCTTCATTCCATCTTCGAATTCGGTGATACCCTGGTTCGCGAAATCATGGTGCCCCGCACGGACATGGTCTGTTGTGCAAGCGGTGCGGATATCCGCGAGGTGCTTGAGGCCATCATCGAGAGCGGGCATTCACGCATTCCGATCTACGAAGGCTCGCAAGACAATATCGTTGGCATCGTATATGCCAAGGATCTCCTGCGCTATTGGGGACGAAAGGCAAGTGAAGTCGATGTTACGCAGGTCATGCGGACGCCTCTTTTTATCCCTGAAACCAAAAATATCCAGGAGCTTCTACAGGATTTCAGGACACAGCGCATTCATCTGGCCATTGCGGTCGATGAATACGGCGGTACCTCGGGGTTGATCACCATCGAGGATCTGATCGAGGAGATCGTCGGCGACATTCAGGACGAGTATGATCTTGAGGAAGAATGGCTCCAGGCTCAGCCCGACGGAAGTGTCGTGGTTGACAGTCGCCTGAATATCGAGGATTTCGAAGATTATTTTGCCACGCATGTTGAGCGTGAGAAGTTTGATACCGTCGCCGGATATGTCTTTAATCTTCTGGGGAGGGTTCCAAAAGAAGGGGAGCAGGTTCGGGACGGCGACCTGTTGCTGACTGTAGAAGAATGTGACCATCAGAAAATCCGCAAGATAAGGGTCCATCGGGGCTCCCCTGACGCGGATGTGTCGACCTCCTGATGATTCCCCCGATTCTTTCCTCACCGAAATTCTGGGCCTGCGTCATCTCTGGGCTGCTCATGGCGCTGGCTTTTCCTCGCCCTGGAATGGCTGAACTGGCCTGGGCCGGCCTGCTGCCTCTGCTGTGGGTGGGGAGGGATCGCCCTTTCCGCTCGGGATTTATCGCAGGTCTCGTTTTTTTTGCGGTGGTTCTTTACTGGCTCAATATCGTCATGACCACCTACGGGGGGCTGCATCCGCTCCTCTCGGTAGCTGCCTACCTGATGCTGGTCGTTTACCTTGCTGTCTACTGGGGCGCGGCGTTATGGATGGCGGTCCATATTAGCAGGCGTTTCAACCTGTCGCTGATCTTTATATTACCTGTTTCCTGGATTGCTTTTGAGTTTCTGCGTTCTTTTCTGTTGAGTGGTTTTCCCTGGGCGACTCTGGGATATACGCAGCACGAACGTTTGCTGATCCTGCAATCCGCTGATTTGTTCGGTGTTTATGGTCTGAGTTTTCTGCTGGTCATGGCCAATGCGGTCGGTCTTGAAATACTCAGAAGCCGGAAAGGGGGGCGAAAATTCCCCCTGTTCGGCACATCGGTTCTGGTGCTTTTGCTGGCTGCTGTTTTCTGCTATGGCGGAATGCGCCTCAACAGCGCGGAGAGTGAAGGCCCTCCACTGACGGTCAACCTGATCCAGGGCAATATCGACCAGGGGGTCAAGTGGAATCCTGACTACCAGCAGCACACCGTCGAAACTTATCGCGACCTCAGTATGAAGGCGAGCGCTGATCGCCCGGCCGACCTGACGGTCTGGCCGGAGAGCGCAACGCCTTTTTATTTTCAGGAAAGCAGCGTTTTAAGCCAACAGGTAAGAAGGGTGCCGCAGCTTATTGACGGATACCTGCTTTTCGGCAGCCCGGCGTATGAACAGGTCAATCAGGAATATCGTTACCTCAACAGCGCATTCCTGCTCTCGTCTCAGGGAGAGATACTCGGTCGCAGCGACAAAGTTCACCTGGTTCCCTTTGGTGAATACGTTCCGCTCAAGACCTTTTTGCCGTTCATCGACAAACTGGTGGTCGGAATCGGCGATTTTTCGCCCGGGACTGTAACAACCCTGTCGATGAACGGGGCGTCTGTAGGGGTTCTGGTTTGTTTTGAGGGAATATTCCCTGAACTGGCCCGCGATTTTGTCCGCCAGGGGAGCGATCTTCTAATCAATATTACCAACGATGCCTGGTTCGGGCGTTCGTCCGCACCCTATCAGCATCTGGCCATGACTCGGTTGCGCGCAGTCGAAAATCGGATCTGGACCGCACGGGCGGCCAATACAGGAATTTCAGCTTTTATCACACCGCGCGGAGAAATTCTCGAGGCCACCCCCATTTTTGAGCCGGCGGTTTCTTCCGCACAGGTCCGGTTGGGGGCGGGGTTCAGTCTGTATCGCTCCTGGGGCGATATCCTGCCCATTGCCTGCAGCGTTGTTGTGCTCTGGTGGCTGGTGCTGCTGTGGCGAAAACCGAATAGAGAGAACAGAGGATCGAGGAAGGCGACTTCTTGCGGACCGGAAAGCAACTCGCTATAATCGCTCGTTCCCTTGATCTTTAATCTGTATGGCCGGTGAGTGCTTGTTCCCCCTGCCATCAATTTTATTTAAATGCAAAGAAAGGATTCAAAAATATGTTTCGTGAAGAACATGAGGCGCTGAATACTATCGAAGAAAAAGCCCGCGAACTTTGGAGGTATCTTTGACGTCGTTGCCAAGAAGGAACGGATTGCGGAGCTGGAAGCTGAAATCGCCGATCCTGATTTCTGGAATGACCCGGACAAAGCGCAGGAAAAACTCCGCGAGCGCACCAACCTGCAGAAGCCGGTTGAAGCGATTGAGGCCCTGACGCAGCAGATAGAAGACCTCAAGGTGCTCATCGAACTGGGCGAAGAGTCCGATGACGAGGACACGCGGCGCGAGGTCAGCGAAGCCCTGCCGGCCATGGAGCGCGAGCTGCGCAAGCTCGAGATGGCGCGTATGCTCAGCGGCCCTCACGATCACCGCAATGCCATTTTCAGCATCAATGCCGGGGCCGGCGGCACCGAAGCGCAGGATTGGGCCGATATGCTGCTGCGCATGTATCTCCGATTCTGCGAGCGCAAGGGGTGGAAAACCGAGATCACCGATTACCAGGATGGGGAAGAGGCCGGGATCAAGGGCGCGACCTTTACCGTCGAGGGTGAATATGCTTATGGCTTTCTGCGCGCCGAGATGGGAATTCACCGCCTTGTGCGCATCTCGCCGTTTGATTCCAATGCGCGCCGCCATACCTCGTTCTCATCGATATTCGTTTTCCCGGAACTCGATGATGATGTCGAGATCGAGATCAATGAAAAGGATCTCAAGGTCGACACGTATCGCGCCAGCGGCGCCGGTGGGCAGCACGTCAACAAGACCGACTCCGCCATCAGGATTACTCATATTCCGACCGGGATCATCGTCGCCTGCCAGAACGAGCGCTCTCAACATAAGAATCGCGCCATGGCGATGAAACAGCTCAAGGCGCGTTTGTTTGAAATGGAGATGCGCAAAAAGGAAGAGGAAGCTTCCGACATCGCGGGCGAAAAGAAGGAGATCGGGTGGGGAAGCCAGATCCGTTCATATGTGCTGCATCCCTATCGCATGGTCAAGGACCATCGCACCAATTTTGAAATGGGAAATACGGATGCTGTTCTTGACGGCGACCTTGAAGGCTTTATCGAAGCCTTTCTCCTGAGCCGGAGCTGACCGCGAATCGTCAGAGTCGCTGAAAATCCTGCGGGGAAAAACCCTGATTTATCCTTGACTTGATCTGCCGGCAGGGCTAATGTACGCCTCTTGGACAAAGGCTTGAAAGGTATTGGAATCAATGGAAGAACTCAACGATATACTGCTGCAGAGACGCGAAAAATTAAACGAACTGCGTGAAGGCGGGCAAAACCCATTTGCCAATGATTTCCCCGTTTCTCATGGCACAAAGGATGTGCTCGATGCGCACGCCGATGATGCTGCGGAGGCGCTGGAGGGGTGCGAGACGCTCTATCGTATTGCCGGGCGCATCATGGCGAGGCGTGACTTCGGCAAGGCTGCCTTCATCCAGCTTCAGGATCACGGTGGACGCCTGCAGGTCTATGTGGCGCGTGACAAGGTCGGCGAGGACGCTTTCGAGGTGTTTCGCAAGCTCGACCTGGGTGACGTGGTCGGCGTTTCCGGCCGTCCCTTTCGCACCAAGACCGGGGAATTGAGTCTGCGCGCTGAAGAAATTCGCCTTCTGACCAAATCCCTGCGCCCGCTGCCGGAGAAGTGGCACGGCCTGACCGACGTGGAGACGCGCTACCGTCAGCGCTATCTCGATCTGATGGTCAATCCCGAGGTGCGCGAGGTCTTTCTCAAACGCAGCCGCATCATCGGTCTGATCCGCGACTTCATGCGCGAGCGCGGGTTTCTCGAGGTGGAAACCCCGATGATGCAACAGGTGGCCGGCGGAGCAACCGCCCGGCCTTTCAGAACCTACCATAACACGCTCAAGATGGATCTGTTCCTGCGCATTGCTCCCGAGCTTTATCTGAAGCGCCTCGTGGTTGGCGGTCTGGAGCGTGTGTTTGAAATCAATCGCAACTTCCGCAACGAGGGGATCTCCATACAGCATAACCCCGAATTCACCATGATGGAGTTCTATCAGGCCTACGCCACCTACGAGGATCTGATGGATTTCACCGAGGAGCTGATCTGTTCCGTTACCTCCGATGTTTGCGGGACGTTGAACCTGACTTATGGCGGAAAAGAGGTCGACCTTTCACCGCCCTGGAAGCGCCTGACCTTCAAGCAATCCATTGTCGAGTACGGCAAGGTTTCGGAGGATGTTCTCGAGGACAGGGCGCGCGCCCTGGAATATGCGCGTTCCCTCGGCCTGGACCTTGATTCCCGGATGGGGCTCGGTAAGATCCTGACGGAAATCTTCGATGAGGTGGTTGAGCCTCACCTCTGGCATCCCACCTTCATCACGCAGTATCCAACGGAGGTTTCGCCGTTGTCGCGCAAGAATGATTCAGATCCTGAGGTGGTGGATCGCTTCGAGCTCTTTATCGTCGGACGTGAACTGGCCAATGCCTTTAACGAGCTCAATGACCCATTGGATCAGAGAGAGCGCTTCGAGCAGCAGTTGGCTGAAAAGGAAGCCGGCGACGAAGAAGCGCATGCCATGGATGACGACTATGTGCGCGCCCTGGAATTCGGCTTGCCACCCACCGCTGGGGAAGGGATCGGGATCGACCGCCTGGTCATGCTTCTGACCGACTCGGCTTCTATCCGTGATGTCATTCTGTTTCCCCAGTTGAGGCCGGAAAAGTAGTTTTCGTTCGCCAATTCCAGAAGGGCCGCTTTGTGTGTGCGGCCCCTCGTGATTAAAGGATATCATGTCCTACGAACTGTTCGTCAGCCTGCGGTACCTGCGGGCCAAACGCAAGCAGACCTTTATCTCCGTCATTTCTTTTATCTCCATCGGCGGAGTGACGCTGGGGGTTGCCGCCCTGATTGTCGTACTCGCGGTCATGACCGGTTTTCATGACGGCGTGCGCCAGCAGATTCTCGGCAATCTTCCCAATATCCTGGTTCAAAAGTATGGCGAGCCACTCTCCGAATACACGGATATCGCTGAGCGCATCGAAAAAACACCAGGCGTCTCTGCGGTAGCCCCCTTTATCGCGCGCGAAGCGATGCTGCTTTCAGGCGGGAATGTGGCCGCAGTGCAGGTCAAGGGCGTAGAATCGGGCAACAAGGCCTTCGCTCAGGAAGCGTTGACCGTCGGCGGACAAGATCTGGAAACGCTTCTTTTCGAGGCGCCGGACACCAAACCCGGAATCGTGATCAGCCTTGATTCAGCAACGACTCTGGGTGTGGCGGTAGGTGATACCATCAATGTTATCCCGCCTATGTTTACCCTGACGCCATTCGGCATGGTTCCTAAAATGAAACCTTTCCGTGTTGTCGGTATTATACGGCAGCAGGGCAGTCTGGTGGAAACCTATTATGCCTACATCGGCCTTTCCACCGCTCAGAAGTTTTTCGAACTGGAGAAGCAGGTCACGGGCATCGAGGTCGATGTCGCGAATTTTGATCAGACCACCCAAGTTGTTTCATCCTTGCGTGATGAGTTCGCCTTTCCGTTTACGGTCCGGTCCTGGCAGGATATGTTCGGGTCGTTTCTTTCCGCGCTGAAATTGGAAAAACTGGGTCTTTTTATCGTGCTTGGCATCATCGTTCTGGTTGCGGCGTTCAATATTGCTACGACCCTGATCATGGTGGTCATGGAGAAAAACAAGGATATTGCGATCCTGCGCTCAATGGGGGCGACCTCCCGCAGCATCATGAAAATTTTTGTCTTTGAGGGCGCGATCATCGGCACTCTTGGAACATCGCTGGGAACCGGTCTCGGTTTGCTGATCGCCGTCAACGCTGATCCCATCATCAAAAAGATCGAAAATCTTTTTGGACTTAAGATTTTCGATCAGACCGTTTATGGCATGGATACCTTTCCGTCCGTCGTCAACACGAGCGATGTGGTGTCGGTGGTGATTGTGGCCATGGCAATTTCGCTTTTGGCAACGATTTATCCGGCATGGCACGCCTCCCGTATGGATCCGGCCGAGGCGCTGCGCTATGAGTAGGTCTGACGAACAGAATTTGCCGTTGATTGATGCAAAGGGGGTCAAAAAAACCTTCAGCACCCCCCATGGTGAAGTGGGGGTTCTCAAAGGGATCGATTTAAGGATCGACAGCGGCGAGCGTGTGGCCATTATCGGCTATTCCGGCGCGGGCAAAACAACACTGATGCACATTCTGGGCGCTCTTGATCGTCCCAATTCAGGCCAGGTCCTGTTTGAAGGACGCGATATCTTCTCCCTCAGGGGGGGAGCCCTGGATGAGTTTCGCAATCGTACCGTCGGGTTCGTCTTTCAGTTCCATCAGCTTCTTCCCGAGTTCAACGCCCTGGAAAACGTGATGATGCCGTCTCTTGTGGCGCGCTGTGATCGCGGGGAGGCGGAAAATAACGCCCGCGAACTTCTGCAGGATGTGGGGTTGGGCCACCGACTGTTGCACAAACCCGGAGAACTCTCCGGCGGCGAGCAGCAGCGAGTGGCTATTGCGCGGGCTTTGTCCCGCACGCCGCGTCTGCTGCTGGCAGACGAGCCGACAGGCAATCTTGACAGCAGGACAAGCGACGAGATTTATCTGCTTCTCGAACGTCTGCACCGTGATCGCGGGCTGACCATGGTTGTTGTGACTCACAGCCAATCCCTGGCCGCGCGCATGGATCGGATGGTTCATATGGAGGACGGTCTTCTGGTGGCCCCGCAACAGGGGTAAATCGTCTTTTTTCAGCCTGGCCCGCGAGTGCCCTCTGAAGGAAAAATCAGTTTACACCCCAAGGGGGTTTCCTTATAATGAAACGCTTTATAATCAGCCTTCCCGGAGTGCTTTTTCCCATGACAATTCAGAGCATGTCTGCTCGAATTCTTCTCTTCTGCCTGATCTTTTTCGGGGCGTCGTCCGTCTATGGAGCAACCCTGACCTTCGAAGATGTTCTTATCGAAGGACTGCAGCGAGTCGAGGAGCGCGCTGTGCACTCGGTCATTCAGGCGCGTCCCGGCCAGCCTCTGACCCTTGAAGATATCGATCGTGATATTCGAAACATTTTTTCTTTAGGTCGTTTCAGAGATGTGACCGCCCTGACTGGAAAAGGATCCGACGGGCCAATCCTTATTTACCATGTCGAAGAGCGCCCTCTGGTACGTGAGGTCCGGTTCACCGGTGGCGAAGAGTTTAAAGAAGACAAGCTGCGAGATCTGGCGACAGTGCGTGTGCCCGATCTCTATGATCCCGAGGAGGTCGAAAAAAGCGTTGAGGCCATTCGTCAGGCCTACCGCGATGAAGGTTTCCACGCTGCTCAAATCGAAACTGACGTTGAGATCGATGATCAGAATGAGGCCACCGTCATTTTTTCCATTGACGAAGGTGAAAAGGTCCTGGTTTCCGAGATCACCTTCGCGGGAAATGAGGTTTTTACCGATGAAGAACTGCGGAAATTCATGCAGACTCGTGAAAAATGGTTTCTGTCCTGGCTGACAGGCCGTGGCACCTATAATCACGATATGCTCAAAAACGACCTTGAACTGATTGCCGATGAATATTTTAATCGGGGCTACGTGCAGGTCAAGGTATTGGAACCTGTCATCACGTTCAATGATGACAAAAGCACCATGTCCGTATTGATTGAAATTGAAGAAGGGGTCCAATTCCGCGTCGGCAACCTGGGGGTTGAAGGGGACCTGCTCGAATCACCTCAGGAGCTTCTGAAGGACACCAAGCTGCAGGAGGGTGAAGTCTTCAGCCGTAAGAAGCTTCGCGAGGATGTCTTTGCTCTCAATGATCTCTATGCCGATCGCGGCTATGCCTATGTCAATGTTGCGCCTTTGACCCGCCTTGACCAACAGGAGAGGTTGATTCACATTACCTTTGATATTGAAAAGGGCGCCAAGGTTCACATTGATCGCATCCGCATCAGCGGTAACTCCAAAACCCGCGACAAAGTCATCCGACGCGAGATGAAATTAATTGAGGGAGATCTCTACAGCGCCACCAAACTCAAGGAAAGTCGTCGGCGCATCAACAATCTGGGGTACTTTGAAGAGGTCAATGTCTCCACCGCTCAAACCGAGGAAGAAGAGCTGATGGATATTGATGTCGATGTCAAGGAAAGAGGAACGGGCACTTTCAGTATCGGCTTCGGATATTCATCTGTGGATGGGTTTATCGGGCAGGGTTCCCTGCAGCAGGACAATTTCCTCGGGCGCGGGCTTAAGCTCGACCTTGCAGCTGCTTTGGGCGGCCAGACCACCACTTATCGTTTTGGTGTGACCGATCCCTATTTTCTCGACAAAGATCTGACTTTGGGTTTCGATCTGTACAAGACGGATCGGGAATGGCCTGATTTCAGTGAAGAAACAACCGGTGGCAATCTTAAGTTCGGCTTCCCGCTTACAGATGATCTCAGGGCCTATTTCCTTTACCGTTACGAGGAAAAGGAAATTTACGATGTCGAACCCGGCGTGTCGCGTTACATTCTCGAGCAGGCGGGGCAATCGACTCTTTCTGCCGTCACGGCCATGCTGCGTAGAGACACGACGGATTATCGTCTTGATCCCACCATGGGGTCGCAATCCGAGGTGTCCATTGAGTTTGCCGGTATCGGGGGAACAGAAAAGTTCACCAAGTATATTGTTGATCATCGCCACTTCTTCCCCTTCAAGTGGGGTACTTACTTTTCGGTGCATGGCCAGATCGGTTATGTTCACCCTTGGGGAGGAGAAGATGTCCCCATCGATGAACGCTTCTTCCTTGGGGGGATCAACAGCTTGCGTGGATTCAAATCACGTCATGTCGGCCCCATGGATGGTGACGATTTTATCGGCGGTGTGAAAGAGGCCTATTTCAACTTTGAATACATTTTCCCCCTCGCCAAGGATATGGGGCTCAAAGGGCTGCTTTTCTTCGATACGGGTAATGCCTGGGGGGATAGTGAGGCCTATTTCTCAGATATGCGTTATAATGTGGGGGCTGGAATCCGCTGGTTCAGTCCCATGGGACCTCTACGTCTGGAACTGGGGTACAATCTTGATCCGCGCGATGACGAGGACCCCACTGAATGGCAATTTTCCATTGGTCGATTCTTCTAGCGAATTAATACACACAAAAAGGAGTGGTACCCATGAAACGAATTGTGGCTTTAACCGTGACGATGCTTCTGTTGACCGCGCTGCCTGTGGTGGCTCAAACCGCCAAGCTGGGATATGTGGATCTGCAGAAAGCTCTTAATATGAGTTCTGCGGGGCAGTCCGCAAAAGCGCAGATCGGAGAGAGAGTCAAAGAGTATGAAGGCGAAGTCCAGAGCCGCCAGGCCGATCTCAAGAAGATGAAAGAAGATCTTGAAAAGCAGGCAGTTCTTCTTTCCGAAGAGGCGCGAAGCAAGAAGGAGCGTGAATATCAGCAAAAGCTCAAAGAGTTCCAGCGCTTCACCAAGGATATTCAGGAAGAGTTGCAGCAAAAGGATGCGGACGCGACCCGGCGCATTCTGGAAGAACTTTTCAAAGTGATCAAAAACTATGGAGCAGAGAACAATTTTACGATGATTTTTGAAAAAACCGAAAGCTCTGTACTGTATGCGGACGATCAGGTTGATTTGACCGAAGACATCATCAAGGCCTATGACGCGCAGAGCAAATAAGAGTGAGGAACGCAATGGCAAGTCTGGAAGACATTGCGGCACAGGTCGGCGGTCGTGTGGTCGGCAACGCTTCTCTTGAAATAAAGCGCGTCGCCCCGATCGATGAAGCTCGTGAAGGGGACCTGACCTTTATTGCCAATCCAAAATACATCGCCAAACTCGAGACGACCCAGGCGAGCGCGGTGATTGTCGCGCCGGGCGTGCAATCCGAGCGGCTTTCCCTTGTGGTCTGCGACAACCCCTACCTGGCATTCGCCCGGGCGGTGGAATTTCTACACGTGTCCAGGCCCGCTCCCCTCGGGGTGATGGAAGGAGCGCACGTCCATCCCGAAGCGGTTTTGGGGGAGGCGGTCAGCATTCATCCCGGCTGTGTCATCAGTGCCGGTGCAAGGATTGGCAACGGGACTGTTCTTCATCCGGGTGTTATTATTTATCCCGGTGTTGAAGTTGGAGAAGACTGCATCCTTCATGCGAATGTGACTGTTCGGGAAGAGTGCCGTCTCGGAAATCGCGTCATCGTACAGCCGGGAGCAGTGATTGGCTCCGACGGTTTCGGATATGCTCCCGACGGTGGCCGCTATGTCAAAATCCCGCAGGTGGGAAGGGTCGAGGTTGGCGACGATGTTGAAATTGGAGCCGCCTCCTGTATTGATCGCGCAGCACTTGAGGTGACCCGCATCGGCCGGGGGACCAAGATCGACAACCTGGTTCAGGTCGGGCACAATGTTGTGATCGGAGAGGATACCATTCTGGTCTCCCAGGTGGGAATAGCCGGCAGTACAACCATCGGAGACCATTGTACTTTTGGCGGTCAAGCCGCTTCCGCGGGGCATGTCCACATCGGTAACAACGTTACGATCGCGGCAAGAGGAGCCGCGGCAGGCAATATCCCGGACGGACAGGTTATGTCCGGCGCTCCCGCCATGCCGCACAAGGACTGGCTTAAAGCTTCTATGGTCTTCCCGCGGCTTCCGGACATGCGGCGTGAACTGCAGCAACTCAGAAAGAAAGTTGCGCAGCTCGAAAAACAGCTTGAGGAGAAATAGGGTCCATGACATTGGATATCAATGAAATCATGAAGCGCCTTCCTCATCGTTATCCGTTTTTGCTTGTTGACCGCATAGAAGAACTGGTCAAAGGCGAAAGGGTGGTGGGCGTTAAGAATGTGACCATCAACGAGCCCTTTTTTCAGGGACACTTTCCCGGTCACCCAGTGATGCCCGGTGTGCTGATAATCGAAGCAATGGCACAGGTGGGCGGTGTTTTTGCTATCATCAGTGATGAGATTGGCTCTGACAAGGTGACGTATTTCACCGGAATTGACAAAGCCCGTTTTCGCAAGCCGGTTCGTCCCGGTGACGTGTTGCAAATGCATCTGGAGCTTCTGACCTGCAAACGCGGGCTTTACTGTTTTAAAGGCAAAGCCTATGTGAATGATCAACTGGTCGCCGAAGCCGATCTCAAAGCCACCTTCGCTCCGAAAGAAAACGGTTGAAAAATATGTCTATACACCAAACGGCCATTGTTCATCCCGGTGCGCGCATCGGTGAGGATGTCGCCATCGGTCCCTATGCCGTTATCGGCGAACACGTCAAGATCGGCGACCGCACAACGATCGGTCCCCACGCTGTCATCGAGGGCGATACAGAAATAGGCGAGGATAATCGAATTTTTCAGTTTGCCTCCATTGGTGCCGCGCCTCAGGATCTTAAATTCAGCGGAGAGAGGACAGCTCTCAGGATCGGAGATCGCAACGTGGTGCGTGAATTTGTAACCCTGCACTGCGGAACAGTCAGTGGGGGCGGTGTTACGACCATCGGCAGCGACAACCTTTTTATGGCATACTGTCACGTTGCTCATGATTGCCATCTGGGTAACCATATCGTTATGGCCAACAGCGCGACTCTCGCAGGGCATGTCTCCATCGGTGACTATGCGATTCTCAGTGCGCTGATTGCCGTTCATCAGTTCACCCGGGTTGGCGGTCATGTCATGATCAGCGGTGGCTCCATGGTCAACCAGGATGTGCCCCCATTTACCATCGCCCAGGGCGACCGGGCCAGAACCGTTGGACTCAATCTGGTGGGCCTGAAGCGTCGTGGATTTGACGAAAAAGCCATTTCAGGGATTAAAAAGGCTTACCGACTGCTTTTTCGTTCGGGCCTGCGTCTCGAGACCGCCGTTGAGCAAATTATCGATGAAGTCGGGGATGTACCTCAGGTTGTCGAGTTTGTTGAATTTGTCAAAGGCAGCCAGCGCGGAATTGCGCGCTGAGTCAAAGGGAATATCATGAGCCATCTTCGTGCCGGTGTCATCGGTGTAGGATATCTCGGGCGTTTTCACGCACAGAAATATGCAGCCCTGGCGGGTGTAGACCTGGTCGGCGTCGTTGATGCCGATCAGGCTCGTGCCGAAGAAGTTGCCGGCGAAGTCGACACCAAAGCATATACTGATTATTCAGAACTGCTTGACCTGGTCGACCTGGTTTCGATTGTTGTCCCGACACATCTGCATTTCAAAGTGGCCAAGGCTGCTCTGGATGCCGGCGTACACATTCTTCTGGAAAAGCCTGTAACCCAGACCGTGGCAGAAGCTGATGAATTGATTCGGATCGCAGAGGATAAAAACCTGGTGTTCCAGGTCGGGCATCTCGAGCGCTTCAATCCGGCCGTGGTGGCCCTGGGTGATGTCTTGAAAAACCCCATGTTCATCGAATCTCACCGCCTGTCGCCTTTCAAGCCGAGAGGGACCGATGTCAATGTGGTGCTTGATCTGATGATCCATGATATCGACATCATTCTCAATATGGTCAAATCCCCTGTTGAGTCGATCAATTCCGTGGGCGTGCCGGTCCTTTCGGAGGAAGTCGATATCGCCAACGCTCGTCTTCAATTTGCCAACGGTTGCGTTGCCAACGTCACCGCCAGCCGTGTCAGTCGCGAACCGATGCGGCGTATCCGGATTTTCCAGCCCGATGCCTATGTCTCCATCGATTACCAGTCCCGTAAAATCGGCATTTTCCGAAAGGGAGGGCAGGGGATTGCGGTTCCAGCCATTCCCAATGTGACGATGGATGAAAACAGCTTCACCCAGGGCGACTCTCTTCTCGACGAGATCACGGCTTTCGTTCGTTCCGTCAAGCAAGGCCTTCCTCCTGTTGTAAGCGGAGAGGACGGTAAACGGGCGCTGGAAGTCGCGCTTTGGATTACCCGTAAACTGTTTCATNNGCTTTTTCAACTGTTTTTCCAGACAGGAATTTTGCATGAATATCCCGATGGTTGACTTAAAAAAACAATACGAGAACCTGAAGACCGAAATTGATCAGGCCATTCAGGATGTCCTGGCGTCAACGCAGTTTATCCTTGGCCCCAATGTACAGGCCCTTGAACAGGAGGCTGCTGCGCACCTTGGTGCTGAATTCGCCGTCAGTTGCGCCTCCGGAACCGATGCTCTGCAGTTGGCACTGCGCGCTGCCGGCATCGGGGAGGGGGATGAAGTCATTACTTCGCCCTTTACGTTCATTGCCACGGCGGAAGCGATCGCCTATGTCGGCGCCCGCCCCGTGTTCGTCGATGTAGATCCCAGGACTTTCAACCTTGATCCTGAGCTGATCGAAAAAGCCATTACAGAGCGCACCACGGCGATCCTGCCGGTTCACCTGTTCGGACAACCGGCGGATCTTGCCCCGATGGTCGATATCTGCAACCGTCACGGGTTGAAGCTGATCGAAGACTGCGCTCAGTCTTTTGGCGCGGCTTATGGTGAGAAGATGACCGGCGCTGTCGGCATTGCGGGATGCCACTCCTTTTTCCCCAGCAAGAATCTCGGCTGTTACGGCGACGGCGGCATGGTGACGACCAATGATGCGAAAGTCGCTGAAGAACTCAAGGTTCTGCGCAACCACGGAAGCCGCGAACGCTACCATCATTCGATTATTGGATTCAACAGCCGCCTCGATGAGATGCAGGCCGCCATCCTGCGGATCAAACTGGCGCGTATCGAAGAATTCAACCGCCTGCGGCGCCGCAATGCCCATCTCTACAATGAATGCCTGCGGGATCTGCCGGTGACGACACCCTTTGAGGACGGCAAGGGCGTGCATGTCTACCACCAGTACACGATTCTGGTCGAGAAGCGCGACCAGGTTCAGAAAGCATTGACCGAAGCAGGAATCGCCTGCGCCATCTATTACCCGATCCCTCTGCACCGCCAGGAAGTATTCCGCGATGAATTCGCGCAACTTGACTGCCCGGTGTCCGAGCGCTTGGCGCAGCAGGTTCTGTCTCTGCCCATGTTCCCTGAGCTCAGCGAAGACCAGATCAAACATATCTGCAGTGTTATTGGTGACGCCCTGAAATGAGCGACCACGCCCTGAATGCACAGCACCGCCGTGCGCTGATCGTCACCGGTGAGGCCAGCGGCGACCTGCATGCTTCGCGCTTGATCCACGCGGCCCGCCAGATTGACCCTCAACTGGAATTTGCCGGCGTCGGCGGCCGGCTCATGGAGGCAGAGGGGTGCGAGATCCTGTATCGAGGGGAGGAACTTGCGGTGGTGGGGCTGGTGGAAGTGGTCTCTCATTTCCCCGCGATCTATCGTGCTTTTAAAAAACTCGAAGCGATCCTGAACAGTGACCAGCCGCCGGATGTGCTGATTCTGATCGATTTCCCGGAGTTCAATCTTCGTCTGGCGGCCAAGGCCCATAAGGCCGGTGTGCCTGTTCTATATTATGTCAGCCCCCAGGTGTGGGCCTGGCGGCGTGGGCGAGTGCGCAAAATTGCCAAAGTGGTGGATCGCCTGGCGGCAATTTTCCCTTTTGAGCCTGAGCTTTATCAGGGACTTGATATCGATGTGCAGTATGTCGGTCATCCCCTGGTGGCTGATTGCCGCATTACCACCTCGCGCGATGAATTTCTACGTCGTTATGGCCTCGATCCTTCACGTCAGGTCGTTGGGCTTTTCCCCGGTAGTCGGCGCAGCGAGTTGAAGTATATTTTCGAGACCCTGGTGGAGACAGCCCATCTGCTGAAAAAGGATAAACCCGAACTCCAGTTTGTTCTGCCGGTTGCATCCTCTCTTTCCCCGGAGCTGTTCCAGGAGAAGCTGGCCGGACAGGACCTTGATGTGACCCTGGTGCAGGAGTCGATCTACGATACGGCTGCGGCCTGTGATGCAATCATAACTGTTTCAGGCACTGTAACCCTGCAGGTCGCACTGACTGCAACACCCATGGCGATCGTTTATAAAATGAATCCGTTGACATTTGCCATCGGTAAGCGACTCGTCAAAGTCCCGCACATCGGTCTGGCCAACATCGTGGCCGGCAGGGAGGTGGTGCGTGAATTCATTCAGGATCAGGCCACTCCGGAAGCAATCGGCGCTGAAATCATACGGATTCTGGAGAATGAATCCTATTCCCGCACGATACGGCAGGGGCTGGCTGGAATTCAGGAGAAAATGGGCGAACCCGGCTGTTCGGAAAAAGTGGCGCGCATGGCATCGCAGATGAGCAGGGGGCTTGATGGCTGATCAGGCACTGTATATCTACCAGAGATTGCTGGCATACTCCAGGCCGTACCTTTGGAGGATCCTGTTTTCGATTGTCGCGTCCATTCTGGTTGCAATCACCGATGTTTCCTTCGCGCAGTTGGTACAACCCCTGGTCGACGACGTCATTTCCGCCCGCAATGCCTCCCTGGTGCACCTGGTCCCGATCATTATTATCAGTCTGGCGGTGGTTAAAGGGATTTCCCGTTATTTTCAGGAATATCTCATCAAGACCGCTGGTCAGTTGGTGGTTCAGGATATTCGCAACGATCTTTATTCCCAATCGATCGGTCAGTCCATGGGGTTCTTCGGGAGGCATCCCACCGGAACCCTGATGTCGCGCGTTTTGAACGATGTCGGCATCATGCAACGCTCCGCCGCAGATGTGCTGGTCGATGGCGTGCGCGAAACATTTACCCTGGTGGGCCTTGTCGGTCTGGTTTTCTACCGGGACTGGAAGCTGGCCCTGGTCGCGTTTATAATTTTACCAGTTGCAATTCTACCGGCTACGTATATTGGCCGCAAAATTAAGGAAAATACCCGTAAGGGGCAGCATACAATGGGAGGGCTGACCGGCGTTCTGCAGGAAACGTTTGCCGGTATCAAAGTGATCAAGGCTTTTGGCAGTGAACAACGCGAGAGCCAACGCTTTAAAACTGAGAATCTGAAATTCTATCGCTTCATGCGAAAAGTTCTCAAATACGATTCCGCCTCGGCGCCGGTGATCGAAATTCTGGCATCGTTCGGGATCGGTGCTGTTTTCTGGTATGGAATTAATCGTGTGATCAGCGGAGCCATGACGCAGGGGGAGCTTTTCTCTTTCGCGACGGCCATGTTCATGATGTACACCCCTGTCAAACGACTGACGAAAGTCAGCAATGCTATTCAAAAATCCCTTGGGGCCGCAGAGCGGGTATTCGAGGTTATGGACGAACCTCTGACGATCCAGGATGCACCTGATGCCAGGCCGCTCAAAGTGAGCGCCGGGGAAGTTGTCTTCGACCGGGTCAGCTTTGCCTATGAGGATGAATATGTCCTGAAGGATTTCTCGTTACAGGCCGATTCCGGTGAAGTTGTCGCCCTGGTTGGTCCCAGCGGTGCGGGTAAATCTACTGTCGTCGGGCTGCTCACGCGTTTTTACGATCCGCAGCAGGGTGCCATCCGGATCGATGGGCAGGACATCCGTTATGTGACCATTGAAAGTCTCAAGCAGCATATCGCCCTTGTCGACCAGGAAACATTCCTGTTTAACGACACCATTTACAACAATATCCGCTATGGTCGCCGGGATGCGGGTGAAGATGAAATCAAGGAGGCGGCTCGAAAAGCATTTGCTGAAGATTTTATTGAGCAGCTTCCCGAGGGGTACCACACCCACATTGGCGACCGCGGCCTGCGGCTGTCCGGCGGGCAGCGCCAGAGAATCTCTATTGCCCGCGCCATTCTGCGTGACGCGCCGATTCTTCTGCTCGATGAAGCGACCAGCGCTCTGGATACTGAAAGTGAGACCATGGTGCAGAATGCCCTGGCCAATCTCATGCGCAACCGGACCACTTTTGTGATTGCCCATCGTCTTTCGACCATTATGGACGCCAATAAAATAGTCGTCATGGAAGATGGGCAGATCCGTGAAACAGGCAGCCACGATGAGCTTCTGGCCCGAGACGGACTTTATGCCCGACTTTACCAGATGCAGTTCCGGGGATAGAAAATGAAGAAGCGGCTGGAAAATTGGTTTCTTTTTCAGATCGTACCGAAACTGGCTGCAGGGTTCATTAACCTGTTGCACCGGACGATGCGCACAGAGGTGATTATGCCTCCGGATCATCGGCCCGATGACAAACCGGTTATCATCGCTTTCTGGCACGACCAGTTGCTTCTGATGGTGAAAGGCTATCGGGGACCAGGCGCCCGAATCCTCATCAGCGAATCGAAGGATGGTGAACTGATCGCTAAAACCATGGAATGCTTTGGCCAGGGGGCGGTTCGCGGCTCGTCGACCCGCGGTGGTCGCAAGGCTTTCAAAGCGTTGTTGGCTCTGGCGCGCGAACCTTACGATCTGGTGATCAC
>NPIE01002195.1_pt1 | contig 25760 bp, 17 predicted proteins | sample 8637661 | NCBI WGS metagenome assembly NPIE01 (sample SAMN07420842, study PRJNA396082) | bioreactor metagenome | isolation source: sample BA12 brine-fed electro-methanogenic bioreactor BA | place: Japan: Kochi | collected 2016-12-09 | reverse complement strand
CTCCGCGATGTTGTTGGCGTAGTCGGTGCTGTCCTGGGTCTCGATGTACTGGGCTTCGCCACCGAACTTCTCGATGACGGCCTGCACGCCTTCCCAGCTGCTCTGGTTGAAGCTGCGGTCGTCCACCTCGCCCACGTCCGTCACCAGCCCGATCCGCAGCCCGGCCTCTTCTTCAGCGGCGGGCTCTTCGGTGGGTTCTTCCGCGGGTTCTTCGGTCGGTTCTTCCGCCGGTTCTTCCGTGGGTTCTTCTGCCGGCTCCTCAGTAGGTGCTTCGGTTGGTTCTTCCATCGCTGCCGGCTCCTCTGTGGGCTCAGCAGTTGGGGTCGGGGTCGCTTGCGGACCGCAGGCAGCCAGCGTCAGTGACAGGGTCACGAGCACAGCCAGCAGCCAAAAGAACTTCTTGTACATTTTTTACTCCTCCTGAAAATTGAACATAAAGGTGGGATCGCAATCCGTGTCAATAAGCCGGGTTAGTGGATAGCAAATATCGACAGGCTATTGACGCAAAAAACCGAAAGAGATGCAGCACCATCGCTTTCAGCTGGTGGAACTTGCTGGCTCCACGATTGCCCCCCGAGGGTATCTTTCCAGTGCCGGATATCATAGCACACTGGGGCGCAACCGCAAAACACCGGTTAAAGTGCTGTTGGCTCCTCACGCAAGCCGTACAGGCCGGGCTGGGCCAGCTGCCGGCCGTGAAACCGGGCGTATGGGCTGGCCATGAGGAAGCCAGCCCATACTGTGTGGAGAAAGCTGCTGTTGGATATAACGCGATGTTGGAAGTTTCCGACATACGTTTATCGCTTCTGAAATGCCCGATCTGGCTACAGAATATCCAGGTATCGCTCACGTTCCCATTCGCTGACGTGCATCCGGAATTCATCCCATTCCAGGGATTTGGCCCGGCGGAAGGCGCTGTAGATATGCTCGCCCAGCGCGTCCTGCAGCACGCTGTCCTGCTCCAGCTCGTCAAGGGCTTCGCGCAGGCTGCCGGGCAGCACGCCGACATCGTGGGCCTCGCGTTGTGCCTGGCTCCACTCGTACACATCATCGGTGACGGGCGCGGGCGGGGTCATGCCCTGCTCGATGCCTTCCAGACCCGCCGCCAGCATGACCGCGAAGGCCAGGTAGGGGTTGGCGCTGGGGTCGGGGAAACGCAATTCCACGCGGGTGGACATTTCTCGCCCGGGGGTGTAGCGCGGGATGCGGATCAGGGCGGAGCGGTTGCGCTGCGCCCAGCAGATGTATACCGGCGCCTCATAACCCGGGGTCAGGCGCTTGTAGCTGTTCACAGTCGGCGCCACCACCGCGGACATCGCCCGCGCGTGTTTCAGCTGCCCGGCAACATATGACTGCGCCAGCGCCGAGAGCTTGAATACCTCGCTGCTGTCATCGTAGAATGCATTGGCCCCGGTCTCGATGTCGATCAGGCTCTGGTGACAGTGCATGCCGCTGCCATTGATTCCAAAGACCGGCTTGGGCATGAAGGTGGCGATCAGGCCGTGTTTGGCCGCAATGCCCTTGACCGTGTACTTGAAGGTGACGGCGTTATCGGCGGTGTGCAGGGCCTCGGAGTATTTGAAGTCAATCTCGTGCTGCCCGATGGCGACCTCATGATGCTCGGTCTCAACATCGATCCTGAGCGCCTGCAGGGCGAGGACGATGTCGGAACGCACGCGCTGGGCCTCGTCGTTCGGTGAGAAATCGAAGTATCCCCCAACATCATGCGGGACTGCATGATGCAGGTCGCCGTTCCTGCGAAAGAGGAAGAATTCCAGCTCCGGGCCAACGTTCAGGCTGTAGCCCATTGCCTCTGCGCGGGCGATCTGGCGCTTGAGGGCGTGACGCGGGTCGCCTTCAAACGGCTCGCCGTCTGGGCCGTAGATGTCGCAGATGATCCGGGCCCGCAGCGGCAGGCTGTCACCGCCCGTCCAGGGCAGGATGCGGTAACTGCGTGCGTCCGGGCGCAGGAACATGTCCGATTCCTCGATGCGGGCGAAGCCTTGGATGGAAGACCCGTCGAACCAGACACCGCGTGTCAGGGCCTCGTCGAGGTGTTCTGCGGGGATGGTAACGCTTTTGGTGGTGCCGATAACATCGGTGAACTGGAGATCAATGAAGCGCACACCTTTATCGGTCACATCCTGAAGGATGGCTCGTGCCTTGTCGTCCACGAGGATAAGGCTCCTTTTTTCGATTGCATAACAGCATGGGGCAAGATAGTCTCTGCTACCTGTTTACTACGGTAACGAACTTATGGGGCGCCCTCAAGGTGTATCCTGTCTCACGTGGTTTGTGTTACTAGCACAAATGCCGGCGTCCCACCGTGTATCTGGGGGCGCCGGCATCGCTGTTTCCGGGGGCATCAGGCGGTCTGGGCAGTCACAAAGGCGCTGATGGACGCCGAGTCATTCAGGGTGACTCGGGCCGCGCTCCGGTCGATGCGCTTGATCAGCCCGGTGAGCACGCTGCCGGAGCCAAGCTCGATGAACCGCGTCACGCCCGCCTGGAGCAGGTACTGCATGCTTTCCGTCCAGCGCACCGGTGATGTAAGCTGCGCCCCCAGCTCCGCCCGGATCGCAGCCTGGTCTGGCAGCGGCGCGGCGGTCACATTGCCGACTACCGTGACTTCCGCCGGGTGCCACGCAACTGCCGCCAGCGCGGCATCAAAAGCAGCCTGGGCGGGGGCCATCAGCGGGGAGTGGGATGCGATGCTCACCGCCAGTTTCACCGCGCGCTTGGCACCAGCTGCCGTCGCCAGCGCAATGCCGCGGTCAATCGCGGCCACATCGCCCGAGATCACGATCTGGCCAGGGCAGTTGTCGTTAGCCAGCACCAGCGGCTGGCCGGTCTCAGCCGCAGCCTGCTCGCAAAGCGCCTGCAGGACAGGGGCTTCCAGGCCCAGGATTGCGGCCATCGCGCCTGGATTCTGTTCGCCCGCTGCCTGCATCAGCCGTCCACGCTCGCGCACCAGCTTCAGCCCATCCGCGAACGAGAGCGCGCCCGCGGCGGTCAGCGCGGTAAGCTCACCCAGGCTGTGGCCGGCCATGAATGCCGGGCGGACCGGGCCAAGCGCCGCTTCCAGCGCGCGCAGCGCCGCGATACTGGTCACAAAGAGGGCGGGCTGTGTATTGTAGGTATCGTTCAGGTCGGCTTCTGGCCCTTCCCAGCACAGGCGGGAGAGCGGGAAGCTGAGCAGGGCATCGGCTTCCTCAAAAACGGCGCGAGCGGCAGGGTAGTGGGCGGCGAGGTCGGCGCCCATCCCGATCTCCTGCGATCCCTGGCCGGGGAACAGCATGGCGGTTTGCATCCAGTCAGTCATCTCATAATCTCCTCAATCAGTATGACACAGCACCTGACAGGGACTATAACCCCGCCGGGCGCGCGGGGTTGTTCGCGGCGCGCGCCGGACATAAAAAAACCGTGCTTCGACCAGCACGGGTGGGATGAGCCAGGGGCAGGTGTCAGGTGGCTGGGGTCAGGCGGCCCGGGACGTAACACGAAAAACCGTGCTTCGTGCAGCACGGCTGTTCGTGGTAAATCTGTACCCTGCGAAGAGGCGCTAGTCCTCTTCCATTTCGATGACTTCCGCACCCTTGTACGTCCCACAGTGGGGGCATACCTGGTGGGCAGGCTTGTATTCGTTGCAGTTGTCGCAGCGAACCAAGTGGCGCAGGCTCAGACCGTCATGCGCGCGACGGCGGTCGCGGCGGCTGCGGGATACTTTTCTCTTTGGAAGCGGGCCCATGGTCGTACTCCGGTTGATCTTCTGTAATTGCGCTAGATGCCAGTCTGCTCTGTAACTGGGGGTCTGGCTATCGAAAAGAACGCCCAGCGAGGGTTCACGCCGGGCGGGCAGTGATGGGGATTATAGGCGCGCAGCCGGGCTGTGTCAAGATTGATTGGCGCATTCAGGGGACTTCGCGGGGCGGGAGGCGTGGGGTGGGCGTAGGGCAACGGTCTGAATGAGACACGGCATGAACGCCATGCAGGTGTTACACTGTTAAAGAGATATTCGTCCCGGTTCTATAAGACTGGCAGAAGCGATCCTGATGACCGATCCCAGACACGAGCACGACCCCAGCGAGAACGAAGAGTTCCTGCAATCTACCCAGCCAGGGCTGCCGCCGGACAGCCTGCCGCCGGATAAGCTTCCGCCGGATCAGCGCTCAAAAGTGGCCGGAAGCGATGAAACGCAGACCATGAGCGATCTGCCCCCGATCCGGCCCGCTGACGAAAGCCCGCTGAGCGAGACTCAGCCCGGCCCGGCGGTGCATATCCCCCCGCCAACGATGGGCCTGCCCGCCGCACAGGATCGGACGACGGTGCATCAGGAGCAGCGGGCGCCCACACCGCCTGCCTCGCCGCCAGTCAGCGCGGGTGGCTATCCCCCCCGGCCTGGTCATGGGCCACAGTACGCGGCCCCGCATCCGGCCCCCCGGCCGGTCCCGCGCCGTCCCCGGCGCCGCTTCCGGCTGTTTTCCGGCGGCTGCCTGATCACCATCGCCGCCGCGCTGGGCGTGTTTGCGGCCCTGGTGCTGATCCTGATCCTGATCATCGTGGGGGCGCTCAGCGCGCGGCTGGAAGACCGGCTGGCGGAGATGGGCGATCTCTCCCAGCGCCAGTCCTTCCAGACAACTGTGCTGTATGACCGCAACGGTGAAACGCTCTACCAGATCTTCGATGAAGGCCGCCGGACGAATATCCAGCTGGAGGCGCTTCCGGAGTATGTCAGGTGGGCGGTCATCGCGGTGGAGGATGGCTCCTTCTACAGCAATCCGGGAATCGACGTGCGTGGCATCCTGCGCTCATTTGCCATCAATGTGCAGGAAGGCGAGATCCTCACCGGGGCCAGCACCATCACCCAGCAGCTTGTGCGCAACATCGCCTTTGACTACGAGTATCGCACCGCAACCAGCTGGCAGCGCAAGATCGAGGAAGCCCTGCTGGCCATGATCCTGACCAACCGGATGAGCAAGGATGACATCCTTGAGCTGTATCTCAATGAAGTGTATTTCGGCAACCTGGCCTATGGCATCGAGGCCGCCAGCCAGGCCATTCTGGGCAAATCCGCGACCGAGCTGACGCTGGGGGAGGCCGCGCTGCTGGCCGGGCTGCCGCAGGCCCCGGCGGAGCTTGACCCGCTTAACCCTGACCCCCAGGTACAGCAGGCGGTGCTGGATCGCCGCCGGCTGGTGATCGAGCTGATGCTGCAGGACGGTCACATCACCCAGGAGGAAGCCTACGCCGCCTATGGTGAGCCGCTTTCGTATGCCAGCCCGGATGTGCCGCTGGTCGCGCCGCATTTCACCGTGGAGGCGCGCAGCGAGCTTGAGGCGCTGATGGCGACACTGGGGTACCCGCCGGAGATTATCGCGTCCGGGGGGCTGAAGGTCTACACCACGGTTGACCTGCGCTTTCAGGACATGGCCACCCGGGTTGCCCAGGCGCAGGTCGCCGGGCTGCGGGCCGCGCATAACATGACCAACGCGGCGGTTGTCGTGCTGCACCCCTACACCGGTGAAGTGCTGGCCATGGTGGGCAGTATCGACTACTGGGATGACGCCATTGATGGCCGGGTGAATGTCGCGCGCGCGCCGCGTCAGCCGGGCAGCACGATGAAGCCGTTCACGTATGCCGCCGCGCTGGAGCTGGGCTGGACACCCGCCAATATCATCTGGGATACGGAAATCCGGCTGGAAGCGGCCGGGCAGCCCGCCTATGTGCCGGTGAACTATGATGGGGCGTTTCATGGCCCGGTGCGCGTCCGGGATGCGCTGGCGAGCAGCTACAACATCCCGGCTGTGCAGACGCTGCGCCAGGTTGGTGTGCCGTACCTGCTCAATTTCATGCAGCGCTTTGGCGTGGAAAGCCTGACCAATGATCCGGGCTACTACGGCCTGTCCCTCACCCTGGGCGGGGGCGAAGTCACGCTGCTGGAGCTGACGCGCGGCTACAGCGTGTTCGCCAATGGCGGCGTGTTTGTCCCGTCAACAATGATCCGCTGTGTGCTGGACGGGGATGATAACGTCCTTTACCAGTACGAAAATGGCTGCCCGCGCGGGCAGAACTCACCGGCGACGGTCAACGTGATGGCGTATGGCCTGCCGGTGCTGGACCCGCGCATCGCCTTCCTGATCAGCGATATCCTGGCGGATAACGAGGCGCGCACGCCGGCGATGGGCGCGCGCAGTCCGCTTTACACCGGCGAACTGGTGACCAGCGTGAAAACCGGGACGACCAACGATACGCGCGACAACTGGACGGTGGGCTACACCCATAACGTGGCGGTGGGGGTGTGGGCCGGAAACAGCGACAACTCCGCCATGATCAACACCAGCGGGCTGACCGGTGCCGCGCCAATCTGGAACGAGATCATCACGGGGATTTATGCCGACCAGGACCTGCTGGCGGTGCTGGCCCAGAATGGGCAGCTGATCCCGGACTACCTCACCGCGCCTTCGGGCATGACGCGCCAGCAGATTTGCGAGATCGGCACCCTGCGCGACCCGGCAACCGATTGCCCTGCCACCCGCACCGAATGGTTTATGGAGTCAGCCGCGGTCGTGCCAGATGGCCAGGGTAATCTGGTGCCGGGCACGCCCGTGCTGGCGGTGCCGCTGGTGACACCCGATCCGGAGGCGAACGGCCCGCAGCTTAACGAACCGGAACGCGGGCTGTTCCAGGCGGTGGTGAAGGCGCTCCCGCCCGATGTGGCCCAGGCGGTGCAGGCCGCGCAGCGCACCCCCTCCCTGCCGGATCCGGCGCCGCCGCGCTACTGCCTGATCCCGAATGAGGTCGATCTCGGTTTGGTGGATGGGGCGCAGGGGCTGCTGTTCATTGGCGGCCCACAGGATCCACAGGACGCGATCTATGCGGCGCGCTGGGCGGACGCGCACGATGTGCCGATCCTGCCCACGCTGCCCTGCACCGCCGAGATGCTGCTGGCCAGCGGCGGGCCGGTTGTGGTGGAAGCCTATATCAGCTCCCCCGCGCCGGGCGATGTGGTGACCACGGAAATCCCGATCATCGGCACGGCCAACTTCAGCCCCCAGCAGGCGGAGTACTACAAGCTGGAGCTGCGCGGCCCGGCCTTCCCCGACTGGGTGACTATCGGCCAGCCGCATGGCAACGCCGTGATCAGCGGCCAGCTTGAAACGCTGGCGGCGGCGGGCCTGCCTTCGGGGACATACTACCTGCGCCTGATTATTGTCGGGCTGGATGGCAACTACCTGCAGGAGCCGTACCAGGTGTCGTTCGTGGTGCCGTAGGGCGCTGCTGCCTGCTAATGAAAAAGCCCCGCAGGGTGTATCCCGGCGGGGCTTTTGCGTTTTATTGAACGGTATGTGCTATAGGATCGAAAGGATCGCCGGGAGCAGCGCGCTGATGCTCGCCGGGCATTGCAGGTTGAACAGCTCCGGCATCAGGGGGATATCACACCACAGGTTCAGGTAGTCGATCACAAAGCCGATGATTCCCACCGCGACCACGCACAGCACCACCAGACAGCCGCACCCGATGGCGATCAGGCGCCCGGTGTTGCTGCCCTGCTGCTGCTGTTCGTATTCGTAGTATTCGTACCCCGCCGCCTGGTCAGCGTAAGGCTGCGCCGGGGGCTGGTACTGCTGGGGCGGCACCGCATAGCCTTCATATGCCGGCTGCTGGGCAGGCGCGGGCTGCTGGGCAGGCGCCGGCTGCTGGGCAGGCTCCTGCGGCTGGGCATAAGCGGGCTGTGCTTCATAGGCGGGCTGTTCGGGCTGCCGGGCGGGCGCATCCTGTGCGCGCGGCGGGCTGGGCTGCTGGGCGGCGCCGCTTTCATACACCAGCGTCACCGTTTCACCCAGGCCGATCATATCCCCGTTCATCAGCGGACGGCCCGCTGTCAGGCGCTGGCCGTTGACAAAGGTGCCATTGGTGGATCCCAGATCTTCCAGTGAATACCCACCCGGTGTGCGGGTTAACCGGCAGTGGTGGCGGCTGACTTCGGGGTCGTTGATCACAATGTCATTCGTGATGTCCCGCCCCAGCGCCACAACGTCCTTATTCATCTCATATGATTGGTTAGGCTGCGGTCCGCGTCGAACAACGAGCCGTGCGCCGCCGTTCCCTTGCATCTGGTGCCTCCTCGTCCGGGCAGGGAGGAAAATCTCGCCTGGATAAAGACCCTGTGTGACGATGGGAAGTATAGGGTTAATGCGGGAGCCTGTCAAACGCTTTGTGGAGTCAGGACTGGCGACAGTGGGGTGGGTGGGGGGAACTTTTCGCGGCGGCCCGGCGTCAGTATGGCAGACACATTTTTTTTGAACTGGTGTTTTACCCGGTTAGAACAGTGAGGTGCTGTGATGAAACGGTTGCTCGTGCTGCTGGTGACGCTGGTTATGCTGCTGGGCACGGTGCTGCCCGCCCTGGCCGACGGAATCATCATCCCCCCGCCGCCGCCCCCCGGCCCGTTAACCAATCCGGCCTGGCTGACAATCCGCTACCACCGCGTTACCGTGACCATCGATAACCAGGTGGCGACCACGCATATTGACCAGGTGTTTGTGAATGAAGGGACTTCTGTGGCGGAGGGGACGTACCTCTTCCCCATCCCGCAGGGCGCCACCGTGAGCGAGTTCACCATGTGGGTGGACGGCGAGCCGATCCAGCCCCAGATCCTGGAGGCCGACAAGGCCCGCCAGATCTACAACGACATCGTGCGCCAGCTGCGCGACCCGGCCCTGCTGGAATATGTCGGCACCAACGCGATCCAGGCGAACGTGTTCCCCATCCCGCCCGGTGACGAACGCCGCATCGAGATCGAGTACCAGGAAGTGCTGGATGCGGATAACGGCCTGGTGCATTATGTGTACCCCCTCAATACCGAGCGTTTCAGCGCCCGCCCGCTGGAGGATGTCAGCGTGACCGTGGAGATCAAGTCCAATGACGCGGTGCAGGCGATCTACAGCCCCAGCCATCCTGTCGCGATTGACCAGGAGGACGACTTTCATGCGCGGGTTGGCTACGAATCGCGCAACGTCCTGCCCGACACGGATTTCAGCCTGTATTACAGCATCTCCCCCGATGACATTGACCTCAACCTGCTGACCTACCGGGAAAGCGCCAGCGAAGATGGCTTCTTCATGCTGCTGCTGGCCCCCCCGCTGGAAGTAGACGACGAGGCCGTGATCCCGAAGGACGTGATCGTCGTGCTGGATCAGTCTGGCAGCATGGCGGGTGAGAAGTGGGATCAGGCCCGGATGGCTGTGGAGTATGTGCTGGAAAACCTGAACGCGGAAGATCGTTTCAATGTGGTGGTATTCAGCACCGGGAACCGGATCTATGCCAGAGGGCTGCAGTCCCCGGTTGAGGCCAGCAGCGCTATCCGCTGGGTGAACGGACTGGAAGCCATCGGCGGCACGAACATCAACGATGCGCTGGGGGAGGCCCTGCGCATGGCGAACCCGGAACGCGCCACGGTGCTACTCTTTGTCACAGATGGCCTGCCCACCGAAGGCGTGACCGACACTGAGCGCATCCTGGCGAATGTGGAAGATCGGGTGCGGCCCAATGTGCGTCTGTTCAGTTTTGGCGTGGGCGATGATGTGGATACCTTCCTGCTGGATCAGCTGGCAAATGACAACCGCGGGACGAGCGCTTATGTCCGGCCCGGCGAGCGCATCGATGAGGAAGTGGGCGCGCTGTACGCCAAGATCACGGCCCCGGTGCTGACCAACATCACCCTGGAATTTGACGGCGTGATGGTGGATGACCTGTATCCTGCCGCGCCGCTGCCCGACCTGTTCGCCGGCACGCAGATGGTGCTGGTTGGCCGCTACCGGGACAGCGCGCGGGATGTCACCATCCGCCTGCGTGGGGAGGTGGATGGGGAAACGCAGACGTTTGTCTACAGCGGCTTGAGCTTCCCCGGTAACGCGGGCGGCGGCTCCGGCACGAATGCCGAAGTGTTCATCCCGCGCCTGTGGGCCACCCGCCGGATTGGCGCGCTGCTGGATCAGATACGGCTGCGTGGTGAGAACCAGGAGCTGGTGGACAGCGTGATCCGGCTCAGCCTCCGCTACGGGATCATCACGCCTTACACCTCATTTCTGATCCAGGAGGACGATATCTTCACCCAGACGGGCCGTGGCGCGCTCCGGGATGAAGCCTCCGCCAGCATGAACCGGGCGTTTGGTGTTTCGGCGGGCGCGGACGCGGTAGACGCGGCGGAGGCGATCGGCGGCGCGCGCAGCGCTGAGGCGCCGGCGGCCATGCCTACCGCCATGCAGAACAAGGCGGGCGAGTTCGTGGAGACGCGCGAGCTGATCCGCCAGGTGCGCGACAAGACGTTCGTCCTGCGGGATGGCGTCTGGATCGACACGACCTACGACCCGGAGCAGATGACGCCGCAGGAAGTCGAGTTCCTGAGTGACGCGTATTTCGACCTGGTGGCAGACACCCCGGGCCTGGGGGCCTATTTCGGGCTGGGCCAGGAAGTGATCGTCGTGGTGGAAGGCACGGCCTACGCGGTGGTGGTGACCGGCTGATCGCACCTGCAGGCAAGCGCACACGGGCAGGCTACAATAGAGCTTGCCCGTGTTTTTGTATCCGAAAGGAGCCTGCCATGTTACCAGCCATCACCCGACCCACCGCTATCCTGGACAGCGCCGCCGCCCGGCGCAACATCGCCCGCATGGCGGAAAAGGCCCGGCGTAGCGGTGTCCTGCTGCGCCCGCACTTCAAAACGCACCAGTCCGCGGCCATTGGCGAATGGTTCCGGGCGGAGGGCGTGACGGCGATCACAGCTTCGTCGGTGCGGATGGCGGGGTATTTCGCCGCGCACGGCTGGCGGGACATCCTGATCGCCTTTCCCGTGAACTGGCTGGAGATCGAGGCGATCAATACGCTGGCGGAAACGGTCGATCTGGGGCTGCTGGTCGAATCGGTGGAGACGGCGGGCTTTCTGGCACAGAGGCTGACCGCGCCTGCCCGTGTCTGGATCGAGGTGGATACCGGCTACCACCGCACCGGGGTGCGCTGGCAGGACGCTGCCGCGCTGCGCGCCGTCGCGCAGGCGGTGCAGTCCGGCCCGCAGATGACGCTGGCGGGCCTGCTGACCCATGCCGGGCACAGCTATCAGGCCGCGTCTGCATCCGAGATCGAGGCGATCTACGCGGAAACGGTGGCGCGTCTGACCGCCGCGCGCGAGGCGTTGGCCGGTTATGGCGATCTGGCGCTCTCCCTGGGGGATACGCCCTGCTGCTCCGTGGTGGAGGATTTCAGCGCGGTGCAGGAGATCCGGCCCGGCAACTTTGTTTTTTACGACCTGATGCAGATAGCGGTGGGCGCGTGCCACCCGGAGGATGTCGCCGTGGCGGTGGCCTGCCCGGTGGTGGCGGTGTATCCTGCTGATCGTAAGGTCGTGGTTTACGGCGGCGCGGTGCATCTCTCCAAGGAAGCGCTGTCCCTGCCGGATGGCGCGCTGAGTTATGGCGCGGTGGCGCTGCCGGAGGAAGATGGCTGGGGTGCGCCCCTGCCGAACTGCCGCGTGGCGGGCCTGTCACAGGAGCATGGCATGATCGCGGCCAGCGCTGACCTGCTGGCGCGGGTGAGCGTGGGGGATGTGCTGATGGTGCTGCCGGTGCATTCGTGCCTGACGGTGGACCTGCTCAAGGGTTATGTCACGCTGGAGGGCGAGCGCATTACCATGCTGGGCGCGGCGGAGTAATCCGCGGTTGGGGCGAGCGCCATCCACAGGTACATGACCGGCTCCGGCCCGCTGCCGAGGTCCAGGTCCAGCGTGCGCCCGTAGTTGAAGCCCAGCTGCCGGTAGAGCCGCAGGGCGCGGTAGTTGTGCAGCGCCACGCCGATCTCGACTTTGTCCACGGCCATTTCGCGCGCGGCCTGGATCAGCCGCGTGATAAGCGCGCTGCCGATTCCCTGCCCGCGCCAGGCTTCCGCCACAACCAGGTCGCTGATCTCGGCGGCGCGCGGCCACAGCGTAAGCTGCCCGAAGCCGACCAGGCGACCATCCGGCAGGGCGGCCACCAGGCCCAGCCCGCGCCGGTTCAGGGCGGCCTGCTGGCAATGCCGCAGCAGCCGTTCCACAAAGGCAGGTTCGGCCTCCGGCATGCAGTAGCGATGCAGCAGGCGGCTGTCAGCCGGGAGGGCGGGGCGCAGCCGCCAGGCTGGCCGGGGCGCGGGGGCTGGGCTGGTGGTGGGTGGGATGACCGGGCTGATCATGGCGGTATGCAGTCTCCTGTGCGTTGAGATTTGCCGTAGTATAGCACTGATTGGTGGCTGGCAAGCGGCGCGTTGGGGACGCGCCGGGCGTGCGGTGGGTTAGCGGCCTGTAACGTGCCTTATAATGGACCTATGAACAGAATTGCTGTGTGTCGATTGCTGGGGGTGGGGCTGCTGCTGGCGCTGGCGGCGCTGGGCTGCAACCTGCCGGTCGGGGTGCCGCGGGCCACGCCGACGCTGGCGCCTACCCATACACCCTCCCACACGCCGGTGGTGACGCCCACGGCGCTTGTCCTGCTGCCCACGTTCACGCCCACCAGTACCCCGACCGCCACCGCTACCGCCACGCCGACCGTGACGCTATCCGCGACCGCCACGGCCAGCGCGACGGTCACACCTTCCCTGACAGCGACACTGACTTCGACCGCCACCGCTACCCCGACGATGACCGGGACCTATACGGCGACCGCCACGGCAACCCAGACCAGCACGGCTACGGACACACCGGAGCCAACCGCCACGACGACGCTGACCGCCTCAGCGACGCTGACTGTAACAGTGACGCTGACAGCCACAGCGACCAATAGCGCCACGCCCATTCCCACCAACACCCCGACAGCCGTTCCCCCGTCAGCCACCGCCACGGTCACCAGTTCGGCCACGCCTGCGCCAACCCGGACGCCGGTTCCACCCTCGGCCACGGCTACCGTCACCAGCTCGGTCACCCCGCGCCCGGTCACGGCCACGCCCGTGCCGCCCACACTGACGCCGACCCTGCTGCCTACCGTCACCCCGGCTCCGAGCGTTACGCCGCTTGTGCTGACCGTCCAGAGCTTCCCCGTTCCAACCGTGATCCAGACGCCGGTGATCACGCGCGTGCCGGATCTGGGCATTCTGCCCACCAGCACGCCGCGCCCGGCTACCCCGACCCTGGCGCCCACCGCCACGCCGCCCCCGCAGCTGCCGCCCCCGGTGAGCGCGGGCGCGCTGCCCACGCCGCTGCCGACCGGCGTGTTCCCCGGCCTGGGCGCGACCCCGCTGGAGGGCGGTTCATCCGCCGCGCTGGAAACATTCCTGGTGGATCCCGGAACGCTGGCGGTTTATCCTCCGGATGCATCACTTTCCGCGCTCGTGGATGTTGACTTCGGGCCGGAGGGGATGGTCGCGGCGGCGGAGAATGCCGATCCTGAACACCCCGGCTATGGCCTCAGCCTGCGCATAGGTGAGGAACTGCTGGAAGGCTCGCCGCTGCCCAGCGCCACCATTCGCTTCACCCGTGTCAGGTGGTCGCCGGATGGCAGCAGGCTGGCTTTTCTGGCGGAAACGCCCGGCGCGGACGGCGATGGCAGCGCGCGCATCGGCGACACGCCCAGCGATGGCCTGTGGGTCTGGACGCTGGCGCCCGGCGAAGAAACCCAGTTCACTAAGCGCATTCTGGAGAATCGCTATGAGGAGGATCGGGGACGCGATGTCGCCCGCGTGATTCGCGATTTCGCCTGGTCGCCGGATGGCACGCGCCTGCTCGTCCAGCAAGAACGGGCGGAGGGCTTTCCCGGGCAGCTGGGGCTGATCACGCCGGACTGGAACGACGGGGATGATCCTGCCGAAATCCGACATGAGTATGGGTCATGGTCGCAGGATGGGCAGCGCATCCTCGTCAGCGGCATGCAGACCGATGTTGGCCCGGTGTTGGGCTGGGTGAACCCGGCTGATCTGACGCTCGATCCGATCCTGGATGGCGGGGCGAATAACCTGTGGATGCAGGCCGCGGTTGAGCTGCGGGATGGCCGGATCGCGTTCTTCGGCGCGACGACACGGGATTCCGGCGATTTCGGCCTGTATACGCTTAGCGATGGAAGCCTCTCCCGCGGGGCAGCGCTGGGCGGCCCGCTGGCGGATGTGGCCTGGAATGCGGCGCGCTCGGCGGCGATCGTCCGGCTGACGGATGGGCGCACCCTGATCGTGGAGGTCGCGGGGGGCGTGCGGGATGTGACCGGGATGGTTGGCGCGGGCGCGCTCGCCTGGGCGGAATAATGTGTACGGCGGTGGAGAGTCGGGCTGTTCCTCCACCGCCGGGATAGGCTTGCAGCGGGTTACCGGGTCGCCGCAATGGGGTCTGCTGGACGATCTGCAGGCTGGATCTGGCGCAGGGCGAAGAAGGCCAGTCCGCCCAGGATGATTCCGCCGCCCAGGAACGGCGCGGTAGAGCCAAGTGCCTGGAAGATGGACCCGCCGATTAGCGGACTGACAGCGTTGGCTCCGCTGACCAGCGAGGCACTGATCCCCAGCGTGCTGCCCACCTGGCTGGCCGAAACGCTCTTGGTGAGCATGCTATTGATACTGGGGGAGAGCAACCCGCCGCCAATCGATGTGGGGATCATGGCCACCAGCAGCCAGATCAGCCCGATCCAGCTCCGGTTGGCATCCGAGGGCAGGTCGATGGCCACGTCTTCCGCTGTCAGAGTTGGCCCTTCGCCTGTTACGGTTGCAGCCGTATCATGGGTCATTTCCTGCGCGACCGCTGTCTGCGAATACCAGGGGACCGGGTTGGCCGGGGTCAGGGCGGTGAGGATCAGGCCGGCGGAGAGCAGGGTAAGTCCGGCCAGGATCAGGCGGCGCTCCCCGTAGCGTTTGCTCCACCGCCCGATGAAATATCCCTGCACCATCACAATGATAACCCCGACATAAATGAACAGCACCGTGTTGCTGGATGCATTCATCCCCAGCCGGCTCAGGGTGAAGAGCGTAATCAGGCTTTCAAATCCGAAAAAGACGAGCTGCTGTATAAACATCAGGATGAGCAGCGTGCCGATTCGAGGCTTGCGCAGCGCGCCGATGACCCGCCGGGTAATGCCCTGCTCATGCCCGACATGCGTTTGCTGGTTGCGTTTTTCGGCGGGCAGGGTCTCCTTGAAGACAAAGGTGGTCAGGACGATGGATAGCAGGGAAAAGCCCGCCGCTACAAAAGCCGGGATTCGGTAGTTGTTGTTGCTAAGGGCCAGCGCGATGAAGGCGATGATTGGCCCGATGATAAAGCCCAGTCCAAAGGCAGCGCCCAGCAGGCCAAGCCCCTGCGTGCGAGTCTTTTCCGTGGTGGTGTCGGTTAGGGCGGCCTGAGCGGCGGAAATGTTCGCGCCGGAGATGCCGTCGATTACGCGGGCCAGGATCAGCACCGGAATCGAATTGGCAAAGCCCAGCACTATGAAGCCGACAAATGTGCCGATCTGGCTGACGATCAGAACTGGTTTGCGCCCGATGCGATCGGACAGTCCTCCCAGAATGGGCGCACCCAGGAATTGCATCAGGGGGTAGGCCGTGGTGATAATCCCTATAAGGAGAGCGTTGGCGCCGAATGAGGCCGCATAGAGCGGCAGCAGCGGGATGATGATTGTCAGGCCCAGCAGGTCGACGAGCACCACGATGATAATCGGGAAAATACGCTTGAAATCGAGCTTGTCGCCTGTGCCACTGTCCGGTAAGTCAGGTTCGGTCATCGAAAATCACTGCCTTTCAGTCACTAATATGATCGGAGTTTGGGTGGGTCAGGAGTTCGGCCAGCAACTCGTCCAACCACTCTAGCTCGCTGCGAAGGTGATGAATCTGGTGGCGGATGGTCAGTTGTACGCTGCCGCTATGAGCTGGCACCGCGCGCAGCGCTTCCAGGTGCGCGAGCAACGCGGCGCGGCGGGTCTGAAGGCTGGCCGTCGCCTCAGCCTGAGGCAGCTCATCCAGAAAGCCGATCCCGATGTCTCCGGGGAATTCTGCCGGAAGATGCTGGCGCAGATTGTCGCGCAGCAGGCGTTGAAAGGCGGCTTCTCCTGCCTCGGTGATGGCGTACACCAGGCGCGTGGGGCGGTTGCCAGCCTGCTCGGCTCGGCTTGTCACCCAGCCTTTGTCCGCCAGCTTGCCCAGAAGGTAGTAGGCTGTCGATTTTTTCAGGGAGGTACAGGCGCTCATATCCGTGCTGATATAGTCCATTAGCTGGTAACCATGCATATCCTGTCGGCGCAGGAGGCCCAGAAGCAGTAATTCGCGTTCCATGGTGCGGCACTCTATATATTCAAGACTGAATAATCAAGATTGACTATAAAGGACAAGCCTGATTTTGTCTATTAGAGGGGCGTTAGAATGGCTGGCGCGCCTGAATGTGCGTTTTGGCTGAATGCGCTACCCCGCGTACAATAGCTGCGTACACTATACCGGGTGCGCACAGTTCATGACGGGGATGGGCCGGAGACGGGGTGAATCATGCTGGTAACAGGCACGCTGCTGGGTGGCTATGAGATTGTGGAACAGATCGGGCACGGGGGGATGGCCACCGTCTACAAGGCCTACCATGCCCGGCTCGATCGCCATGTTGCGATCAAGGTCATGCTGCAGTCCCTGGCCCAGGAGGACGATTTCCAGGCGCGTTTTGAGCGTGAAGCCCGCATTATCGCCCGGCTGGACCACCCCAACATCGTCCCGATCTACGACTTCAGCGAGCATGAGGGCAACCCCTACCTTGTTATGAAGTACGTGGAGGGCCAGACCCTGGAGGAGCGGCTTAACCAGGGGGCGCTCCCCCTGCAGGAGATCCCCCGCGTACTGCGCCCGGTGGCGGAGGCGCTGGCCTATGCCCATCAGCAGGGCATCCTGCACCGGGATGTGAAGCCCTCCAACATCATCCTGGCCGATAACGGCATGGTGGTCCTGACGGACTTCGGGCTGGCCCGGCTGGTGCAAACCGCGTCCTCCACCATGAGCCAGGGCACCATGATCGGCACGCCGCACTATATTTCGCCGGAGCAGGCGCTTGGTCAGCAGGAGCTTGATGCCCGCACCGATCTGTATTCGCTGGGCGTGGTGCTGTACGAGCTGGTGGTAGGACGCGTGCCTTTTGCCGGGGACACCCCGTTCTCGATTGTGCATGATCATATCTATTCCCCGCTGCCGGCCCCCAGCACGGTGAATCCCGCCGTGCCAGCGGCGGTCGAAGCGGTGCTGGTGCGCGCCCTGGCTAAAGACCCCGCCGATCGCTACCAGTCCGCGCGGGCGCTGACCGCCGCCTTTGAGGAAGCCCTGGGCCGCGCCCCTGATCAGCCACGTGTGGCGCAGACCCGGCCGGCGGCGGCGGCCCCGCCATCCAGGAGCGCTGAGGAACCGCGCCGCGCTGCCCGGGAGCAGCAGCGCAAGGACAGGCAGCAGTCTCGGCGCGGCAAGACGGAATTCGAGTTCAACCTTGCCAGAGTAGACTGGGAGAACCTGGGCGAAACGATTGAAGATAAGGTCGAGGGGTGGGCCGAATCCATCGAGGACTGGGCCGAGCAACTGGAGGACCGGCTGGAAGGGAAGGGGCCTTCTGGCAAGCGGCGGCGCTCCAAAGCCCCGCTGACGCCGGAGGAGGAGCTGCGCCGCAAGATCGAAAAGCGGCTGAAGGAGCAGCAGGAATTCCGCACACATGTGGTGATCTATATCATGGTGAACCTGATGCTGTGGTTTATCTGGCTGGTGACCGGGGCCGGCTTTCCCTGGCCGTTCTTCCCCATGTTCGGGTGGGGGATCGGCATCGTGGCGCATTACATGGAGTATCACCAGAAATACGGCGCGGGCGCGGAGAAACGCGAACGCCTGATCCAGCAGGAGCTGGAGAACGCGCGGCTGAGCGGCCAGATTCCCTACGAGAGCGCCAAGCGCAAGAATGAGAGCCTGGATATGCTGGACGATCCGCTGATCCGGCTGGGGGATGATGGCGAGCTTTCGGACAGCTTCATCGAGCAGGTCATGGATGACGACAAGCCCAAGCGTACGCTGCGGGATTAACGATGAACCGGGGGAGCGACCTTGCTCCCCCGGTTTTTGAGTCGCGATGGTTACAGCGCTGCCAGCGCCGCCAGCAGGCGTTCGACTTCCTCCGGCGTGTTGTAGTGCGCCAGTCCCACCCGCACCGCGCCCCCGCTTTCCTCCAGCCCCAGCCGTTCCATCACCGCCAGGGCGTAGTAGTTGCCATCCCACACGTAGATATGCTGCGCCGCCAGCCGCCGGGCTACTTCCAGCGCGCTGTAGCCCTCCAGGGTGAAGATCACCGTGGGGACGCGCTGGTCAAACTCCGCCAGGTCGGTGATGCCATATATGCGCACGCCCGGGATCGCCTGCAGGCCCGCTATGAGCTGGCCGACCAGCGCCTGCTCGCAGGCTGTCAGCGCGGCCATGGCGGTCTTGAAGTGCAGGCGGCGGCCCTGGAAGCCGGGGAAGCGCGCGGTGTATTCCGCGCCGTAAGTCACCCCGATCTCCGCCAGGTATTCCAGCGCGGCGGCGGTGCCATACCACGTTTCATAGCTGGGTGTGCCGGTCTCCCAGCGGTAGGGCGCGGCATCGCTGGCCGGCCGGACCTTGTAGGCGGGCAGGCTGGCGAGCAGTTCCGCCTTGCCGTACATCAGCCCGACGTGCGGGCCAAAGAACTTGTAGGCGCTGCACAGCAGGAAGTCGCAGCCGATCGCCTGCACGTCAATCGGGATATGCGGGGCGCTTTGTACCGCGTCCACCACGTGATACGCGCCGACCTCATGCGCCAGCGCCGCGATTTCAGCCACCGGATTGATCGTGCCCAGGGCGTTGGAGGCGTGGACGGCCGCCACGACGCGGGTGCGCGGGGAGAGCGCGGCCTCCAGGCTGCGCATATCCAGCTTGCCGGTCTCCACGTCAAAGTCCGCCCACTTCAGCGTCAGCCCGTGATCGGCCGCGATGCGCATCCACGGCGCGATATTGGCATCGTGATCCATCCGCGTGACGACGATCTCATCCCCCGCCTGGAGTGTCCTGGCGATGGCCCGGCTGAGCGCGAAGTTGAGCGTGGTCATGTTCGGCCCGATGACGATCTCATCCGGGCTGGCGGCGTTCAGGAAGTCGGCGGCGATGGCGCGGGTGGCGCGTTCCATCGCGTCGCTGCGCTGGCTGGTGGCGAACGCGCCGCCGTGGTTGGCGTTCATGGTGAGGTAGTACTCGCTCACCGCGTCGATCACGCGCTGCGGCACCTGGGTGCCGGCCGGGTTATCAAAATGGACGGGCAGCGGCCCGCCGGGCGTAACCGGGCGGTGCAGCGCCGGAAACTGCGCGCGCAGGGCGGAAATATCAGGGGGCATGGGGCATCCTTTCCTGGAAGGTTCGGGCATCATACAATTGGCAAGTGTGCTATAGTATACCCTTGATTACACACAGTCTTTTCCCGTTTTTGGGGAGGCAACTGCGGCATGAGCGACCACGCCATTTCCGCTGACGAGCAGTTGATGCTGCGCTATAGCGCCGGATTATGGCGGCTGGATGGGCCGGATGGCAAGCCGGTGCTGGAGGTACGCGCCCGCACCCTGTACTACCACCCGCTGTTTGGCCAGTGGCGTGATCTGCCTCCGGGCGATCGGTTCAGCGCGGATGGCATCCAGAGCGTGCAGGTGCGCTGGGAGGGCGGCTGGGCTGTGGGGATCACCCTGGCGCCGGGCGGGTTATGGCGGCGGCTGGTGCGCTGGGCCGATTCGCGCGCGATTCGCCAGGCCGATGACGCGGCTCGCGCCCTGAGCGGGCTGCTTGGGGTGCCGCTGCGGGCGGATGAACCTGAAACCCCGGCTGTGATGCGGGTGGGCTATGCCCGCACCTCGGTTGCGCCTGCACCCGACGAGCCATTGCCGGAGGCGCTGCGCGAACAGCCTGCCACGCCCGAAGCGCCTTCCGCAGCAGAAAGCCCGCCGGTAGCGCCATCCTCTTCGCCAGCATTCGCGCCCGCCCCCGTGGCGGCTGCGCGGGTCGGGCGTTCCCCCGTGTACACCATTGATTCGGAGCCTGAAGTGCGCCTGCCGCTGCGGCTGGGCAGCGGGGCGGTGCTGGTCCGGGATGGCGAGCACCGGCTGCGCCTGACGGCGCCGGCGGGCAAACGCGGCGCGTCTGCGGGCGTGATCCTGCTGGGGCTGCTCGGCGTGGTGCTGCTTGTGGGGATTCTGTGGGCGGTCATCCGCGCTGCTTTCCCGGTGGAACCGGCGCTGGGGCTGGCGCTGGGAGGCGGGCTGCTGATCCTGGCTGGCGTGGCCGGCGTGATCCTGCTGGCGCGGATTGAGCAGCGCTCCACAGATCAGGTGGTGTTTGACCGCACGGCCCGCAAGATCACGATCCGATCTGCCGCTGAAAGAGGCAAGCCGCAGGTAATGGCCTTTGCCGCGGTGCATGGGGTGCGCATCCTGGGCGCGAACGCCGTCCGGCGGCGGCACCTGGCGTATCGGCGCAGCGTGGCGCTCATGACCGAAGCGGGCGATATTCCTCTTTTTGAAGAAGTGCGTGAAACGACGCTGCCGCCCGACCCGGCGGTCATGCCGTCACTGGTGGCGCTGCGCCACCAGGCGGACGAGCTGGCCGGGCCTTCGCTGGCCCGCGCCGGGGCGCTGGTGGTGGCGTGGTTCCTGGCGGTGCCACTCGCGGATGAATAGGGGTGGCTGCGGGGTTAGCTAGTCGGCCATCGCCGCGCGTACTTTGGCGCGCAGGGCTTCCGGCGAAAACGGCTTGATGATGTAATCATCTGCCCCGTAAATTTTGCCCTGCTCGATATCCTGCAGGCTCCCCAGCGCGGTGATGAGAATGACGTACGGGGTATTCTCCCGATAATGCAGCTTAACATCCCGGGTCACTTCCAGCCCGGAGCGCCGGGGCATGAGCACGTCCAGGAGCAGCAGCCGCGGCCGTTCGGCCAGCGCCATCTTGAGCGCATCATCGCCGTTGTTGGTGACGCGCACATCATAGCCCATCAGCTCAAGCATCTCTTTGATCAGGGTCTGAGACACAGGGTCATCTTCTGCGAACAGAATATAGCTCACGGATCATCCTCTTATGACATGGAATGCTCGGCGATTATGTACCAGATTATGCTATGTTTCGCCCAAAAGCGAAATCAGGCCGGCCGCCCCTTCCTATTGGCGGGTGCTCCGGGCTGATGCTAAGCTAGACGCCGAACATGTTTGACAGCTTGCCACGCAGCAGGCGCCCGTCAGGAGGCAGTCTTGAACTCGGTTCCGCAACTCATCCGCCGCCGCCGCAACCGGCAGCGTCGCTCTCAGCCCGGCCCGGCCCTGTATGGCGGCCTGGGGGCTGTGGGCGTCCTGCTGCTGCTGGGGCTGGCCCTGGTTCTGGGGGTGGTGGCTGTCGCCGTGGGGTTCTATTTCAGAACGGCCAGCGTGATCCCGGCTGACCCGCCCCTGGTGGAGGTCGCGCCGATCAGCCAGCAGCCGACCCTGCTGCTGGATCGCCAGGGGCAGCGCATCCTGTACCGTGTGACCAACCCCGCCGATCCTGGCACGCCCTGGCGCACGCTGGACGAGCTTCCAGAGGCGGTCTGGCAGGCGACAGTGGCGATCGAGGATGGCCGATTTTTCGAGCGACCAGGATTCTCTTTGCCTGGCCTGGGGGAAGCCCTGGGGAACGCCTTCCTGTCTGGCACGCTGAGCCTGAATGATCCGATTCTGCTGTACCTGTCCCGGCACGTGATTGCGCCGCTGCATGAGCTGCCGCTGGACCACCCTGACCGGCCCCATACGGATGCCATCATCATTATGGAGCTGCGGCGGCGTTTTTCGCGCCAGGAGCTGCTGGAATGGTTCCTGAACACCGCGCTGTATGGCAACGGCGCGTATGGCATTGAGACCGCGGCCCAGTACTACCTGGGCAAGCCCGCGACCGAGCTCAGCCTGGGCGAGGCCGCGCTGCTGGCGGGCATCCCGGCCACGCCTTCTGATAATCCGTTTGACCAGCCGGATGCCGCCCACGCGCAGCAGCAGCTGGTGCTGGGCGCGATGGCGGCCTATGCCATGATCGGGCCGGATGACGCCCGGCAGGCCGGCGCGCGTCTGGATGTGACCCGCGCCCTGGCCCCGAACGATGTGGTGGCGCCGCATTACGCGCTGGCCGCCCGGCGCCAGGCCGAGATGATCCTGAACGAGGCCGGGTACGATGGCGCGCGGCTGGTGGCCGGGGGCGGGCTGCGCATCACCACGGCGCTTGACCTGAATCTGCAATATCAGGCCGAGTGTGTGCTGCGCACGCACACGATCCGGCTGGCGGGCGTGGACCCCAACTTCGTGTATGCCACGACGATTGGCGAGCCGTGCGTCGCAGCGGAATACCTGCCCGATCTGCGTGCCGCCGATATCGGCGTGCCGCACGATGTCAATAACGGCGCGGTGATCGTGATCACGCCGCCCACCGGGGAAGTCCTGGCGTATGTGGGCAGCGTGGATTACTGGAACGAGGAGATCGGCGGCCCGCTGGATTCGGTCGCGCGCCAGTACGAGCCGGGCAGCATGCTGCGCCCGTACATTTACCTGACAGCCCTTTCACAGGGGTACACGGCCGCGACGATGGCCCTGGATGTGGCCCAGGAGTTCACGCTGCCCCAGGGCGTGACCTATACGGTTGAAAACCAGGGCGGGACGTACCGGGGGCCGGTCAGCCTGCGCGAGGCCTTTGTGCTGGATGCCGCCCCACCGGCAGCGGAGCTGATGAACCTGGTCAGCGTGGGGGATGTCGTGCGCACCGCGCACACGCTGGGCCTGAACGCCTTGCATGACAGCCCTGGCACGTATGACATCTCCCTGGCGGCAGAAGGCGGGGAAGCGGCGCTGGTGGACCTGGCGTACAGCCACAGCGTGCTGGCCAACGCTGGCCGGATGATCGGGACGCGCATCCCGGCCGATCAGGAGCAGCCGGGTTACCGCACGCTGGATCCGGTGATGGTTCTGCGGATCGAGGATGAACAGGGCAGCCCGCTGTGGGCGTATGAGTCCCAGGCGCGGGATACGCTGGACCCGGCGCTGGCGTATCTGATGAATCACATCATGGGCGATCGTGACCTGCGCGTGCGGGAGTATGGCCCTGGCAACGTGTTTGATATCAACCGCCCGGCGGCGGTGCATGGCGGGGCCAGCAGCGATCGCAGCGCGCTGTGGACGGTGGGTTATACCCCCCAGGTGAGTGTTGGCGTGTGGCTGGGAAACGCGGACCGGTCGCCAACCGCCCGGCTGGAAGCCCGGAATGGACCGGCGCCGATCTGGAAAGGGATCATGCGCTATTACCTGGCGCGTGAAAGCCTGCCGGTGGCAGATTGGGAGCGCCCGGCAACGATTGTCGAGCAGGCGGTGTGCGAGGTCAGCGGCCTGCTGCCGTCGCAGCACTGTCCGGTGATCACGGAGGTGTTCGCCCAGGGGACGCAGCCCGTCCGGCAGGACAACTATTACACGATGGTCGAGGTGAACCGGGAGAATGGCCGGCGTGCCACAGCCAGCACCCCGCGCGATCAGGTGGAGCAGCGGGTGTACTTCAACTATCCGGCTGCGGCAGAGGCATGGGTACTGGCACAGGGCATCCAGGGGCCGCCAGCAGAATATGACGCGGTGGGGCCACCCCCGGTGTTCGGCCCGGTGGCGATCCTGGAGCCTGATTCGCTGGCTTATGTGCGTGGCACGGTGGATATCCGCGGGAACGCCACGCTGCCCGGCTTCCAGTATTACCAGCTGGCCTATGGCGCCGGGCTGAACCCGGTGGACTGGACCCAGATCGGGTCGCAGGTTGGCACGCCGGCGCGTGGTGCGCTGCTGGGCCGCTGGGATACGACCGGCCTGAACGGCCTGTACAGCCTGCGCCTTTCCGTGGTGACGGATACGCAGGAAGTGCAGCAGAGCGTGATCCAGGTGACGGTGGATAACACCCCGCCGCAAGTCGCGATCGACACGCCTGAGCCTGAGTCGGAAGTGCTGGTGGCCGGACTGAGCCCGGTGATGGATGTGGGCGTTGCGTACAGTGACAATGTCGGGGTTACACAGGTGATCTACTACCTGGACGGCGAAGTGGTGAACAGCGCCATAGAGCCACCGTTTTCGGCCTCGGTTGTCCTGCAATCGATTGGGCCGCACAGCCTGTGGGCGGAGGCGTTTGACGCGGCGGGCAACAGCACCGTCAGCGAACGGATCACGTTCAGCGTCCGGCGCACGCTGGAGTGACGCAGCCCTTAGCGGCGGATCGAGCTTGATGAACGCGGCGTTTCCCGGCGGAACGCCGCGTTTTTTCTGGAGCCTCGCCTGACTCTTAAACCCGAGTGATCCGGTATAATTTCCCTGTATGGGCCGGAACGCGCTGAGGAGGAAACGACCATGACGTTACTGGAACTTCACCGGGAAAGTGGGGCGGTGCTGGATGAAGCGGGGCAGCTCCCGCAGCATTATGGTGACCTGGCGGCGGAATACCAGGCGGCACATGATGCGGCCGTCGTGATCGATCGGGGCGATGAAGGGCGCCTGCTGCTGACTGATGCCGACCGGCTGGCGATTCTGCACCGCATCTCAACCAACGCGGTGGCAGGGCTGGCTCCGGGCGAGGGCCGCGCGACCATCCTGACCACGCCGATCGGGCGCATCATCGACCGGATCGTGCTGCATAACCTGACTGAAAACGAGACGCTGGCCCGCACCAGCGCCGGGCGGGCGGAACAGATCGCCGCCTACCTGCGCAAGAACATCTTCTTCCGGGATCGGCTGCAGGTGACCGATCGCACGGGCGAGCTCGCGCAGCTGATGCTCTACGGCCCGCAGGCGGGGGCGATCGCCGGGGCGCTGGTGCCGGGCGCGGAGGCGCTGGCGCTGCATCATGTCAGAAGCGCTGATTTTTATGGGGAACCACTGCGGGCCTTTGCCGCGGATGCGCCCGGCGTGCCGGGCGTTGGACTGGTCGTCCCGGTGGAGCAGGCCGCGGCGCTGTGGCAGGCGCTGCTGGAGGCCGGCGCGCCGCACGGCCTGCGGGCGTCTGGCCGGGCGGTCTATGAACTGCTGCGGATCGAGTCCGGCCTGCCCGGCCCGGCGGGCGAGCTGACCGAAGACCATATCCCGCTGGAAACAGCGCTCTGGGACGAGGTGAGCTTCACCAAGGGCTGCTATACCGGGCAGGAGATCATTGCCCGCATGGAAAGCCGGGGCAAGCTTGCCCGCCAGCTGGTTGGCGTGACGCTTTCCGGCCCGCAGACGCCGGGCGCGGAGTGGCGGGCGGAGGGGCGCGTGCAGGGTCGACTGACCAGCGCCGCCGCGCTGCCGGATGGGCGCTGGCTGGGGCTGGGTTTTGTGAAGCCTGATCTCGCGGTGGAGGGGCAGGTGCTTGAGCTGCCGGACGGTGAGGCCCGCATCCGGCTGGTTCCCGGCGAATAGCCCGCCCGGGATGGGCTGGCGGCGCGCGGCCAGCGCTGCGTCTGGTTGACGCTCTTACAGTTTGGAATTAGAATCTTGTGCGACCTTTCACAAATAGAAAAGGTCAACCATTGTGTGGAGAGAGAAGGAGAGTTGATCATGCCAAAGCGGATTTGGCGCAGCAGCGTGCTGGTGATCCTGGTGCTTTCCATGGCCCTGGCGACCGGCGTCACGCTGGGTAAGGAACAGACCATGCAGGGCCTGCGGATCGGGCTGGTGACGGACGTGGGCGAGGTGGACGACCGCAGCTTCAACCAGAGCAGCTGGGAAGGCGTGCTGGCGGTGGTTGAGAAGTTT
>NPIE01005088.1_pt3 | contig 25764 bp, 28 predicted proteins | sample 8637661 | NCBI WGS metagenome assembly NPIE01 (sample SAMN07420842, study PRJNA396082) | bioreactor metagenome | isolation source: sample BA12 brine-fed electro-methanogenic bioreactor BA | place: Japan: Kochi | collected 2016-12-09 | reverse complement strand
GTTGGCGAAGTTCTGCTCGATGTAAGAGATCGCCTCAAGGAACCCCTTGGGGTGGATCTCCTGCCCTGCGGGCATGGGCATGATGTCGCTGCTAGCGTCGTTTTTGCTCATGGCTCGAATCTCCTAACGGGCCAAGAGCCCGAGAAAGCGGAAGATGGCGGCTCCGTAGGCAATGCCGCCAGAGGCCAAGAAGGTCCAGAATCCCATCATGAAGTTACGTCGTCGCACGCCGAACCAGAACGACAGGCCGAGAAGGAGAACGGCAAATACCCTGCTCCAGAGCCCGAGAAAGATTGTGGCGAACAGGTTCTGCCAGAACCCGATATACTCGCCGGCGCCCATGTGGGTCAGTGGATTCAATTGGTTGATCCAGTCCACGGTGTCCTCCTAGAAAATTGGCCTCGCCCAGGCCAGGTAGTTTTTCTTCTCCACCAGTCCAAAGTAGCGGGAGTCGAAACTGTCCGGATGGTCCCCCACCAGGAAGACCTTTCCGGCGGGGACCCTTCCGGAATACGGAGAGGGAGTCAGTGGTTCACCGTTCTGCGATCGTTCCTTGACATGTCCGAGGAATTCGTCTCCGCAGAAAAAGTCCCGGTCCTCACGTCGCAAGTTCTCTCCCTCGTCGCACCCTACTCGTTTGATCGCCCGAATATCCTCGCCGCTGAGGACCGATTCGGGAACCGGCATTCCTCCAAGCCGGGCATGAGGAAGGCGGAACAGGACGTATTGTCCATGGCGGACATGGGAGGTGTCTCCGGACAACCACCATACCCGGTGCTTCACGGATGGGGTGAGAGTGACGCTTATCCTGCCGGGGAAAAATGATCCGGCGATCCCGGTCAGGAGGAGCATCAGCAGGAAGATCAGGCGTTTCTTTGGGGCCGTCACGGCTTGATCACCTCGATATTCCGGACCACGACATCCCCCAGGACCAACGCGTACCTTTTCGGGATGGCGTCCACGTACAACTCCAGGTGGTCCATGCGACGTTTGAGTTCGGCGTCGTCGATCTCCCCGCGCAGGTAGGATTCCTTCTGGGCGGCCAGGAAGCCTTGCAGATCGATCGCCACGACCTTCTGGGCGATGAACCGGTCGTAGAGGTAGACCGAACCGAAGGAGGTCATCACCGAGATAAGGACGGCGAAAAAAAGGATCCGGGCCGGGCTCCACCCGGCTGGAGGGGGGGCGCCAGGTGAAGCCGCCGGCCCGGAAGGCGTATCGGCCAATTGCATAGGGGGAGTGCTCGATTCGTCGCTCACTTTGGTCTCCAAATTCAGCCAGGGCGCTGTCCAGAGGCAATATCTACCTTTATTAATTTCATCGATTTCCAAAGAGGAAATTCGCCGTTTTCTGGATATCCGATCAACTTATCCCCATTTCAGAATGGGGTCTGGGGGAAGCTTACGGAATCGGTTTCAGCCGGGCCGCGAGATGAGCCAATCCCTGATTTCCGGTCTCCCGTTCCATGAGTTCCAGGGCATGACCGAGGCTCGCGTCACCATAGACGATGAGCGGCTCCCCGGTCATTCGGGCACCCGATGATCCTTTGCCGGAGCCAGGGTAATCTTTGCTGTTTCCGGGAATGAAGACCATCGCCGGAACCTGGGTGATGCCGGTTTTTCTGAACAATTGCGGATCAACGATGAACGGGATTCCCCTCATGGCGCATTCTTTGGTGGACCCCAGCTCGCAGTCCGGGTTCGTTTTCAGGACATCGGCGATGAAGGAGGCCGTCGGGCCAATCCGTTTTGCTCCGCCGACGAAGCCTCGAAGCACAATGGTGAAACGAGGGTCGTTCAGTATCGTCAAATCGGCCGCATAGTTTCTCAGCGTTTCCAAGGGCATCGTGGAGGAAACAAAGAGGTAGAATCGATCGTTCGAGACGAGGCTTCCATCGTCGGGAGAGGATTCGGGGCTTTCAGGATCGCACTTCGGTTCTTCTCCGAAGAACTCCTCCGCGAGCCGCTGACGCTCCTGGCGAATCCTTTCATGGAAGGTATCGGACCGGTAGAGTCGGAACAGGGCGTCCGCCGCCTGTCTGGCCTCCGGGCTTTCCTCGGGCAGGGTCACCTGGACCTGTCCGGCCTTGTCCATCAAAGGACGAAGGCTCTTCTCCAGGGTTTCGGAGTTTTCTGCTGCCCCTGCGAGCATTGGGGAAAGGACCAGAAGGAGAACAAGCAGTAATGACATCATCACTTCCTCTCGCCTCAGTGGCCCCGGACACAGAAACCGAGCAGACCTTTGTTTAGCAACACATCGCATGGATGCTCCGCTCAGGGCGAATAGCCGATACAGCATTTGTTCTTCCGGGTCAGAACCCAGAGGAAGTTATCCGGGGAGTTAGGCCCCGCTCCTCCGGGAGGATTTTTGCCGCTACCCCAGATCAGGTCGCTGCGGCCGATGGGGATGCAATCATTCCCCCTGACGGGCCGGGCGATTTGCAGGCGGTAATGGCTCTTGCGCCAGATTGGAGACATGACCGGCCCGCAGGCATTGCTGGCGGTGTCCCAGAGCAGCATCTCCCGGCCGAGTTTGAAGAGCATCCGCGCAGCCAGCCCGGCGTTGGCCGTGGTCGTGTCCCTTTCCGGGATCGTCCCAGTCAGGGGGTAGGCGCTGCCCCAGCTCCCCATGCACCAGAAGAGCGGGTCCAGTGGATAGCCGAGGTTTGCGGCCGTGCTGTCCGGAATGCAGGAGAGCTGCGAAGCCGGGTTGGCGAACAGCAGCGCCTCGGGGTTGATCAGGAAGGCGAGGGAGTCGTTGCTCCAGAGGGGGTCGACCTCGGTCATGTAGGCCAGGTCGAAGCCTTCCTGCTCCAGGCAGGGAAAGTCCACGAACAGGTCCATGATCGCGAAGACCGGCAGGATGTAGTAGTGCGCCTGCTGGAAGACCTGGGTTCCCCCCGAAACGTTCTGGTCGTCACTCGACCCGTTGAGAAGGCCAGGCTGTGGGTTGCTCATGGATGTTCCCATGGAGGGGAAACAGTAGGCGTCATGGACAGTCTCGATCATTCTGGCCGGTTCGTAGAAGCTTGCGGTAACCCCCATGGTGAGGCTGCCGCCGTTAAAACAGGCGCAGACCGGCGGAGAGGTATCCTCAACCGGAAGGTTTCCCTGGCTGTCGCCAAGGGTGAGCTTTCCACCGAACTGGATAGGAAAGATGCACTGCCAGCAGATATCTGTGACCGGGTTGATCGGCCTTCCTTTGCAGGCGGCGCTGGCATTAGCGGCGATCAGCCAGAACGCCACTACCAGGACAGGAATGGTTCTGCTTCCATGGAAAGTCGTCTTCATTTCTATCCTTTAATCGGAGCTGTTTGCCCTCAAATATTCTGGAATCTCGAATGGTACCGGGCCAGATGCTCTTTGGTCGACTTCCCTGTCAGCCCGGCAAAGGCAACCGGGTTGATCAGTTCCATCAGTTCCCCCAGATGCGGGCCGTAATCGACACCACCAATCCGGAACACACCACAGTGGGTGTAGATTTCGTAGATTTCGTCCGGTGTGTCCTTGTGGGCCACGTATATGAACGACTTCGAATAGCCGTCCGGGCCCTCGTTGAACTTGCAGGGACCGAACAACTCGTTGATCCGCTTCCTGTAGACCCTTTCGATGAATAACTTCCTGTCGGGTGTCTCGGTGACCTTATCCAGTACTACCAACTTCTTGCGGCTCGGGTCGAATCGACTCTGCGTGACGATGAAATTGTTCTCCATGGCTTCTCCTTTCGATTGCTCGTAATGGCGGATCATGGAACATCGACTTCCTTCACCTCCATCAGGATGCCTCGCCTGGTTATGACCGAGGGGACGGCGGTCAGGTTGAACCGCTCAACGATGCGTCTGTCGGCATAGAAGACGGCCCGTCCCAGTTTCTTGCCGACTTTCGAGAACGCTCCTTGGGAAAGGAGGATCACCGTGTTCGCTTCCTCAACCAACGGAGAGGCCATGAGCCAGGCCACCTGGGCGGGGTCATCCCCATCGAGGACCACCAGCGTCTGGTTGAAGGGCACGTAATCCAGCGGGTTGAAGCGGTAGCCCCTGGGATAGAGAACGCCTCCCTTCCCATCCGGGATATCGAAGTCGAGGGTGTAGGTCATATCCACCAGGAAGGACCGTTCATGCCGGGCTCGCGGGAGCCGGACCAGATTAGTCGGCCTGAAATCTTCCGGTGTTTCCTTGTCCAGGATGGACTGCCAATCGACCCCGCTGGCCCGCGCCTCGATCTCCGCCAGGGCATCCGGCTCGACGATGGGGTAAACTCGGCCCACGATACCGATTACTTTCGCCTGAGCGTTCCCCGGGATGACCGAACAGAGAACCAGGGCCAGAAGAAGTCTTCTCATCGATGCTGCTTTCATTGGATCTGCTGGTAGTGCTGCTGGATCTTTTCCTGCACCGCTGACTGTGCGTCCTGGATCTTCTGGGTCATGTCCTTCTGGATCTCGCCAAAGTATTCGGTCAGGTCGATCAGTGAGAAATCGAGCTGTTGGAACTCCTCAGGAGTGAAGCCGCGGCAGTTGGGATTTTCCGCACTTCCCCAACCCCCATCCTGGCCGAAGGATTTGAGCTGCGGCCGACCCTGTTCCTGAACAATCCTCGCCATCTTGCTGTTGAAACAGCAGAACCGCTTCGCCCGCTGAACACATCCGACCATTGGCCATTTCCTCTCGCAGACCTTCCCGAGATAGATGCAGTAGCCTGAGTCGTCCAGCAAGGAGGATTCGATGTCCCGTTGGTCGCACCCGTTTCCGAACAAGACCTTCATGACCACCATGACAACTATGGCGACTGCGATGGTCGTGGGGTTGAGCAGGGCGCCGGCGTAGGAGGACAACCCCGCGCTGACCGCTCCGCCGCTGGTGGCTCCGGCTGCGGCAGCCCCTTGGGCGGCCACCACACCCGAGGCGGTGGCAGTTCCAGAGGCGTAGGTTGCCGCGATGGAGCCCGTCGCCATGTTGTAGACCATCACCTGTCCTCCCACCTCAACCGCTGCCATCGCTCCTGTGGAAATCTGATAGGCGTAGTAGCCGACCTGGGCAACTTCATAGACGGTCTGGATGGCGGTGACCACCTGGTTGATCCGTGGACCAGTGGTGGAATCCGTCAGGGCCGGCTCGTCGCTGTCGCAGCAGTCGTTGGCGTAGCCGACGGTGGCACCAGGTGGCCGGCAGCGTGTCGCCTTGCCGGAGAAGATGTAGATTTGGCCGAGACAGTTGCCGTTCGCGTCGACGCCCCCGTCGTTTTGGAGCATCGGGTCCTCGGGGTGCAGTTCGGTCATGTCGTTTCCGGGCGCGGCGAGGTCGAAGCAGGGGTTGGGAGAACACTGGGACGAACCCTGCTCTCCGAGGCAGGCGTATTGGGAACCCAAGGGGCAGGCGTCCTTGTCCTCGCACTGGTTGCGCTCTGGATCGTAGGGACCACCGGGGCAGGAAATCGCCGCTTCACACATGGACACGGGCAGCCCGGTGTAGGCGTAACCAGTTGGGCAGTCGTGTTGTGCGTTTGAAACGCAAATGTCCAGGTCCGGAGAAAAGGCAATGGTGCTGGATATGGGGAAGCTCGGATCCTGGTTGGGGCACTGGACCCCCTGGGTGCATTTTGTTTCCGCCTCGTTCCAGAGGTAGCTGCCGCAGTTTCGAGTTATTGCGGCCCGACACTCGTTGGCGCTGGGGTTGTAGACCCCTAGATCGCATATCGCCGGTGAGTAGCAGACCTGATCGGTCCCGTCCCATGACCAGGAGCCACAGTTGACGGTCGCAGCCGCTTCACAGCGATCCGAGGACTTATTGAACGTTCCGCCGCCGCAACCAGGTCCGGCCCAGCAGATCCCGGACGAGCCATCATAGGTAAAGCCAGTCCCGCAGATTCGATCGACGGCGCTCAGGCACTGGTCCTGGACCGATGAATAGCTGCCGGGACTGGCGCAACTCGTTTCCCGGAAGCAAATGTTCCCCGACTTGGTGAAGCCGCTGGGACAAGTCGAGGTGACACTCGCCTGGCACATATCCACCGACCCGTTTAGGCTTCCGGGCGAGGGACAGTCGGCAGCCCTTTCGCAATTTCCGCTGGCGGGGTTGAAGGTGTACCCCGAGGAGCAGGTGAAGCTCGCAGGAGATGTGCAGGAATCGGTGGCTGGGCTGAAGGAGCCCCCCGAGCCGCAGGAAGGGGCTTTGATGCATTTTCCACCGCTCAGAAGATAGCCCGAGGGACACCCACTGTCGGCCGTCTGGTAGCATCGATCCGTCAAGCCGTCGAGGAGGCCGTTTTGGCAACTCGCGGCCATGACGCATTTGTTAGCCGCTGCATCATAGGTCATTCCGGTGGGGCAATTCGGAGTGAAGGGAGCCTGGCAGACGCCGAGGGAATAGTCCATCGTTCCTCCCGAACAGGTGGGGGAGGTTTGACAGGTTGAACCGCTTTGTGTTGATCCGGCGGGACAATTTCCCACCGCTTCGACGCAGGTTCCGGAAACGGAACAGATGTTGTTGGCGTCGCACGTTCCGCCGGCCAAGGGACAACTGGAGCCGCCGAAGCTGATTGTCTCCGTCACCGTCTTCCACTCGGCGCACCCTACGCGGGTGGCTCTGGCGCACTCCTGGCGGGTGGAGACGATCTGGGAGTTGTTCTGGATGCTCCAGCCCGCCGAGCTGTTGATGGCCCCAGAGATTGTCGCTCCATCGATGGTGACGCAGGCCGAGCCGCTGGCCAAGCACCCCTTCGAGTAGCCGATGTTGAGGCAAAGTCGATTGCCGCTGCCGTAAATTTTGCGGAAGCACAAGCTGGAAGTTGAGGCAATGGACGTGTCGCCGCCCGTGACCATGGCGTTGGGTCCAAAATCGAAATAGCCGGAATCGGTGATAAGCCTGCTCCCGCTGCCATAGAAAACCTTTTTGGGGGCGCTAACGACTCCGGTCAAATAGATGAGGGCGTTGCAGGTGGCTGTTTGGGAACAGCTGCTCTGGCACTGGGAGAGGGTGGAGAACTGCTGCCCACCCTGGGAACACTGGTAAACGGTGGCTGCCGGCGTCTCACACTTGCCTGTTATCTGGTTGAAGCTATAGCCGGATGAGCACTCCGGGGCTTTTTCGCACCGCCCGCGGGATGCCTGGTAGGCGTACCCGCTCGGACAGTCTTTCGTAAAGTCCAGCAAGCACCTGTCGTAGGTGGAGCTGTAGGTTCCCTCGGAACAGAGGGGGGCCTTCTCACATCGCCCGCTGGTCGTGTTGTAGCTGTAGGATGGGTCTGGGCACGAAAAGGAGGGGACGGTTTCACAGCGGTCTGTGCTGGCATTGAAAATCCCGCCAACGCATGTCGGAGAAGAGATGCAAATCTCCTGTGCCGTATCGTAGTTGTAGCCGCTCGGGCAGAGGATACCGGTGATGGGGGACTGGCACTTGTCCGCCCCGGAGGAATAGGCGCCGGGACTGAGGCAGGCCGGGCTTTTCTCGCATTGGTTCCTGGAGGCGTTGTAGGTGTATCCCGTGGGGCAGTCGTATCCCACCGCGACCTCGCACCGGTCAGTGCCGGCGTTCAGCATGCTGGGAGCCGGGCAGTCGGCAGCGCGAACGCAATTGTCAATCGCCGCATCGTAGGTGTAGCCCGTGGGACACTGGTTGGTCGCCGTCTTCTCGCACCGATCCCGGCCAGGATGGTAGGCACTGCCGGCGGGACAGGAGGGATTTGCAGTGCATGCCATCAGGCTCGAGTCGTAGGAGTAACCCGTTGGGCAATCCCAATTCGGCGGTGCCTCGCATCGATCTCGGCTGGAATTGAGCGAACCGGGAGAACAGTCAACGGTTTTTCTACAGAGATCCTGTGCCGCGTCGTAGGTGTATCCGGTTGGGCACTCGTTCTGGACGATCTTTTCGCACCGATCTGTCACCGGGTTGAAGGTCCCTCCTTCCGGGCATTCAACCGCAAGCACACATCGGTCGATTTCCGGATCGTGGACATATCCGATGGGGCAAGAAACGTCCGCCGCGGCCTGGCACATGTCACGATCCGGATTGAGAGTCCCTCCCGCAGGGCAGCCTGGTTCCGCATAGCCCTGAACACAATCGACCGCTCCAACTGGACACAGCCAGTCGGTTCCGGACTGGAGGCATTGCGCCGTCTCCCCCTCGCCGTCAGCGAAGCCGTCGCCGTTCAGGTCCTGGCCGCAGACATACTCGGCCAAGGCGTTGCCCGGGCCGGCCAGCAGGTAGAGAACAAGGGTCAGTAGAGCTATGGCTTTTCTTCGCATAGGGCCTCAGCGTGGGGACGGGACCTTGGCGACCCCGTCGGAGCAGATGGTGTCCTGGCCGGCCAGCCGCAGCATTTGCATGATGGTCGCCGCCTCGGCAAACTCGTTGAGGCATTGGCAATCCTTCAGGACCTCCTCCCCGGGCTCCGCCGGGCATTCATCGTTCACGCAGTTGTGATAGAGGATGTCGAAGCTGTCGGTGTCGGTCCTGAACTGCCCGGAATGGCCGGGAAGGGTCGCCTGCGTGTCTGTCTTGGGCCTCCGGGTCTTGCAGGCTTTTTCGCATTCGTCCGCGGGCAGCAAGTCAGGAAGGGTGAGCTCTCCCGAACTATAGGTCCATCCTCCCCCTGGGTTCCTCAGCATGTCCTGGTAGCTGACCGAGCTTCCATTGTCATTCAGGCTGCCCACCACCTGGCCGAACCTGGTTTTGGCGTCGGAGAAGTCGTAACCTGCCGTGGCGCAAAGGTAGACCCGTTGCTTTTCCCACCAGTCCTGAGTCACATCTTTGCTGCACCCTCCTTCGGAGAGGGTTTTCGTGGACGGCAGGGGAGCGAGATTGGTTGGATTTGCGTTGCGGATGGTGAAAACGCCATCGACCTTTTCTTCCTGCAGGGTGCAATCGGATCGGCCCGCCAATGAGGCACAACCGTCCACAACCGCCGTCGACGCGACGCACAGCTCCGGTTGGAGCCGAACGCGGATATAGGCGTAACCTTCCCCCTTTCCGCCTACCGAGACGCGAATTTTCGTCTGGACCTCTCCGCCTTGTTGGAAAGAAGCCGTCACGTCGAGATTGGGGTTCCGGTCCCATTCGGTGGAGAGCTCGCAGGCGCCCGGGGTCTCGGGAGGGAAATTCCCATTCGGGCCGGTCCAGACCATGTCCCCTCCGATCCACACCTGGGCGTAATCATCCCATTTGACCCGAATGAGGGTGGCCGACTGGATGAGCTCCGGCTGTTTGACGAAGAAACGGTAGTTTTCCTCGTAGATGGTGCACGAGCCCGGCCAGTAGTTATTCCCGATCCTCCCGAGGATCACGTCGATGCAATCAGGGCCGCAATATTGAACGGCCCCCGTACCTCCCAGAGGCACGATGACGTCGTTGATGTCAGTCTTGTTGAGAGTGACTTGCTGGCGGATGTTGCAGATATTCTGCTGCTGGTGGGTGTCGATTCCGCTGACGAGGGCATAGAGGCTTTCGGAATCGCCGGCCTGGGCCTGGGCCGCGCTTTGTGCCGCGCTGGGCAGGGACAGGGGATCGGAGTAATAGGCCGTCTGGGACGGCGGTGTGGGAGAGCCCCCCGGAGGAACTCCGTCCGTGGTCTGTCGGGAGGTGTCTTGCCCGTAATAGGTGATGGTGGTCGTGTCAACACGCACATCGGAAACGGTGAAGCCGGAATTCGCGGCTTGAACCGCGCCAACCGCCCCTCCTCCGAGGTCCTTCAGGATGACAGGAGTGTTCGTCCAGACCAGGTTGCTTCCGCAGTCGTTGTTGAGGCAGTAACATCCCCCAAGGCTGTCCGGGGAAGCCTCTTGCAGACTCACCTTGCCGCTTGGGTCGGCCTTCCAGGCGTAGTAGTCGCAGGCGGTCCATGTCCCGGGAGTGCAGGCGATGACGCCGTTGCCGCAGACCCCTGAGATCTGAAAGGGGACCTGGAAGGAATACTCGGTGGTTCCATCGAAATCCAGGTCCTCTCCAACGATCACGGTACCCAGGTCCCCGGTGGGCCCCGGCTGCATGAAGATCTCCAGGAACTTCTTCGAACTGGGGAAGGAGAGCTGGGCGGGAAAGGATATGCTCCCGTCCACCGTTTCCATGGGAGTTTCCGAGGAGGTCATCGGGTTGAGGATGTTCCTTTGCAGGGTATCCTGGCTGCCGAATTTTTCTCGGATCGTTTCTCCTGCTGTCTGACCGGCTGTCTGCTCGGCTGTCGCCTGGCCGGTCGCGGCGAGGCTGCCGGCGGGAAACATTGACAGCAAGGCGAGATTAACGGCGGCGATATTCATCCACCATCGCCTGGATAGCCTCCGCATAGGACAATCCCTCCTGGACAAGGTCCTCGATTTCGGCAATTTCGTCGGCATCCGAGGTGAACGCATAGTAGCTGAAGGGATCGACCATCAGGCGTCCCACCCCGATGCCGAACGGGGTATCCATGAAGATCTCGGAATAGCGAGGTTTGCGGCTCTTGACGCTCTTGAGCATCTGCATCGCAAAGGGGTCGTAATTGATCAGCTTCTGGGCGGCCGCCCGGTCGAAGTCCCCGGACTCCAGGTAGAACTTGAAGGCGCTGTTCCCCTGGATGACATCCCCCACGGGGCCGAACTGCTTGATGTCGAGAATGGACTGGGTGATGACGTTGAAAGACCCCTTGAACTTGCGGGCCCTGCGGTATCCCTCCTCGATGACCTCCTGGAGGTGTCCCGACTTCCCCAGGAACTTCCAGGCCTCGTCGAAGATGACGAACCGGGGCGTCTTGCGGTCGGAAAGATAGAGGTCCTTGGTGACGGCGTTGATGATCTGCAGGGTGACCACCCGGAAGAGCTCCTTTTTCGGCTCCAGGTGCTCCAGCTCCAGAACAACGAAATCGTCGTTGGAAATGTCGAAGGTCGAGGGGCCGTTGAAGAACCGGCCGTAGGGGCCTCGGCTGGTGAAGTCCTCGATGTTGAAAGCCAGCTTTTCCGCAGATGCCAGAATCTCCCCGTTATGCCCCCCATGGTCCTTGTAACCGGAGAGGTAGCGATGCACAGTGTCCACCCCGGAGGCGTTCCCCTCCTTTTCCCAGGCCCACCGCACCGCGTTCTTGATCAGGGTCATTTCGATCTCCGTCGGCGGCGTTTCGGTGGTGGAGTAGACCATCTGGGCGATGATCGGGGTGATGACCGGAATATCGTGTTCAGGCTCGATGATCTTGGTGAAGGGGTTGATGCAGATATCCGCCTCGTCGGTAAAGTCGAGGTAGCGGGCTCCGCACATCTTGGTCATCTTCTGGTAGCTGCCGCCGATGTCGATGATGCGGATCTTCGCGCCGGCCGAGAAATAGTTGGTGACCAGGTAGTTGATGAAGAAGCTCTTCCCGGAACCGCTTGAGGCGGCGATGAAGGCGTTGTGGTTGATCGCCTCCTTGTCCATCAGGTCGAGTCCGGCCACCTGGCCTTTGCGCGAGGCGAATATCAACTGCGGTCGTCCCACTCCGGCGAAGTCGCCCTGAACCGGGAGGATGGTGGAGACCGTGGCGGCCGGCACGATGTAGTCCCGCTCAAGCTGGTCGATGTTCCTGCCGGTGTCGTAGAGCCCGAAAGGGAGGGCGGAGATCAGCATGACCGGCAGGATGCCGCGGTCCTCCTGCATCAGGTAGCCCTGACCTTCCCAGAGACGCCTGGCCCGGTCCAGGGCCCGTCGCGCCTTATCGGGAGCGTCGTAAACCCACATCACCGGGATGATCTTGTAGAATTTCGACCCCTTGTCGATTTCGCCCGTCGCCCAGAGGTATTCCTCCTTCTTCCGCGAAAGGCTGGGGGCGAAGGAGCCCACCCCTTGCTGCATCAGGATCATGTTGCACTTGGCGTGGAGCTTGGTCTTCTGGTCCTCCAGGAGGATGTTCAGGCAGTAGAGGAACGGGCTGGGGAGCTGGTCGGCGTCCGAAGCCCCTCCCTCGATGCCGCCGAAGAGCTGGTTGGTCTGCAAGGGATCGACCTCGGGCGGATATCCCTTCGGAGTCAGGCATCGCCATTCCCGGTTGCCGATGCGCACGTGGTCGAACCCCTTGGTCGTGACCGTTTCGGCGAAGACGGCCTGTTTCCTGATCGGGATGGTTTCGTCGTAATGATCCAGGGCTCCGGAAGGAGAATCGTTCAGGAGACGGCGCAGCCAATCCAGGAGGTCCGCCGGCGTTACCGTCCGTGGGTGAAGGGACGCGCCTGCAAGGGCCTCCTCTGCCATCCCTGCGATTTCGGCCACGTTGGCTCTCTTGTCTCGGGGCCATTTGGCCGAGAAGAGGACCCGGAAGTTTCTGAGGAGAGAGCTTGCCGATCCCCATTGACCGGCCGCTCCGGCGCGAAAGTGGTCGGTCAGGGCGGAGGAAACCTGCCTAAACAGCTCTCCCTCGCGTTTTTTGAGATTCCTGAAGTCGGCAAGGATTGGATCGACGTGGGGGTCCCCGTGCAGGATGAACTGCAGGACGGTCCCGGCGGGGAAGCCGACCCGGAACAGGCCATCAAGGGCACGCATGGTTCTTTCTCCCGCGAAGACGACGGGGGAGCACTCCCAGAGCAGACCGATGCTGTCATCGTTGTTCAGGTAAACACGGGTGGCTGGTTCGTAGGCGACGTAGGGCAGGTAATCCGAGAGCTTGCTGCGCCTCACGTCGCGGGCCAGTTGCCCTTTAGTCAGACCGCCGCCACTGCCGAAGAGAATGGATGCCAACCCCATTATTGCGCCTCCATCGGCTTGTCCAGCGGATCGGTCAGCACCCAGCGCGGCCTATCCGTGAAGATGTAGGCGTACCTGAAGAGATAGAGTTCCTCGTCCTGCCCCTCGTAGGGGAGCATCAAGACGCGCATCACCTTCGGGGGGACCACCATAGGGGTTTCAGGCTCCTTGAGCAGTCCCGCCATGCGGTCGTAGAGCGTGTCCTGGTAAAGTCCCGGGTCGGTTCCCTGCGCCGGGCCGAAGAAGTTGGCCCGGGATTCTTCATAGGCGTCCGAAACGGACACGCATTTTCCGTTGTACGTCTCGGGGCAATTGAAATCGCTCGCATAAGGGTTCAGGCAACCGGCAAGAGGCAGGGCCAGAACGGCCAGGAACAGCAACGGTCTCATCATCTTCCCTCCTTCGTCGGGTCCCGCAGTTCAAGAGTGACCCCTTCTTCAATAACCAGAGTGACATCCTTGGTCGCGCCGACCTCGATGACAGGCAAGGCTTGCTTCGCCAAGTCGAGATAGAACTTCTGCGTGTCCTTGAATGCCGATGCCAGCCCGCTTCCTGCGCCGTATTGCAGGGCGTCCCCGGCATCGATGGTCTGGGTTGTCCCGAGAGGACTGGTGCTGACGATGGTGTTCTGGGCCGCGACGTATTCACCCAGCCCGCCAAAGAATCCCGCGACCATCGAGCGGGCGATGGCGCTACCCATACGACTGACGACTGTCCCCTTCAGGCCGATTTTCCCGTCCTGGTCGACCAGAAAGCCTTTCACCTTCTGATCGATCACCGCCTGCCCTTCGCGGGTCAGGCAGGAGAGGGACACCAGGCGCATGTGCGCCCGTTCGTCAGAGAGGTTTCCAAGACCCTCCGCGATTACGAAACACCCCTTGAGGTCCGCCTTGACGCTGTTCGGCAGCACTGCCAGATCCTTGATCCGCAGCAGAGCCGGAACCGGGCTTCCCTTCGCCGATTCCGAGGTCGGTGCGTCCAGGCCGGAANNGGTCGCCGCCATGAAGGAGGGAGGTAGGTAGATCCTCTGGCCGTCCGCTTTTTTTTTATCCTCGACCACTTCCTGCACGGGTACCGAGACCATGCCGATTTCCCCGACCGCGACGATCTCCTCAGGAACAGGCGGTGGGCCGGTCGGCGGCGCAGTAGTCACCGGATAGACCGTTCCAGGAGGCGGAGGAGGTGGGTAACTCGGCAGCCCGGAACCGGGGAGCGGGGGCATGAATTCAGGGTCGTGTGCAGCAGGCCCTGGTAGATCCTTGCCCTGAACTTGTCCATCCGCCTTCTCTTTTTCCATCAGCGCCGCAAGTTGTTCCCGCAGTTCATCCATCTGCCGATCGCGCTTGGCCAACTCCTGCTGCGACTGTTGGTAGAGGGATTTTTGCAGCATGCCCGGAGTCTGGATCAGGGAAGTGGGCTTCTCCTCCGTGCGGGGAGGCGGGACCGGTTTGGAGCGCATCTGATAACCACCGGCTCCGAGCAGGATGACAACGGCGATGCTTGCGGCCAGAACAGCCTTGCGCTTCCGCTCCGGCTCGAGATTCTTCCAGGTCTCCTTAAGGGACATCCGTATCCTCCTCGGCGTGAAAGAGGGGAGCAGAATCGGCCTCAGGCTCCGCCTTTGCCGGTTTCTGTCGCACGAGGGGGGACGGTTCATCGGCATCCCGCCGTTCGACGATGAACACCCTGCTCCGGGTTCCTTCCCGCAGCAGCAACTCTTCCACGGCGACGGCAAGGGGGCGGTTGGTCAGTTCGGAACGGAGAAACTCTCGCTCGGAGAGGCGAGTCTGTCCGGTACCTTCCTTGAGCGAGACGAGGTACTCCCGAACCGCGAGACCTTCCCCCTCCACCACGATTTCCCGCCTGAGGCTCATCCAGAGTGCCGGGAAAAGGTCCATCTGCTTTCCGACCGTCCTGACCATGTAGCTCTCGGGGATCTGGTCGGTGAAGGTTTGCCTGATGAGGGTGAGGATCTTTTTCTCCAAGGGCATGCCGCTGAAGATGGCAAGGTTCTCTTGGACCTTCCTTTTCTTCCCGCTGGAGAGGCGGACCGTCTGGGCGGGGACCCGCTGAGGCATCCCGATCAGGCTGTAAATCTCCCCGCCGCAGACGACATAGAATTCCGAGGGGACCTCCGTGTAGATCATTTCGTCCCCTTTTTTGATCACCTGGAATTTGATGAAGGCGTTGTCGTCCGAGACCTTCACCTTGACGCCCTTTTCCTGGCTGAAAACCACATCCTTGATACCATCGGGGCAAACAAGACGGTTCACGTCGGTATTCGAGAGCCTAACCTTGGTCGTCACTTCCGGTAGAACCACCTCGGGCCAGCTTTGCCGGCTCCCCGTTTCTGCCCAGGAATCGGATATGGCCCCGCCAATCAAGAGGCCGGCCAGAATGAACGTTTGGGTTCGCCTCCACCTCATCAGTCATTCCTCTCAGAAAAATCAATAATCCAGAAACGGCCGTCCCGGATCTGGTAGGAGAGCCGATAAACCAAGTGCTTTTCATCCGTCTTCTTGTCCTGAACGAACAACTGGCGGGTACCGGAGATGTCCAGAATTTTCTGTTCCGGATGATCAGTCATTTCGGCGATGAAAAAAACGCTGGAGGCGCCGGCCGTTTCCACCGTGTCCGCAGCTTCGTACAGTTGCTCCTTCGCGTTGGCGAAGCGCTCGGGAGCGAACAGGGACAGGAGTTCCTCGTATTGTTGCCGCACGGTCCCGGGGTTGTAGCTCAACCCGAGGCCGGTGATGTAGCGACCCATTTCGCGAAGGTAGGAAGTGTCCGCAGATGATCCGGACACGGAAACCTTTGCAGGATTGCCAACGGGAATCAAAATGGTGCGTTTCTGGTCCAATACCGAAAAGAGCAGCAGGCAGTTAAAAACCTGCAGTCCCCCGATCAGAAGGACGATCAACCGCAGCAACCGACGCTCAGCGAAGAGGTTGCTGGTTTTCTGGACGAAAAGATCGAACCTCACTCGATAAACTCCTCTTCAAAAAAAGTCGGGTAGCCGTGCAGTTTGGTCCAGCCGATCATGTAGAACATGTGTCGAAGGAAACCTCTGGGATAGCGCCGTTTGACCAGGCCGTATGACACCGGGCCCGCGATCATTCCGAGCCAGAAGACCCCGCCGAAGATCATGGCGAGCAGATATCCGATGACCATGATGGAGAGATCGTCCGGCTCGAACCATAGGAGTTGATACGGGCTGGAGAGGTATTGGGGCATCCTTTTATTCATTCCGGAACTCCGGGAGAGAATGAGGGGGGCGGGGACCCCCTTTCTGTCTTCAGATCATCATTCCCAGGCTGGTGACGATGGAGTCGGCCTTGATAACCATGCCTCCGGCGGCTACGGTGAAGGCGGCGGGGAGATAGGCCCCGCGGGGTAGCATGGAGGCACCCCAGATCACCAGAGCCAGGCCGGCTATGAAGCCGATGGCTCCCTGGAGCATTTTGACCACCACGATGTCGTACATCGTGTAGGCGAACCCCGTGGTCGCCGGGGCGGTAATCGCCAGCACGGGGCCGGCGCAGAGCAGCAACAGAATGGTAAGTGCCAACACTTTCTTCATGGAGATCTCCTTCATTTTGCTGATGGTTTGTTGAGCAAAGCGGCGATTGCGTTCAGGTCGGCACCTTTGATGCTGATACCGTCTACCCAAATCGTCGGCGTTCCCCGCACGCCGAGCGATCCTCCAAGGCGAAGGTGCTCGTCCAGGAGGGATTTTTGGCAATCGTTCGCCACAGGTGGAAGATCCTTGTTGTCCCAGACCCCAGACATGACCTCTTTCAAGGCCTTTTCCCGGTCCTTGCTGCACAGGATAAAGCGGGATTTGGCCGCGGCTTTGGGGTGTATTGCTTCCAGTGGGTAGAAAAAGATGTGTCTGGTCACATCAGTTCGGCCCTCAAGAAAGGCATCGGCTTTCCGGCAGAAAGGGCAATCGGGATCGGTAAACTCGATTACCTGGTGAGGACCGTTGCCTATGGTCATTGCTTTGTCGAGGGGGAGTCTCATGAGTTTTTCGGCTACCAGCTGGTCGCGTCGTTCGGCGGTCAGGCTTCGGCCTTCCTTGGACCAGATTTCGCCGAAGACCAGATGCCCGGTGGGGCTGAAGTAGAAAATCTGGTCGCCGGCGGTGACTTCGTAAAGCTCGGGAATTGGGGAAGGCCCAAACCCGTCGATGGTGGTGTTCGGCAGAATGCGAGCCAGCTGCGCGGCAGCCTCGCCTCGCGGCTCCTCGGAGAATGCTGGCTGAATTCCTACCAAGGCGACAAACAACAGGCAGAGAGCGATTCTCATTTTTCCTCCTCGATGAACACTCTTCGGTTTTGGGTCAGGTCGGTCGCGGACACAGGGCAACATTCGCCTCGGCCCTCTATATTCGTGACGGTTACTCCGCGTGATTGCAGGTAGACTCCGACAGCATCTGCACGCTCTCGTGACAGCCTGTAGTTGTACTCCTCGCTACCGATTGGGCAGGTATAGCCGGTCAGCCGAACCTTCGAGTTGGGGGGAACCTGGTCCAGAATCATTCGGCTGGAGTCGTCCAGGTCGGCCCGGTCGAGATCGAACAACACAGTCCAGGTTGATGGGGGCATCGCCACTTCCACCACCTGTTTGTTTAGTGCTCCCTGCCCGAAAAGGATGGAGAGGCTGACCGGCTTCTGAACCACCAGACTGTCCTCTGAACACCCTCGGGTGATGAGGAAATCATTGCCGCTCGTGGCGGTCACAGCAGACCCGAAATCGGCCGTATCCGACTGGCGGCAGATGGTGTCGGCAACTGCTCCGCTCGAAAGGGCAGCCACCACCAAAAACGATAGGAAAATTCTCAAAGCAGCCTCCGGGAAAATGTCCTTGCCCCCTGAATGGGGAGAGGGGGAAGGCAAAAAAATCCCCTCTTGCGAGGGGATGCGGGATGGTCACAACTTGAAAATATCGTCCAGGTTGGCTTTGGGGCCTGGTCTCGGGAGGGGAGTTCCCTCTGTTGTAGCCGGTTTTTTGGCTGCTGGCTCGGGAGGTTTTGCCGCCTCCAAGGCCAAAAAGGAGGCCAACTGCTCTTGTCCTTCCGCAGTCCCCAGAAAGTACCTCAGGGCTTCAACGACGAATGCCGATTGTTTCCTTGTCTTACGCAGGGCATCCAATGCCTTGATGACCCCGGGATCGTGTACGGTCAGTCGCAGGAGTCGGTTTGCCATGAGGCCTCCGTTATCCGTCGGCTAGGGCGAAACCGGCCGCATTGGCGAACTCCGGATCGGTCAGGACCTTGATGTCGATCCTGCTGGAGGAAAGGGTGTCCCGAATAAGGGTTGCCCCGCCGCCGAATACCAGCACGGTTTCGAAGTTCGCCTTCAGCCCCAGGTGAGCCTGAAGCTCCCCGTTGATGTCTCGCAACACATCCTCGATGTAGACCTTGGCGGCAGTCTCGATCTCTTTGCTGATGTCGTGGCGCTCCATCCCGTATTGGATGAAACCGTGCTCGATCAGGTAACTGACCTCGACGGGGGTAAAGGTACGGGAGGGTGCCAGTTCCCTGATGTTTGGCAGCAGCAGCTGGACGGCCATCTGGTGGACGCCCCGTTTGTAAAACGTATCCCCGTAGATGATGTTCCTGCTGTCGGCCGCGAACAGGGTGAAGATGACGGTGTTGAAGCCGATGTCCACCGCCAGGACATTTCCCTTGGTGGAGGGATTCTGGTCCAGAAAGAGACGGATTCCTCCAAGCCCCTGGGGCAACACTCGAACGTCGGGCCAGCCGCTCCCATTCAGCACCTTGGTCAGGGTCTTGATGACTCCGACCGACCGATCCTTCTCCGCGACCCAAGCCCCGTAGGGGAGTCCAACCACCAGAGGCGATTCCCTGGCGACGGAACCAGCTTGCGCAGCGGCCTCCACGAAAGTGGGATAGAAATGCACCAGGTCTTCCAGCGTCTTCAGGTAGCTTGAGCCGGCCGTCAATAGAGCCTCCTCTCCGACCAGGACTTGGCCGTCATGGGTCCGGCGGTGAGCGGAAATGATTCGGCCCCGTTTTTCCCCGTACACCCATTTGAGCGATGAAAAACCAAGATCGCAAACAAACACCATGATGTTGCTCCTTTCGTTGACAGTTTTGTTTACTTGGCGGAGGAACGTTTACTTTTTTGTCTCCAAATTGGGTGACAAACCATGCGCTTGCAGACCAAAAAGTAAACGTCGATGAAAGAGTTTACTTTCTCCTATCTGTCCAATGGGGAGGGAGGGAAGGTCGTGACGGGGAATGGATCAGGAAAGAAAACGGGCCCGACAAGAAGCGGGCCCGGAAATTCCAGACGGGATATCAACCTTTATTAATTTCTGCGATTTCCAGAATTGTTATTCTGCGTTCTCCGGAACAGCCCCTTCCTTTTTTCTGGGATCGAGGCGCCGGCCTCTTCGAATGTCGTAGGCTACCTCTCTCACCTTGGCTACCTGCTGTTCCGAAAGGGACACGTTGAGGTAATGTTTGACCTTCCCGATGATGTCCTTGACGAAAACCCGCTCGCCCGATTTGGCGTTAAGGTAGCAGGTGAGCGCATACCGTTCAGCACGGGACATTTCCGGTTCCAAAAAAATCTTTCGGCGGTAAGCCTGGCTGAGGGGGGAGATCATGCAGCGGAGATACCAGACCTGGCCCCAGATATGCCTGATCATGGCCAATCCTCTGAGGTCGACGTCGGCCACCGGATCTCCAATGACGCCATCGGCCCGGAGTCGATAGAGGACCTTCAGTGGAAGATTAACCAGCTGCGCTGCGTCTCTGATCGGCGTCCCGGACATGGAGATTTTTCACCTTTCTTCCTGGGGAATCCAGAAACTCGAGAAGTTCCCGAACGATGGTTTCGACCTGGTTTTTTCCGGCATGGGTTATGACCGCGCGTTCGTAGGCCAGGGTGAGGAGCTTTCCAATCTTCGGCCCGATCTGGAAGGGGGCCAGCTTGGTCGCCTCGACGGCCACCATTTCCAGGACGTTCCTCTTGTACTCGATCTCCACCCCTGTGGTTTGCTGAAGGCCGAGCAGCCAGTTGGGTTCGACCCCTTCCGTCTCGCAGAGCTTGACCAGGAAGGCCGCGTCGGGTTTTCTTCTGTCGGCCTCGTAGTTCATGAGGGTGTTCGGACAGATTCCGTAGCCTTCTACGAAGCTGGCAATGGTCCTGTCCCCGCGGATCATACGAATTCTCTTACCGAGAGTCATATCGTCTCCTGCTTTCTCTCAGGCAGCTTTCACTGCCCCGACATGGGTTTTCTTCTCTTCGCGTTTGTTCGTGGTCCCGAAAACGGTCGTCAGGCGCCTGGGCTCGACGTCCTTGGGATGGATTTTCAACTGACCGCTCTCGACCAGGCTAGACAGTCGGCAATAGGTTCGATTCAGTGCCTGCCTGACATTAGCAGGCGAGCAACCGAGGTCCCTCGCTATCTCCCGGATGGCTTTTCGTCCCTCCCGGATGCCAAGAGCTAATCCCAATATCTTGTCTTCCACCGGCGTCAGATGCTTTCGAATGACCAAGAAAAGTTGGTCAATGTCGATGGAGAACATTGAGGCCGAAGGAGAACTTCCCCAGTCGAAAAGCTCCAACGAACAGCATACGGTGGAGGGCGGGGATGGGGACCCTGCGTGACGACTTGAATCTGGGTGCGGGGTGACCTCGGAGATTTTCCCCTTGAAGGTGATCCAGAAACAGGCCGGGAAGGGGATCTGCCGTTCGGCCGAAACCTTTACCGCTTCAAGGGCTGCCTCATAGGCGTCCTGAAGGAAATCCTCCTGATCATAGGGGGCGAAGGGAAGGTATTTTCGGGTGTGGCCCAGAATCTGTTTGGCATTCTGGTCAACCCAGGCAATGGCTTCTTCCATGGTCAAAAACTGCATATCTCCCTCTTATGGTTAAAAGAAGGTTAAAAGAGGTTAGTGCCCCGAAAAATCGTCAATAAGGGTCCATATTTATTGAGAAATCTAGTTATCCACAGTGAGTCATTCAGCGATGGTTCCGTGAGTCAAACAGCGACAACTCCGTGAGTCATTTAGCGATGCCGCGTGAGTCTAAAAGCGATAGTTTGTGAGTCATCCAGCGATAGCCCGTGAGTCAAACAGCGATACCCTCATCTCTTGCGAATGACCGCCACCAGGTCTATTTCGATCCCCCAGGTTTCGAGGAATCCGACCTCCACCAGAGCATCCAGGGCCTTTTTCAGCTCTCTCCTGAAAAACCGCAGCTCGTTCTCGCTGCCACATAACTTCTGGAGCGTTTCGACCTTGACCGGGTATGGCTTCCTGTGGCTGGACCAGTAGCTGTGAAGCTTCGTGGCGATTCCCTCCGGCAGTGCTTTGCGTTGCTCCAGATCGATCAGGGTAAAAGCCCCGTCCGCGAACAGAAGGCTCATGACTTTCGATAGCCGGACTTCCCAATGGGCCAGAGGTGTGTGCTTTTCCGGGTCCCACATCGCGATGAAGTCGATAAGGCTTGTGACGACGGTTCGATGGAGCCGGTTGGAGGTGATCTGGACTGCGGTGGCTTTCATTCGGAGCAGACAGGTTTTGAGGTGCTGGTACCCCCAGTTGTTGACCCGCCAGCCAATTGCCTTCAGGAAGGAGTAGGGCGTGAAGAAGATCGGCTCCCCCAGGGCCTGGCCTTTTGAGAGATGGAGCAGCCGCATCCAGACCAGCTCGTCGTCTTGGCGTAACTCTTCGCCCAGGTAGAGGATGGATCCGCCGCCGGTGACGACAATCTCCGCTTGCTTGAGGTAGGCCCTGCGCTTGTTCCGATTGCGGGCGGTGAACAGGGCGGATCTGACGATTTCGTTTGGAGAAGCCCCCTTCCCGTCGGTCCATTCCGGCAAATGCTTGGGGCTCGCCTCAATTTCCTCCTTGAAGCGTTCCAGGATTTCTAAAAGCTCTGGAGCAAGTTTCGAGGGGGATTTCCGAGACGAATCCCACACGATGATGTTGTCCCCCTCGCCGTCGCCCTTCACACCTCGGCTCCGATCTGCTCTTCGAATGCATCCCTTCCTTCGCGCGCCAAAGCCTCCGCGAACATCCTCATGATGCGGGTATGTTTGGCCTGCGCCAGCTCCGGCGGGATCTCTCGAAACTCAAAAGAAACTTTCGAAGCACAAAAATTTGTGGTATTCGTAGTCTTTCTGCTCATTTTTTGTGAATAGCCGCCTTATCCGTCGACCGGAGACTCAGTGGATTACACGAGGGCTTCCGAAAGAACACGAAATTGTGTTCAATCACTCAAATGTTTTTTAAAACACACAAACGAATAAGTCAAGACAAAAATTTAGGACTGGACCCACATTTGTGGAGGAGGCGATGGGAAACGTAGGGGAGCGAATCAGAGAACTGCGTGGAGAGATGCAACAGGTGGAGTTGGCCGAAAAGCTTGGGATTCACAAGAACACGATGACCAATTACGAACGAGGCGAGCGTTTCCCTGACGTAAATATCCTTTTGAAAATTTTGGAAGTATTTCCCGACACCAACCCATCATGGCTATTGACAGGGGAGGGCTCCAAGAAGAAATCGGAGCCCGTTCAGGAGGGTTTTGTCATGTTCCCACGGTATGAACTCCAGGTTGGTGCTGGCCCAGGGCGCCATATCGAGAGCGAACAGATTGTCGATTTCGTCTCCTTCAAAGAGGACTGGGTTCAGAATTTCCTGCGCGTTCCACGAAAAGATCTGGCCTTGCTGACCGTTAAGGGTGACAGCATGAACCCGACCCTAAACGATGGAGACATGATTCTCGTTGATCTCCGGGCCTCGCGGATTGAAGACAGCGCCATCTACGTTCTCGAGTTTGAAGATGCTCTCCTAGTGAAACGAATTCAGAGGAAGCTTGACGGGTCAGTTGTCATCAAAAGCGACAACCAGGCCTATGAGCCTGAAATCTTGCCTAAGGAACGGGTGGAATCGGTAAGGATTGTGGGGCGGGTAGTCTGGAGCGGACGAAGGATGTGACCCCCCGTTCATGGCGGACGGATACGAGTGATTGATTTCGAACACGTTTGAGTGATCGAGGCGATATGCAGGTAGGGATTTGGATAAGGGTTTCCACCGAGGACCAGGCCCGGGGCGAATCTCCCAAGAACCACGAGGCCAGGGCCCGGATGTACGCCGAACTGAAGGGCTGGACTGTCGTTGAGATGTATGACTTGTCTGGAGTTTCGGGTAAGCAGGTATCGGATCATCCCGAGGCCAAGCGGATGTTTTCCGATGTGGCAGCCGGAAAAATCAAGGCACTGATTTTCTCCAAGCTGGCTCGCTTAGCTAGAAACACAAGAGAGTTGCTCGATTTTTCCGACTATTTCGAAAAACACAACGCCAACCTTGTCAGCCTCGAAGAAAGCCTAGACACCTCGACGCCAGCCGGGCGTTTGCTCTATACCGTTATCGGAGCACTGGCCCAGTGGGAGCGGGAGGAGATCTCAGCCCGTGTAGCAGCATCCATCCCGATCCGCGCCCGAGCAGGGAAACCGACAGGTGGCCCCGGCCCCTTCGGCTACATGTGGAATGAGGAGCGCAAATTGGTCCCGAATCCCGACGAGGCTCCCGCAGTAAAACGTGCCTTTGAGTTGTACCTCGAGATAGGGAAACTCTTGACCACCTGCGAACGGTTGAACAAAGAAGGGTACCGAACCCGTAGGGGGACTTTCAGGCCTGTTACTCTCAAACGGTTTCTAACGGACACTGCCTACAAAGGCCTGAGAAGGGTCAATTACAGCAAAAGCAAGGGATTCAAGAAGTCTTGGGTTCTCAAACCCCAAGAGGATTGGGTTTTCGTCGAAGTCGAGTCGCTGGTAGATGAGGCTACATGGGAGAAGGTCAACGCACTGCTTGCAAAAAATGCAAGACACTCCCAAAAGGCTGTTCCGAAGGAAGGAAAGCACCTTTTCAGTGGGCTGCTTGTATGCTCCTGCGGAAGCAAGCTTTATGTCATGCCCTATCCGGGAATGAAGGTCCCACGATACGTTTGCAGGGAGTGCCGATTTAAGCTCAATGAAGATGTCCTGGAAGATCATTTTCAGAAGGCACTAAAAACGATGATATTGCGCCCGGAAGAGCTGACAGCAGTAAAGGACTATGAGGCTGACCGGGAGGAAAAAGAGGAAAGACTGGGCTTGCTGAAGCGAGAGATCAAAACGGTTGATGGGAAAATCGATACCCTGCTTGACTTGGTGGGTGATCAAACTATTGACCGCGCCACTTTCACTGAAAGATTCATGCCACTAAAGGAGCGGAAAGAGCAGATTCTCGATGAAATTCCTCGCTTGCAGGCTGAAATCGATTTTGCAAAGGCGAACAGCACCGCCAAGGATTACCTTCTTGAGCGGGCGACGAACTTCGCTTCCATGTGGCCAGTCTTGAACGACGATGAGAAACGGAGGCTGGTCCAGGACCTCGTTGACCAGATCGAGATCGGGGATGATAGCCTACATTTCGTCCTTTCTTATAACCCTGGCTTAAGAGTAATAGGAAAAGATACACACAATCACAGGGGTTCATGGCGGCCACCAGCATGAAGCTGGCGGGGTAGGTGAGGGTGGAGGCGGCGCGACTGATGGTGACCTGGCCGTCTTCGAGAGGCTGGCGCAGCATCTCCAGCACGTTCTTCTTGAACTCGGGCAGCTCGTCGAGGAACAGCACCCCGTTGTGCGCCAGGCTCACTTCGCCCGGCTTGGGGTGGGGGCCGCCGCCGATCAGGCCGGCGTCGGAGATGGTGTGATGGGGGCTGCGAAAGGGGCGTACCGCCACCACCGCGTCCTGCTGGGGAAGCAGGCCGGTGATGGAGTGGATCTTGGTGGTCTCCAGGGCTTCGGCGAAGCTCTGGGCAGGCAAAATGGTGGCAATGCGCCGGGCGAGCATGGTCTTGCCGCTTCCTGGGGGGCCGACCATCAAGAGGTTATGGCTACCGGCCGCGGCCACCTCGAGAGCGCGCTTGACGTGCTCCTGGCCGCGCACCTCGGCAAAATCCTCGGCGTGGCGGGCGGCGCGGCGGAACAGATCGTCGACATCGACGGCGCAGGGTTCAAGCTGGCGCTCGCCGCTTAGAAAATCGACCACCTCGCCGAGGTCGCGCACCCCGTAGGTCGGCACCGAGTTGACGATCGCCCCCTCGCGGGCGTTCTCCGCGGGCAGGATCAGCCCTTCCACCTCCCAGCCGCGGGAAGCCACCGCCACCGGCAGCGCGCCCCGCACCGGCTTGATGCGGCCGTCCAGCGAAAGCTCGCCCATCAGCACGAAGCGCCCGGCGCGCTGGGCGGGGACCACGCCGGTAGCGGTCAGCAGGCCGACGGCCATGGGCAGGTCGAAGGCGGCCCCATCCTTCTTGATGTCCGCAGGGGCCAGATTGATGGTGATGCGCCGGGCCGGAAACTCGTAGCCCGAGTTCTTGATCGCCGACTTGACGCGGTCCTTGCTTTCCTTGACCGCCCCCTCGGGCAGGCCGACGGTGGCGAACTGGGGCAGGCCCTGGGCGATGTCGACCTCGACCTCCACCGGGTAGGCGTCGATGCCGATGAGGGCCCCGGAAAGCACTTTGGCAAGCATGATCCCTCCTGAAGTGTGAAGCCTTTCAAATCAGCGAAGGCTCACTTTTAACAGAAAAGCCCCGGTCGGGCAACTCTTTATCGAGTGCCGACCGGGGCCCGAAAAATGGTTGGCCGCTGGGATTTATCCGCGGTCCATCAGGTACTTCTCGGCCATGATCGCGGCCACCGCGCCGTCGCCGACGGCCGTGGCGATCTGCNNTTTTGCGCACATCGCCGGCGGCGAAGACTCCGGGGATCGAGGTGCGGCATTCGGCATCGGTGAGAATGTGGCCGTCCTGATCGAGGTCGAGAACCTCGGCGAGAAAGTGGGCCTTGGGAACGACGCCGATGGCCACGAACAGGCCGTGCAGATCGAGGGTGCGCGTTTTGCCGGTGACCCGGTCCTTGAGCTCGACGCTTTTCAGGCCCGAGGCGTCGCCCTCGGCCCGCTCCACCACCGAGTTCCAGAGGACTTCGATCTTGTCGCTGGCGAACAGGCGCTCCTGCAGGATTTTGGTGGCGCGCAGCTCGTCGCGGCGATGG
>NPIE01004426.1_pt1 | contig 25775 bp, 24 predicted proteins | sample 8637661 | NCBI WGS metagenome assembly NPIE01 (sample SAMN07420842, study PRJNA396082) | bioreactor metagenome | isolation source: sample BA12 brine-fed electro-methanogenic bioreactor BA | place: Japan: Kochi | collected 2016-12-09 | reverse complement strand
GACAGAGTTTAGTTTACACCCTCGCCACGGATTTCGGTCATAGGGTGCCACTCTAAAAGACCCTGCAAAATACAATAATTAATCATTCATTTTTTAATATACTTTTTCTTAACGACTCTCCTTTTAAGTCGATTCTGTGAGATGAGTTCCTGGCCGGGGCCGTCTACTCGATTGTGTGCAGTTTTTTACTTTTTCTTACCGCCTTTACCTACACGGTTTAAATAATTCTGTCTTCTTTGTCCAAACTTTTCTATTTCCTCGTTTAGCTTTTCTTGAGTTATTTCTTTCTCTGCAATTTCTTCTTCTAATGCCTCAAATTTACTTAGTAGCATTTCTGTTTCAGGAATCAATTTAAAGCCCTTGCTCTTGAAGTTCCTTATGAAATCAATATAGGAATCTACCTTACTTTCTTCGGAAGTATCAATCTGAGATTCCAATTCAGCTTGGTTATTTAAGAAGGTTTTTATTTCTTCATCCAAATCCCATTTAAGACGAACAACATTTTTGCCCTTCAGTGAAATACCAGCTTCTATGAGGGCTTTTATATCGTCCCAAGAGTTATTTACTGCTTCAATTAGGAACGGATTTTCAAATAAGTTGACAATTTCTTTTGCAGTTGAATGGAATTTACCGAGACGTTCTAATAGACTAAGAATTGTATTTGGCTTGGCGATTACATTGTGTTTATATCCTTGTTTCCATGCGCAACGAATTGCCCTGGTTGATGAGGTTAACAGATAATGTGTTCCACTAAAAACTTCCCCAGAATTTCTTTCTGATTTCGAATTCAGGTTGTTCAAAGTCAAATAGAGTTTTGCGTCTGTTTCGGCTACTTCTTTATTTTCGTCATCAGATCGATAATTGGCTTTAAAAGTTTTATTGGTTTCATCATATATCGCATCCGTTAATTCCTGCAATTTAGTTGGGTCTAGAGATTCATTGCTGATTTCTGCAATTTCAAGAAATTTGAATTGCCCTTCGATTGAATTTTTAATTACTTCTTGAAGAAATTTAATCGGAGAATTAGCATCATAAAAATTGCTCAAATAATCATTAAATGAAACTTGTGTACCATCAAAAGCGCCAGATAAAACTGCATTGTAATAACCTTTGACATAAATGTTTCCAATTTTTTCCTCTACAACAACTTCATCCACAGCATCAAAAGCATTTCTGAAATAATTATAGTTTCTACCAGCAAATTCGGCATGTTTAATTGCTTCTAAAACGACTTCAAAAGGAATTATGATCTTACATCTTAAAGTTTGTAATTCCTTAATTATTTGACGGTAAATTGAGCTTAATGGAGTATGGTCTACGATTGTATATAGTAAGAAGTCAGTATCCAAGATGAAAGTTTTCTTGCTAAGTTCCGTCACCTGAATGTTCCTTAACTTAGGATCAAGACCCATAATTTGAACACCGATATATGCCTTAGCCCAATTGGCTAAGACTTCAGCTTGTTCCTCTGTTGGTTTTTTAATTATTTCACCTATGCTATAGACTAAGACATCACCTAGTTGAGTTGGAAGGTCTTTTTTTGCTATTTCAATTAAGTCTTGATTGTCTGAAAAGCCATACTGATTTCCAACTAATCGTGCGCTGTCGGTATATTCCAAGCCATACAAGCAGAAAAAAGAACTTAAGGACTTTTCAATATTCTTTTGGAGTAATGTTTCTTGATGAGAATTAATTCTTTGTCCGTAGGTGTCGCGCACATTGGCTATAATATCACTAATGAGAGCCTTAGTAGCGCCATTGATTCTACTTAAATTTCCTTCCAGTTTTTCAATTGCATTTGTCGTGGCTCTTAACTTGTTTTTCTTGGATTCAACATAGCCATCTTTTTTTAATCTTTTTATTGAGGCCTCTAGTTCACCGGACGAAAGTTCTTTTTTAAATTTTTCTCTAAACAACTGTATTAATTCCCCATTCTCATAGCCATCTGCATTCGTTGAAATAAGAGAAAAAATGGTCTGATCAAACACATCTTTTCTTGATCTGTCAGCCTCAGTGTTAAAGGTGAATAGGAGAGATGAACGCAAAAGTGATTTCTCCAGTGGGTCTTTCGAATCTGTTGAGGAAAATACAGCTTCACCTCTTATTAGTCTGCTTTTAAGTTGAGACTTTATGTCTGGAAAATAGCGTGCGAAAATTCCATTCTCAGTGGAGAGGTGTTTTATAAATGTGCTTTTTTCAAATATTTCAATATTGACACTATGCTCAGTTCTGGCTTTTCGTTTTAATGTAGAAACATTATTGATTTGATGTTTCGTAACAAAAATAAGCAGTTGATAGTCAATTTTGTTGTCTTCAAGTTTCTTAATTGTATTTGAAATTTTGCTCGATAGATTTTCTTGAATCGTATATTGAAATACAGTTTTGAAAGCGTCATCCTTATGATAGGACACTAGTTCCGCGTCTATACCTTCATCATCAATTCCGCCAACAGGTCTTATTGTTGTATAGCCTTCCAAAGCCATTATTTCGGTTGATAACTGCTCGAATCTTTTAAAATCCGTGTACTTATCTAAAGCATACTCTATTAAATCCATGTTTTAATCTTAATTGCACACAACTCGTTGATAAGAATACATTTTATTGCGCTTAACATTTTGTGAGGATATAAACGAAAAAAAACATTTCATAAGATGTTGATATATACTTACCATTTCCGGGTTTTACTTATTCTCTTGACCAAATATATAAAATTTAGCAAACCATTCGAGCTAGGAGCGACCATTAATTTTTCCTGCACCCAGGGCATAGCTTGCAGGAGAAAGTGCATCAGAGGTGAAAGGTTTAGTAAAAAAAGAAGGTTCCAACGACCTATGAAAAACATACCCCCCTGGGGGAATTTCAATCTCTATGTTGAATATAGGTATGGATGGGTTTAGGCAGGCGTAAATATTCTATTTGATCATAAACTAAAAACGTCTTCGATATCCCTTCCTGTAACGATTTGGGAACCTAATTTGATTTGTCTCTTGGCCGTATCTTTTAAGTACATCTATAAGTGTATGAGTCAATTCATAAGCCATTTCATTAAATCCATGCTTCAAATGAAGTTCAACAAACTGTCTTCCGGGAAATGGTATCAAGAAGGCTTTATCATTTGAGATTTTAGGCAGTAAGAGCCAAAGTTTCATTTTGTCCAAATTTTTCGATTCTTGGAAATCAAAGAAAACTAATACTTTGGAATTATTCCATTCGTTTAAAAGCCTGGACTCTTTGGGAGACTTTATTTGGTATACTTTAATGTTTCTACTAATTTTTATACAGGCTCCTTTTAATATATGATTACTGAACTGTGGCTTGTCTCTTTCTCTCCTCAACCCATCAACAACCCATACGAGCTTTTGATAAAAGGCATTACGTGCTCTTCTTTCTTCTGGCTTTAGGTATGAGTGCTGAAACTCCACAGCCCATTCTTCTTTAGTTTTAACATCTGCGATGTGCTTTTCTCCACTTTTATCACGGTGAACAACCTCTTGCCATTCAACAGGGAATTGACCTTTCCACCAGCGATGCCATTCTGTTTCGTTTTCCCACCATGGATCACAATTCCTGTTACCTTTGTGAGCCCAATGATTTACTTTAACCTCTCCACATCTGGCAATTAATTCTGAACCACAATAAGGGCATATCCCCTTTGCTCCTTTTGTTGCTTCAGTTTTTATGTTGACAACATAAGCAAATTTCATTTTCGCGGCTTATTAATTAATGTAAGGAATCTCTACTCTATTTAACAGCAATTTGTCTATAGGATGTAGTTTTGTTGAATTCGTGCTCACACACTTGTTTCAAAACCAAATGGCATTGATATTGATTTATAGTTTGTCGATGTATTATATATAAAGTTTGGCAACTTTTAATATGGCCAGGCGTATGGGAAAATATTTGAATTCCACGGATTGGGGTTCATTGGAATATGGTCGGTAATAAAACCTTCCTTCATTTTACAATTACCAATTTCATGCATAACAAAGCTAAATTTAATACAGTGATCTATAATATCATATGCTGCATTTGAAAAGATATTCTTATTCCATCGCTTTTTCCCAGTTAATTCTACAAATTGATCATTTGATCTGGGAAAAATTTCTCCCTCAATAAGTTTTAAAGATGTATATTTTTCGATTACATGTAAAGCAACTGATTCAACTATAGGCAAATTACTAAAAATATCATCATTGAAATTTTTTGTTCGCGCTCCTGAACCATGAGCAATTTTTCCTCTAATGGATCTGCATTTTTTGAATTCTTTGGTATTATAACCCTTTATCTTAAATAGGTCTTTCATTTTATTACCAGTAGCTTTTATAGGTGTTTCATTTGATTCACCACAAGATTTACATTTATATTTTACATTTTCTGTTGTGAAAAGTTGTGCTACTCTTTCAATACAATTGTAGAAGTGAGAGAACTTAAGGTATATTGAGGAGGAATTTATTCCAAGACTAAATTCGCTTATACTATCATTTAATTCCTGTTCACGAATATCCTGAAACAGTTCCGAATACTCTTGAGCATCGAAAACCTTTTTTGGGGGGTGTGTAATTACATCAGTTGTTAGAAGCATTTTAAATGGTTTATTTCTTTCTGCTTTGAATTGAGTTATGCCAATGGAAGAAATAATTTTACAATATCTAAAAGTAGCTATTGATATACGATCCAAAACCTTGTTTAGGATTTCAATCGAGTTATGAAAGGCGGTTATATTATCATTGTATTTTGGCTTTAAAGAGTAAACTTCTGCTACAAAAAAACCATGAACGGCCTTATCTTTTGGTTTAAATATTCTAATGAAATGTTCATTGAAATCAATATGCTGCTCTTCTTTTATATTTTGAATTCCTAAATCAACAACAGCACAAAACTTCCAATCTCTTGATGTGATTTTTTCTTGATGTTGGATCATTATAAATCAAAAATTAGATTGTTATGCGAAATGTTTAATATACTTTATGATTCAATCTTATCACAAATCTTGTCAACAAGCCTTGAAATAAATGTCTGCATACTCGTAAGAATGACATTAATTTCATCTATCGTAAACTTCAGAGGATCTTCGATTCTGTGAGTTGCTTTGATATCTCTTGGAGTTGCATTCTTGATTTGAGACAAAAAAGCATCATCTATTTTCCCCAATGAATGAACGATTGAATGGCGTGAGGCTTGTGCAAATATTATGTTGTTCATATGCATATCCCTTTCACAATTGACATTGAGAAAGTCCTTAAATGTTCTCACTGTGCTTTTCATATCTTGAAAGCTTATACCCTTCTTTTTTATTATTAAATCTCCGAGATTATCAGATAAGTCAAATTGATATTTCTTTAGTTCATTAAACGTAATTTTAATATCATCATTTTTCGCTGAAAGCAACTCGGGGCAACAACAGCAGGCATAATTAATCGATTCGCGAAAAATTATTTGTAATGTTGAAGTAAAATATGATATAGATAGCACCAGAGATTGATTATATATACTCTCATAATGAATGCTCATGGAATTATTCTTTCTAATTCCTTTTAATGCTCTAATAGTATTCGAAGGGAGAAATACTTTATTTGTAATTTTTATTTCATTATTACTTCTTAACTTTTTATCAAGTGCTTCCAAGTGTAGAATACACAAATCCAAAATGAATTGATCAAAATTCATCAATTGTTTTACTGACTCCTGATTTTGATTAAAAGTGTTTATAATATCTGTAAATTTTTCCTTCATTATATATTTGATATTCCCTATACTCATTGAAACTATTCAAAATATTTAAACTCCTCAACAAGCAGTCTATATATCTCTTCTCGCACCGATTTTGTTTTCTTACTTATATCCTCAAAATACTCCAGTAAGTCAGCGTTTTTATTTATCTCAGCATACTTTCTTATCTGGACTAAACCGCTGTTAGGGGTTAGGAAATCATCATAATTGAAATATTTAAAATAAGGCTCCTCCTTTAAACCTACTCGCCAAATAATACCTTTCATGCAATACTTCTTAGCCCAATAACTATATAATTCCTTAATAGCCTCAGTTAAGTCCAAGGCAATATTGGGTGTCTCCACTATATTCTCATCCAGAACCAAGTTCCAAAAGCTGTCAGGATTGTTAGTGCTCATAGGGTTATCCACAAGAACCTCAGGAACACCGTCTACAGGATTATTCCCTTCGAACCTTGTAACGATACAACGGTTCTCTGCTAATCCAAAGGAAAAACAGAGTGAGTAAAAATAATTTGCTTGTGTTGTTGTTATATTTGGTTTCCAAATATCAAGTTGATTTGCCCAAAGTGGGTATTTTCCCCCTATAGCCTTTGATATTCCAAACCATACAAAAAATCTTTGTGCAGTATCTAAATTAAAAGCACAATAACTATACTTGTCCGTTGGTCCATTTAGACAGCGAGTTTTATTTATACTTTTCATATCATTGTCTAATCTGAACCAAATTCTATCAACTGATTCACCACCAGTAAACCTTTTGTCTTTTTCCTTTTGTTTCACACGAACAGGAGTACCGTCATCCATAAAACCGATAAAACTTGAATTACTTATTCCATAGGTTTTAATATTATTTCTTCTGGGATCAACAAATGGTAGGCCCCCGTATATTTCTCCAGATTCTATTTCCTTTTTGGACGGGCTACGTTTGAAGTCAAACATCTTCTGCTTCGCCCATTTTTTAATGGTTCGTTTCTTGCCTTCAAAATTTACTGCCTTGGCACCACGGATTAAATCTTTAATGTTCTTGTCAATTACTCTAATGCGTGCGCTCCAATTGATTGCAGCCAAGTCCTCACGTTTCAGATGAGTAAAGTCCCATAACTTTGATTTATTATTATTTCCTTCTTCATTCCAATTATATGTCCATATCGTAAATGCCAAAGGCCATTTACCTTTCAAAGCGAAGAACTCATTGCTTGTAATGATAAATCCATTCTCAAACCGGAAATGCATATCAAATTCTGTTTTGAATGGTACATATGTAGGTCGAGGAATTAACCAAGATGTGGGAGTAAATATCATTAGTATTGGATTGAACCCATATTTAATATGCTGACTCTTTGCCATATTAAGAATTTGTCCTAAAAAAGCCAAATAACGTTCCTTTCCTGCATCTTTTCCTGTTAATTCCAATATGGTTTCATCTATGATATATTCTGCTTCAACTTGTTCTCTTGCTGCGACATTTTCGTCAGTATTCTTATATGGTGGATTCAATAGAAAAGCCAGGGGTTTGTCAATCCTCAGTCCTTTCTCATCCAGTACTTTATCGAGTTCCGCCAAATAAACCTCCCCGCTCTTGTCTAAAAAGTTCAGTCCTTTATTATTAACGGTCTTGGGAATAATGGTGTAATTACCAATATGCTTCTCGTGTACACGCATCCTCCGCTCAATCACTTTCAGCAAGTCTGGTTGCAATTCTGAGACAATCTTATGCTTCATATATCCACGCCAATCCAGAGATGTGATTAGGTTACCTGAGCCACCTGCAGGGTCAAACACTATAAACTTATCACTTAGATTCTTCTCAAATCGCTCATGCACAAACCACATAGCAAACTTGCTCAAGTTGTGATCAGTAAAAAAGATACCATGTTGTTTTGCATAGTCAGGATCAAGGCGACTGATCACTTCATCAAAACGGCTGAAATAATTATCATAAGTGATTCCAGACCCTTCGTTTGTAAATATGTAATGTGTTTCAACAAATTTCTTAAAGCCATCAAAATTATAAGAATCAAGCTCAATCTGTTCACTGTTCTCTCCTCGATTGGGATCTAAAACAGTAACTCTCTGAGTGTCTCCTTGCCTGCTAACAATACTATTTACACTCCAATAGCCAACTATTGCATAAAAACAATGAATAGCATCTAAAGGCCTATCAAAAAATTGATTCAGTCTCTCAATATAAGTGATGAAATTCCCGAGTCGGATAGGAACTCGGGCTTCATCAAGGTTCTTTAGGGTGTTTAAGAACGCTGCTATTTCAACATCTATATCCTTGGAGAAGATCCCATCAAATTCTCCTTTTGATAAAAGAAAATGGCTTGCCTTCGGTATTTGACTTCTTACGGATGGTTTTGTCTTATTGGCATTAATTTTTCCAGTTTCACTTGGACTCTTTTGGGAATCTGAATCATCAGCAAGTTTAAGTACTTCTTTGGGTAATTCATTAATTTTCCAAATACCTAAGAATTTATGTGCAATTATACAGATATAGGGTGCACTAATCCCAAGTTTATTGTAATGCAAAGCCTGGTATAATCCCCTCAACCAATCATCGTGAGCTGTTTTAGTTTCAACAATTAATTTACCAGGAACATAACCATCAGCATTCCCAACATCCGATTCAATTTTAAAGTTCTTGCTGAATAATTTCTTAAAAAAAGGATAAATAAGCGGACGCTTTGCATCCTCATTACTTTTACTTAAAAGATATTCTTTTAGATTTTCTAACTCCCTTTTCATATAATCTCATTTCTAATAAATGGAAATAATTCCTCTTGATGGGACTATTTATAATGTACTAAGTTAGTATTCGATATTGAAGGTTAAAGGTAGGAAAAAAACCGAGAAACAATATTCAGGTATTTCTAAAGCTACTCGTTGTTCGGATTATTCTTGCATCTTGTTTTTCTTCACCTGAATGTTAAGCAAACGCTCTGTTTCGTCATAAGGTAGTTCCGCCTCCAAATGGGTAATGATGATATCTTTGTTTGACCAGGGTTTTCCTTCTTCCCCAAGCATTTCGAGGACCGGGACCATTTCAGGAGCTTCTTCTTCTAAATATAGCACAATTGCTCCTGGGATTATCTCGCGGGGAACTTCCGACATTCTGATCCTGCCGAGGATGACTATCTTATAAACCTCAGCATGAAATTCGTTTGATAGATCAATTACTGTTTCTGGCGTATACTTGTCGAGTTCGACATAATAGGCTCCCTTAAGATTGATTTTATGCCAGTAACCACCGTTTTCAATCTTCTTTCTTATGCCAGTGTAAAATGTAATCCTTTTATATTCCCCATCTGGTAAGCTTCCCATCAGGGACCCTAACGGATTGTATTTTGATTTGCTGGTGGCGTCATAATCTATGATTTCAACAAAGACATCAGGATAGGTCTTGTTGTAGTTTTTCCTTCTTCTGTATCTTTTTTGTTCGGTCATATCGCTTTGTGTTAATTAAATCATTTTGTCGCGAATCTATTCAGGAATTGCTAAAAATTTGATCTACACGAGCATTTGTCTTTATAAATTTCAGAAAACAATAATGANNTAGTGTTTAAATCTATCAAAAATAAAACTAAAATCTCCGGCTTCTAAGCACTCCTTGATATCATTTTCATATTCGTCAAAAGATCTATCAATTTCATCAGGGCAGGTAGATATAACGTTGTCATAAATAATTTGCAATGTTACTTCGCGGTTGACGGGATCCCAGAAAACTAATTCATAAAAGGGAATAAGCTTGAGATCTGGATCATAATGATTTATAAGGCAAATAATGAATGTGAATAATAAGAGAGAATCATCCGATAAGCTTATGATAATATCAACAGTCTTGGAGCCAATATCCCAGCTGCTATGTAAACCAAATTCATTTGACCGCTTGTAAAACCAGATAATTCTCTTAAAAACACTTTTTTTTGTTAGGCTTGGAGATATTCTCAATTCCTTCACATAGTTATCGCAGACTGTTTTTGCTGTACCTCCCCAACTGCCTAGACCATACGAAAAGCGTTTGATCAAAGCTTTTTTATCCATATTTTCAAAATCTGTTTCATAGGAAGTCTGAAAGGAGGGTGAATTTTCTTGTGAATTCAATATTTCGAGCATTCCATCAACTACTATTGGAAGAAGTCTTTTTATATCTTTTTTAGCAAAAATTTCTTCTTGACGCCAATGCAACTCTATGGCATCACTAATCTGTTTTTCATCCAATGGATTTTCATAAAACAAGCGATTATTTTTTACTAATAGAAACAAAGAGACTATATCATACAAGATTTTATCAGTAGGAGGTGTTTCAATAACTGTGTCTCTGATCCTTTCGACTATTAAGACAATGTCGAGGATCTCATCTTCGGATACCTGGTATTGAAATGCTGACCTAATCTCATTAAACCTATCCATATCATAATAAAAAAGCGCGAAGCTAACCGTCTGCCTTAGGGGTTCTGGCGAACCTTGACCGCAAACAAGTTAAGCCCCACGCTATGCGCAGGGCGTATCACTTGTTTTCTTGCGGTCATTTGAAATTGCCAGATTTCTAAGGCAAAAAAACAGCTAACGCCAATTATTTTCTGTATTCGTCTTGTAAATTTACAAAAATGTAGATAGCCTAAACCCCCTATGGCATTTTTTATTAAAATGCCTCCGCCATGGTCCTGATATCAAAATAGGATAATATGCAGGGAGACATTAAATGGTTTATTAATTAAAACGAATCTCGGTCTTCAATGATGCCAAGGTCAATAAGCAATTGTAGGATACTATAACTTAAGCTTTCTGCAGCATCCTGTAAAACATATTTTTCATTCAATGAGTAAACTTTAGAGAAGTAAGCTAAACCGACAACCGAAACAATAGGTTGGCAGAACGATATCAAATCTTCAAAGGTCTTGTATTGTGCCCTATGTTGGACGGTTGTAGCTTCGTTATGAGCTATATGTTTGTCCCTTACTGATTTTAACTCCTCTATCTTTTGCTGAAGGTCAGGATGATTATACATTGATTCAAGGTGCAATGCATAATGCTGTGTAAATCCTGAATAATCTTTTATTTTAATGTCATTAATAAGAAAATCTGGTAATCCATGTAATCCTATTGTTTCGATAAGCTGATGATCTAGGATTATTGTTGGAGAGTCCTCGGCATATTCTTTTAATACTTTAATTAATGCTAAAATGCATCGATTTGGATAATGTTTGTTTGGTTTGTCATAGAGCTTTGTTAATGCAAGGGTCATATCAGAAAAAGTGAGGTTTTGAAGTAAAACAAATATTTCTCTCTGATATCTCATGGCATTATTAATATCCTTTGAATGTTTACCAATTATTCGGTGCACGTATAAGGACCGTTGGGCTTTGAATAAATCGGAAACAATACCGGTTTCTAAAATATCTTTAATCTTATCTGGCAGTTCCATCTTTTTTATTTTTTTTATAATTGTTGTCACAACAATTTATTCGTAAAATTTGTAGGGAGGATTCTTGCAAACCTTATAGTGTGAATTATCCCCATTTTAATGATTCATAAGATAAGATATTTTATCTTCAATCATTTTAGAAATCTGATCTTGTATTCTACAGGATTGTAGTTGGATTAGATCTCTGAATGATTTCATTTCTCTTTCAAACTTATTTTTATCTTTTGTCTTACAATATTGGTCTAATTCATTCCAGTATATCGGGTTCTGCCATTGCAGGACTTGTTGCCATTTTTTATCGGAAAGTTGAAAACGTTCAAGAGTAGGATCACTAAATAGCACTTGGTTCCATACTTCAATTAATCGTTGACTGAGTATTTCAAGTTTTTGTTTATTGAGCAAATCAATAAGGTTGAATATTCCATATTTGTTAATCATCTTGCTTCTAACCAGTTTGATTTCGAATCTGAATATCTGTTCATTGAGCTTATATTGAAGGGCCTTATTATATGCTTTCACATAGAATTGATCATGCGGTGCTTGTATGTAATCGGCATTATTATTATGAATGTACATTGATTTAAACCGGTGCCTTTTATGCATTAGCATCCCTTTCAGGACATCCTGGGTTTCAATGGGAGGGCAAATATTTACGCCGAATTCCAGGTTAACAATTTTCAATCTTGAAGCGTTTAGTTCAAACCTGTTTTCAATATCATGAATTGTTTCTGCCATTCTTGAATAAGTGAAATCATCATAATTGTGATTTCCTCTATTTGCGTAGTAGTGTATACTTCCATCAATTTGCGTTTTCCCATTGTCGTAGACAGTGAATTTTATTTTGTTATATTCTGCCCATGATTTCTTGCTTGAATCTCCTGTATATTCATTGAATACTTTTTTGAATTTAAGATATGATGAATTTTTGAGAGATAATCCTATTTGAACCAGAGGCCTTAATTTAACATAATCAATCATACGCTTTTGCCTCATTGTTTTCGAGTTTTCTAAACATCTCAAAAGCATCTTTCAGTGCCATACAACACCATGCCCAATATCCGAAGGCCTCATCATGTGGGAAGATTTCTCTTTCCGGTATCAACTTGTCATTTAATACAGATTCAGGTTTGATCTTGATCAGAAACACCTCATATCTTTTTGTTTTTTCGGAAACCCTTTGCTCGTAAATGCACGATCTCCTACCTCTTAATACCAAATTATAGTCGAAGCCGTTTTTGCGTTTATACTTGGGTAAGCGTTTCATTTTATACCTCCTCTTTTATTAATTTGATTATCCAATATGGTTTTCTGGATCTTCTCCCAATCGTACAGGTACATCCCGCCAAATTTTGTGTAAGGCAAGAGACCCTTGATCCGGAGTTTGGTAACCAATGAATCGGAGACGCCACCAAGACGCTCTTTAAGCTCTTTGGTGCGGATGAACTTTTTCGGCTTCGACTGATTATTATAGTGGTTAATCAATCTATTGAAGAGCCGGTCTTCAAAGTCATTAAGGTGTCTGTATGTCAATAATTCATTGCGGTCCATTTTGTGTATGTTTGGACCACAAATATTTAGTTAAAATGAAGGAAAATGGGGGTTATAAAGGGTTCTGTAACCCCTTTCTAAGTGCCAAAATATCAAGCATTTAATAAATTACATTTTTTGGCCAATATAGAATTGCATCTTTTGTAGTATTGCTTGAATATCAGCTACTATGTCAGTGTCAACTTTTTTATTTCGTATGAAACTATAGAAAAAATTCCTTATTGTATTAGGTGAACATTGCGAACTTTCATCTATTGAAAGGAACGCTTCTGAAATACCTTCAAATATTTTAGTTTTTGGAAGATTATGATCAACTATATTAGTTTCATATGCAAGTCTTAGAAGGGAAGCAATTTCAGGAACTGACAAGTTAAGCTTGATCTTGGGATTGTAGTCTTTTAAATCATTTCTAACTTCTTCAATTTCATCAATATTTTTAAACTTTTCAATTAAAGATATGCTATCAACAATATATTTTAAGAGATTTTGGATTGATTGAACAAGATGTTTCGCAATTAGAATTTGCTCTTCCGAATAATGCTTGCTATTGAGTTTTGTTTGTAATGTAGAATTATGATATTGCAGCGTATGTACGACTTTAATGTATGACGTGTAAAACTCAACTTTGTTTAAATCCTGTATATCCTTCTGATCATATGAATCGAAGATCATCTCAATTAAATTCGATATTTTTTGGTTGAAGAAGTCGGCATATGTGAGATGCCACGCTTGATACCCTTCTCCAGGGATTTCACCCGAGAATTCAATATGTCCTAATTTCTCACTAAAGAAGTCCCCGGTATTTCGAGCCTCTTCAAGAAAAAAATCGATATGTATATCACCTTTAAGATTGACATCATTCAGAACATCAAGAAGCTGTTGAACTGCTGGATTATCCATTTTTCTTCTTTTTAGATTTATTACTTTTCTTTACTAATTTCTTTGTTAGATCTGTCATGTCGTTACTGACTTTTCGATCAACAACTTTTGCATAAATTTGAGTCGTACGAATGTCTTTATGCGCAAGCATCTTCATGACTGTTTCGATTGGGACATCATTTGCTAAAGTAACTGTGGTGGCAAAAGTATGTCGGGCCAGGTGGAACGTAATATTTTTGTTGATCTCTGCCTTATCAGAGATCTCTTTGAGATAGGAATTTAATTTTTGATTCGACAACACAGGTAGGAGACGACCTTTTTTGACATCATTCGAATAATCCTTGTATTTGTTGATGATTTTCTCGGCCGGTGGTAGAATAGGAATCTTTGCCTGTGTTTTAGTTTTCTGTCTGTTTATTACAATCCAGGTATTTCCGTCAATACCGATTTCAAGATCGCATTCAGTTAGCTTAGCAAGATCGACATAGGCCAAACCAGTATAACAGGAAAACACAAACAGGTCCCGTACTAAATCCAACCTCTTCACTTTAAGGTCAAGATTCTCGATGGCATCCAATTCTTCCTGTGTAATCCTTTCCCGCTCTACCTCCTCCAACTTTATCTTGTAATTGATAAAGGGATCTCGATCCAACCAGCCAGATCTTAAAGCATGATTTACGACAGCTTTCAGGTTCTTAATATATTTTGCAGTAGTGTTATGATTGCAATTTCTCTTATTCCTGAAATACAATTCCAGATCACGGGCAAAGTTGTGATCAAGCTTACTAAGCCTGATATCCGAAAGATCAAACTTGTATTTCAGGAACTTTCCCAGGTGCCCTTTAGTAGTCTCGTACCTTTTAATAGTAGCCGGGGCATATTCTTTCCCAACAAGTGACCGGATGTATTCTAAATACTTGTCAAAGGCTTCCATTAGAGTATGCTGGTTCTTATACTTGCCATCAAGCATTGCTTTTATGGTTTCTGCAGAGACCTCCTCATCTTTATCGATTAAAGTATCTCTTGCTTTCAGGACTCGCTTTTTCCAGTTATCCAATGCTTCATTAATGGTCCTGGCGTCTTCGCTATAACCCTTAGCTTTCTGTCCGGTTTCAATCCAGTTGTCAGGATGAATATGCCTTCTTGTAGATATTTCGGCTCTTTTGCCATCAACTGATATTCTTAGAAATATGGGCACGGTTTCATCATTTCGTGCCTTATCCTTGCGGACATAAAACAATATGCCAAGTGAACTTGCTCTATCCATGGTACCTTTTTAGTAGAAAAAATAACAATATTCAGAATAGAAATTAAAAATTTCAATTCTTGTTTTATATTGTATATCTGTTCTTTACAGAGATTCAGGTTACCAATTTACAAAAAATACCCATTGGTATCCGATTTGGTAACCAGAATGACGAGATTTTGAGTGTATTTGTGAAAATGTAAAAAAGAAAAACCCCTGATAATCAAGATTAAAAGGGGTTTGTGTGGTAACGTAAAATCTTTCCAGTGGAGCTGGAGGGAGTCGAACCCTCGTCCAAACAAGGAACAGACGTGCTTTCTACATGCTTAGCCGGTTATTGATTGTCGGGAGTGGCCCGGGAACAGGCACCCAAGCCAAACCTTATTCCCTTTATCTCATCCGGAAGCCGGGACCTCCTCCGAACCAGCCTGAAGTTATCTTGCGCCCCGTGATCAGACCGGAATCAGGCATCTCCATCTGCGGAACGTCTCGTCCCCGGCCTGGCCGGAGATTAAGCCAATCTACTATGCTTCGATTAGGCTGCGAGTGCGAAGTTATTTTCGCCAATTAAAAGTGTGTGAAAAGTTTTTACGGGTCTGTCCACATTGCCCGGCATGCTTACAGGTCCACTCGTCTTGCTGTCAAAACCAAAGCAGCCCCTGATATAAACTTCAAATTCCAAATTTCAAAATCCAAAGTCCAGTGAAATTCCAAAGTTTAAATTCCAAAGTCCAGTGAAATTCCAAAGTTCAAACGATTTCAGATTTTGAAGCTTTTCATTTGCAAAGGTACGGAATTACCTGTTATTGCACAAATTATGTGCCGTGATTTCATATTTGATCAATGATATGTTTTTTATACCTTTATTGGCAGTTAGCATGCAATTTATCTACCTATGCAAAAAATTAAACGTCGATCGGGCCCCATGATCACAGGACTATTTATTCTACTGATCAGTACTTTGTCGTGCTCAAAAGATCTTGAAGAGATCGTAACAAATGTGGATCCAACATGTCAGATAACTTTTCCGGAAAATGCCGTACTGGTATTCCGGGGAGATACCGTGACAATAACCGCGGTGGCATCTGATACCGATGGAAGTATAAAAAAAGTGCGGTTTTTCATCGACAATGTGCTTATGCACAGCGATAATAGTGCACCATACGCTTATACCTGGTATACCGATACTGTTGCTCCGGGGCAACATACAATCACTGCCGATAGTGATGATGGGATAAGTTTCAGTACGATCAGCGAAGTAAATGTTTTAATTGTGGAAAAGTAATGATCATGTCACTTAAAGTTAAAAGCTTTGCCTACAAAGGAGCTCCGGAGCGTAACCATACAGATGCTATTCAAAACCTCAGGCTGCGCCTTGGCATCGAAGTGGAATTATGCGATAAACCACAATTGTTGTTGTTTCTTACAGGTGGGTCGGAGGCAGAGGCTATCACCCATCTTGATACTGGCAAATTTCAGGTATTAGTATCCAATGGTAAGACCAATGCCTTTGCTTCGGCCATGGAAGTGAAAGCCTACAGCAATCAGCATGGCTGTAAAAATGTTCTGCTCAACCTCGACGATGCTGCCGACCATCAAAGTTTGCTGGTTTACCTCCAGGTGATGAGGGGGCTAAACAAGCTGAATGGGAAAAAACTTGGCCTGGTCGGTGAAGTATCCGACTGGCTGGTGGCTTCTGATGTGGATGCAGACCTCATGCGCAAGAAACTGGGTATCGAACTCATAAAGATTCCCTGGAAGGATGCCGGGGATTTCAGGGATTTTTCCCCCGGAAAGGAATTCCTTGATCAATTCGCCACCGGGAAACACTTCAACACCCTGGATGCGGCAAAAGTGAATGCCCTACTGAAAAACCTGATCGACAAACACAGCCTGGATGCCATCACGGTGGAATGCTTTTCGCTGGTACAGGAAAATGATGTGACCGCCTGCCTGGGGCTTTCTTTTCTCAATGACCTGGGCATTCCGGCAGGATGCGAGGGCGACCTCTGCAGCATACTCGGAATGATGCTGCTGAAAGAGGTCACCGGTGAACTTCCATGGATGGCGAATGTTGCTTCCATCAAAGGCAACGAAGTGCTCTTTGCCCATTGTACCGCACCTACGAACATTCTCTCCGAGTACCATATCAACACTCATTTTGAAACCGGTAAAGGCACCGCGGTGAGCGGACGATTCAATATTCCTGAGGCAACGGTGTTCCGGATCAACAATACCCTTGACAAGACTTTCCATGCCCATGGGAATGTTGTGGATGGCATGTATGAGAAAAATGCCTGCCGCACGCAACTGCATATTGAATTCGAGGAAGAGGTGATCCGTGAACTGAAGTCAAACCCGCTGGGGAATCATCATTTGATAATTCCCGGGAACAGAATGGAAGAACTGGAAATACTTAGCAAGCTCATTCAAAGTTAATGGGCCGGGAAAGTGTTTTATAGGTGCATGGTAAATGGAATACGATCAACCCAAACCCCCATACTTAAAACTCAAAACTATTGTCATCCCGAGCACTTCGACAAGCTCAGTATAAACTCCGCCGAGGGACAAAACTCAAAATTTAATTCACTAGGTTACGATTCCCAGGGGTTCCGTATCCTTCCATACCCCTCGTGTGAAATCCGGCACTTTCACCGAATTGCTGGAGTCGAGTACCGAGCGTTCGCTGAGTTCAACAATCGATGACCAGGCGGCGGCATCATAAACATTCTGGTCGAGGGCAAGCCCTTCTCTCAGGCACTGGACCAAGCGCCAGTCCATGATAAAATCCATGCCTCCGTGCCCACCGACCTCACGGGCTTTTTCGCCCACCTTTTTGGCGAGGGGATGCTCGTATTCATTGATGAGTTTATCGTATTCTTCGGCATCAAGCCAGTGGTGGGAGTCGGGTTCCAGCGCGATCTTCCGTTCCGGCCACTTCTGGGCAATGCCTTTTGTGCCGCTTAGCAGGTGAATGCGGCTGTAAGGCCTCGGACTGGTGGTATCGTGCTGCACCATGATGGTCTTACCCTTGCTGGTTTTGATCAGGGTGGTGTTCATATCCCCCAGGGCATATTCCTGCATCGCCTCCGGCGAATCTTTTCCGAATTTTTTCTCGGCATAAAGCGACATCCCTTTCTGCCTGGTCGACATTGAGCTGAGATGCTCGAATTTGTCTCCCCGGTTAATGCCCATGATCTGCGCTACGGGGCCAAGTCCGTGAGTCGGGTAGAGGTTCCCCGTATGTTCCTTGCTCCAGTCGAGGCGCCACATGCCCTGGTAGCCGTTCTTCTTATCGAACTTCAGCCATCTCAGGTCGTGGATATAGGCGCATTCGGCGTGCATGATATCCCCGAAAACTCCGTTCCGGGCCATGTTGAGGGTGGCCAGTTCGAAAAAATCGTAGCAGCAGTTTTCCAGCATCATGCAATGGCGTTGGGTTTGTTCTGCCGTATCCACCAGTTGCCAGCATTCTTCCAGGCTCATCGCTGCCGGCACTTCCACTGCAGCATGTTTGCCCTGTTTCATGGCATATACGGCATTAGGGGTATGGTACCGCCAGGGGGTGCAGGCATAAACCAGGTCAACATCTTCGCGTTCACAGAGTTTTTCCCAGTCATTTTCGGTTTTGCCATAGCCAGCGGGTTCCGGCCTCCCGGTATCCGATACGATTTGCTGTGCTTTTTTTACCCTGTCGGGGATGATATCGCAAAGGGCGGTAATTTCAACGCCTTCCACGTTCAGCAACCGGCTAACGGCTCCCATGCCTCTCATCCCGAGTCCGATCAGCCCGATCCGGACTTTTTCCATGGGTTCAGTGCGCAAGCCCATGACCGTTTTTTGTCCTGGCAGTGGAAGGGGGGCGCTCAATAGGTTTTCGATCTCTTTGGCGGTTTTGGCCAGTCCGGGAATGGCAATTCCCAATCCTGCCAGGCCGGCGGCGGTGTATTTGAGAAAATTTCTGCGGTTGGACATATTGTGGTGTTTTGAGGGTAAAAATATGAAAAAAGGGTTGCCAACCCTAATAAGGTTGGCAACCCTAATGTAACTATCAGACTTTCTTTAACTTCCATTTTCCTTTTCGGAACAAAATAACTGCCACAACCGTCATGACGGTCTCTGCGCTGAGGATGCCGAAATAGACCCCATACTCCCGGAAACCCATCATCTGGGCCAGGGTGTATGCCAGGGGGATTTCGATCATCCAGAAGGCAAAGAAGTTGATCCAGGTCGGGGTGCTGGTATCACCGGCACCGTTAAACGACTGTATCATTACCATGCCCAGGCCATAGGCCAGGAAACCGAAGCTGATGATGCGCAGGGCTTCCGATCCAAAAGCGATCACGGTAGCGTCGTCGGTGAAGAACTGCATGAACTGACCGGAAAAGATCACAAAGAAAGTCCCGATCAGTCCAAGCAGGATCACGTTGACCATGGCGGTAACCCAAACGGCTCTTTCCGCCCGCTGTGGTTTTTTTGCCCCCAGGTTCTGCCCGACCAAAGTGGCTGCAGCATTGCTAACGCCCCAGGAAGGCAAGAGGGCAAATATGATGATGCGTATGGCGATGGTATAACCGGCCAGCACTTCGTTGCCGTAGATCGACAGTATCCTGAACAAGCCGATCCAACTGGAAGTGGCGATGAGGGTTTGCATGATACCCCCGGCAGAGATGCGCAGGATCTCCCTGACCATCCTGAACCTGAAAACGATGCTTTCACGGGTGATCTTCACCCGGTGTTTCAGCCCGAACAGCAGGTAGAGCTGGTAAAGTACTGCAATGCCCCTACCGATATTCGTGGCCACTGCGGCTCCGGTCACTCCCATTTCCGGAAATGGGCCCAAACCGAAGATCAGGCAGGGGTCCAGAATAATGTTCAGTCCGTTGGCCAGGAAAAGAACCCGCATGGATATGGCGGCATCTCCGGCGCTCCTGAATACGGCATTGATAATGAACAGCATCATGATCACGGCATTCCCCCCGATCATCCAGGCGGTATAGCCCGACATTTCTGCAGCCACATCTTCGGCTACGCCCATTAGCATCAGTACTTCAGGGGCGTAAAACCATCCTATCCAGGCTAGCATAAAGGATATTCCCAGCCCGGTTACGATGGCCTGGAAGGCTGCACTGGCCGCCTTCTCGGGTTTTTTCTCCCCGATCCTCCGGCTGACCAGTGCCGTTGTGGCCATGCTCAAACCTACAGCGACTGCATAAACAATGGTGATCAGCGATTCCGTAATTCCGACAGTGGCTACGGCATCCGGTCCGAGCTTCGAGACAAAGAAAATATCAACCACCGCAAAAATGGATTCCATGATCATTTCCAGGACCATAGGTACTGATAACAGTAATATGGCCCGCCCGAGATGGCCGGATGTAAAATCCTGCTCCGTCCCGCTGATCGATTCCCATATGTCGCGCAAAAGTCGTTTCAATTGCTTTATCCTGGTATTGCTTCGCGAAATTAAAATGCCTGACGAATATAAAAGTTTACTCATTTTGTTTTCGTTTAAAATGTTGTTTTCTAAGTTGATTTCGGTCTTCATTTCGTGTTCCGCTAAACGGAAAACAAGCGGCAATAAGGATCACCGCGTAGGCATTGGTGTAAAGTTTTGTGTTCATGGTTTTTTAATTTAGGTGAATAAAAAAATGAATATTAAGCACAGGAATAGTACCTGTTGGCTACTCAAGGGTCAAAAGGGGAAATGAATTACGGATCAGGAAGACACGCGCAAAATTACCCCTGGCAGGGCGGCACTGCAATAATGAAGAGTGTAGTGTTCATATGTCTCTCCTGTTTTGAATCCGGGCAAATATATATATTTTCCGTAAAATTGCAGCGTCCAAAACTTTATTGTAGTAATATTGTTAGGTAGATAAATAAAATCCAAGATTGATGGCGGATACAAAAATTTCATTTTTCAAGAAGTGGTGGATCTCCCTCAGGCCCTTTTCATTCCCGGCTTCAACCATGCCGGTGATCTTTGGAACGGTGCTGGCCTACGTATATGGTGGAGGGGTTCTTAATATCTGGTATTTTCTGCTTGCCTTCTTTGCAATTCTTTTTCTTCATTCAGGGGCTAATGTATTAAACGATATCATCGATTTTAAAAAAGGTCTCGACAAAGTACCTGCTCCTGTCAGTGGAGGAGTTGTCAGGCGGATCATCAGCATCCGCGAAGCGCGAATTGCAAGTTTTATCCTGTTCAGTATCGGAACCCTCATGGGTTTGGCGCTGGCTTATCTAACCAGTCCCTGGTTGCTGCTGATCGGTGTTCCCGGTATCTTTATCGGCATATTTTATTCCATTGGAGGAAAGATCGCCCTTAAATATCATGCTCTTGGCGACCTGGCGGTATTCCTGAATTTCGGGACACTTGGGGCCCTCGGAGCCTGGTATGTGCAAACAGAATATTTTTCCTGGATACCGGTGATCTGGGCCCTGCCCATGTCCATGCTGGTGATCGGTATTTTACATGCCAATAACTGGCGTGATATCAAATCCGACCGTGAAGGAAACATCCATACCATCGCATCCATGCTGGGCGATCGCGCCAGCCTGAAATATTACGGATACCTGATCTTCGGGCCTTTCTTTGTTGTTCTGGCCCTGGTGCTCATTCCTTACTTTGCATTCCCCAATGTGCCTTTCATGCCCTTTACTTTCGGTATAGTGCTTCTTTCACTGCCCATGGCATTGAAACTCTGGCAGAAAGCTCTGCAACGGAAAGAACCTAAAAATCCCATCGATTTTGTCGCACTGGATGGTGCCACAGCACAGTTCAACCTGGTGTTCGGGCTGCTTTGTACGATTGCCGTCGTCCTCGAAGGCGTGCTTCGTATCTGGATCTAAAACAATGACTAAGAACGCATATATGAATAAGGGTGGTCAGCTTTGGTTGATCACCTTTTTAGCTTCAGCGCTTTTTGTTGTTATGTTCATCTTTAAGCAGGCCGGAAGCTTTGACTTCTGGTACTGGATGAGCAGCAACTTGCTGGTACTGCTTTCGCTGGTCTTTTTCCTCGATAGGTCGAATGCTTCGGAACTTCGTCGGGACCTTGACAGTAGCATAGGCCGTAAGATCCTGCTGGGATTCCTGGCCGCAGTGCTTCTATTCATCGTATTCTATGTTGGAAACATTCTTATCCGCCTGGTCTTTGAGCAGGCAGGGGAGGGCATACAGAATGTGTACTCCTTTAAGCAGGATGCGGAAGCCTGGCGGATCGGCTTGCTCATGCTACTGGTGATCGGCCCTGGCGAAGAATTGTTCTGGAGAGGTTATCTCCAACGTAGGTTTTCCCTATTGTACGGGCCCACAAAGGGGTTTATCCTGGCTACAGCCCTCTACACCCTTGTTCATGTTGCCACAGGAAATGCCGTTCTTGTATTGGCCGCTTTTATTTGCGGAGTGTTCTGGGGATGGCTGTATATGCGTTACAACAGCATGATCATCAATGTGATCAGCCATACCGTTTGGGATATCGGCGTGTTCTTGCTGGTCCCGTTTCATGGGTGAATATGGGTTCAGGGTTCAGGGTGCAAGGTTCAGGGTTCAAGAGGTTGATAATTATATCTAAAATGTGAACTGGGCCATGGCATTGATCCTGTTGGCTTTTCCCTGCTCATTCCCGTAATTTCTTCGCTGCCCCCAGAGGTATTCAAGGGCAATAGTAGTATAAGTATTCATATTCCAGAAGATATTGGCTGATGCATACTGCCCGAGTTCGTATTCATCTCCGGATGGAAGGCTGTAAGTGTCCGGGATATTCGTTAATCCATATGTGAAGGTCGAATAGAAGTGTTTGCTCCAGTGTTGTTCATAGGCAATATAAAAGCCCCATACGGGTATTGTTGCCATAGTAGCAACATCATTGCTAGATTCCGAAACCCCATCCAGCCCCTGGCCTGAAATGTCCTGGATGTATTTTGCTATTCCGGTCCCTCCGCTTGCCTGGAACATCATCGAACCTGAATGAAATACACTGATTTTTCCGGAAAGACTGGCCCCGTAGCCATGAAGCATTTCGGTTTTCTCTGCCAGCGTATCCCTGAATGTCATGCTGCGTAATACACCGCCACACTGGATGTGGTTGTTCTTGTTCCCAAACTTCAGGGCCAGGATGAGATCTGGTACAAACTGCTGGTCTCTCTCATATGGTGAACGATAGCTCATAGAGACATCCGGAAATTCCATGGCCGCTGTCAGCCTGAATTGTTTTCCGAATTTGCCGGAATAGCGGATCATTGGCTGCCGGAGAGCGATGGCTGAATTGGGTCCCTCGAAATCAATGGTGTTTGGCATGGCGTCCAGGTCCATAAGACTGCTCCATGTTTGCCCCATCAGGAAAGAGCCGATTTGCCCATAAGCATGTCGCAACCGGGGATAATACTGATCAGAGTAGAAATCGGTTTCTATGTAGATCCGGATGGACTTTCCGTTCACTTTTCCAAGGACTTCGGCAAAAAGCCTCGACTGGTGGGCATCGAGGTAGAGCCTTTTTTCAACAGGAACGGTGTTCCCGACAGGAATGTCGTAGGTGATGAAATCGTAGCTGCTGATCACACCGTTAAAATCGAATGAACCGGTGAGCCTGACAAATCCTCCGATACCAAGTTCCAGCTTTGTGTTGGCAGAACGAATGAAAAACTGGGGGAGATCGGGGTCCTGCGGGTGTTTTGCACGATATGGGCGGGCTATAGACCCCTCCGGAATAGTATCCTGGCCGTAAGAATATTGCATCAGAAGCACCGCGATTCCCAGTAAAACGAACTTTTTCATCAGGCAACTGGTATTGGTTTCCCAAATATACGAAAGATTGGAATTTGCTATTTGCTATGTGCTATTTGCTATGTGCTGTGTGCTATTTGTTATGTACAATATGCTATGTGCTGTGTGCTATGTGCTATGTGTTTATTATATCCGGTATCTGGTATCCGGTCTCCGGCATCCGGTCTCCGGCATCCGCCATCTGGTCTCCGGCATCTGGTATCCGGTATCTGGTATCCGGTATCCGGCATCCGCCATCTAGTCTCCGGTCTCCGGCATCCGGTCTCCGGTCTCCGGTCTCCGGTCTCCGGTCTATCGCTTCATGATCTTTCCCGTTTGGCTTGTCATGGTTTGCTCATCGGTCAGTTTTAGCAGGTACACTCCTGGCGGGATGGCAGAGATATCAAGGCTTTGCCCGTTGAAAAATTTTTCCGAGATGAGTGTTTTACCGCTCATATTGATAATATCGGCCCTGACTTGAGTGCCAGCATCTTCCATCATGATAGTGATCGAATTCCTGGCGGGATTGGGATACACTTTGACTTGGCGTTGCAGAGGGTTGTTTTCGACGAATCCTGTATAGGTTCCGGTAGAAACACCGCAAAGGAAATTGCTGTATGCATAGGTACTTTCCAGGATGATCTCCCCGAACTCAAGTTCATACTGAAACATTCCGGAAACAAAGAGTTCATCCTGTTCATTCTTATAAATGGATTCCACCGTGCCTCTTTCGCCTGAAATTTGCTCTCCCTATGAAGGCATCCCGTCGGCAGTATAGCGCACCAGAAAGATCTCTGCCGATCCGCAGCAAAGGGTATAATCCAGGGTAAGGTCACCAAAATGCAGGGTGTCAAGGTAATGTCCGGCGATGTAAAAATCATTGAAAGGCCCTTTGGAAACCGACATGAGCTGGTCGCTGCCTGCACCATGGCCGTGATCGGCCCAGAGCAGTTCTCCCTCGGTGCTGAAACTCGATATGAAGATGTCGATATTGAAGGCCCCTGCATTGAAGATATACGGGCCGAATTTCACTTCATCCGTGAAGTTCCCTGTGAAAAAGATGTTCCCGTCCTGGTCGTAAGTGGCAAAGGATTGGGCCGTAAGGCCATTCCCGTCGGCCTGCATAGCTGAGAGGAAGTCCCCGTCCGGGCCATATTGTGCGTAAAATACCCCGGTGGGATCCAGGGTGCTGAGCAGGGTGTCGCCGATCTGAATATCAAGAAAGTACGACCCGGTGAAAAGGATGTTCCCATCGGCATCGCAATCAAGGGTGTACGACTGGTCTGCCGATGATCCCCCGGCCCGCCGGATCCAGAGCAATTCGCCCATGGGATTGTATTTTGCCAGGAAAATATCGGATCCTGCCAGGGCATAAATGCTGGTATCGCCAAATGCGACGGAATCGTAAAAATGCCCTGTGAGGATGATGTTCCCTTCGGGATCGCTGGCAATGGCATTGAGGTAATCTGTTTTCGGACTGCCGATATGTTTCGCCCATAAAAAGCTGCCTTCGGTATCATAACGGGCGATAAAAATATCCTGGCTACCCAGGCTTGTGAATTCTTCCCCACCCAGCTGGGTGGTACCGTAAAACGACCCCCCGGCATATATACTGTTGTTTGTACTGGCTATGCCATGCAGGTAATCATAATTGCTTCCCCCGTCGGAGATGGTCCACTGGCAATCCCCCTCGGAATTATGCGAAGCGATAAAGATGTCGGTTTCCCCGGATGAAATGACTGAAATATCGCCAAACGCGGCAGTATCAATGAAATTTCCGGCCATCAGGAAGGTCCCGTCCTCAGCGGGAGCCAGCATGCTTTTGGTTTCCCCGTAGTACGGATGCCCGCATACCAGCGCCCAGTCAAAGCCCGATTGGGCATGAATTCCTGAAAATGAAGCTATAAGCAGAGTAAGGAAAAGTAGTTTTTTCATATAATGTAAATATATAAATGCAAAGATACGTATTTCCCAATTCCGACCACCACCATTCCAGGAACCCCGAACTCTGAAACAGTAGTGTCCGGGGAAAGTTTATTTTACATATTTTTTGGGATATCTCTCAGTCGATCCGCCAATGGCGGATCTCATTCGAGATGACAGCTTGAGGCGATAAAAAATGACCGTGTCATTTCGACCCCGAGTAACCCATTAGGTTTGCAGTTATTAACA